>Ga0268299_1000108_pt1 | contig 324398 bp, 315 predicted proteins | sample NOBtaG_FD_193484 | JGI IMG/M metagenome (GOLD analysis project Ga0268299, IMG submission 193484) | Activated sludge microbial communities from bioreactor in Nijmegen, Gelderland, Netherland - NOB reactor | ecosystem: Engineered > Bioreactor > Aerobic > Activated sludge | place: Netherlands...
AGCTCCGCCTCGAGCTCGACGTGGTAATGCGTGGTGCCCGAGATGTTGCGCGTGCCGCCCGAGCCCGCGCCGACCGCGTCGATCGCCTCGTGCATGGCCGCCACGACCTTGGGATGCTGCCCCATGCCGAGGTAGTCGTTCGAGCACCAGACGATGATCGGCTTTGTCCCTGCGGCGGACACATGGTCGGCGGTGGGAAATTCGCCGCGATGGCGCTTGACGTCCGCGAACACCCGGTAACGTCCCTCGCGCCGGATCGCATCGAGGGCTGCCTTGAACTGCTTCGCGTAATCGACCATCGACGTTTCCCTGGGGGCCTTCGTTCTTGTTGTTCCGCCGTGTGCTTAACGGCAGGGTGAGGCGGGCACCAGCATCCCTTGTAAACTGTTACAGTGCAACGGCTGATATGTCGCGGCTATAGCCCACGTTACAAGCGCCGACGACGGAATTTTCCCGACGATGCCACAGCGCTTGGCGCGCCGCACGATGCAGATCGTATGGGTATTGCGGCGCGATACGCCTCGCCTTGACGGCGGTCAAACACGAGCGCCCAACTCGTCAATAAGAGGTGGCGATCTCCGCCACCCCGTCGCGATTGTAGAGGTCGCGGCGGAACTGGATGGTGCCGTCCTCCGTCGCCCAGGCCGTGATGTAGACGAAGTGCAGCGGCACGGGCGTCGCGAGCTTCACGTCGAGACGCTCGCCCGTCGCCTTCATCTTCGACACCTTCTCCTCGTCCCAGCCGTCGTTCTGTCCGAGGAGCCAGTAGGCCAGCCGCTCGATGTTATGCACGCGGATGCAGCCTGAGCTCGCCGCGCGGAAGTTGCGCCCGAACAGTCCCTCCGACGGGCTGTCGTGCATGTAGACCGACTCGCCCGACGCGAAGTTGATCTTGACGAAGCCGAGCGGGTTGTCCTTCCCCGGCGGCTGCCGGTACGAGTAGGACTTGGGCGCCGACGTGCTCCAGTCGATCTTCTCCGGATTGACCTTCTTGCCGCTGCCGTCGTAGGCCTCGATGCCCGTCTTGATGAGCACGTTCTCGCCCTTCTCCTGCAGCTCGCGCCCCTGCGGGATGAGGTCCTTCGAGATCACCGTCGGCGGCAGGCGCCAGATCGGATTGAAATTCATCTCCGTGATGGTCGAGCGCAGAAGCGGCGTCGGCCGGTCCACCTTGCCGACCACGCCGGTATGGCGCGTGATGACCTTGTTGAGCGCCACGGCCTCGACCTGGGCGGCCGGGATATTGACGACCACGTACTTGCGCTGCGGCTTGACGACGGCCGCCATCTCGGTCAGCCGCTTGAGGTTGACCTTGAGCTGTTTCAGCCGATCCGCGGCCGTGACGTTGAGCGCCGCCACCGTCGGCGGATCGAGACGACCGTTGGGCGTGAGCCCGTTCGTCCCCTGGAAGGCCTTGAGCGCGTCGACCAGCGTCCCGTCGAGTGACTCGCCGCCCGCCGAATCCGGCGAAAGCTCGCCCGAGACGATCAGCCGGTCACGCAGCTCGACGATGGCGAAGTGCTCCTCGCCGGGCTTCACCGTCGCATCGGGCACGGCGATCCATCCGCCCGCCTCGACGATGCGCTCGTAGCGCACGATCGCCGCCTTGGTCGCTTCGATGTTCGCGGCGGCAAGAGTGGGATAGCCGGCCGGCGGATTGCGCTCGAGTTCCTTGAGCTGCTCGCGCTCGGTCGCGATATCGCCGGCGCCACCGCCGTCGACGGGGCCGAAGCTCAGCCAGGAATCGTTGGCTCGGGCGCCGCCGCACGCCGCGCTCGCCAGCGCGAAAACGGCCATGACACCGAGCGTCCGGCCAGCGCCAAGCCGCCTCAATGAGGACGCCATTGTTTCCCCCCGTCGATCGTAGGCGGGAACACCGCCCGCTGCACGTTGCGCCGCCGCCTGCACGCCCATGGCGAATGCCACGACCAGAACACGTTGCATGTGACAAGATGATACAGGCTTGGCGAGAACAATTACATGTTCCCAATCCGGCAAAAAGCCCCTGCCGGCAGCACCGCCGCGCGGTGATGCGGGCGCGCAACAAGTCCGGTCGGGGGCCCGCCAACCCCCTGTCGTTTCGGGTCGATTTCGCCGTTTGCGTTCCCTCGGCGCTCTCCGTTTGCAGGCCGCTGTCGGCCGCCCGAGGAACGCTTGGCACGGCACACGTGCCCGCATCGGCGAATCGGCGGTGTCCGGAATGCAAAAAAGGGCGCGATTTCTCGCGCCCCTCTGCGGCCTTGCACACCGGCCAATCTTCTCAATCGTCTAGAGACGGAAGCGGATCTGGTCCGTCCAGAAGCGCTCGAGACGGCCGAGCGCCTTGTTGAGGCCGTGCAGCTCGTCGCTCGTCACCTGGGCCACCGCCTCGACGGAGCCAAGCTGGCGCTGATAGAGCCTAGCGACGACCTCGGCGGCCTGCCGGCCCTTGGCCGAGAGCGACACGCGCACGCTGCGCTTGTCCGTCTCGCTGCGCTCGTAGTCGACATAGCCCATCTCGACGAGCTTCTTCAGGTTGTACGAGACGTTCGAGCCCATGTAGAAGCCGCGGCTCTTGAGCTCGCCGGCCGTCAGCTCGTTGTCGCCCATGTTGTAGAGCAACAGCGCCTGTACGGCGTTGAGGTCTGACGCGCCGGTGCGGTCGAACTCGTCCTTGATCACATCGAGCAGCAGGCGATGCAGCCGCTCGATGAGGTGAAGGCTCTGCACATATTCGAAACGTAGATTGGGATCCTGGTCGACGGCCGCGCGCAAGCGCGCCGCGTTGTTTGCGGTACTCATTACCCTGCCTCACTCAACCTGTTTGACGCGACCGGTTTTCCGGTTCTGATGATCGGAGGCTACGGGAAACACATAAAAATTAGCTCAATCCCTTCGGTAAACCTCGGGTAAATCGCAGTCTCGTTGCGGCGCAGCCGACCTCGCGAGGCAAGCCCACCCTGGCGTCATCCCGGCGAAGGCCGGGATGACGTTTGTGAGGTTGAAGTCGACGCGATCCTCACGAGCGCGCTTCCTGCATCTCCTCGCGCGTCGGGAGCACCAGCTCGCCGGCCCCGAGCGGCGCGAAAAACCGGTCCACCATGGCCTCCGTCACATCCTCGAGATGGGCCGGCGACCAGCGGGGCGCGTTGTCCTTGTCGATGAGCACCGCGCGCGCGCCTTCGTAGAAGTCGCCATTCGCCGCCAGGATGTGCGCAGCAATGCGATAGTCGACTTGCAAGGTCTGGCGCAGATCGCGCGCGGTCGATTCCCTGATATGCCGGTGCGTGATCTTGAGCGAGAGCGGCGACCGCCGCCCGAGATCACCGAGGACGGAGTGCGCCCAGTCGCGCGCCGCGCCTTGCACCGCGCCGAGCGCGGCCACAATGTCCTCGACCCGATCACCCGAGAAGCAGCGGTCGATCACCTCGCGATAAGGCGCGAGCTCGCCGAGCCCCGGCTCGACGTGGCGCTCGTCGAGCACCGTGTCGACCGGCCAGGTGTCGACGAGAGCGGCCTTGATCTCCTCGAACTTCGCCGCATCGATGCAATGCGTCACGACGCCGAGCGCATAGGCATCCGCCCGCCCGATGCTGCGCCCCGTGAGCCCGAGGTACATGCCGGCGTGACCGGGCAAGCGCGCGAACACATGGCACATGCCGACGTCGGGAAAGAGCCCGATCATCGTCTCGGGCATGGCGAACGAATAGGTCTCGCCCGCCACGCGATGCGTCCCGAACTGCGTGATGCCGACGCCCCCGCCCATCACCATGCCGTTGATCAGGGGAACCGTCGGCTTCGAAAAGCATTCGCACTGCCAGTTGAGCCCGTACTCCTCGGCGAATGCTTTGCGGGCGGCCTCCATGTCCGTGCGCGCCAGCGCGATCACCTCGCGCACGTCGGAGCCGGCGGAGAACGCGCGCGGGCTCTCCGAGCAGATCGCCACCGCATAGACCTGCGGATCGCGCGCCGCCGACCAGAGGAGTTCCGAGAGCTTCGCGTGCATGGCCCGCGTCAGCGCATTGAGCGCCTTCGGCCGCGCGAGCGTGACGAGCGCCAGCGTGCCGCGGATCTCGGCCTTCAGCATGTCCTCCGGCGTGTCGGTCATCGAATGTTGCTCCGCAGACCCGCAATTCCGACCCGCCAAGCCGACGCGATCGAGGTGGGGACGTTCACCTTGTTGGGCCACATTTGGCGGCTATACAGCCTCCACCGGCGCGAGGAAACTGCCCGTGTGATTCGCGGCCTGCCTCTGCGGTCCCTGACCGCCCCGTCCCCTACATTGAGGTGTCCCCTTCATTGAGGCGGCCCCTTCGTCGAGGCAATGGATCAAGGGTTCGCATGAGCCACGACAACGCATCTGTATTCAGGCTTTGCTCCGCCGTCGTGCTGGCCCTCCTGGCCGCGACGCCGGCCGGCGCACAATCGGTGACGGATAAAGTGACCGACACCGTGACCAATGCGTTCGAGACCGTCATCATCGACGCCACCACGGCGGCCTCCAAGGCGGCCGACACCGCGAAGGAAGCCCTCGCCGACGAGCCCGCCAGGAAAAAACGCAAGAAGAGCGCGGACAAGAAAAGCACCGGGAAGGACGCTGCGGACAAGGCCGCGCCCGACACGTCCGCGACCAAAACCGACACCGAGGACAGGAGCACTCCCGCCGACAAGGCGACGGAGCCGCGGAAGGATGGCAAATCGAGCCAGGAGCAAGCCGCCGGAACGCCCTCCGAGGACACAAAGCCTGCCGACCCCGCGTCGGAAAAGGCTGCTGGCGACGCGGCGGAGAAGCCTCCGCCCGTGCCCACCGAATGGCCGGCCGTCGAGGTCGAGCTGGCCAAGGCGCGCTGCACCCAGCTCCTCAAGGGCGTCAACGCCGTCACCGTTCCCGAGGCCCCCTTCCGCAAGGGTGACTGCGGGTCCAGGGCCCCCGTCCGCCTGATCTCCGTCGGCAAGAACCCGGAGGTCACCTTCTCGCCGCCCGCCGTCGTATCGTGCGATCTCGTGGTCGGCCTCGCCAAGTGGATCACCGAGGACGTGCAGCCCGCCGCCAAGCGCCACTTCGGCTCCGAGGTGATCCGCGTCGAGTCGATGAGCGACTACTCGTGCCGCATGGCCTATGGCCGGGTCGGCAACAAGCTCTCCGAGCACGGCAAGGCCAACGCCCTCGACATCCGCGGCTTCATCACCGCCAAGGGAACGCAGGCCGTCGTCCTCGAGAATTGGGGCGAGACCGCCCGCGACGTGAAAAAGCGCATGGTGGCGGCGAAGGCCGCGTCCGAGAAGGCCGAAGCCGCGCGAGCCGCAGCCGCGGCGGCTGGCAAGGATCGCGCCGTGGCAGCCGCCGAGGCGGCGACATCCGCCAACACCGGCTCCACGCTGCCGCGCAAGACGCTCGTCGAAGGCATGCCCGGCAAGAAGGACCTCGCGGTCCCGGCTTCCGTGACCAAGGACGGCCCCATCGCCGACGCAACGCCCGCGAGCCTTGCCCGCGACGAGAAGAAGGCGCGCAAGAAGGACCGCGCCGACGCCCGGCAGAAGGGCGAGACCGTCGCCGCGCTACCCGGGCCTGACGCCGGGTTGGACCAGGCGGTGGCGCCGCCCCCCAGCACGCCGACCAGCCGCTTCTTGCACGAGATCCACGCCGCCGGCTGCCGCGTCTTCGGCACCACCCTCGGCCCGGAGGCCAACGAGGCCCACCGCAACCATTTCCACGTCGACATGGCCGAGCGGAAGGTCAAGAAGATCTGCGATTGACCCTGTCTCGCACGGGGGGTTGCATCCGGCCCCGGGAGGCGGGATGGTCGCGCCGACCCGTGTTTCCGAGGCCCGAAGCGTGACACTCCACAAGCCCGTCCCGACCCATAGCGCCGCTGCGGCCCAGCCCTCCGCCACCGGCAGCTACCCCGCCGTCCGCATGCGCCGCAACCGGCGCGCGGACTGGTCGCGCCGTCTCGTCGCCGAGACCACGCTCTCCGCGAGCGATCTCGTCTGGCCGCTCTTCGTCATCGAGGGCAAGGGCGCGCGCGAGCCGATCGCCTCCATGCCCGGCGTCGAACGTCTCTCCATCGATCTCATTGTCGAGGCCGCCCGCGAGGCCGAGACGCTCGGCATCCCGGCGATCGCCCTCTTCCCCAACACCGACCCGAAGCTGCGCACCGACGATGCGCGCGAGGCACTGAACCCGGACAACCTCGTCTGCCGCGCCACCCGTGCCGTCAAGGAGGCCGGTGTCGGCATCGGCATCGTCCTCGACGTGGCGCTCGATCCCTACACCAGCCACGGTCATGACGGGCTTCTCGTCGGCGGCGCGATCGCCAACGATGCCACCATCGACGTGCTCGTGCGCCAGTCGCTGGTGCAGGTCGCGGCCGGCGCCGACATCCTCGCCCCCTCCGACATGATGGACGGACGCATCGGCGCCATCCGCCGCGCGCTCGAGGAGAAAGGGCACACGGACACGCAGATCATGTCCTACGCCGCCAAGTACGCGAGCGCGTTCTACGGGCCATTCCGCGATGCGGTCGGCTCGGGCGGGCTGCTCAAGGGCGACAAGCGCACCTATCAGATGGACGCCGCCAACACCGACGAGGCGCTGCGCGAGGTCGCGCTCGATCTCGCCGAGGGCGCCGACATGGTGATGGTGAAGCCGGGCCTTCCCTATCTCGACATCGTGCAGCGCGTGTCTGAGACCTTCAAGGTCCCGACCCTCGCCTACCAGGTGTCGGGCGAGTACGCGATGATCATGGCCGCGGCCGAGCGCGGCTGGCTCGACGGGGACAAGGCGATTTTGGAAAGTCTGCTGGCGTTCAAGCGCGCCGGCGCCGCCGCAGTCTTCACCTACTTCGCGCCCCACGCGGCCAAGCTTCTGGCCTGACGCTGGTTCGCGCCTAGCCGCCGAGCGCGCTGTTGACCCGCCACGAGAACGGATGCCCGACCAGGCGCCCATAGAGACGCGGCGCGAGCGGCAGCGCCAGCCAGCCGGCGATATTGCCCATGATCGCCGCCCGCTCGAGCGGCCCGAACTCGACCCCGAATGCACCGAGCCCGATCAAAAGCAGCGAGAGCGCGGTCATGGCCGCGAAAAGCCCGATGTAGAGGATCGTGAAGGTGACATCGTAGGCGATGGAGCGGGGATCGGTCATGGCAAGCTCCGGAAATCTTTCTCTGACCCAATCGTTGAGACGCCACATACTTTAATCGCAGGGCCGCGCCTTGCGGTTCCGCTCGGAACACTGCGGGCTCGTGCCCGCACGTCCAAATCGCAAATCATTTGTACGATGCAAGAATGAGCGAGACGGCCGGAGCTGGGTAGCGGAAAGCGACGACGCCGCGCGCCGCGCACGCACTTCGCCCTGCATGTGAGTCATCATCGACACAGGTGGATGCGAGCTTGCGCAGAGAGACCGCCTTAGCGGCGTATGCGCCGGCGCTGCTGATCGAGCGCCTCCTCGCCGTCTGCGGGCGCTTCGTCGACGAAGCCTTCCGGCACCGCGGCGCCTTCCGCGCCGGGCTGGGCCGGGGGCTGCTGCTGCGCCACCGCGTTACGCGGCTTCTTGCACTCGGTGAGCCAGACGTCGAACACGGGGTGCTCGACCGCGTTGAGCCCGGGGCTCTGCGCGAACATCCAGCCCGTGAAGATGCGCTTCTCGTCGCCCTCGAGCCCCACCTCGTCGACCTCGACGAACGACGTCGTCTTCGGCTGCTCGGTCGGCGGGCGCGAATAGCAGACGCGCGGCGTCACTTTGAGGGCGCCGAATTGCTTCGTCTCGTCGATCGGGATCTCGAGCGTCGTGATATTGGCCGTCACCTTGTCGAGCGCCGAGAAGACCGCGACGCGGTTCTCGAGCTTCTCGTCGGCCCCGGCCGGCACCACGGAAAGCGCGAGCGCCGCCACCGCGACAGCCGACGCCATCCCGAGCCTCGGACTCGACCCCCGCGTTTCGCCAGCCATCGACAACGTCGTCCTTTTCGAGAGGTGCTTGGGCGCCACCCGGCTTGCACGGGCGCGAACCAGAACCCTTGTTTCGCCTAACGATGGCGGAGCCAAGGCCGCTCGTGTCGCCTTGGTTACTCGGGACGCCAGGGCTTGTAGTCGCCCGTGGCGCGCGGCCGATGCCCGGCACCGAGGATCGAGCCGGCCGGCCGATAGGCACGCGGCGTCCCCGTCAGGTTGGGCAGGTGCGGCTTCTGCCAGGGCTTGGCGACGATGCGCTCCTCGGTCGGAGGCGTGTCGACCGTATAGTGCAGCCAGCCATGCCACTCGGACGGCACCTTGCTGGGCTCGGCCAGACCCGTGTAGGTCACCCAGCGCCGTGGGCGATCGAGCGGGCCCACGGGCCCGACGCCTTTGATCTGCTCGTAGTAGCTGTTTCCGAACGAGTCCTTGCCGACGAACCGGCCCTGGCGCGCGATGGTAAGCCGCGTGCCCCAGGTGTTGCCGCCCCACCAGGAAAAGATCTCGCTGAAAATCCCCATGGAATTCGGTGCCTCCGCCGCATTGCACACGCCCATCGATTAGCGCGCGAGGGAGCGGAACGCCAGCACGCCTTTCGTCCTTTCGCTGAGACAATCGACAAAGAGATCGGCTAAGCGACACACGCGCCGGATGCCGGAGCTTGCCCCAAAGTTGCGAGCGACGTCTTTGCGGCAGATTTGCAACAGCACCGCGACCGAGACTCGGCTTACCCTTCGAGTGCTGCCGAGCGCGCGCCGCAATTTGGGGTTTTGCACACGCCGCTTTTTAGGGCATTTGCCGCCAAGGCCCGAATTACCGGCTAAAGCCGCTGTCAATCCCCAACTTGCCAACACCACTAGATATAGATGCGGTTGCGTCTGCGACCTACGAGATGTGGTTCGCCACTATTTCGCCCTGACTCGAATCAGGCTAGCCTTCTGCTCATCGCCGGCCGTGTGGGGGATCTGGTCCGCGATCTGCTCCGAGTAATCCGACAACTCCGTCTCGTACGCCTGCGTCAGCCGACATTTTCACACGCTGACAGGGAACGCCGCACCGCGGCGGGCCACAGGTGAAGTGCGTCCAAGCCACAGAACAGCATCGCCATCCCGTTCCTCGTTGCGACGCCGTCTGAAAACAAGTCCGAACATCGCAACTGCACGAGGAAAAGATGAAGATCACGCGGCGCTTCACCACGGCCGGCAAGTCTCCCTACCAAAGCATCGCGTTTCGCCGCGCGACTTCAGAGATCAAGAATCCGGACGGCTCCGTCGTCTTCCGCCTCGAGGGCTTCGAGGTGCCCGAGGACTGGAGCCAGGTCGCGGCCGACATCCTGGCGCAGAAGTATTTCCGCAAGGCTGGCGTTCCGAGCCGCCTGAGGAAGCTCGAGGAGACGCAGGTTCCGTCGTGGCTGTGGCGCTCCGTCCCCGATGAGCGCGCGCTCGCTTCACTCGCGGACGGCGATCGCTTCGGCGGCGAGACCGACGCGCGCCAGGTTTTCGACCGCCTGGCCGGCACGTGGACCTACTGGGGCTGGAAGGGCGGCTACTTCACGACCGAGGACGACGCGCGCGCCTTCTATGACGAGCACCGCTTCATGCTCGCCCGCCAGATGGGCGCACCCAACTCGCCGCAGTGGTTCAACACGGGCCTGCATTGGGCCTACGGCATCGACGGCCCGGGCCAGGGCCACTTCTATGTCGACGACGCGACCGGCGACCTCACCGTCTCCACGTCCGCCTATGAGCACCCGCAGCCGCACGCCTGCTTCATCCAGTCGGTCGAGGACGATCTCGTCAACGAGAACGGCATCATGGACCTCTGGGTGCGCGAGGCGCGCCTCTTCAAGTACGGCTCCGGCACCGGCTCCAACTTCTCCTCGCTCCGCGGCGGCAACGAGAAACTGTCCGGCGGCGGCCGCTCGTCCGGCCTCATGAGCTTCCTCAAGATCGGCGACCGCGCGGCGGGCGCCATCAAGTCCGGCGGCACGACGCGGCGCGCCGCCAAGATGGTCGTCGTTGACGTCGATCACCCCGATATCGAGGAGTACATCGGCTGGAAGGTGCGCGAGGAGCAGAAGGTCGCGGCCCTCGTCACCGGCTCGCGCATCTGCCAGAAGCGCTTGAAGGCCGTGATGAAGGCCTGCGTCAACTGCGATGCCGACGGAGACGCCTGTTTCGATCCCGTGAAGAATCCCGCGCTGAAGCGCGCCATCAAGGAGGCGCGCCGCGACGAGATTCCGATGAACTACGTCCACCGCGTCATCCAGTTCGCGCGCCAGGGCTACAAGGACATCGCCTTCGACATCTACGACACCGATTGGGACAGCGAGGCCTACCTCACCGTCTCCGGCCAGAACTCCAACAACTCGGTGCGCGTCACCGACACCTTCCTGCGCGCGGTCGAGGACGACGGCATGTGGTCGCTCACCTCCCGCACCTCGGGCAAGACCGTGAAGACGGTCCGCGCCCGCGATCTCTGGGAGCAGATCGGGCACGCCGCGTGGGCGTCGGCCGACCCGGGCATCCAGTTCCACACCACCATCAACGACTGGCACACCTGCCCGCAGTCGGGGCCGATCCGCGCCTCGAACCCGTGCTCCGAGTACATGTTCCTCGACGACACGGCCTGCAACCTCGCGTCCCTCAACCTGCTCACCTTCCGCCGCGAGGATCGGAGCTTTGACACGGACAGCTTCGCGCACGCCTGCGCGCTCTGGACCATCGTGCTCGAGATCTCGGTGCTGATGGCGCAGTTCCCCTCGAAGAAGATCGCCGAGCTCTCCTACCGCTACCGCACGCTGGGCCTCGGCTTCGCCAACATCGGCGGCCTGCTCATGGCCTCGGGCATCTCCTACGATAGCCCCGAGGGCCGCGCCATCTGCGGCGCCATCTCGGCGCAGATGACCGGCATCGCCTACGCCACCTCCGCCCAGATGGCATCCGAGCTCGGGCCGTTCCCCGGCTACGAGCCGAACAAGGCCGACATGCTGCGCGTCATCAGGAACCACCGCCGCGCGGCCTACGGCCAGGCCGGCGGCTACGAGCGCCTCTCCGTCACGCCCGTGCCGCTCGACGTGGCGAACTGCCCCGACGAGAACCTGGTCGCGGCCGCGCAGGCGGCCTGGGACATCGCCATCGACCTCGGCCAGAAGCACGGCTACCGCAACGCGCAGGCGACCGTCGTCGCGCCCACCGGCACCATCGGTCTGGTCATGGACTGCGACACGACGGGCATCGAGCCGGACTTCGCGCTCGTGAAGTTCAAGAAGCTCGCCGGCGGCGGCTACTTCAAGATCATCAACCGCGCGGTTCCCGAGGCGCTGCGCGTGCTCGGCTACCGGGAGAGCGAGATCGCCGAGATCGCTGCCTATGCCGTCGGCCATGGCACCATCGCGCAGGCACCCGCCATCAATCACGGCTCGCTCGCCGCGCGCGGCTTCACGCCCGAGATCATCGGCAAGATCGAGGCCAACCTCGGCACCGCCTTCGACATCAAGTTCGTCTTCAACCGCTGGACCCTGGGCGACGCGTTCCTGACCGGCACGCTCGGCATCCCTGCCGCGAAGCTCGACGACCCGGGCTTCGACCTGCTCCAGCACCTCGGCTTCTCGAAGACCGACATCGAGACCGCCAACGAGCACGTCTGCGGAGCCATGACGCTCGAAGGCGCGCCGCACATCAAGGCCGAGCATCTGCCCGTGTTCGATTGTGCGAGCCCCTGCGGCCGCAAGGGCAAGCGCTATCTCTCGGTCGAGAGCCACATCCTCATGATGGCGGCGTCGCAGCCCTTCATCTCGGGTGCCATCTCGAAGACCATCAACATGCCGAATGAGGCCACCGTCGAGGACTGCAAGGAGAGCTACAAGCTCTCCTGGCGCCTCGCCCTCAAGGCCAACGCGCTCTACCGCGACGGCTCGAAGCTGTCGCAGCCCTTGAACGCGCAGGTGCTCGGCGATGATGCCGACGAGCAGGACGAGGTCGCCGAGCGGCTCACGGCCGACAAGCCGCAGATCGAGCGCATCATGGCGGTGGCCGAGAAGCTGGCCAAGCGCGTGACCGAGCTCGAAGCGGAGCTGAAGGATGCCGCAAGCGCACGCAGCGAGCGCGAGCGCATGCCAGGTCGCCGCAAGGGCTACACCCAGAAGGCGTCCGTCGGCGGCCACAAGGTCTACCTGCGCACCGGCGAGTACGACAACGGCGAGCTCGGCGAGATCTTCATCGACATGCACAAGGAAGGCGCCGCCTTCCGCTCGTTGATGAACAACTTCGCCATCGCCATCTCGCTCGGCCTGCAATACGGCGTGCCGCTCGAGGAGTACGTCGAGGCCTTCACCTTCACGCGCTTCGAGCCGGCGGGCCTCGTGCAGGGCAACGAGACCATCAAGAACGCCACCTCGATCCTCGACTACATCTTCCGCGAGCTGGCGGTCTCCTACCTCGGCCGCAACGACCTCGCGCATGTCGACCCGCGCGAGATCGTGGGCGAGACGGGACTCGGCTCCTCGGACGCGGAAACCGACGAGCAGCTCGACCTCGACCTGCCCGAGCGGGTGACCAAGGTGGTGTCGCGCGGCTTCATGCGCGGCAACCTGCGCCTCGCCTCGGGCGGACGCGCGCAAGCCTCCGAGACGGCCCACGCCATCGCCACCCTGCATGCCGATCTCGCCACCGCCTATCCGGTGGTCGAGGGCGCAACCGCGCTCTACAGCGACGGCGCGACCGCGCTCAAGGCCGACTCCGAGGTGATGTACCGCCGCACGACGGTCTCCGAGACGCAGGTGGTGACCAAGGGCCGTTCGGCGAGCGATCGCGCGACGGAAGCGCGCCTCAAGGGCTACGAGGGCGTCTCCTGCCCCGAGTGCGCGAACTTCACCATGGTGCGCAACGGCACCTGCTTGAAATGCGACACCTGCGGCTCGACGTCGGGCTGCAGCTGACGATCACGACCAGGGCGGGCGCCGCAAGGCCCCGCCCCTTTTCTTTCGGCGGACGGACCAGCGGAAGGAGCACCACCATGACGGCAGCCACTCCCTTCGAGCTTCTCGAGTTGCCCAACGGATGCTGGTGCGTGGCCCGCGTCGCCTCGCTGACGGAGAGCATCACAGGCTACGACCCGGTCGGATTCTACCACTCGCGCGACGAGGCCGAGCTGGCGATTCTGCGCGCCGATCCGGCCCCGCGCCCCACGCACGGCTCGCTCGCCGCATGGGTTGGGCAGGGATAGGGCCCCGATGTCCCACTACATCCCGAGGCTCGCCCGCATCCGGGCCGGAAAGGGCGCACCCTTGAAGCCCGCCCCCGCCGGCCCGCGTCCCCGCGAGCGCGCCGTCAACGTCGACCAGCTCGCGCGACTGATGCCGGAGATCCGCCGCAGCCTCGCCATCCCCCGCGCCTTCTCGGATGCGGCCCTGCTCGCGAGCCTCGTCGCCATCGCGCGCCATGCGTCTCACGCGGCCCGCTGGCGCGCCGCCGAGGCGTCCACGCTCGGCCTGCATCTCGCGAGCGGCGAGACCGAGCGCGAGCGCGCCCTGGTCACGCTTCTGTCGCTGCTGCCGACACCCTAGAGATTCAATGTTCGGATCGAGCCCACCGTCTCCCACCCACTCCATGGCCGCCCTCAGAGCGGCCATCCAGGGGCGGCTTGTTCCAACGGTTGTACCGTTTGACCCCTGGATGGCCGGGTGTCGATGCGAAGCATCGCTCCGCGATGACCCGGCCATGGAGTTGAAGGTCATGCGCTTCAAGCTCAGCTGAACACACCCTAAAACCCCGCGAACGATCCCCGGCGCGGGGCCGAATCGGTCCAATATTCCCGCAACATGTAATTCACCACCGGATTGGCGGCATCGCGCGGCTCGCGCCCGATCCGGCACGGAACCCAATATGGAGCACGGAATGTCCTCCGCAGGCATCGCGGCCCCAGCCATCGTCTACCTGCTCGCCGACCACTTGGATTCCGCCCTCGCCGCCGGCGAGGACCTCGTGAAGTCGACGCTGCGCTGGAATGCCTCCGACCCGCGCGCCGCCGACGGGCTCACCGAGCAGCGCCACGAGGAGCGCGCCGCCATCGAGGCCGCGCGCACGCTCGAGATGCTGCTGCTCGCCCGCGTGCTGAAGTCGCGCGAGAGCGCGCAGGAGCTGGCCAGGATCGAAAGCCAGTTCAAGCTCATCACGCGCCTCTACACGAGCGGCACCGAGATCGTCGCCGATGCCGCCCGGAGCCTCACCGACGAGACGGCCTACGCCTTCGACGCCGGCGACGGCATCACCGCCTACCTCCGCTCGCGCGGCCTCATCGCCGAGGACGAGGCGGCTCCGCTCGAGGCGGCGAGCCTCACCGTGACGGAGGAGTTCCTCGTCGCCGGGCGCATGCAGCTCGGACCCCTTCTCGATCTCATCGCCATGTTCCTCGATACGCTCGAGACGCACTTCGAGCTTTACGACCAGCCGAGAAGCAGCTCGTCGGCCGTGCTGCGCGCCACGACGCCGGGCGTGACGGTCTGAGCCGTCACGCCGCGCGCCTGTCCGCATTTGACCTGACCCGATCAGCCTTCGTTGTCGTCGCGCAGCGCATAGCGCGAAACCGACGTGACGGGGCGGCGCCGCTGCGGCTCCTGCGCCGCGAGCCGCTCGACGCCTGCGTAGACATGCCGCGAGAACATCGACATGTCGTTGGTGCCGTCCTGGGTGACGATGCTCTTGATCTGCGGCGTGCGGGCTTCCGCGACCGCCGTCCCCTCCTTGCGCCCATTGCGCTCCTTACGCTCGCCGCGCTCCTTGGCCGCGACGCGGTACGAGCGCGAGTTGCGGGCCGCTTCCTGCTCCGCCTGACGCCGCTTGCGCGCGACCGCCGGCGTGATCGGCTCCCCCTGGGCGACCTTCACGGGCACCGCCCGCTCTGCCTTCGCGGGCTCGGCAAGCTCCGCCACGCGGACGAAACCCGCGACCCTGACCGGCGTCACGAGAGGAGCGGATGGAGCCACGGCCGCAAGCTCGGCGGTGGGCGGGGCGGCGACCGACGCCAGCAGCGCCGGCATGGCGACGGCCGCGCCGCTCTGCGTGCCGGCCGATCCGGCTGTCTGGCCCACGGAGGCACTGGCGAGCGTCACGGCCTCACCGAACGGAGACGGGAGGCCCGCCACCGCGTAGGCCGTCGCGGCCGCCGACTGCGCCTCGTCGAGGCTCGCGAACGCGCCGATGAAGCCCGGCACCGGATCGTAGGTGCGGTTCTTCTTGTAGGTCGCCTCCTCGATGGAGGGGGCATCGATCACGCGCACCTTGAGCGTCGCCACGCCGTTCGCTGCGAAGCCCAGCACCTCGGCCGCCTTGCGCGACACGTCGAGCTTGCGGTCGCCCCAGTAGGGACCGGCGTTGTTGACGCGCAGGACGAGCGAGACGCGCGTCTCCGCTGACCAGACGAGCAGCGTCGTGCCGTCGGGGTAGATCGGGCTCGCAGCGTTGTCCGGAGCCTCTGAGTTGAAGGCCTCGCCGGAGGAGGTGAGCCCGCACGGGTTGTAGCGGTCACGCGCACAGGAGTCGTAGTGGGAAGCGGACACGGTCTCCTCCGTGCCGACCAGGGCCTCCGTCTCGGCGATGGTTTTGACCCGATGGCACTTGCCGTAGAAGCAGTAGGTCTTGCCGGGCGTCTTGGCCTCGGCGGCCCCGCTGCCGAAACCCGATGCCAGGACCAGCGCGCCGAGGGCGGGCGTAATCGCCAACAGCCCCGTCCGCCCACGCAAAGCTCCTCGTCTGCTCGAAGGGGTTCTCATCGATCAGCTCCGTTTTTGTTGTCGATTGGGATCGGCCGCTTCCCCCGGCCGTTAACGCTACGGAGGCGAGAAAGAGCATCTGCAACAGGGCCGCGGCGAGCGGCAAAGTCGCCGCACGGTCAAATTGCCCTGCCTAGATTGGAATGGCTCTAAAGATAGCCGGCGTCCGCGAGCAGCCCGGCAAGCTCGGCGCGCGCCTGCTCGAGGCGCACCCGGTCGACACCCCTCAGGACCAGCTCGGTCCGATAAAGTCCGTCCGCGAAAGAGGGATAGCTCCCCATGGCGATGTCCGGGTAGGTCCGCTGATGGGCGGCGAAGAGGTCCGCGATTTCTCCCTCGGCCCGATTCACGACGATCGCAACAGCGTTCACCTTCGGCCCGGTCCTGAGCCGATGTGTCGCAGACTCCAGCATCGCTTTCATGATGTCCGGCACGCCCGCCATGACGATCACGTTGCCGATCTGGAAGCCCGGCGCCGCCGAGACGCTGTTGACGATCAGCTCCGCGCCATCGGGAATGCGCGCCATGCGCAGCCGCGCCGGCGTGAGCGCGATGCCGCGCGCGGCATAGGCCGGCTCCATGAGCGCCACCGCCCTCGGATCGATGTCCACCGCGACGCCGAACGCCGCGCCGATGCTGTCGGCGGTGATGTCGTCGTGCGTCGGCCCGATACCGCCCGTGGTGAAGACATAGGTGTAGCGCGCTCGGAGCGCATTGACCGCGGCGACGATGTCGGCGGTGACATCGCCCACGACACGCACCTCACGCAGCGCGATGCCGATACCCGTCAGGTGCTCGGCGATGGTGCCGATGTTGCGGTCCTTGGTGCGCCCCGACAGGATCTCGTCGCCGATGACGAGCACCGCCGCCGTGATCACCTCGTCGCCGTCCCGGCCGTTGCTCGTTTCCTCACTCATGGCGCACTCTAAGTATTGTCACCCGAGGGCATTGCGCTGCGCTGAACCGCCCTCTAATCCTCCCCGGCCATGAAGTTTCCCTCGCCCCTCGTGCGCGGCCGTCTCGTCAGACGCTATAAGCGCTTTCTTGCCGATGTCACGCTGGACAGCGGCGAGGCGGTCACCGCCGCATGTCCCAACACCGGCTCGATGCTGGGCCTTGCGACCCCCGGGGCCGTTGTCTGGCTCTCGGTCTCGCAAAGCCCGACACGGAAATACCCCCATACCTGGGAGATGGTCGAGGCCGATCTCGGCGCCGGCCCGACGTTGGTCGGCATCAACACCAGCCATCCGAACCGCATTGTCGCCGAGGCCATCGCCGCCGGCCGCATCCCCGAGCTCGCGGGCTACGGCCTCCTCAGGCGAGAGGTGCGATATGGCCTTTCGAGCCGCATCGACATCTTGCTCGAGGATCCTGCGAAGGGGCTCGCCTACGTCGAGATCAAGAACGTGCACTTGTCCCGCGAGGCCGGGCGCGCCGAGTTCCCGGACTCGGTGACGGAGCGCGGCGCAAAGCACCTCGCCGAGCTTGCGGCGATGGTCGCGGCCGGCCATCGCGCCGTGATGCTCTACCTCATCCAGCGCGCCGATGCCGCGAGCTTCACGTTCGCGGAGGACATTGATCCCACCTACGTGGCCGCATACCGCGCGGCCCGCGATGCCGGCGTCGAGGCCATCGCCTACGCCTGCGCGCTGAGCCCCGGGGAGATAGCCCTCGCTCGCCCGGTTCCGATCCAATTTTGAAACTTGCGGGCCCTCCACCCGTAAGAGGGAAAAGAGCGCATTCCCCAGGAGAGGACCCATGCTGACACGCCGCAACTTCACGCTGACCGGCCTCGGCATCGCCATGACGCTTGCCAACGCGCGCTCGGGCCGCGCCAACTCCGCGAGCCCCGAGTTCGAGATCACGAAGACCGACGCCGAGTGGAAGCGCCTATTGACACCTGCCCAGTACGACGTGCTGCGCAAGCACGGCACCGAGCGGCCAGGCTCGAGCCCGCTCAACAAGACCTATGCGGAGGGCGACTATCGCTGCGCCGGATGCGCGCTCCCGTTGTTCTCCTCCGCGACCAAGTACGATTCCGGCACCGGCTGGCCGAGCTTCTATGCGCCGCTCGACGGCGCGGTCGGCACAACGACGGACAACACGCTGATCTTCGAGCGCACCGAGGTGCATTGCCGCCGCTGCGGTGGCCATCTCGGCCACGTATTCGATGACGGCCCCGAGCCGACCGGGCTGCGCTACTGCATGAACGGCGTCGCACTCGCCTTCATGGCAAGGTGAACCCCCTCTCCGGCATACATTTTCTTAAGGTCGCGAAACGCAGGAACGCGCCATCCGAGCCGACGTTTGATCTGCGGATCACAAAGGTGAACGCAACCTCAACCGAGGCAAATCATGAGAAAGCTGAAGCTCGTCGGCGCCGTCATCGGCGCGATGCTGATGGGAGCGGCCGCGGCCAACGCAGCGCCCGGCTACGCCACAACCGACGTCAACATGCGTAGCGGCCCGGATACCGAGTATCCGAGCGTCGAGATCATTCCGGATGGGACGCCCGTCGAGATCGCAGGCTGCCTCGACGATGAATCCTGGTGCGATGTCATCGCCGGACCCAATCGCGGCTGGGTCTATAGCGAGTATCTCGCCTTCGATCGCGGCGGCAACTATGTGCTGCTGCCCGACATCGGCATCGACGCCCTGCGCATCCCGGCCGTTCGCTTCGTCGCCGCTGACTACTGGAACCACTACTACGTCGGCCGACCCTGGTATGCCGATCACGCGCGCTGGACCGCCTTCAAGCCGCATCAGCGCGCTGGCTGGCGCGCACCGCCGAGAGGTCCGCGCGTCGCGGGATGGTGGCGCCAGGGATACGCGGTGCCGACCGGTATGCGCGCACCCCCTGAGCATGGCTGGATGCGCCCGGGCATGCGCGATCGGCACTAGAGTTCTTCCGGAAGCCGATGCATGGGCCGCCCTACCCGATGGGGACGTCTCATGCAGAGGCTGTCTCCCAGGCGCAAGTCCGGGATGGCGGGTGCAAGGCGCGTTGAGCGCCTTGCACCTTGATGTCGTTCCGCCACTTCGCCCGCCGGGCGTCTCAATCGATATCGCGCGCGACCCGAAAGCCGACCGACGGCCACGCGCGATCCTCGGTTCCGCTGCTTCGCGACGCCGCCCTGATGTCCCAGGCCGGCGAAGCCCAGCTCCCGCCGCGAATCCCACGCCACTCGGTGATGCCTTTTCTGACGTTCGGCGCGCCATCGAGTGGCACCGCCGAATAGTCGGTATGGACGTAGTCCTCGACCCATTCGCTCACGTTGCCGAGCATGTCGTGCAAACCGAACGGATTGGGCGGCGAGAACGCGGGGTCGCGCGGGCCACGCGCCGCATGGCCCCGCTTTCCTTTGTGATAGACCGTGTTGCCATCGTACACGGCGTTGACAGGTGAGCTCGACTTCCCCCACCACATCGGCGTCGTCGTTCCGGCGCGCGCGGCGTATTCCCACTCCGCCTCGCTGAGCAGCCTGTACCTGCGCCCCGTCGATTTCGCGAGCCACGACGCGTAAGCCGTCGCATCCCGCCACGATACCAAGACCACGGGCTCGCGGGCCCTCTCGGGCGCGTGCGTGCCCCGCCATATGTCGCCGACGTCGTAGACCATCCATTTCCCGTCCTCCTCCAGCCAGGTCGCCGGAGGCTCCCAGATCTCCTGCTGGGCGCGCGATGTATGTCCCGACCGGTTGACGAACGCTGCGTACTGCCCGACCGTCACCGGATACTTCCCGACCGCGAACGGCCGCCCGATCGTCACCTCGTGCTGAGGCCCCTCGTTGTTCCGCCGCTCATCCTCGCTCTCGGGCGAGCCCATCAGGAACCTGCCCGGCGGCACGACCACCATCTCGGGCGCCCCCTCGATGTCGGTGAACGCTTGCTTGGGGTTGAGCTGCAGCAGGCTGGCCATATCCGGCGGACCGACTTCGATCCGGAATGCTCCGGGACGCGTTTCGCGGAGAGGCGCCGCGCCGGCAGGTGACGCCCCACCGTCTCCGCGAGGAGCCGCTCGTCCCGCGAGAGTCGCGACCGCGCGCAGAACCTGCGCCCACATGGGATCGGTCTCGGAGAGCGACGCGCCCATCAGCGGAACGCATTGGGTGAGCCGGAAAGCCAGCGGCTGCGCCACGTCGTCGATCAGAACCGGAACGAGAATGCCGCGTTCGAGTCCCTCGCTGGCCTCGGTGCGAACCCAGCGCGACGCGACCGACTCTCGGCTCCACGCCACGACGACGCACCGCGCGCGGGCAAGCTCCCGCTCGATGACCTCGTCCCACTGCTCCCCGGCGCCGAGCCGGGTGTCCCACCAGACGCTCCAGCCTTGGGTTTCGAGGGCGCCGACGAGCGATCGCACGCGATCCGCATCGGACTTTTTGTAGCTCAGAAAGATGTCGGCCATGCCCGGCCAAGCCCCTCGCCGCCCTGGCGGCGGAGTATGGCCCAGCAAGTGATCCGTGCAAAGCGCAACGCTGGAAATGACGAGACCCTTCTCCCCGCGCGAGCGGGGAGAAGGAGCGTCGTTCTCCTACTCGGCCGCCTCGCCGTGACTGCCGAGCACCTGGTCGGCAAGCCGCCCGGTCAGCTCCGCGAGATGGTCGAACTTCGCCGTGTAGCTGCCGACCCCGCTCGTCGCCGAGCGCAACTCGACGATGAGATCCTCGATCTCCGACTCCGGAATGTGCGCCGAGACGACGTCCCAACCGGGCCAGCCCTCCCTGGCATCGAAGCCGAGGATCTGGCCACGCCGCTGCGGGATCATGCCGTTGACCCGCGCCGTCGCATCGGAAGGCACGGTGATCTCGACCGCCATCACCGGCTCGAGCAGCACGGGCTGACACTTGGGCATGCCCTCGCTCATGGCAAGACGCCCGGCCTGCCGGAACGCCATGTCGGAGCTGTCGACGGTGTGGAACGAGCCGTCGGTCAGCGTCACCGCGATGTCGACCACCTGGAACCCGAGCGGACCATGCTTCATGTAGTCCGCGACCCCGATCTCGACCGACGGGATGTACTGCTTCGGCACCACGCCGCCCGTGATCGTGTCGCCGAAGGCGAAGCCCGCCCCGCGCGGCTGCGGCGCGATCGAGATCACGACGTCGCCGAACTGGCCGTGGCCGCCCGACTGCTTCTTGTGTCGGCCTCGGATCTCGACCGACCTGCGGATGGTCTCCTTGTAGGGCACCTGCCGCTTCTGCCGGTCCACCACCACGCCGTACTTCCGTTGCAGGCGCTCGAACGCGACGCGGAGATGCATCTCGCCCTGCCCCTTGAGCAGAACCTGATGCGTATCCTGGTTGTGCTCGACCGCGAGCGAGGGGTCCTCCTCGATCAGCTTGGCCATGGCCGAGGAAAGCTTCACCTCGTCCTTGCGGTCCTTGAGACCGATGCCGGACGCGAGCACGGGCTCGGGTGGCTTCGGCCCCGCGATCTGCACGATGCCCGCTTTCTCCGTCGAGATCGTGTCGCCCGTGCGCACGCTCTCGAGCCGGCCGAGCGCGACCGTATCGCCCGCATGCGCCAACGTCCGCTTCAAGGTCTCCTCGCCCTTGAGCGTGAAGAGCCCCGCCACGCGCTCCTCGACCGCCTTGCCGCCGGTCATGGTCGCGCCGTCGGCCAGATCGCCCGTAAGCACGCGCGCGACCGAGAGCTTGCCGCCGTGCCCCGTGTGCAGCGTTTTCATCACGTAGGCCGCGCTCTTCGCGTTCTCGATTTTGAGCCGCTTGGCGGTGGTGCCGACGAACGGCACCTCGTGCCGCAGCGCTTTGAGAAGACGCAGGATGCCGCTGCCGTTCTGCGCCGAGCCGAGCAGGACCGGGCAGATGAGCCCATCCTCGAACTCGCGCGAAAGATCGGCGAACACCAGATCCTTTTCGGGCGCGACGTCCGAGAGCAAAGTCTCCATCAGTGCGTCGTCGTAGTCGGCGAGCTGCTCCAGCATGTGGTAGCGCGCTTCCTTTTCGCGCTCGAGGTCCGCAGCCTTGATCTCGACCATCTCGGACGGCGCATTCTTGCGGAACAGGAACGCCCGTTCGAGCGCGAGGTCGATGAAGCCCGTGGCCGCGCCGTTCTCCCAGATCGGGATCTGCCTCAGCACGAGGGGCTTGGTGGAGGCCGGCTGCAGCGCCGGCACGATCTCGCGGATCGGCGTCTCGCAGGCATCGATCTTGTTCAGGAACAGAAGGTGGGGGATGCCGCGGTCTTCGAGCTGCTTCAGGATCACCTGCAATGCGGGAACGCGCTTCGGATCGGGCTCCGACACCACCACCACCGCATCGCACGCGGTGAGCGCCTCCGCGCCCTCGTACTGGAACTCGATCGAGCCCGGACAATCGATGAAAGTGAAGCTGTCGCCGAGGAAGCTCACGTCGGCGATGTTGAGTTGCACGCTCATGCCGTGGTCACGCGCTTCGGGGGAAGCGTCTCCCACACTGCTGCCGTCGGCGACGGCACCGGCCCGGGCGATGCCGCCCGTGCGCGCCAGAATGGCTTCAAGAAGGGAAGTCTTGCCCGAAAGGAACGGGCCGATAAGTGCGATGCAGCGGGTGCTGCGGCCCGAAGTCTGCCCAGAGCCGGCACCTGTAGTGCCTCTTGGGCCGTCGGATTGCCCCATGGTTTCCTCCTTCCCGCTCCCCGGATTTTTACTTCCGGGTTGAGCGCTACGCGGCGCAGAGGGACGCTCGTCGCGCACCCCCCGCGCCTCTCGAAGGAGCGCGACAGCAATGATCGTCGCCCCGCAACGGCAAAGACGCAAGAGGCTTCCTGCGTGAACACGCACGAAACGTTGGCGCCCAGACTTGAGCATGCTTCCGCGCAGGAGACGCATCCGCGATGCCGATGCAAGCTGCTGCAGCGCAACAGACTTTCGCAGGTGCGCAATCGACTTCCGTGAAGATTGTTACCAAAAATTACTTGAAGAAATCACGGCATGGCCGCATCATGAAACTGTCAGCGTGACGGCATAAACAGTGTCACGAGGGCGCAAACGACGGCACTTCGACGACAAAAAAAGCAAAGTCCTCGGGAGAGGCAAAGGCTAGGCGAAAATGTTCGGCCGCGTTCATGGGAACCAAACGGGTCGCTGCTACGCTTACGCTTAAGACAAGGGACGTGCCTCAATGAGTAAAGAGACCCTGAACAAATCACTGGTCAAAGCCGCCGACGCCGCGGGCTACGCCATGGCTTCGCGCGAGGAGGATTTGACTGAGTGGACGCTGCTCCAGCCGGAGGTCGCACTCCGCAACGGCCATGCCACCGCGGCAACCACCGTGCGTCGCATGTCGCTGCCGTTTGCGCGCTTCGAGAACTGGATCGCGCACATGCTCTCGCTTTCGGACATCCGGGTGCACACCCCCCGTGCGCTGCTGCCGAGCCGCTGAGCCTTCGATCCGACCGTGTTGCGACGGGCTGCGGAGACGCGGCCCGTTTTGCTTTTCGAGGATCCCGTCGGCAAAAGCACGCGCCGCGAAAGTACGAGCGGAGCGCTCACGATTGACACCCCCGATGCCGGATGCAAGCCTCGCCCCCTCTTAGCCACGCGAGGAGTAGCCCGATGCGCCGAACACTGTCCGCCGTTGTCGCGTTTGCACTTGGAGCCTCCGCCGTCGCGGCCCAGAACATCGACATCATCAAGGAGCGCCAGCATCACCTCGAGAAGATCGGCGATGCCGTGAAGCCGGTCGGCGCCATGTTCAAGGGCGAGGCCGACTTCGATCTCGCCAAGGTCCAGGCGGCGCTGAAAATCATCCAGGAGAAGGCCCCGCTTCTGCCCCCGCTGTTCCCCGACGACTCGAAGACCGGCGCCGACACCGAGGCGCTGCCCATCATCTGGGACGAGAAGGCGGACTTCGAGGCGCGCTTCAAGAAGCTCGCCGACGACGCCAAGACCGCCGAGGCCGCTATCACCGACGCCGATACCTTCCCCGACGCGTGGAAACAGGTGGCGAGCAACTGCGGCGGCTGCCACAAGAAGTTCCGCAAGCCCAAGTCCTGATGCCCGTGCCGACCGATGCGGGGCGCGTCCGCGCCTGGGACTTGCCGACGCGGCTCTTCCACTGGACGCTGCTCGCGCTCATCGTCTCGGCGTGGGTAAGCTACGAGTTCGCCGAGGATCTCGGCGACGCAACGCTGATCTGGCACCGCGCCAATGGCCTCGCCATCCTGACCTTGATCGTATGGCGCGGGCTGTGGGGCATCTGGGGACCGCCGACGGCGCGCTTCGCCGGGTTCGTGCACGGTCCCGCGACGGTGCTCGCCTATGCGCGGAAGTTGGTCGCCGGCGTGGCGCCCCGCTACCTCGGACACAATCCGCTTGGCGCCCTCATGGTGGTGGCGCTCCTCGCAATCGTCGCCACGCAGGCCATGCTCGGACTGTTCGCCACCGACGACAACGACCTCGTTGGCGGCCCGCTCTACCGATTGGTCGACGAAGCCCAAAACAGGCAGGCGACGCGCTGGCACGCCAGGCTGTTCAACTTTGTGCTGCTGCCGCTCGCGGCTGTGCACATCGCCATCAACACGCTCTACACGCTGGTCAAGCGCGAGCCGCTGATCCAGGCCATGATCACGGGTCAGAAGCCCGCCGAGCCCTACGCCGACGCCCCCGACGCAACGCGAGCTTCCTATTCCCTTCTGCGCGCCCTGCTCTGCTTGATTGCCGCCACCGCCATCACCCTCGGCGGTATCCTCGCCCTCGGCGGCAGCCTCGTGCTGCGCTGATCTCCCTCTCCCGGCGCCACCTACCTCAAATTCCCACAGAAGCGCTGAATGCGCGTGCAGGCTTCCGTCAGCGCTTCCGTCGAGGTCGCATACGAGATGCGGAACGCCGGCGAGCCCTCGAACGCCGCCCCGTGCACCACCGCGACGCCCTCCTCCTCGAGCAGCGCCGTGACGAAATCCTCGTCGTTGCTGATCGTGGCACCCTTGGGCGTCGTCTTGCCGATCGCACCCGCGCAACTCGGATAGACGTAGAATGCGCCTTCCGGCTTCGGGCACGCGAGCCCGCTCGCCTGGTTCAGCATGCCGACCACGAGGTCGCGCCGGCCGACGAACACCTTGTTGTTCTCGGCGATGAATCCCTGCGGCCCGTTGAGCGCCTCGACGCCGGCCCATTGCGTGATCGAGCTCGGGTTCGAGGTCGACTGCGACTGCAGCTTGCCCATCGCCTTGATCAGCGCCTCCGGTCCCGCCGCGTAGCCGAGCCGCCACCCCGTCATGCAATAGGCTTTCGACAAGCCGTTCATGGTGAGTGTGCGATCGTAGAGCCCCGGCTCCACTTGTGCCGGCGTCGCGAACGCGAGCCCGTCGTAGAGCAAGTGCTCGTACATGTCGTCGGTGAGCACCCAGACGTGCGCGTTCTTGGGCAGCATCAGGACGTCGGTGAGCGCCTTGAGGTCCGCATGCGAGTAGGCCGCGCCCGTCGGGTTGGACGGCGAGTTGAGGATCAGCCACTTGGTCGCCGGCGTGATGGCCCGGTCGAGCACATCGGGCTTGAGGCGGAAGCCGTCCTCGATGCGCGTTGTCGCGAACACCGGCTTGCCCCCGCCGAGCAGCACGATGTCCGCGTACGATACCCAGCACGGCGCCGGAATGACCACCTCGTCGCCGGGGTTGAGCGTCGCCAGCAGCGCATTGTAGAGCACCTGCTTGCCGCCCGTGCCGACCGACACCTGCGCCGGCTTGTACTCGAGACCGTTGTCGCGCTTGAACTTGGCGACGATCGCCGCTTTGAGCTCCGGGATGCCGTCCACGTCGGTGTACTTCGTCTTGCCGTCCTTGAGCGCCTTGATCGCCGCCAGTTTGATGTTCTCCGGCGTGTCGAAGTCCGGCTCGCCCGCCGAGAGCGAGATGACGTCGCGGCCCTGCGCCTTGAGCTGGCGCGCCTTCATCGACACCGCGATGGTCGCGGAGGGTTGGATACGGTTCAGGCTGTCGGCAAAAAAGCCCATATCGGCGATCTTTCTCGGTTGAGCGGGAGGAACCCCAGGAGCAAGTCCCATAAGGCGCGCGGACGCTACGCTCGCGGCCGGCGAAGTTCAATATCTGCGGCAACCTCGGGCGCCGCGGGCCGCGTGATCCGGCGGCTGTTCAGTAGCCGTTCAAATAGAGCCGGGTAACCGGTGTGCGAAGGGCCGGCGTGTCGAAACGGGCACCCCGGCAACATTAAATTTCCTGCGCCACGGAATAGCTTGCGATCGCCACATTGCGAGCAAACCCGCGCCACAGCGCCGGAATGACATCGCTCACGGATCAAACCGAGCCGAATCGCAGGAAAGGAGGACCCCGTCGCATGCAGCGCACCGAAGAAACTCCCCGTTTTCGCAGGCATCTGCCTGATCTCGTGGCCGGAATCATCATGTTCGTCGTCATGCTTGGCCTTACGGGCTGGCACGTTGACGCCGCCGCCGCTCAAGGCACCGTCGGCGCGCGGCTCGACGGCAGCGCCTCGGCTCTGCTGTTGGCTGGGGCATTCGCGGCCATGGCGGTGTTCAATGTCGCCTTCGTGCGCCACGTGCGCCGTGCCTACGCGGCCCCGCGCCGCGCGCGCAAGCGCCCTGCCCAAAGCGGCCATTTTTAGGATTTAACTATCAGGGACTGAATAACCGCGGGGCCTAGCTCGCCCCTGAACCGCCGCTGGGCTATAAGCGTTACGAAACATTGTGACACAGAGTTCGCCAGAGGGCCCCCGATGAACCTTTGCCGCCTCACCCTTCGCACGCCAATCCTGCGCGCCGGCGCCGGCATCGCCGCACTCTCGCTCCTCGCGCTCGGCATCGCCACCGCCAACACCGAAGCCGTGGTTGCCAAGCACTTTACGGCCGCGCTCGAGACCCCGCGCCAAACCGTGGCCGGCCTCACGAGCGGAGAGGCCCTGGTTTCGGGCAGCGAGGCCTATTGGCTGGCCGAGAAGCGCCGCATCGGCGCGGGCGGCGCCGCGCTCGAGCCGGCGGCATGGACCGGAACGCCTTTCGTCGCCACCGCCTCGGTCGGTGACCGCATCACGCTCTCGGGCAGCAAGGGCACACGCATCCTCGAGGTCGTCGCCATCAGCGACGCCGATGACGCGAAAGGCTCCGCCGAGGCAGCGGGCGGCCATGGCGTGCGCAAGATCGCCGTCACCTGCCGCGACATCGCCGCGCCCGACGCCCCGCTCGTGACGTTCGAGGCCCCGGCCGAGATGGCAACCGGCGTCGGCAAACCGGCGCGCGACCTCTAGCCCTCCGCGCTTGCGCCGCACAAATGTGGCCCTGCCGACCCACGCCGTGGACCGCGAATGGTTACACGGACCATCTCCCGTTGCACGACCGCCTCCAGCCCCTATGATGCAGCCGCTGGCGCGACCTGGACGAGCAAGGGCGCCGGTGCCGGCGTGCGCGGCTGAGTGTGAGGACGGCGGAACGGAGTTCGCGACATGAGGCTCAATCCCCCCACCATCGTGATCTTCCTGATTTCGTTCGTGCTCGCCACGCTGGCGCTGATCACCAAGCTCGGCTTCATCCCGGTTCCGCGCTACCTGCCGCACCAGGAGTTCTGGCTGTCGATCACGGCCTACTTCACCCTGATGATCGGCAACCTCGTCCGCGGCCTCTGACGCCCGGCCCTCGAGACACAATATTCTCAGAAGTTTCCAGAAGAACCCGCGCCCCGGTCGCCCTACCAGGGGATCGCCTTGCGGTCGCGGAAGAAGCCGCCGGTCGGCCCGTCGCCCGGCAGCGTCGCGAGCCACACCGCCGTATCCGCGCCCTCCTCCGGACTGCGGTCGGCGTTCGATCCGCCCATGTCCGTGCGCACCCATCCCGGGCACATGGCGTTGACCTTGATGTTCGTGTCGGAAAGCTCGGCAGCCGCGATGCGCGTCAGCGCGTTGAGGGCCGTCTTCGACATGCGGTAGGCCGGATAGCCGCTTCTCATGTCCGAGAGCTGCCCCGCGCCTGACGAGAGGTTGACGATGCGCCCGTAGCCCTCGGCGCGCATCACCGGCACGGCGGCCTGGATGAGACGGATCGGTCCCAGGAGGTTGGTCTCCATGGTGCGCCGAACCGTCTCCGCCTTGAGGTCGAACAGGCTGGCATTGAAACCGCCGGGCTCGTCGATCAGGATGCCCGCGTTGTTGACCAGGATGTCGAGGCGCCCATAAAGGCGCTTCACCTCGGCCACGGCCTGGAGGGCGCTGTCCTCGCTGTTTACGTCGAGCGCCACCACCGGAATGTCGAGCCCCTCCGGCTTGAGCTTCTCCGCCGCGACGAGCCCGTCGTCCTTGTCACGCGCGCCGATGACGGCCAGCACGCCAAGGCGCGCCAGCTGCCGCACGATCTCGAAGCCTATCCCACGGTTCGCGCCCGACACCAGTGCGGTCCGTGTCGTCGTCATGGAGATCTCCTTGCGCGGGGCGCCGAAATTGGGCGTCGAAACCTTAGCCAATTCGTCGAGCCGCGCAATGCGCGCAGCCCGAAAATGAAAAGGCCCGCATCCGGGTGGATGCGGGCCTCATGAATGCCTGTTCGGACGCTCGCCTCAGCGCGGCGGATAGAGCCAGCCGGGACCGACCGAATCGCTGCGCGTGGGCTGCGAGGCCAAGCCGTTGTTGAAGGCGCCGGGACCGAAACCGTACCCCTTGTCCGGGATCGACTGCCCGATCGGCGGCAGCACCGAGTTAGGGTCCATGGTGCCGAACCCGATGGCCGGCGCCGCGTTGGACTGCGCCGACGCCGACGGCTGCGACGTGCCCTGGTTCTCGTAGGTGAACGCCAGCGCCCCTTCCGAGGCCGCGGCAAGCGAAACACCGCCAATGGCGGCAAAAATGAACGATCTCATGCAGCCCATCCACATCCAAAGAGCTTTGCGCTCAAGATGGTACATGAATCGCGGCAATCAAAGGGCCGAGCCGGCCCTCACCGGCCCAAATCCCGCCCCTGTGTCCCTTTCGCAACGCCGAAAACCAAGCACCTACCGATGCGGACCGCCCGGTTGCAGGTGAAGCAGCACGTACCAGCAGAGGAGCGCCCATACGGCGCCCACCAGCCAGCCGGCCAGCACGTCCGCGGGCCAATGCACGCCGAGATAGACGCGGCTGAAGCCCACGAGCAACGTCACCAGGACCGAGACCGCCAGAATAAAAATCTTTGCGTGAGAGCTCGTCTCGACCCGCGCCAGCATCATGCCGAGCAACAAGTAGACGACCGTCGAGTTCGCGGCGTGTCCCGACGGAAAGCTCTCCGTCGAGACATACATGCCGTGCGCGACAATATCGGGGCGCGGACGCGCAAAGCCGATTTTGAGCAGGCGGTTGAGAAGCGCGCCGAGCGACACGGCAACGACGAGAAATAGCGCCTTCTGTGGGCTCCTCCGCATCCAGAGGTAAGCGCCGACGACCATCACGGCCGATGTCAGCACGAAGGTGCTTCCGAGCGCCGTGATGTCGCGCACCATTTCTTCGAACCACGGAGGTCCGATCGGATCGGCGAGATCGTTGGGCTCGCGAAGGGCGCGCAGCAGCCAAGTGTCGAACGCGCGCGTATCCCCGCCCACGACCGCGCCGGCAAACAGCGTGAAAGCCAGGCCCGCGACCGAGAACACGGCGACGGCCATCAAGGGCTGAAGCTCAAACCGGCGCGCGGGCGGCGAGGCGCCTCGCCCCGGTCCGGTGACCCCGCCGTCCTCGGAGCCCGACGTCACGCTCCGCCCTCCCCCTCCGGGCAACGGTTCCTGATGGAGCCGTCCGCGATGCGAGGCTCGCCGGCAATTATAGGAATGTGCACACCGTTATCAACTGCACGCGCGACACGGCCAACTGGACACGCACGCGCCGCCGGCGAGGTGAGCCAGCACGCACGGTCCGCACGGTCCCCGCCTCAACGGCCGCGGCCGTTGCCGCCCTCGTCCGGACAGTAGTCGCGCGCCGTCGGCGAGCCGCTCAGGAACCGGCACACCTCATACTTCCTGTTGGGGTTCGCGCGGATCTCGGCGTCGGACACCCGCACCCCATGCCGGCGCGCAATCTGCGCCAGGTGCGCATCATTGCAGTAGGGCGTCGAGATCCAGCTTCCGCCTGAAAGCTGAAAGCCTTCCTTGCAGCGTATCGCGGCTTGAGCGTCCGAAATCGGCAGCACCGCGGGCAAGGCGGCGAGGCCGAGGGCCGAAAGCGCGAGGATGAGGGTCTTGGACATGGCGTTCGTCTCCGCATGTGAGATCCGGCGCGATCCATCCGCGTCATGACCGTAGATCGGCGGGCGCCACCGCAGCCGCAAGGGCCGCTCTCGCAAACGCGACCACATAAGCACCGGCGTCGTGTCGAAAGTTGCGGCGGCCGGCCCGGCGCGACAAAAAAAAGCGGGCCCGCGAAGTGCGGACCCGCAGAAAGGAAACGAAACAGTGCAGGCGATCAGGCGTGATGCGCGGCCCTGCGCAGGCAGGCGTGACGGAACGCGACGCGCTTCTTGCCGTGCAGGCCCTTGGCATTGGCTTCCGCCGAGCATTGCAGCGACGCCTGCGTGCGCGGACGCATCGGCTCTTTCTTGATGGTTGCCGCAGAGGCAATTCCGCCGGCACCGATCGCCAGCATCAGGGCCGCGGTCGTGAGCACAAGACCTTTGGAAATGGACGTCGTGGACATGGGGGGCGTTCCTTGTAATCGAATGTGGCACCGCTTCTGCGGCGAGACCCGTCCGGCACGCGCCGGCGGGATGCACCTATCAAACACCACTCCCCTCACACCCACCTTGCCCCGCCCGTACGGATTGGTAAGGGGTGGTCGACGCGCGAGCGCTCCGGAAGGAGCTTGCCGGCAGATGCCCGAATTTTCGATTTGGATCAGACACCACGCATAGCGGAGGGCGGAGAATGCGCCGCCCTTCCCTCGCCTGCTTCCGCACGCCATATTCGGCCCATGGCCAAATCTCCCAAAGCTCCCGGCGGCACCAAGCCGCCGCGCCCCTCGCGCGGAAAGTCAGGCAAGCCGACGCCGCCGCCCGCCGAGACCGCGTCCGGCGTCCCGGCCCCGCGCGGATTCTCCGAGGTTCCGCAACCCGCCTTTGAAGTGGCCTCAAACCTCGGGATCCAAGGGTCCGAGACCCTTGGTAGGGCCGTGGGGGCAACGCCCCCACACTCTGCAAAACCATCACTCCCCGCTCTCCGCCAGCAGGGCCCGCTGCCGCCCCGCGCGGCCGCCGGCGAAAGCCTCGGCGACAGCCTCACCGCCATCCTGACGCGCCCGAACGAGCGCACCGATCGCGCCAAGGAGATCCTCGCCCGCCAGCCGATGATCGCCGCACACCCGCTCGTCTCGGGCGACATGCCGATGTTCATGCCGCACCGGCCGGAGCGCCCCGAAAAAAGCGAAGGCGGCCACCCCTTCGAGATCGTCTCCGAGTACGAGCCCAAGGGCGACCAGCCGACCGCCATCGCCGACCTCGTCGCGGGCGTGAACGAGCACGAGCGCACGCAGGTGCTGCTCGGCGTCACCGGCTCCGGCAAGACGTTCACGATGGCGCAGGTCATCGCCGCGACCCAGCGCCCGGCGCTCATCCTGGCGCCCAACAAGACGCTCGCCGCCCAGCTCTACGGCGAGATGAAGGGCTTCTTCCCCGAGAACGCGGTCGAGTATTTCGTCTCCTACTACGACTACTACCAGCCGGAGGCCTACGTCCCGCGCACGGACACCTACATCGAGAAGGAAGCCGACATCAACGAGCAGATCGACCGCATGCGCCACGCCGCCACGCGCGCCCTGCTCGAGCGCGGCGACGTCATCATCGTCGCGTCGGTATCGTGCATCTACGGTATCGGCTCGGTCGAGACGTACACGGCCATGACCTTCGCCGTGAAGCTCGGCGAGCGCCTCTCGCGCGACCAGCTCCTCGCCGATCTCGTCGCGCTGCACTACCGCCGCAACGACGCCGCCTTCGTGCGTGGAAACTTCCGCGTCCGCGGCGACACGGTCGAGGTGTTCCCGGCCCACTACGAGGATCGCGCCTGGCGCATCTCGCTGTTCGGCGACGAGGTCGAGAGCATCACCGAGTTCGATCCGCTGACCGGCCAGAAGACCGACGACCTCGCGCTGGTGAAGATCTACGCCAACTCGCACTACGTGACGCCCAAGCCGACGCTGCAGCAGGCCATCAAGTCCATCAAGACCGAGCTCAAGCAGCGCCTCAACGAGCTGTACGACACCGGCAAGCTGCTCGAGGCCCAGCGGCTCGAGCAGCGCACCGTCTTCGACATGGAGATGATGGAGGCGACGGGAAGCTGCGCCGGCATCGAGAACTATTCGCGCTACCTCACCGGCCGCAACCCCGGCGACCCGCCGCCCACGCTGTTCGAATACCTGCCCGACAACGCCCTCGTCTTCGTCGACGAGAGCCACGTCACCGTGCCCCAGATCGGCGGCATGTTCCGCGGCGACTACCGGCGCAAGGCGACGCTCGCCGAGTATGGCTTCCGCCTGCCCTCCTGCATGGACAATCGCCCGCTGCGCTTCGAGGAATGGGACGCCATGCGTCCGCAGACCGTCGCCGTCTCGGCAACGCCCGGCGGCTGGGAGCTGAACGAGACCGAGGGCACCTTCGCCGAGCAGGTCATCCGCCCCACCGGCCTCATCGACCCGCCGGTCGAGATCCGCCCGGCCAAATCGCAGGTCGACGACCTCCTCGACGAGGTGCGCCAGGTGGCGAAGCGCGGCTACCGCTCGCTCGTCACCACGCTCACCAAGCGCATGGCCGAGGACCTGACCGAGTACATGCACGAGGCCGGCATCCGCGTGCGCTACATGCATTCGGACATCGAGACGCTGGAGCGCATCGAGATCATCCGCGACCTGCGCCTCGGCGCCTTCGACGTGCTGATCGGCATCAATTTGCTGAGAGAGGGCCTCGACATCCCTGAGTGCGCGCTGGTCGCCATCCTCGATGCCGACAAGGAGGGCTTCTTGCGCAGCGAGACGTCGCTCGTGCAGACCATCGGCCGCGCCGCGCGCAACCTCGACGGCCGCGTCATCCTCTACGCCGACACGGTGACCGGCTCCATGGAGCGCGCCATGGCGGAGACCGAGCGCCGCCGCGAGAAGCAGGTGGCGTACAACGAGGCCAACGGCATCACGCCCGAGAGCGTGAGGAAGAACATCGCCGACGTGATGGCCTCCGTCTATGAGCAGGACCACGTGACGGTCGACACCGGTCTCGCCGACGGCCCGGCTATCGGCCACAACCTCGCCGCCGTCATCGAGGATATGGAGCGGCGCATGAAGGACGCCGCCGCCGACCTCGAGTTCGAGACCGCGGCGCGGCTCCGCGACGAGATCAAGCGCCTGCGCGAGACCGAGCTCGCCATCGCCGACGATCCCCTCGCACGCCAGGCCGACGTCGAGGACAAGGCCGGCCGCTTCGAAGGCGCACGCAAGTACGGCGCCAAGGCGAACATGCCTTCAACCGGCAAGCGCCGTGACTCCCCCGACCCCGTCCCTCCCCACAAGGGGGAGGGAGAAGGTGGTCGCGATCCCCTCGCTCGACAGAGTTCCTCCCCCCTTGTGGGGGAGGCTGGGAGGGGGGGAACCCCGCCCTCCCGCATCGCTACCGAATACGAGCCCGTGCAGCCGACCTACGCGCAGTCGGCATCGAAGCCGTCGTCACGCGTCAGGAAACCCTCGCTCGACGACATGGGCCCCGGCACCGACCGCGCCATCCCGCGCCGGCCTGACGTGGACTCGCGCACGAAGGCCGGCGCCTTCGGCGAAGGCATCCGCGGCCCGCACAAGCCGACGCTCGACGAGATGGGCCCGCACGCCTCGCTCGCGGTGAAGAAAGCCGCCGGCCCGCTGCCGCAGAAGCCGGACCTCACCGCAACGCTGAAGCCAGCCATCACGCGCGAAATCGAGACCGAGACCGAGACCGAGCAGAAGCGCCGCAAAGGCCGCCAGAAGAAGACGGGCCGGCCGGGACAGTAGCCGTCAAAGACACACCTTCAAGGAACCCCTCGAATGTCGGAACCCGTGATCGACCGTGACGCCATGGGCAGGCTCGCCAAGGCGCTGAGCTTCATCTGCAGCCCGGATCACCCGACCACGGTTGCGCTGCGCACCGCTGCCGAGAGCGGCACCGAGAAGGACATCAAGGCCGCCCGCGCGGCGTTCCTGAAGCTGAAGCCGTCCGACCGCCGCGCCGCCCTGTCGATGTTGAACGACAACGACTAGGTACTTGGGAGTCGGGCGCAGCAAGTGACGACCATGAAAAAAACCGCCGACGCCTCTCCCTGCACCACATGCGGCGCGTGCTGCGCGCACGACGCCAGCTGGCCCCGCTTCACATACGAGGACGACGCGGCGCTCGACCGCCTGCCGCCGGGGCTCGTCAATGACACCCTCTCGGGCATGCGCTGCAATGGAACGCGCTGCGCGGCGCTCGTCGGCACCGTCGGGGTCGAGACCTCGTGCTCGATCTACGCGCTTCGCCCCGACGTCTGCCGCGACTGCCAGCCGGGCGACGAGGCCTGCAACATGGCGCGGGAGGCACGCGGCCTCCCGCTGATCGCGAGCTGACGGCCCTCGCTAGTCGCAGGCGGGGCGCGACGCCTTGCAATACGTCGTGAAGGTATCGTCGCGGCAGGTCAGCGTGATCGTTCCCGAGGGTTTCAGGCTCTTGTCGGCAATGGCGTTCTTGAGAGCGGCATTGGCCATGAACACAGCGAGATCCTTCGTGATCATGTCAGCGGAGCCGACCACCGTACGGCATCCCGCATTGGCGCCTTGACCGCACAGAACCACCGCTGCCATCGAAAGAATCGACAGACGAAACATGGACATGTTGGGAGCCTCCGTAAAACTACCGAGGCGTCACCTTTACGCGGAAATCCGCCAGCACGCAGGCACCGACGCCAAAGTTTCCACCGCGGTAAACTGAATTGGAAGCCATCGTGTCCCGCCTGACACGCATCGCCCGGAGCAAATCCTTGACGCAACCCGACCCGTCGCAGACCCTGCGTGACCGGAGACGGGGACGGGGGGCACCATCATGAGCAAAATCGGGCGCATTTTTATCGCGGGTCTTCTGGCCGCGCTGCCGCTGATGCTGACGATCTTCGTCACCGGCTGGCTGCTGTCCCTCATCTACCAGTACCTCGGTCCCACCAGTGCCTTTGGCCGCTTCCTGACCTCCCTCGGCCTCGGCGCCGAAGCATCCGAGATGGCGCCCTATCTCATCGGCCTCGCTGGGATCGTCGCCACGATCTTCGTCCTGGGCATCCTGGTCCACTCGCGTCTTGGCACGTGGATCCTCGGCTTGTTCGACAGCCTGATGCGCCGCGTCCCGCTCGTCTCGCACGTCTACGATCTCTCGAGCCGCTTCGTGTCGATCGTCGATAGCAGCAAGGGCGACAGCGTGAAGAGCATGAGCCCGGCCTGGTGCTACTTCGGCGGCAAGCCGGGCGCGGCCGTCCTCGCGCTCCTCCCCTCCAAGACGCCGGTCCGTCTCGGCGGCCAGGACTATCTGGCCGTGCTGATTCCGTCCGCGCCGGTGCCGTTCGGCGGCGCGCTCGTCTATGTCCCGGCTGCCTGGATCGAGCCGGCCGAGGGCGGCATCGACGAGCTGATGAGCGTCTACGTGTCCATGGGCATCACCCCGCCGGCAAACCGCGCCTAAGTGGCGTGTCGCGCGAGGGCAATCCTCAGCCGCGCGCGCGCTTAGCCCCGTCCGCGGCCAGCGCGCTGAGCTCGTTGAAATCCGCGTCGCTGAGCCGTAGGGAGGCCGCGGCCACGTTGTCCTCGAGGTGCTTCACTTTGCCGGTGCCGGGGATGGGCAGCATCACCGGGCTGCGCTTCAGCAGCCACGCCAGCGCGATCTGGCTCGGCGACGCCCCGTGCCGCTTGGCGATGCCGTCGAGGACGGAGCCGGGCTTGGCGAGCGATCCCGCCGCCAGCGGAAACCACGGGATGAAGCCGATGCCGTCTTTGCCGCAATGATCGAGCACGTCCTCGCTGCTGCGGTCGGCGAGGTTGTAGAGGTTCTGCACCGTCGCCACGCGAAACACCTTCTGCGCCGCCTTGATCTCGGCGACGCTGACCTGGCTCAACCCCGCTTGACGGATGAGACCCTCCTTCAGCATGGCGGCGATGACGCCGAACTGCTCCCCCTGCGCCACCGCGGAATCGATGCGATGCAGCTGCCAGATGTCAATGCGATCGACGCCGAGCCGCTTCAAGCTGCTGAGTACCTGCTGGCGCAAATACTCAGGCCGGCCATTCGGCACCCACTGGCTGGGACCGGGGCGCATGAGCCCGCCCTTGGTGGCGATGACGAGACCCTTGTAGGGATGCAGCACCTCGCGGATCAGCCGCTCGCTCACCTCGGGCCCATAGCTGTCGGCCGTATCGATGAAGTCGATGCCGAGCTCCGGGACACGCTTGAGCGTGCGCCTGGCCTCGGCGGGATCCCCGGGATCGCCCCACACGCCATCGCCCGTGATGCGCATGGCGCCGAAGCCGAGGCGATGCACCGCGAGGTCGCCGCCGATGGTGAATGACCCCGAGGAAACGGCAGACGGCGTACTCATGGCGCACTCCGATGTGTCGAGCGTGCCTCGGGATGTAGGCGGAACCGGCACACCACACAAGTCGTTGCGGCGAGCCCCGGATCAAAAAAAAGCCACCGCCTCCGCAAGGAAGCGATGGCCAACTGACAACGCGAGCGGAGCGGAGCCCAGCTTAGTTGGTCGGCTGAGAGCCCTCGCCGACCGGACGCTTGATGTCGACGGCGACGATGCGCTTCTGGCCGTCCTTGGTCGCGGTGCCGATCCACTTGCCGTCCTCGTCCGTGCTCAGCTCGGACACCTCGCTGTAGCCGAGATGCATGAGATGCTGGCGCGCCTGCACCTCGGTGAAAAGCTGCTTGAAGGCGGGAGCGGAGCCGGTCTCGGCGGCGAACGCAGGGAAGCTTGCGCCGACGGCGAGCGCCGCGGCGAACGAAAGTGCTCGGATCATGAATGAACCTCTATGGGGATTGATTGGGGGGATAGAGAGTACAGAGAACGATGCACGCCGGCGGCTCGAAGCCGAACTGGCCGGCGCGATCGCGCCTCAGACCATGATCGCTTCGGACCCTAGTCGCTCCGATCGCCGTGCCACCTACCAGGCGCGACGTGAATCGGCAGCGCAGGAAAGTCCGAAGCGTGAATCATCGGTCTCATCAAAAACTAGACGAGATCGATATCGGCCGGCAGGTAGCTCGTGACCTCGAGGCCGACGTTCTGCTCGCGGACTTCGGGTGCGGTCCAGATCTTCATGGGGTGTCTCCTGGTTGGCTTGGCGGCGGGCTCGTGCCTGCCGCTCCGATGCCTGTCATGTAGGAGCCTTTCCCGGTCAAAGCCAATCAACCCAAGTCACATCAAGGTGCGTTCGATCGCGGGAGTCGTGAACGCGCGTGAGGTCGTCACACGCGGTTCGGGTTGCCGCGCGACGGATCGGAGAACGCTCGTTGCAGCAGACGGTCCAGCGACACCGGCCCCGGCCCGGCGACCGCGAGCCAGCCGAAAAGCGCCATGTAGGCGATCTCCTCGAAGCCGAGCAGCGTCTCGAGCGAGTCGATCTGCCCGAGCTTGGCCGCGATCACGGCGACGAGCATCACGATCACGAGCGGCGTCGCGGCGAGGCGCGTGAACAGCCCCAGCAGAAGCAGGAGTCCGCCGAGGAACTCCACGCCCGAGACGAGCGGCGTCATGATGCCGGGAAACGGGATGCCCCATTCGGTAAAATTCTGGATCATCTGCGGCAGGTTGTTGAGCTTCGCCCAGCCGGTCCACAGGAACACCCAGCCCACGACGATTCGCGCGAAGAGGGGCGGCAGCCAGGAGAACACCGCCGACAGCCGCTCCGGCATGTCGATCAGCCAGTGCGTCAAGGTGCGCATGAGACCTCCGCTATGGGCGAGACGGGTGAAAGGATGAGCCGTGCCAGCAAGCTACGTGGCGACCAGCCGCGGGTTTCACGCCAGGCGGGAAAAAATACCGGACTTGCGTCAGGCCCGTGTCAGGCACACGTCCCTACCATGCAACCATCGAGGGGCTCGCGAATTGAGCTTGCGGGGTCATGGGGCCGGGAGACTTTGAATGCTTGGGTTGATCCGCTTCATTGGGACACTGCAGAAACTCTATCCGTTTTGGCTGACCCCGGCCCTGATTCAGGAGCGGCAGGAGCAGGCGCTCCGGACCCTGCTGGCCCACGCCGTCGCCCACTCGCCCTACTACCGCCGCCGCTTCGCTGGCATCGATGTGACGACGTGCGCGCTCGCCGACCTGCCGACCCTCACCAAAGCCGAGATGATGGAGCACTTCGATGAGCTCGTTACCGATCCGCGCCTGAAGAAAGCCGAGCTCGGCCGCTTCGTCGACGACACGGGCAACCTCGGCCGCTACTACCTCGGCAAGTACGGCGTGAGCCACACGTCGGGCAGCCAGGGCCAGCCCGCCTTGATCGTGCAGGATCGCTATGCGCTGAGCTTGATCTTCGCCGTGCAGTTCGCCCGCGCGACCAAGTTGAAGCGCCACTTCCTTCCTCATCTCGGGCGCCTGGTGAACCCGGCGCGCATGGCCGTCCTCACCATCAAGCCCGGCTTCTACCCGAGCGCCGCCGCGTTCGCCTATTTCCCGCGCTACCTGAAACCGGCATTCAAGATTTTGCACTTGTCCTTCTCCGACCCCATGGAGAGAAACATCGAGAAGCTCGAGAGCTTCCGGCCCGAATTCCTGACCGGCTACGCGAGCGCCCTCGAGGCCTTCGGCCGCGAGGAGGCCGAGGGCCGCATGCACCTGCGCGAGACGGGCTGCCTCAAGCAGATCACCAACGTCGCCGAGCCGTTGACCGACGAGGCGGGCGCCGAGCTCGAGCGCATCTTCTCTGCCCACGTCGCCGACGAGTACGCCATGGGCGAATGCATGGTCCTATCGTCGGGCTGTATCGCGGGGCGCGGCGCGCACGTGAACGCGGACCTGGCCATCCTCGAGGTCGTCGACGAGCACAATCGTCCGGTCCCGCCCGGCACCGAGGGCAGCAAGGTGCTTGTCACCAATCTCTACAATCACGTCCAGCCGATCATCCGCTACGAGGTGGACGATCGCGTCACCTTGAGCGACGCCCCCTGCGCCTGTGGCAACCCGCTGCCCCACATCGTCAAGATCAGCGGCCGCAGCAAGGACAAGCTCTGGTTCGAGGACGGCGGCGAGAGGCGCGAGGTGCCCTACTACGTCTTCCTCGTGCCGCTTCACCACGTGCTCGATCTCGCCGAGCATCAGATCGTGCAGACCGGCCCGCGCAACTTCCTGGTTCGCCTCGTGCCCCTCAAGGGCAAGCACATCGACATTGCGCGCGTGCGCGAGATGATGCTCGAGAACATCCAGCTGGAAGGGCTCGCGTCCTCGATCGACTTCGCGATCGAGGAAGTTCCCGACTTGCCGCGCGGCCCCTCGGGCAAGGTCGCGCGCGTGAAGAACGAGTATGCGCTGACGCTCGACGCGCGCGCACCACGGCGCACGGCGGATGCTGCGAAGGACAAGATTCCAACCGCCTAGCTCGGCCGTTGAGCAAGACGAAGTCGCTCCGCCCTCTGCCGAATCGAGAACAAAAAGGCGCGCTTATCCGCCCGTGAGGTCATATTTCTCTGCCCATCCGGGAGTACCTTGCCGGCCGCCGGGTTTCGACGAGGAGAAAAAGATGCGCTTCAAGACACTCGCCGTCGGCGCCGCCCTGTTCGCGGGCGCGACCATCGCTCCGGAGCTTGCTCCCGCCGCCTCGTTCCCGGGGGCGCAAAGCCCCGGCGCGACGGCCACGACGGAAACGCTCGTGGACGAGGTACGCAGGGGCCGGGGCCACCGCGGTCATCGCCATCACGGTCATCGGCATCGTGGCCATCGGCATCGCGGACATCGGCATTTCGGCCACCGCCATCGTCATCGCCATCATCATCACCGCCGCTACTACGGCTATGGCGGCTATGGCTACGGCGGCGGCTATTGCGCCACGATCAGCTATTCCTGTGGTGAGGAGTGGGGCTGGGGTTCGCGCTCGTTCTACTATTGCCTCCGCGACGCCGGCTGCTGAGCGATCGCGAGCTGAGCCCGCCGAGCACAGCCGCGGAGCGATCCGCGGCTGTTGCCTTGCACCCTCGGCATGGCCCCCTCGACGCTCCGCAAAGGCGAGCTAAACCAAGGCCCTATTGACAATCCATCGGCCCACTCACAAATGCGCAATAGGCGCATCGGGTTGCTCTACTGTGGCCCTGGAACCATCGCAAAATTCATCTGCGGTGCTATCTTATCGGAGGGGCAAATGAATGGGCTGCGGGCACATCATCGGAGGCGCACGTGATTCGAGTTGGTCTAGCCGTCGCAGTCTGCGCGGCGGTGGGTTGTGTGGCGATGACTCCGGCACGCGCCCTCGATGGTACCTTCGCGCCGCTCGACGGCACGTGGGGCGGCTCCGGCAGCGTCCGCTTGGAGAACGGCAAGACCGAGCGCCTGAAGTGCAAGGGCTACTACAATGCCAAGCAAGGCAACAGCCTCGGCATGGCCATCAACTGCGGCAACGCCACCTTCAAGATCAACATGCGCGCCAACCTCAGGAGTTCGGGCGGCTCCATCAGCGGCACCTGGGAGGAGCGCGAGTTCAACCAGTCCGGCGACGTCGCCGGCAAGCAGACCGCCAACGGCTTCAGCCTCAGGTTCACGGGCGCCATATCGGGCTCCATGAGCGTGACCATGGCCGGAGCGCGCCAGACGGTGTCGATCTCGACCGGCGGCCCCGGCTTCACCGGCGTCAACCTCTCGTTCGCCAAAAGCAGCTAACCTGACAACGCCCGCCAGGAGACCCATGACGATGTCGCAGAGCACACGCCTCGCAGCCCTCGCGCTGACCATGCTCGCTGGCGCCGGCGTGATCATCACGCTGGCAAGCGCAGACGCAGAGGCCGGTAACCTCTTGCGTCGCCCGGTGGAAGGCGACATCGCCGTCGCTGACAGCCGCTACGGCAACGGCTCCGTCTCCGGGCCCGTGCGCCAAGCGCGAACCGGCTACGAAGTGCGCCTGCCGAGCGGCACGTGGGTTGCGTGCCGCCGCAGCTGCTCCGAGACGCTGCGCGTCCAGTCCATCGATCTTTTCGAGAACGAGGGCAGCCTCACCGGTTACGGCACGGTGCAGAACGAGTGCGGCCTCTTCGGCTGCCTCGAGATCGGCCGGCGTCGCTGAGCGCGCCCGCGCGGCGGATACGTGTTCAGCGCGGCAGGAACGGATTGCTCCGCCGCTCGTCACCGATCGTGCTCACCGGCCCGTGCCCGCAAATGAAGGTGAAGTCGTCATCCAGCGGCATGAGCTTGGTCGTGATGGCATTGATCAGGGCTTCGTGATCGCCATAAGGGAAGTCGGTGCGCCCGATCGAGCCGCGAAACAGCACGTCGCCCATGATGATGAAGCGATGGTCCCGGTTGACGAGCACGACCGACCCCGGCGAATGCCCCGGACAGTGCAAGACCTCGAAGACATGCCCGCCGACCGTCACCGTGTCTCCCTCCTCGAGCCAGCGGTCGGGCGTGACGGGCCGCGCCGGAATGCCGTAGGCGGCGCCCTGCTTGGGGAGGTTGTCGAGCAGGAAGCGGTCTGCCGGGTGTGGCCCCTCGACGGCGACGCCGAGCGCGTCCTTGAGGTCCGCCGCGCCGGCGGCATGGTCGATATGCCCGTGCGTCAGGATGATCTTCTCGATCTTGATGCCAAGCTCGCCGATGGCGCGCTGCACATCGTCGAGATCGCCGCCGGGATCGACCACCGCGCCCGCCTTGCTGGTGTCGTCCCACAGCAGCGTGCAGTTCTGCTGGAATGGCGTGACCGGCACGATTGCAGCCCGAAGGCCTTTCTTAGCTTCAATCGTCATCGATGGTGGATCGCCCGGTTGCTTCCTCGTTGCTCTCCCTTAGAGCATGTTCAGCAAAAGTGGGCACCGGTTTTGCGTAAGAACATGCTCAAACGAAAACCTAGAGCCGGTTCACGTATCGAAGAGAAGTGAACAGGCTCTAGAGGGTTTTCCCCTGCCGGGCCAGCGCGCGGCAGCCTGCTGACTGAGGGGCACCCGGCGGTGTAGGGTCCGCGGCACGGAATTTGGGGGAGAATCCGGGCATGCAGTTGCGGGAAATGCGCTACGCCAGGGTCGACGGCACGGAGGTGCTGGTCGAGGTCAAGTCCGCGGCGGAGGCCAAGGCGGCCATCAAGGAGCTGCGCCACAAGAAGAAGGAGCTGGCGCTCCTGAAGCGCCGGCTCGCCAAGCAGGAGCAGCGCGCCCGCCGCACCATCGAGCGGGCCGAGGAGCAGGCTGAGCGGGAGGCGCGCCGACGCGGCCTGTTCGCCACCCTGCGCCGCGTCTCCCGCGCCTTTGGCAAACGGCCGGAACTACCAGATATCGAGGTTATTCAACGCGATCTCGAGAAAGCCGACGAGATTCTCCACAATATTGAGAGTTGCATCATTCAGCTCGAAGGCCGACTTTTGGGGTGAAAATGCGGCGCCAGAGCCAAGCGGGCCACACACGCCCCAAAAAGACCGTGCTCAGGAATAAGGATACGCGGATTGCGTTGTATCCAACAGTCGCGGGAGGGGGCCGTGATGGATGATGTCCAGTCGCGGATGATCCAGCTTCTGCCGCGTCTGCGCAGGTTTGCACTCGCGCTGACAGGCGACAGGGATAAGGCCGACGATCTCGTACAGGACACGTGCGAGCGTGCCTTGGCGCATCTGGACCAATGGAAGCCTGGAACGAGTCTCGACAGTTGGATGTACCGCATTGCGCAAAACATCTGGGTGGACCACCACCGCGGCCGCAAGGCCCAGGGTGATCAGCGTCCGATCGACGAGGTCGAGAATCTCGTCGGCATGGACGGCCGCAACGTCACCGAGAGTCGTCTCATTCTCGCCGCCGTCAGCCAAAGCATCTCTCGCCTTCCGCCCGAGCAGCAGGTGCTCGTGGCCATGGTGTGCGTGGAAGGCATTTCCTACAAGGAGGCCGCAAGCATACTCGGTATCCCACTTGGTACCGTGATGAGTCGTTTGTCGCGTGCGCGTCAGGCCCTCTTCACGGCGTTGACCGACGCGCCGGCCTCCGCAACACCAATTCCCATTCCTGCTTCGAGCAGAGAGCGATAAGATGATCCCAGTCCCCGACGAAATGTTGATGGCCTACGCCGACGGCGAGCTCACCTTCGATGAGGCGCAGGCGCTGGAGCAGGTGATGCGCCAGGATCCGCTTCTGCGCACCCGCCTCGAGCCCTTCGTGCAGACGCGCATGCGTCTGTCCTACGCCTTCGATCGCGTCCTGCATGAGCCGGTGCCGGATCGACTGGTGGCGGCCATCGCCGCCGTCACGGTGCGCCAGCCGCCGGCCCCGCAATCCGTCGCGTCACGCATCACCGAACGCATCGGCGACGCGATGGCCGATTTCTTTGCCGCGGCCTTTCCGAACGGCTTCACCGCGCCCGTAGTGGCGAGCATCGCCGGCGTGCTCGTTGTCGGCAGCGCGATCGGCTGGATCACGGGACGGTTCATCGGGCCGTCTCCCTTGGTCGCCGTCAAGGACGGAGGACTGGTCGCGTCCGGCACGCTCGCCCACGCTCTCGAAACGCTGCCGAGCTTGAGCGGATCGGCGACCGGCTCCGACGGCAGCAGGGTGACACCGACGCTTTCGTTCCAGTCCAGTGACGGCGTGTGCCGCCAGTACCACATCGCGACCGCGGCTCAGGCGCCGGACTATGCCGGCCTCGCGTGCCGCACGGGGGATGGCGCTTGGCGCATTGCGCTGCAGACCGAGACGGTGAAGGTCGCGTCGAACGCTGGACCTTACACGACGCAAAACGCCGAGACCGTGCGGGCCATCGCCGAGCTGACGGACAAGCGCATCGTCGGAGAGACGTTCGGCGTGCCCGACGAGACAGCCTGGCTGGCCAACAGCTGGCAGGCGCCCGCGGCACCCCGGCGCTGACGAGTTCCACGAGGCCGGCACGCAAGTGCCATTCCGACTTGGTTTGAAATCCCCCTCACGCGGAAGCCCCCCTCACCCGGAAGCGATATGCAATCGCTTCCGCCTACCAGCGAAACTCGGCCACACCGGCTTTGAGCTTCGCCTTGCGGCTTCCCGCCTTCTCGGCAGCTTTTTTGCTTGCCGGCGCTTTCGCCATCATATCCGCGCGCGGGCATTGCGCGGGTGCGAGCACCAGCCCTGCGCCATAGATGGGGTCCCGCCCGGGCTGGCCGAGATCGCGAGTGGAGAAACGCTCGAGGAGCATGTCCTCCGTGCCGTCGACGATGTCGCTAGCGGCGCGCGTGGCGAGAATGGCGGTGACGAACGGCACCGCGAAGGACGTCCCGGTCCTGAGCCCCTGCTTCCCGTTCGGCAGCGCCGCGAGGATATCCACGCCGGGTGCCGCGAGGTCGATGTAGTCGCCGCGGCTGGCAGAGCGATAGTTTTCGCCCGCGCGGTTGACCGCCGTCACGGCGATGACGTGCGGATAGGCGCCGGGATAGCTGGGCGGGGCCGCGGCCCCCATGTTGCCCGCGGCGGCGACGAAAATGATTCCCTTGAGGCTCATCCGTTCGATGGCCCGCGCGATGACGGGGTCCGCGGGCCCGGCAAAGCTCATATTGACGATGTCGACATCGAGTTCATCGAGCCAGGACAAAGCCTCGAGCAGGCGCGTCGTGTCGGTCGTGGCGTTGCCCTGTGCATCGCTGCGGAAGGCCGTGGCGAGCAGGAACGTCGCGTCGGGCACGAGCCCGGGTGTGCCGCTCTGAGGATCGCCCGCGAGCAGCGACAGGACGGCCGTGCCGTGCCAGTCCTCGTCGGAAGGCGTCGCCCCGTCGATGAACTCCTTGCGCACCACGCGCAACCGCTTGAATGCCGGGTGGGCGAGGTCGAACGACGTATCGATCACGCCGATGCGCACGTCCTTCGTGCAGGCCGCGAGCTCTGGGTTCCAATTGATCAGGCTCGGACCGAAGCAGGTCTCGTGCGGACAAGGCGCCGACGAGGCGGGAGCCCCGCCATGGCGCTCGCTCCCCGGGCTCAGCACGCCGGTGGTGTACGCCCGCGCGGCCCAGGTTGCCTCGGAGGACGCAGCGACCTCGCCGATTTGGTCCGCATCCGGCTTGAGGCTGCCGCCCGTGTCGGACACGGTCAGTCCGAGCGGATGGCGAATGAGATCGCTCATGGGTTGACCGAGCACCGGAATGATCCTGACCAGGCGCGTAAGGCCCGTCACGAACGGCCACGGTTCCTCACCGAGCGGAACTTGAGGTTCCGCGCCGCTTGGCTCGCTCCCCATTCCGAGGTGGGAAGCCTGCTGTTGAAACCCGGCGAGCCAATTGACGTTCGGCGCCTCCGACCGGTCCTCCATGCCATTGCCCATGGGGCCGAGCAGAATGGTGCGAGGCTGCCACGGATCGTGCGGACCGTCCTGCGTCGGGGCGATCTCGACCTGCCAGGCGCCGTGCCCGCTTTCGCCTTCGGCCTGCTGGGCCACGGCGCCGTCGCTGGCGAAAGCGAGGGCAGCTAAGGCAACGACCGATGCACGGCGGCGCTGCGCGCCACCGCTCCAATACCGTGCTCCGCGCACCTTTGGAGTTTCCACCATCGTCGATCTTCCCCGAACTATGGCGACGATGCGAGAGAAAAGAGTCACGGATGCGGCATAAGTCAAAAAACCCGAGGCCCCCGATCCTCGTTCCATTCGCGGCGAGTGAACGGGTCGACGGGCCGCCACGGCGGCTCAGGCCATCGCGCCGCCTGACCTGGCAGCGCCTGCAGGCGCGTCGCAGAGCCACGAAATCAGGGGCCGAAGCCGGTATCGGCCTTCACGAAGGTCGTCGTCGTCGCCCACGAGCCGGAGCCCGATCCGCCCTCCGCGACCGCGCTGCCGGCTCCGGTGCATGTCGCGGGAGCGAGCACAAGACCGGCGCCGTAGATCTCGTCCGGGCCCGGCGGCCCGAGATCGCGCGTCGTGATCCGCCGAACGAGGTCGTCCTTGGCGACCGCATCCTGGCCTTTCACGTTCGTGGCGGCGATCGCGGTCACGAATGGGACCGCGAACGATGTGCCCGTGCGATAGCCCTGGCGCGCGTTGGGGAGCGCGGTCAGGATGTCGACGCCGGGTGCCGAGAGGTCGATGTACGGCCCGCGGTTGGCTTGCCGGTAGTTCTGCTCGTTGCGATTGACGGCCGTCACGGCGATCACGTGCGGATAGGCGGCCGGATAGCTGGGCCCTGCGGTCGGCCCCATGTTGCCGGCTGCGGCTACGAACACGACGCCCTTGCTGCTCATGCGCTCGATGGCTTTGGCCAGCGCCGGATCCTGCGGACCCGAGAAGCTCATATTGACGATGTCGACGTTCTCGGAGTCGAGCCAGTCGAGCGCCGCCAGCAGCCGCAGCGTGTCGGTCGAGGCGTTACCGTTGATGTCGCTGCGGAAGGCCGCTGCGAGGAGGAACGTGGCGTCCGAAATGAGGCCCGGCGTGCTGCTCGCAGGGTCTCCCGCGAGAAGAGAAAGGATGGCCGTTCCGTGCCAGTCGAACGGCGAGGCTCCCTCTCCGTTGAGGAACTCCCGGCCGATGAACGCCCGCCTCTTGAAGGCCGGATGGCCCGTGTCGAACGACGTATCTACGATGCCGACCCTGACGCCCCTGGCGCATGCGTTGAGCGCCGGTGTCCATTTGATGAGCGTACCGCCGAAGCAGGTGTTGTTCGGGCACGGCTCGGTGGATGCGACGCTCGTCGCGCGATCCACGAACTGGTCCGTAAGGCCGACGTTGCTGAGGAAAATGGTGTAGGCGAAGTTCAGTTGCACATCGTGGAGCGCGAGCGTCCGGTGCATGTCGCGCTCCACCTCCTGGGCGGTAAGCCCCGGCGCGCTGAGGCGGAACGTTTTGGTGCCGGCTCCCTTAAGCTCGGTGGGCTCGCTGACGATGAGGCCGCGCGCCCGTGCCGCCGCGACGTCGGCGTCCGAAAGGTCGTTGACCAGGAGTTCGCCCTTCTTCTCCTGGGCGAAGAGGCTCGCCGGCATCTCCGCGCCTTTGGCCTTGCCCACAAAGGGCGCGTTACGCGGCGCTGCGGCAGACTTCGCTGAGGTATCCGCCGTCGCGGGCACCGCATCGCCGGGCGAAGCACCGTCGCGAGCCGAGGGCGCGTCGTTTGCGACCACGCCGCCGTCATCCTCCTTGGCAGTGTCGCCGCGGCCGAGGTGCGACGTGGGTGGCTCGACCCGGCGCTCGTCTCTGCTGCTGTTGAGGTCGGCGGTGGTGGCGGGCGGACGTCCCTCCGCGTCGTCGGACAGAGCGACCGGAAGCCGCGCCGCGACCGCTGGTCCGGCCCGCTCCTCGGCCGGCGCCGGCAGCTTGCTCACCACGTCCGGCGGCGGCTTCGACGCCTGCTTGCGCGCCTCTTCCTCATGTCGGCGCAGCGTCCGCTCGCGGATGCGCTCGTCTCGCGCCTGCTCCCGGCGGCGCACCTCGTCGCTCTGCCGCTGCGCGCGTGACAGCTCCCGCTGACGCTCCCGCTCGATCTCGCGCACACGATGCGCAGCCTCGTTGAGAGAGAAGTCCTGCGCGCCGTCGGCGTCGTTGCCCGTCAGGTCGGCCGAGCCGTTGTCGGCGTCGTCCTCCGCATCCTTCTCGGCGTCCTTGTCGTCGCCTTGACGCTTGGCCACCGCCTGTTGTTGCTGACCTTGCTGCTTCTGATTCTGAACCGGCTGCTTCTGGTTCGGTTGCTGCCAGGACGGTTGGCGCTGTTGCTGCTGTTGGCGTTGCTGCGCCTGCTGTTGTTGCTGCTGCTGGAGTTGGCGCTGGCGCTCCTGCTCCTTGCGCTGGCGCTCCATCATTTCCTGTTGCTGCCGGCGCTGAGCGTCACGGTCGTAGTAGCTGCCGTAGCCGCCGCCGTAGCCGTTATTGTCCTTCGCATAGCCGATTGTGCTCGGGGCGACCAAGCCGACGAGTGCGAGCAGAGCAGCACAAATGAAGAAGGCTCGAAGCCGCGCCATAGGAATGAGGCCCCGCATAGTCACGAGTGCCTGCCGATGAACGGCCCCCAGCAGCATGTCATATCATCCCGACGCACACGACCCCCGTCGCGAAGTCTGGACTCACCACATTCACTTTGTGAAGGGTATCTCCACGGATTGTCCACAACTCTTGATGCGTACAGTCCGTAGTGAGCAATGCTTTGCCTCGGCAGGCGCATTCGGAGTCGGAAATGAGGCAGAAAAGACACGCTTGAGCTGGACGCGCACTCCAGTCGCAAGCCCACCAACTGCGAATTGCGCTCCAGGCGAGAGGCTTACGAATGCGTCGAGCAATGGAAATGCAAATCCGGGCGTTACCCGGAAATGAAAAAGGCGGCACCCGTCCGGTCCCGCCTCTCAAGTCTCATTCGGCTGAGCCGGTTAGGCGGCAGCGATGCTGTCTTCGCCCGGATTGCGCAGCACGTAGCCGCGACCCCACACGGTCTCGATGTAGTGCTGCCCGCCGGTGGCGACCTGCAGCTTCTTCCTGAGCTTGCAGATGAACACATCGATGATCTTGAGCTCGGGCTCGTCCATGCCGCCGTAGAGATGATTGAGGAACATCTCCTTGGTGAGCGTCGTGCCCTTGCGCAGGCTGAGCAGCTCGAGCATCTGGTACTCTTTGCCGGTGAGGTGGACCCGCTGCCCGTTGACCTCGACCGTCTTGGTGTCGAGATTGACGCGTAGCTCGCCCGTCTCGATGACCGACTGTGCGTGCCCTTTCGAGCGCCGCACGATGGCGTGAATGCGTGCGACGAGCTCGTCCTTGTGGAACGGCTTCGTCATGTAGTCGTCGGCGCCGAAGCCGAGGCCCCGCACCTTGTCCTCGATCTGCGCCAGCCCCGAGAGAATGAGGATCGGCGTCTGCACCTTGGAGACGCGCAGCATCTTCAAGACCTCGTACCCGCTCATGTCGGGCAGATTGAGGTCGAGGAGGATGATGTCGTAATCGTAGAGTTTGCCGAGGTCGACGCCCTCTTCGCCAAGGTCGGTCGTGTAGACGTTAAAGCCCTCGGACTGCAGCATCAGTTCGATGCTTTGCGCGGTCGCGCTATCGTCCTCGATCAGAAGGACCCGCATGCTTATTCCCTCATCCTCGTCCCGCCACAAGGGGCGCGGCTAAAATCCTAAGAGAACCCTGACGCCAGCCAGCAAACCCGGTTCGAACTCTCGATACAAAAGTAACGATCACAAGTTAACAAATCCTAATTTCCGTTTCGAAACACGTCACTCGTGAAGTGGAGCATTTCAAGCCAGCAGGGACAAAATTCTACACCCGCCCCGCATCGCGGAAGCGCCCCGCACCCTGCCTCTTGAGACGACCCTTGCCCCCACATGCCGCCTTGGGCTCCTCGAAGCCCCGAAATACGCGGAGCCGATGATCTCGGAGCGCCCGGATGGCACGAATCAAGAGGTAACAGAATTCGCCCGCTAGCCCTAGAGCCGGAAACCAACTACAAAGGTGGCGCGACGTAAAAACTTAGAAAACACCACTACAGCGTTGCTTTACCGCAACTTAACAAGAGTATGACAGGGTAAACTCTCATAGGTGGCGGGCTATGGGTCGCGGCCTGATCATTTCCGGTCAGGACGCATGTGCGAAACACGAAGCCCCGGGGATCTCAGAGGCGCGGGATGGCACGCTTCTTGAGAGATGGGCCCCAGGTGTGTGAGTAGGGGTAACGACAATGAAGGCACGCGAAACCGCGTTGAGGTTGAAGCGCTTCGAGCTTGATGAGAAAGCCCGCAAGATCGCGGATCTGGAGCAGATGATCCGCGAGTTCGACAACATCGCATCCGACCTCGATCGCCAGATCCAGGCCGAGGAAGACCGCACTGGCATCAAGGATGCCAAGCATTTCGCCTATTCCACTTTCGCCAAATCGGCGGCGCTGAGGCGCGACAACCTCCGCGCCTCGACGGCCGAGCTGCGCAGCAAGCTCAAGGTCGCCCAGGAAGACTTCGACGAGGCCAAGGACCAGCTCACGCGCGTCTCCTCGGAGCAGCCGCGCGAGATCACCCGTACCCGCCGCCGGCCCGATCGCCCGGCGGGTCTGGCCCTGCGCTGACCCCAACGACGTCGGCAACGCGCCGACGGACAAAACCCTCCGAGGGGGCGAACGATCCACAGCCCCCTCGACCCTCACCCCCGCCAGCTGCCGCATCGGCTTGCGTTCGCCCCTTTCCCGTGCCAATCGCTCAGCCCCAGGAACGGCCGCCCCGGCCCGCCCGTCGGTTGATTGAGGGAGCCGCTGCTGCCGCCTCGCCCTTGCGCGCCGCCGGCAGCCGCAACACCAAACGATGCGCCGCAAGCACCCTATTGTGAGCCTTGCCCTCTCCGCCGTGTGCTCGGCGCTCGGCGCCTGCGCGTTGCAGGGACCAGGGCCGGTGGCTGGCCTCCCGTCCCCGCCCGAGGCGGAGAAGCAGGAGACCGGTGGCATTCCAAGCGCTTCGGAGGCCTTGAAGGGCGCGCTGAAACCCGAGGGTCTGGTTGTTGGCACACCGACCGAGGTCTACACCCGCATCGCCCGGGGCGTGCTCACCTGCTGGTTCGGCGCCTCCGGCCCGCTCAAGGCGTCGTACATCTACCACGCCGAGGCCGAGCCCCAGTCGAAGGGCGGCAGCTCGGAGATCAAGATCCTGACCCGCGACGCCGATGCCGATGACCCCCGCGCACTCCGCGCCTATCGCATCGTGATCGCCCCCTCGGGCGGCGAGACCCGAGTCGAGACGGAGAACGTGCGCCTGCCCGAGCCGCTGGCGGCGCGGCTCAAGGAGGATGTTGGGCGCTGGTCGGGTGACGAGGCAGGATGCGGCGAGGGTCCGGTCACCGCGGGCTGGACCGCGGAGCCGGTTGTCGGCACACCCGTATCCCTGGAAAAGAAGAACAAAAACAAGAAACCGTAGGGCGGCCCGTGGCGCGCTCTACGGCTCAAAGAATACGTTGGCGATGCAGCGCATCGGGCTGCCCCGACCTGCTTCCCTCGCGAGAAGGATCAGCTGCGGTAGTCCTGGATGCGCGTGGCGCGCAGCCCCGGAAGACCATGCTTGTCGATCGACCGCTGCCAGGACAGGAACTCGTCCACGGTCAGCTTGTAGCGCTCACAAGCCTCTTCGATGCTGATAAGGCCACCCCGCACGGCGGCCACGACCTCCGCCTTGCGGCGGATGACCCAGCGCTTGGTGTCCCGGGGAGGGAGATCTGCAACCGTCAGCGGGCTCCCATCGGGGCCGATAACGTAGCGCACGCGCGCTCTCATCTGATGTTCGGTCATGATACTCTGTACTGCTACTGACCAGCCGTAAAGCTAACCTATTTCTCTTAAGCATGGCCTAAGGCCTTGAGTAAACATAGCATAAAGCGCTGTTTGAAATCACGTCGTCTTGTTCATCATGGTTTATGGCCGGAGCCGGCTGGCACAATTCCGCCCGCTTGCTCGGGTCCTGCTAGCTTGGCAGCTCGTACAGTGACCATTATCATGTCAAAATAAGGGGTGCCGCGGCTTGCCGCGTTGCACAATCCAGTAATCTGTGGCCTCCCATCGCGACAACGCCATGACGCGACCATCGCCAGTCCTTGAAACCCCGCTCGGAGACGGCGCGCGCAAGCGCGTCGTCGTTGCCATGTCGGGCGGCGTGGATTCCTCGGTGGTCGCCGGCGTGCTGGCCCGGTCCGGTCACGACGTGATCGGCATCACCCTTCAGCTCTACGATCATGGCGAGGCGGTGGGCCGCAGGGGATCCTGCTGCGCGGGCCAGGACGTCGAGGACGCCCGCCGCGTCGCCCAGGCGCTCGACATCCCCCACTATGTGCTCGACTACGAGAAGCGCTTCTCGGACGCCGTGATGAAGTCGTTCGCAGAGAGCTACGTGGCCGGCGAGACGCCGATCCCCTGCGTGACATGCAATCAGGTCATCAAGTTCCACGACCTGCTCGGCACGGCGCGCGAGCTGGGCGCCGACTTGCTCGCCACCGGCCACTACGTGCAGCGCCGCGATGGCGCGGACGGCCCGACCCTCTACCGCGCGGCGGACGGCGATCGCGACCAGAGCTATTTTCTCTTCGCCACCACGCGCGAGCAGTTGGCCCGCTTGTGGTTTCCGCTCGGCGGAATGCTGAAGCCCGAGGTGCGCGCCCTCGCCCACGAGCTCGGTCTCCTGGTGGCCGACAAGTCCGACAGTCAGGACATCTGCTTCGTGCCCAAGGGCCGCTACAGCGATGTGATCGAGCGGCTGAAGCCCGGCGCGCTCCAGGCCGGCGACATCGTCCACATCGATGGCCGCCGCCTCGGACGTCACGAGGGCATCGTCAACTACACGATCGGCCAGCGCCGCGGCCTGAAAATCCCCTCCGCCGAGCCGCTCTATGTCGTGAAGCTCGACGCCAAGCGCAACGAGGTGGTGGTGGGACCACGTGCCTTCTTGCACACGCGCACCCTTATACTTAGAGACGTGAATTGGCTTGGAGACGGCTCCCTCGAGGAGGCCGCCGCCGACGGGGGATTGGAGGTCTACGCGCGCATTCGCTCGCAGCAGGCCCCGCAGCCCGCAACCGTTTCGGTTGGCGCCGGCGGAGAGGTGACGGTTGCGCTGCGCGATGGCGAGCACGGGGCGGCGGCCGGCCAAGCCTGTGTCCTCTATGTCGACGGCGCGACCGATGCACGCGTTCTCGGGGGCGGATGGATTGCAGCGGCGCTGAAGGCCGATAGAATGCGAGAGGCGGAGCTTCCTGCGTAGCGGAGGTTGCGGGCGCTGTGTCGCCGCGCATCCCCGGTCCGCAATTGAGACTTCGGTTGGAGAAAAAAGCGTGCAGAACTCGAAATCCAGGATGATGCCTCGAATGCGGGTGGACCATCTCGAACGCGACAATGGCCGCATCGTCGGCATCGGCCGCATCGAGGAGGACGTGGTCAAGGTCGCCTACCGCCGTTGGGCTCCGATCTATGATCACACCTTCGGCCGCGTCTCGACCGAAGGACGCAAGCATGCCGCCGAGGTCATCAACCAGAGCATCGACAACGGTCGCGTGCTCGAGGTAGGCGTCGGCACCGGCCTCGCGCTTGCCGACTACGGCCGCCACCTCGAGGTCATCGGCATCGATCTCTCGCCCGACATGCTCGACAAGGCGCGCGAGCGGGTTGCCAAGGAAGGGCTCGATCACGTCACGGGCCTGCACGAGATGGACGCCGGCGACCTGCAGTTCCCCGATAACGCCTTCGACATCGTCACTGCCATGTTCGTCATGACCGTGGTTCCCGAGCCCGAGAAGGTCATGCGCGAGCTGGCGCGCGTCGCCAAGCCCGGCGGCGAGGTGCTGATCGTCAATCATTTTAGCCAGACCGAGGGGGTGCGCGGCTGGGTCGAGCGGCGCATGGCCCCCTTCGCGGAGATCATCGGCTGGCGCTCGGTGTTCGACCAGTCCCGCGTCATGGTGTGCGATGAGCTCACCCTGACCGAGCGCAAGGCGCTCCGGCCTTGGGGCATCTTCACGATGATGCGCTTCAAGAAGCGGGCAGAGCAGGAACGGCCCATCGCCGCCGAGTAGCGCGACGGCCGGCAGGCTCCACGGCGGGCGGCGCTTGACGCCAAGCCCGCCGATTCCTATAGACCAGGGTCTTCGGCGGGATAGCTCAGGTGGTTAGAGCGAAGGTCTCATAATCCTTAGGTCGGCGGTTCGAGTCCGCCTCCCGCTACCAACTGTTCCTTTGATTGCACGGCGCTTGAGCCGGGCCGTGGCGTTACCCGCGCGTGCGAACGATCCGAGGCGTCGAGCCGAGCTTCGACGCCCAGCGCCCCGGCCACATGGCGCGAGCGTGAGGGGGCGACACGTGATGGCCGACATGGAACGGAGGCGAGCGCTCAAGGGCGCCATGCCGACCACACACCTGTCACTGCACCACACCGAGAAGTGTCGCGTTCTCCCCAATCGACTGGAAATGCTCAACCGCATGCAGCCCCATGGCATCGTTGCGGAGATCGGCGCCGCTTTTGGCGACTTCAGCGGAGAGATCCTTTCCAGGTGCAAACCAAAGGAACTTCACCTGATCGACAATTGGACCGGCGAGCGCTACGGATCCGGCCTGATGAAGGTCAGGGAGCGGTTCGCCGGTGAAATCGCCGACGGGACGCTCCACCTTCATCACGGTCTTTCGACGGAAAAGCTGCCGGAGTTTGCCGACAGCTTCTTTGATTGGGTTTACATCGACACCAACCACTCGTTCGACACCACTTGGAACGAGCTCGGCATTGCCAATTCAAAGGTGAAGCTTGGCGGTCGTATTGCCGGGCACGACTTCTGCACTGGGAATGTGGTGAAGCCAGTGCCCTACGGAGTTGTGGAAGCCGTCACGAAGTTCTGCAAGGATTGCTACTGGCAGTTCGAGTATCTGACCGTGGAAAGTGACGGGCATTTTTCCTTCTGCCTCACGCGCATCTAGCTCTCCATCTCTCGCCATGATCTCTTGAGCACCGTGGCGACCATGCGCCCGGCGTGTCCGATCACCCGGCAAGAGACCTTGGAGGCGCGGACGCGCGCGACCTAACCCGCGAGCCGCGGATCCTCCGCGTCGTGCGCGTGGGAGACCGCCCTCAGCAGCTTGTCGCTCACCTGCGCCCGGTCGAGGATCACCTTCTGGTCGTGCACCGCCTTCACGGCTGCAAGCGGCACGACGAACTCGCCGAAGTTCTCGACGTAGACGCTGATCGAATCCGGCCCGATATCGTGCACGGTACCGATGCCCTCCTTGCCCTCGGCCAGGAAGACCATGAAATCGCGCTGGATCGTCTCGCGCATGTCGAAGCACTCCTCTTCCGGTCCCCGCAGACCACCCCTCCAGGTTTACGGGATCGGGGGCGGCATGGATTGCGAATTCTTGGGCCAGTTCGCGGCCTGGTCCTGTCGGCTGGCGGGTACGAGTAGGGTGAGGGCCAGCGCCAGCACGATAACGAGGGCGACGATGGCGATGCCGGCCGTCCCCCAGCGTGCGCCGTTGCGTATCCCTTCCAGGTTGTCGCGCCCACCTTCGCGGTCTGGATCATGAAGGGTCATGGCATCCTCCGCTCTTGGATTCTCGAAAGAAAACGCCACATTGCCCTGAGAGTTCCGACGTTCCGCGCCGGCAAGCCGAGGCCACATTTGCGCCAGGAACGCGGAGCGGTATGCTGCGTTAAGTCTCGATACCAAGGGAAAATTCGAGTTTGGGCTGGTTGGGTCACATGGCTTTACGACGTCGTGCCGCAAAGGCCGCGAGCTTCGCCCTCGCCCCATTTCTTCTCTTCGCGGCCGTAAACCCGGCGCTGAGCACCCCGAAGAACGCCGAGCCCGCCGCGCCCGAGCCCGCGCTCTCGGGCCCCGCCGTGCTGGCGGTCGTGTCGATCTACGATCAGCGCATCTCCGTCTACGACGCCGAGGGCAACGCCAAGCGCGCCCGCGTATCGAGCGGCCAGACGGACTACGAGACCCCGGTCGGCGTCTACAGCATCCTGCAGAAAAACAGGGACCACTACTCGAACCTCTACGACGACGCCGAGATGCCCTTCATGCAGCGGCTGACGTGGTCGGGGATCGCGCTCCACGCGGGCGCCCTTCCCGGCTATCCCGCATCGCACGGCTGCGTGCGCCTGCCGCGCGCCTTCGCCGATGACATCTTCGGCCTCACAAGCATCGGCATGCGCGTGATCGTGGCTGGCGAGGACGTGGCCCCGAGTGCCATCACGCACCCCCGCCTCTGGAAACCGACGGCGAGCGCCATTGCCGCCACGACGCCCATCGCCTACGAGCCGGATGAGGGCGCGAGCGATGGCGGAAAGCCGTTCCAGCCCGACCTGCGCAAATGGCCCGAGCGCCAGGCGCTGCTCGACGCGTTGAAGGACGAGGCCGCGGCCAAGGTGCCGGCGGCGGAAGCGGCCGCCAAGCGCGTTGAGGAGCTCAAGAAGGTCGAAAAGGCCAAGACCGCCGCCCGCGCCAAGACCGCCAAGACCCTGAAGCGGGCCGAGCGCGACATGAAAAATGCCGACGACTGGGTGAAGAGCGCCGCGCGTCAGATCGCCGAGGCAAGGACCACCAAGCGGCGCGCCGCCGCCGAGAAGGACGCCGCCAAGGCCGCGACGAACAAGGCAACGGCCGAGAAGAGGCTCGCCGAGGCCCAGGCGCAGGATCAGGCGCCCGCGGCCGACCTCGCCCGCGCCACCCAGGACCGCGAAGCCGCCGATGCGGCCAAGATCGCCGCCGTGACCGAAGCCCAGGACGCCAAGCGCAAGACGCTCCCCGTGTCGGTGTTCGTCAGCCGGAACACGCAGCGGCTCTACATCCGCCAGGGCCACGAGCCGGTGCTCGACGTACCCGTTACCATCGCTGAGCCCGAGACGGAGATCGGCACGCACATCTTTACCGCGGTCGACTACGCCGGCGACGGCAGCGACGTGAAATGGAACGTCGTGTCGCTGCGCCCGCGTCCCATCGCGCGCGTCGCCTCCGCCGACGTGGCGGACGAAACCTACTCCTCAACGGGCAAGAAGAAGCGTCGTCAGTCCGAGCCTCTGCTCGCACCGCCTCCGACCGATCTCGGCCCCGCCACCGCCGCGCTCGACCGCGTGACGATACCGCCGGACGTGCTGGCCCGCGTCTCCGCCTACGTCTGGCCGGGCACCTCGCTCATCATTTCCGACGAGCCGATCAGCAAGGAGAGCAACAAGGCCACCGATTTTGTGGTATTGATCAGCGGCGAGCCGCAGGGCGGAATCAAGAAGCGTCCGCGTCAGCCGCCGCCCGACTATTATCGCTACGATCCGTATTACGACGATTATTATTACGACCGGCGGCGCAGGCCGCGGTACACGCCGTTCTTCTCTTTCTGGTGAGACCCCACGAACGGGAGATCCGTGCTTGGCGAGGTCAGGGGGAGCGCTCGTTGTCAGCCTGAGCGTGATCGCAGCCGCCGTGGCGGCGTGCGCGCCGGCCCATGCCGAGCAACGGGCCGAGCAACGGCTCGACCCCTCCGCCGCCGATCGCCAGGCCCGCCGCGACGCGGCGCATGCGGGCCGCCTTGCGACCCCGCTCCCCGGCACGCCCGACACGGCCCGGCCGCTGACGCGCCTTCGCGCCGCCGGGTTGCGCTTCGGCGCCCCGCTCATGATCCGCATCTTCAAGGCCGAGTCCGAGTTCGAGGTGTGGGTGGGCAAGACCGGCACGTTCGTTCACTTCGCCACCTACCCCGTCTGCTATTGGTCCGGGACGCTCGGCCCCAAGCTGCGCGAGGGCGACCGGCAGACACCAGAAGGCTTCTACACGCTGACCGAAGAGCAGCTCCACAACGGCGGCCGCTGGCGCCGCTCGCTCAACCTCGGCTATCCGAACGTGTTCGACCGCGCCAACGGACGCACCGGCTCCGCCATTCTGGTGCACGGTGGCTGCGACTCCTCGGGCTGCTTCGCCATGACCAATCCCGTGAGCGCCGAGCTCTACGATCTCGTCGTCGGGGCTTTCAGGGGCGGCCAGCAGCACATCCCGGTCCACGTCTTTCCGTTCCGCATGACGGACGCCAACCTCGCCGCGGAGGGCGACGGGCGCTGGCAAGGGTTCTGGGACGATCTCAAGACGGGCTACGACTCCTTCGAGCGCACGCACCTGCCGCCGCACGTCTCGGTCTGCGCACGGCGCTACCAGATCCGCGATGCCATGCGCGGCGGCAGCGATGCCGGAGGCGTGGAGCTCTGCCCTGGGGACATCGACATGATCCCGAGCCATCTGCGCCAAGCCCCAGCCGAGAAGGCGACCGCCCCGCAGGCAAGCGTCGCGCCGTCGCCTCCGCCGCGTTGCGCGACGGCGCGCGCGAGCTGCCGCAAATGGGTGGCGCTGCGCGACCGGCGCGCCGCGAGCCGCTTCGTCGCCCGGCACAACGCATCGCCCGGCAAGCGCTCCGCCGTGCGCTAGAACGCATGCGATGTTTTCGCCGCCCTCAGATCCGCGGGCGGCGCGGAAGCTCGATGGGCAGGAACTCGACGCCGGACTGCTGCACCGGCTGCGGATAGAGCTTCATGAGCTCCATGATCTCGATCGGCATCCCGACCTTCACCGCGAGCCCGAGCGACTTGGCCTCCGCCGCCGTCAGCGCATAGTCGTGCGTCCAGTGCCCTCCGGCGAGCTTGTCGGCCAGCGCTTCCGCGGCCGCCTGGTCGAGTCGCGGCGTCATGATCTCGACCGCGCCGCGCTTCACCTGCGCGAGCGCCTTCTCGCTGACGTCGGCCAGCACGAGCGTGAGATCCATCACGTCCGCTACCGGCTTGGCGTCACGCGCCTTGACGATGCTGGCAGCCGGAAAACCGAGAATCTGCGGGTCGATCGGCCCCAGCACCGAAAACTCGCCGAGCACGATCTCGTCGGCGGCAAGCGCGATCAGCGTTCCGCCCGACATGGCATAGACCGGAACGTAGACCGTCACCTTGGCGGGGTGCGCCTCGACGGCGCGTGCGATCTGCATCGCCGCCAGCACGAGCCCGCCCGGCGTGTGCAGCACGAGATCGATCGGCACCGTGGCCGGCGTCTCCTTGATCGCCGCGATGATTGTCTGCGCGTCCTCGAGATCGATGTGGCGCGCCACCGAGAGGCCGAACAGGCTGCGCCGCTCCTGGCGGTGGATCATCGTGATCACACGCGTGCCGCCGTGCGCTTTCTCGATGGCGCGAATGGCTTGCGCGCGCTTGACCGCGTACCAGCGTCCCATCAGCAGGGGTTGCAGCGCCATGGCGATGATGGCGAGCCAGATCAGCGACGAGAAATCGAAGGTCATGGGGGGCGCCCGAAGTGATGAGTCGGCGCGGACCTGCGCGATCCGCCAAGCCCTCTCACTCTAGGCGCGATGCTCGGGGCTTTAAAGCGGAACCGACGTCACGCCCGCTGCGTCGAGCGCCCTGAGGCGACGCCTCAGCGCAATGACGTAGTAGAGCATGTAGAGATACTGGAACGTCTCCACGACCTCCGCCGGCCGCGTGAAGAGGTGCGTGCCGATCACGTCTTTGCCGAGATCGTCGACGCCCTTGAAGGTGAGCGCGATGACCGCCGCCGGCGCGATGGCGAGCGCCGGCGTGAGCAGCGCCAGCAGCGGCCTGCGGAACGGTCCCGTCCAGAGCTGGATGAACGGGATCACGAGGCCGCCGATGAACATGGCGTTGTCGAACAGGAGCTTCGGCCGCTGGTTGAACCAGGCCGAGGTGTTGTGCAGATTCGTCTCCTGCTGGCGGTTGATCTCGGACCAGTAGGCGGGCGTGTTCCAGTTGAAGAAATGCTGCCCCCAGCTGTGCTCCTCGCCGGCGATGTAGAACGCGGCGAGCGCGAAGAACAGCACCGCGATCCAGAGCAGCCGCGTGCCCTTCACCACTTGAAAGCGCAACGTCGCGAAGCAGAGCACCGCCGCCGTGGCCGCAAGAACGAACTGCGTCAGCTCCAGGAACCCGTACCCCTCGGGCAGCACGTAGGCCGTGTAGAAGTCGACCGACACCGCGTGCACAATGAGCACGAAAGCCAGCATCGCGAGCGGAATGTACGCCCACCACCACGCGTCCGAGCGGTCCGGCGACCATGCGTGGGCGGGAATGACATCAAGCGGTTCCGCGAGCATCTTCTTCCCATGCGATGCGTCGAAGGTGGAGGAGGCGACCATGGCTCGATCCCGGTTTAGGACTGGAGACGCAACGTCACGTTGCTTCACACATGACAAAAATGCGACAATCGAACAACCCCTATACCTAGGTTCTAGCTTCCTTTTCCCCCTCTTCCACTGCAGGGCCCGCAGACGCGCAACACTGGTGCGCAGGCCCGTCATTGCATCCTTGGGGGCGCGCCCTCCGGAAACGACCTTACGAATATGAACTTTTCTTAAGGTCAGTCTTATCAGCCACTTCCCCCCTTGCATCAGGCGTCGTCCCAAGTAACTTCCGGCACGCCGAAGGGCGGGGACGCAACACCCGCCGGAAAAGATGACCACGCCGAGCCTTGTCATGGGGCGAAGAGGGAGAGGGTGACGATGGCTCCGCTGATTGAAGCCAAGGGGCTCGAGAAGACGTTCGGCTCCATTCGCGCCGTGGACGGAATTTCCCTCGCCGTCGAGAAGGGCGAGGTGCTGGGCTTCCTCGGCCCCAACGGCGCCGGCAAGTCCACCACCATGAAAATGATCACCGGCTTCCTCGAGCTGGATGCCGGATCGGCCGCCATTTGCGGCATCGACATCACGGCCGATCCGCGCGCCGCCAAGGCCAAGCTCGGCTACCTGCCCGAAGGCGCACCGGCCTACGGCGACATGACACCGGCCGCCTTTCTCGCCTTCATCGCCGAGGTCCGCGGCTACGACTCCCACGAGATCAAGGGTCGCGTCGCAGCCGCCGTATCACGCGCCGGCCTCGGCGCCGTCGTCGACCAGCGCATCGAGACGCTGTCCAAGGGCTTCAAGCGCCGCGTCGGCATCGCCCAGGCCATCCTGCACGATCCGCCCGTGCTGATCATGGACGAGCCGACCGACGGCCTCGACCCGAACCAGAAGCACCACGTCCGCGAGCTGATCCGCGAGATGCGCCCTCACAAGGCCATCATCGTCTCGACCCACATCCTGGAAGAGGTCGAGGCGGTCTGCACGCGCGCCATCATCATCAATCGCGGCCGCATCGTCGCCGACGGCACGGCCGACGACCTCCTGAGCCGCGCCCGCGCCCACAATTCGGTCTCGATCCGCGTGCTGGAGGCCGACGCCGCCCGTATTACGAAGGCGCTCTCCGCCCTCGCCGAGGTCGCGGGCGTCGAGACGGCCGACAAGGCGGACGGGCTGATCCGCCTGCGTGCGCTGCCGAAAGGTTCCGCCTCCCCGGCCAAGGCCGTGGGCGACCTACTGCGCCACGAGAACCTCGCCATCGAGGAGATGGTCGTCGAGCGCGGCAAGCTCGACGACGTCTTCCGCGAGATCACCATGTCGTCCGGGGCTTGAGGACAAGAAGAGCGACGCCATGCTGGATACCATCAAGACCGCATACATCATCGCCAAGCGCGAGTTCGCCGCCTACTTCGCGACTCCGCTCGCCGCCGTCTTCCTCACCATCTTCGTCGCGCTCACCGGCGCCTTCGCCTTCTATATCGGCGGCTTCTTCGACCGCGGGCAGGCGAACCTCGATTCCTTCTTCGCCTACCATCCCTGGCTCTACCTGCTGCTGGTCCCCGCCGTTGCCATGCGGCTCTGGGCCGAGGAGAGGAAGAGCGGCACCATCGAGCTTCTGATGACGCTGCCGATCTCGCCCGCGGAAGCCATCCTCGGCAAGTTCTTCGCCGCCTGGGCCTTCATCGGCCTCGCGCTGATCCTCACCTTCCCCATGTGGATCACCGTCAACGTGCTGGGCGACCCCGACAACGGCGTCATCCTGACGAGCTACCTCGGCAGCTTCCTGGTGGCCGGCGCCTTCCTCGCCATCGGCGCCTTCATTTCCGCGCTGACCAGGAACCAGGTCATCGCCTTCATCCTGGCCGCGACCGTGTGCTTCCTGTTCGTCACCAGCGGCATGGAGATCGTGCAGGCCGCTCTTCGCGCCTGGACGCCGCGCATCGTTGCCGACGCCGTCGCCAGCATGAGCTTCCTCACCCACTACGAGAAGATCACGCGCGGCGTCGTCAGCCTGGATTCGCTCGTCTTCTTTGTCTCGATCATCGCCTTCGCGCTGTTCGCCAATGCGATCGCCGTCGGCCAGAAGAAATCCGCGTGAGGCGCTCCGCATGACAGACTTCGTGTCCCGCCTTCGAGCCTACCTTTCCGAAGCCTTCGCCGGCCTCGTCGCCTGGGCGTCTCGTCTCACTCACGCGCGCCTTGCCTGGGGCGGTCTTGCGCTTGCGGCCGTGACGCTTCTCTCCGTCAACCTCATTGCCTCCGAGACCATGGGCGGCTGGAAGGCGGACCTCACCCAGGACAAGCTCTTCACCATCTCACCGGGCTCGGTGACGGTGCTCAAGGCCATCGACGAGCCCATCCAGGCGCATCTCTATTTCTCGAAGAAGCTCGGCGAGCTGTCCTCCACCTACAAGAGCTACTTCCAGCGTGTCCGCACCCTGCTCGAGGAGTTCCAGCGTATTTCCGGCGGCAAGCTCGAGCTGACGATCCTCGATCCCGAGCCCTTCTCCGACGCCGAGGACCAGGCGGTGGCCGCGGGCTTGAGCGGCCGGCGTATCGACGCCGAGGGCGCGATGGCCTACTTCGGCCTCACCGCCTTGAACTCGACCGACGACCAGCAGGTGATCCCGATCTTCTCGCCGGAGCGCGAGAACTTCGTCGAGTACGACATCACCAAGCTCATCCACGCGCTCTCCAATCCGAAGAAGCCGCGCGTCGGCGTCATGACCTCGCTGCCTCTCGACGGCGGCCAGAACCCGATGACGCAGCAGCAGACGCCGCCCTGGGTCATCATGAGCCAGATCCGCGAGTTCTTCGACGTCGAGACCGTCGACCAGTCGGCAAAGGAGATCCCCTCGCGCATCGACGTGCTGCTCGTCGCCCAGCCGACCCAGCTCACGCCCGAGGCCGCCTACGCCATCGACCAGTACGCGCTGAAGGGTGGCAAGCTCCTCGTCCTCATCGATCCCATGGTGGAATCGGCGCAGTTCGAGCTCATGCAGAAGCAGGGCGAGGGCCGCGCCGAGCTGGCCAAGCTCTTGAAGACCTGGGGCATCGACTTCGATCCCAAGAAGACGGCGGCCGACATCCGCCACGCGCGCCGCGTACAGTTCGGCCGCGAGGAGGGATCGGTGACCGAGTTCATCGCCTGGCTCGGGCTCGACAAGTCCAACATCGATCAGCGCGACGTGCTGTCGAGCGGCATCGAGACGCTGAACCTCGCCTCCGCCGGCATCCTGTCCAACGCCACCGGCGCCACGACGACGGTGACGCCGATCCTCTCCACCTCGCCCGATGCCATGGTCATCGGCACTGACAAGGTCGGCATGTCCGCCGATCCGGTCGCGCTGCTGCGCAACTATGTGCCCGGCGGCACCCCGCTCGTGCTCGCCGCCCGCATTTCCGGCGAGACCAAGACCACCTTCCCGACCGGCGTGCCGAAAGCGGCGGAGAAGAAGGACGACACCGCCAAGGCCGGGGACGCCACGCCCCCCGCCAAGGACGCCGCGCCGGCAAGCACGCCACCACCCGGACATGTTGCCTCTGGCCGCATCAATGCCATCGTGGTCGCCGACACGGACCTCCTCGCCGATCGCTTCTGGGTCGATGCCCGCGAGGTGATGGGTCAGCAGTTCCTGATCCCGTCGGCCGGCAACGCGGCCTTCATCGTCGGCGCCCTCGAAAACCTCTCCGGCAGCGACGCGCTCATCGCGCTGCGCGGACGCGGCATCCGCGAGCGCAACTTCACGCTCGTCGAGGACCTGCGTCGCGACGCCGAGCGCAAGTTCCGCGAGAAGGAGGAGGTTCTGACCGCCAAGCTCAAGTCCGTCGAGCAGGAGCTCGAAAAGCTGCGGGCGACGAGCGCCGCCGCCTCGACCGGCGGCAGCGTCATCGTCTCCAGCCAGGAGCGCGAGGCCGTCGAACGCTTCACGAGCGAGATGATCGAGACGCGCCGCGAATTGCGTCAGGTGAAGCTCGCCCTGAGCCAGAGCATCAACAGTCTCGACGGCTGGCTGCAGTTCGCCAACATCGCCCTCGTCCCGATCCTCATCGCCGTCTTCGGCCTCGCATGGACATACTGGCGATCGCGCCGCACGGCTGCGAAATCGTGACGAGCCGCGATCTGGAGATCAATCAGCGATGACACCCAAGCATTTCGCAGCCCTGGCCACCGTCGCGGCGCTGTCTCTGATCACAGCCATCGCCGTCTATTCGGCGCGCGCGCCCGGCACGCTGTCGGCCGCCGGCGCCGGCAAGCTCGTGCCCGATCTCGCCTCCCGCGCCGGCGAGATCGCTCGCGTCTCGGTCACCCAGGGCGGCCGCCCCCTCGTCATCGAGAAGGTGGGCGACACATGGCTCGTGAAAAGCCAGGACGGGTACCCGGCCGACACCGAGAAGGTGCGCGCGCTCGTCACCGCCCTGTCTGACGCGACCCTGCTCGAGCCGAAGACGCGCGTCTCGGCCCGCTACGCCGCGCTTGAGGTCGACGATCCCACCGCCAAGAATTCCAACGCGCGCCTGATCAAGCTCGAAACCGCGAGCGGGGCCACCATCGCCGAGATCATTGCCGGAAAACCGCGCCTCGGCGGCACGGCAGCGGGCGTGAAGGACAAGAGCGGCACCTACGTGCGCCGCCCCGGCGAGGAGCAGAGCTGGCTCGCGAGCACGGGGCTCGCCGGCGGCGCGGCGCTCAAGGACTGGGCCAACCCTCGCGTCTTCGAAACCCCGTCCGACAAAGTGAAAACGCTCTCTGTCGCCGTCACCGGCGAGGCACCTTACGAGATCAAGCGCGCCGACGACGGCTCGCACACGCTGGCTGCCCTCCCCGCCGGCAAGAAGGTGAAGTACGTCAACATGATCGACAACATCGTCGAGGCGGCGTCCTTCCTCGACTTCGACGCCGTCCGCAAGGCCGAAGGCTCGGCTGCCGGCGAGGCCGGGAGCGTGACCTTCGAGACCGACAGCGGCTTGAAGATCGCCTTGAAGGTCCGCCGCGACAAGGACGCCGTCTGGATCACGGTCGATCCGACCGGCGAGGGCGACGCCAAGACGGCTGCCGACGGCATCCGCGCCCGCACCGCCGGCTGGGAGTTTTCGGTCATCCCATCCAAGGCCGACACCATGCTGAAGAAGCTCGCCGACCTCATCGAGGACGACACCCCGGCCGCCGCGCCCGGAGCAGAGGGCGGGTTGCCTCCGGGCGCGATGCCCCCAGGAGCCGTGATGCCCCCGGGGGTCATGCCCCCGGACGGCCTGATGCCACCCGAATGAGAATGCCGCCGCTCACGTCGCGGCTTTGACGGCCCGCGCACGTTCCCATTCCGGATTGCCGAACCGCCCGACGAGAAAGTCGATGAACACGCGCGACTTGGCGGCGAGAAACCGGTTTGGCGCATAGAGTGCGTGGATCGCCCCGTCCTCGGGCGGGTAGTCCGCAAGCACGGTGACGAGCCGCCCCGCCGCGATGTCGGCGCCGACGAGGAAGGTCGGCAGCCGCGCGATGCCGATGCCCTTGATCGCTGCCGCCCGCAGCGTGTCGCCGTTGTTGGAGCTGAGGCACGCCGACACCGGCACCGTCACCGGCGCGCCGTTCTCTGTCAGCGCCCAGCGCGGCACGGTGATCGAATGCCCGTAGTGCAGGCACTTGTGGTCAATGAGATCGCCCGGCCGCTCGGGCGTGCCATGCCGCGCGAGATAGTCCGGGCTCGCCACCACCACGACGCGCGCCGTCGAGATCCGCCGCGCGATGAGGCTCGAATCCGCCATGGCACCGATGCGTACCGTGACATCGACACCCTCCTCGAGCGGGTCGATCAGGCGGTCGGTCAGCGTCAGCTCGACCTTGAGCTCACGGTAGCGGTCCATGAAGTCGGCGATTGCCGAGCCGAGGTAGAGCGTGCCGAACGACATCGGGGCGTTGACCTTGAGCACGCCCTTGGGCTCGTCGTGGAGCCGCGCGATCTGCGCGTCCATCTCCTCGATCTGGGCCAGGATGGCGAGCGAGCGCTCGTAGTAGGCAAGCCCCGCCTCGGTCGGGGACACGCGCCGCGTCGTGCGATCGAGAAGGCGCGCCCCAAGCTCCTGCTCGAGCTGCGTGACGGCCTTGCTGATGGCCGACCGCGTCACCCCGAGCCGGCGCGCCGCCTCCGCGAAGCTGCCGCTCGCGACCACCTTCGTCAGCACGGTCATGGCTTCGAGCTTGTCCAAGGGTGTTGGCCCTGCGTTGCACTCAGATGAGCGCCTTGAAGTTGTTGTAGAGGGTGCGCGCCGTCGCGCCATAGGTGGGGAGCAGCGCCGCGACGTCGGAGGTGAGCTTCAGCGCGCTTCCCGGCCCGAGCGTCTGCTCGAGAGCACGCTCATACTCCGGGATCGCCACCCAGTTGGGAACCGTATCGGGCCCCGCCTCCACATGACACTGCAGCCCATAGGCGCGCGCGCCGTAGCGGAACGCCTGATACTCGCACGCGTCCGAGCGCGCGAGATGAACGCCGCCCTCGGGCAGCGCCTTCACCTCGGCTCCGTGCCACTGCAGCACCTGGATGGGATCGGGAACGCCCGCCAGCAGCGGATCGCGGCGGCCCTCCTCCGTCTGCGTGATGGTGAGCGCTCCGACCTCGGGGCGCGGGCCTGGCCCGACGCGCCCGCCGAGCGCATCCGCCAGCAATTGGTGGCCGAGGCAGAGTCCGAGATACGGCCGCCCCATGTCGGCGACGAAGCGGCGGATCGCGGCCTTCTCCGCCTTGAGCCACGGAAACTGGTCCTCCTGCCAGGTGTCCTGCGGTCCGCCCATGACGATCATCACGTCGAACGGCTCGAGATCTGGGATGGCTTCGCCCTGATCGAGCTCGACCGTGTGCCAGGAGAGGCCATCCTCGCGCAGAAAATCGCGAAACACCCCCGGATGCTCGACATCCACATGCTGCAACACCAGAACCTTCATGAACCCCTTCGTCCCTCTTTCGCGCTCGGCTAGGCCCGCACCGACTGGTTGCCCAATCGTTCGGCGGATGCCCAGCGCCTGAGCACAATCGTCACGCCCTCGGCGGACTTGCGCCTGCTGAACGTCGTCACGGTACTGAGTGGCAAAAACCAGAGCCACAACAACGCTTCCACGGGTCCCCCTTGTCGGCCAGTTTCACGTCTGGCACAATAGTTGCCTCATAAGAAAATACCTCCCGACGGATACGTACGGGAGAGAACTAGGGGGAAATCCTATGGCAACGACGACAGCTCACGATTCACCCGCCGGCAGCGGCCTGCATCGAACCATTGATTGGCGCGGGGCTTTCTGGGTCGCGAGCGGCGTCCCCGCTCTTGTGCTCTTCTCGATCGGAGGCATCGCCGGCACCACCGGCAAGGTCGCCTTCCTCGTCTGGATCGTCTCCATGCTGATGGGGCTCATCCAGTCCTTCACCTACGCCGAGATGGCAGGTCTATTTCCAAACAAGTCCGGCGGCGCATCGGTGTACGGCGCGGCCGCATGGGTTCGCTACTCGAAGGTCATCGCGCCGCTGTCGGTGTGGTGCAACTGGATCGCCTGGACGCCCGTGCTGTCGCTCGGCTGCTCCATCGCCGCTGCCTACATCTTGAATGCGCTCGCACCCATCCCGCCCGCCGACGCGCCCGACGTTCTGGCGTGGGTGCAGGCCAACGCCGCAAGCGTCACCGCCGATTCCACGCGCGTTGCCGAATGGCTCGCCGCCAACGCCGGCAAGACCGCCGCCGACGGCGTCGCAGCGCTCCTCAGCCAGGACGGAGTTGCGGCCCTCACGCCCGCGATCCGCAATTGGACCCTCTATGCTCATTCCCTGGGGCCGGTCAGCTTCTCGCTCAACGCGACATTCTTCATCGGCGCCGCACTGATGCTGCTGGTGTTCGCCATCCAGCATCGCGGCATCCTCGGCACGGCCAGCGTCCAGAAGTACATCGGCCTCCTCGTCATCGTCCCGATGTTGATTGTCGGCATCGTTCCAATCCTGACCGGCCAGATCGACTGGTCGAACTACTCGCCCGTCGTCCCGCTCGCCGCCGCCTACGCACCCGAACCGGGCGCCTGGGACATCCCCGGCTGGACGCTCATTCTCGGCGGCATGTTCATCGCCGCCTGGTCCACCTACGCCTTCGAAACGGCGATCTGCTACACGCGCGAGTTCAAGAACCCGCAGACCGATACCTTCAAGGCGATCTTTTACTCCGGCCTGCTTTGCCTGCTGCTCTACACGCTGGTGCCGTTCACGTTCCAGGGCGTGCTCGGGCTCGAAGGCATGCTCGCGACCCCCATCGTCGACGGCTCCGGCGTTGCCGAAGCCATGGGGCGAATGGTCGGCGGCTCGGGCTTCATCACCAACATCATGGTGATGCTCATGATCCTCGCGCTCCTCCTGTCGATCATGACCGCCATGGCGGGCTCCTCGCGCACCCTCTACCAGGGCTCCGTCGACGGTTGGCTGCCGCGCTACCTCACCCACGTCAATTCGCACGGCGCACCGACCCGCGCCATGTGGACCGATCTGGTCTTCAACCTCTTCGTCCTCGCCATTGCCGCTGCCGACGCGACGAGCTTCTTCTTCATCCTCGCCGTGTCGAACGTCGGCTACATCATCTTCAACTTCCTGAACCTCAACGCCGGCTGGATTCACCGCATCGACAGCGGTCACATCCCGCGCCCCTATAAGGCGCCGACGATCCTGATTGCGATCGGCGCCATCTTCGCCTTCGTCAACGCGGTCTTCTTGGGCGCCGGCGCGAAGGTGTGGAACCCGATGGCGCTGTGGGCCGGCCTCATCGCCGCCGCGCTGATCCTGCCGGTTTTCTGGTATCGCCACTACGTGCAGGACAAGGGCGTATTCCCCGACCACATGCTCGAGGACCTGAACCTCACCAAAGCGGACCTCGGCGCACGGAAGGCCGGCATCCTTCCCTATCTCGCACTCGCGGGCGGGCTCGCAGTCACCTTGATCGCGAACTGGATCTTCCAGCTTCCGGGCTGAACCGGAGATCGAAACCCGCGTGCGTCGCCGGTCCAATCCCCGACCGGCGACGCCCTCTGTTTTTAGGTGTTGAATGCCCGCTGACTAAGCCCCGCGCGCTCATCATTTGGGCAGCGGGCGCAACCGTTCGGCCACCCGCACAACCCACGTGATATTACCTAGGTATTGCACGCAATTACATGCCACGCTTGGGTTTTTTACCCCTCCGCCTCCCCGACCAGCAGACGTTTCACCACTGGCACAAGAGTTGCCTCTAAGGAAACGGGCCGAAGCCGCGGGCAGCCATTGGCGTGGCGTGACGCGCGGCTTGCGGGGCTGGAGCTGGGCAGCGAGTAGCAGGGGAGATCTGCATGACCGATCAAGCAACAGGCATGTTGACGGTATTCACGGAGTTCTACTTCTTCTTGTGTATCGTCCTCATGTTCTTCATCCACATCGGCTTCTGTATGTACGAAGTCGGCGTCGCGCGAACCAAGAACGTCCAGCACACCCTTCTCAAGAACGCCATGGCGATCCCGGTGGTGGGCATTGCCTTCTTCCTCTTCGGCATGTGGATCTACATAGCGCTCCAGGGCTGGCCTGTGGCCACGACGGAGGTCAGCTTCGCGACCGGATTCGAGCCGTGGTCCGAGAAGCTGGCACCCAACCTGTCCGATCGCATCTCCGGCGTGTTCTGGGGCGCCTTCGCACTCTTCGGCATGACCGCGGCATCGATCGTCTCGGGCTCGATCATCGAGCGCTCGAAGACCATCGGCTTCCTCATCATTGCCATCTATGCCGGCGCCATAGCCTGGGTGTTCCCCGCGGCGTGGGGCTGGGCGGGCAACGGATGGATGACGCAATACCTCGGCTTCCACGATCAGTATTGCTCGGCCGTTCTGCACAGCGTGTCGGGCTTCGTGGCCCTTGGCGTGCTGCTTAATCTCGGCCCGCGCATCGGCAAGTTCGGCCCGGACGGCGCGCCGCGTGAGATCCCGGCCCACAACCCGTGGATGGTCACCATCGGCCTGTTCATGATCTATGTCGGCTTCTTCGGCTTCTATGCGGCGTGCCACATTCCGCTGGCCAACATCGCGGCCGAAGGACAGCCCGAGTACTGGACGGCCACCAACATCTACGGCTTCCCGATCACGCTTTCGGGTGTCTGCCTGAACTTCCTGCTGGCCCTCTTCGGCGGCATGATGACGGCGTACCTCATCTCTGGCGGCAACGCCTTCTGGACCTTCTCGGGCGGTCTCACCGGTCTGATCAGCGCCAGCGCCGGCAACGACCTCTACCACCCGTTCGTTGCACTCGCTCTCGCCGTCATCGGCACCGTCATCGGCTACTACCTGCACAACTGGGTCGAGAAGAAATTCAAGCTCGATGACGCGGTTGGTGCCGTCGCGGTGCACGGCTACTGCGGCGTCTTTGGCGGCATCGCGGCTGGCTTCGCGCTGTGGGGCTACCCGGCCATCTATCCGAGCGCCGGCACGCTGGTCGCGTTGTCCGAGGGTGCAGGCTGGTTCGGAGTTAACGCCGAAGGCCTGCCCATCGTCACGCCCATGGGCAACACCATTTGCACGCTCATCTTCGCCATCGGCTTCGGCTTGATCCCGGGCTACATCCTGAGCGGTCTGCTCAAGGCGTTCGGCCTGCTGCGCGTCGATCCGAAGGTCGAGCTCACCGGCCTCGACGGCGAGACCCAGGGCTCAACCTACCCGGGCCTCTCCGGCGCTGAAGCAGCCTTCGAGAAGCTTCAGCTAAAGGAAGGCCGTTCCAAGATCTGATCTCGCAATTTGAAAGGAGTTCTGTCATGAACACCGGCGTTACGTCACTTTCTAACCTTCCCGGCCTCGGAGCGGTCTACCCGTTCCACGGCATGGAGATCCCGTTCTCGATCGGCATTGCCGCACTGTTCGTCGTCTTCCTCGGCTGGCAGCTCGTCATGGAGTCGAAGCACCACAAGGCGATCATCGGCAACTTCACGGCCAGCCCCGCCGAGTGATCGCCCGCGACCGCGATCACCTCGGGCCTGCCAGCCCGGGTGGTCGTCGGTTCGCTGAACGAACCAGTTTCCGTCGGCAGGCTGAGCACCCCGGCCGGCGGGGCGTAGCTCGGGGCCCCAGGACACCTCGGCCTGGGGCCTCGAGAGTTTCAACGGCTCACACACCGTGACAGGGTTTCGCCGGTGGCGTACCGTACGCACGACGCTCTCGCCTGCCGTACCTCCGCATGTCACCCACCCTGCTCTCCATTCCTCTCGAGCTCTGGATGTTCGCCGCGATCCTCGCCGGGGTCGCGCTCCTGCATCGTCATACGCTGGTGGTCGCGCTCGCGGGCGTCGCCGCGGTCGCCGCCTACAAGGTGCTGGTCACCGGCTTCAAGACCGGCGACGGCTTCGCCGGCCTCGCCACCCACTTCGCCCATGAATGGGTGCTGCTCGCCAATCTGCTTCTCTTGCTGACCGGCTTCGCCCTCCTCGCCCGCCACTTCGAGGAGTCGCAAGTCCCGACCGTGATGCCGAACCTGTTGCCCGACGATTGGACGGGCGGGCTGGCGCTCCTGGCTATCATCTTCGTGCTGTCGGCCTTCCTGGACAACATCGCCGCCGCCGTCATCGGCGGCACGGTCGCTCGCACCGTGTTTCGCGGGCGCGTCCACATCGGCTTCCTGGCGGCCATCGTCGCCGCCTCCAATGCCGGTGGCTCGGGAAGCGTCGTCGGCGACACCACGACGACCATGATCTGGATTTCGGGCGTGAGCCCGCTCGCGGTGCTCCACGCCTACGTCGCCGCCATCGTCGCCTTTGCGGTGTTCGCCGTCCCGGCAGCCCTCACCCAGCACCGCCTGCAGCCGATCATGAAGGATGCGCCGCACGGAATAGTCATCGTGCCGGGCCGCATCGCCATCGTCACCCTGATCCTCGCGAGCGCGATCGCCGCCAATGTCCTGGCCAACCTCTACGCTCCCGATATCCTCGAGCACGTGCCCCTTGTCGGCCTCGCCGTCTGGGCCGCGATCCTCGTCGCCGTCCCGCTCCACGCGCCGGATTGGAGCATTCTCCCCGAGGCCACGAAGGGATCGCTGTTCCTGCTCGCGCTCGTCGGCGCCGCCTCAATGATGCCGATCGAGGCGCTGCCTCCCGCCTCCGCCACGACCGCGTTCACGCTGGGCTTCGTCTCGGCCGTGTTCGACAACATCCCCCTGACCGCACTGGCCATCAAGCAGGGCGGCTACGACTGGGGCTATCTCGCCTACGCGGTCGGCTTCGGCGGCTCGATGATCTGGTTCGGCTCATCGGCCGGCGTGGCCCTCTCCAACCTCTACCCCGAGGCCAAGTCCGTGAAAGCCTGGGTGACGGCCGGCTGGGCCATCCCGGTAGCCTATGTGGCGGGCTTTGCCGTGATGTTCGCCGTCCTTGGCTGGTCGCCCTGACGCTTCTTTAGCCCCCCGAGATGGCGGTCAGCACGTGCACCCTCACGCCGGCCGGCACCGCCGTCTCGAGTGTCGCGCGGACGCCTCCGACGAAGATGTTGATGTGGCGTCGGATGCGGGGCGTCGAATCGCACAGCCGGTCGCGCATCCCCGGCCAGCGCGCGTCGAGCGCACCGACCACCTCGCCGATGGTTCCCGCCGTCACGCTGACCTCCCGCTCCGCGTCCGGAAAGAGCACGAGCAGCGCCCGCGGAAGCACGACCGTGACCGAACCGCCCGCCACCATCAGTCCTCGATGACAAGCGTCTCGACCGACGAAATCGCCGGCAGATGTTGCGCGAGGCACGTCCAGCTCTCACCCTCGTCGGCACTGGCGTAGAGCGCCCCGCCTCCGGTGCCGAAGTAGACCCCGGCCGGGTCGAGCCGATCCGTCGCCAGCGCCTGGCGCAGCACGCCGAAGTAGGCGTTCTCCTGCGGCAGCCCGCTGCGCAGCGCCGACCAGGATGCGCCGCCGTCGCGGGTCCGCCAGACGGCCGCCCTCGCCTCCGGCATGTAGCGCCCCTGGATGTCGCCGTTGAGCGGCATCAGGAACAGCGTGTCCGCATCGCGCGGATGCGCGGCCGCCGGAAATCCGAATGTGGACGGCAGCCCCGCCTCGATGCTGACCCACTCCCGCCCGCCGTCGTCGCTGCGGTACATGCCGCAATGGTTCTGCTGGTAGAGCCTGTCGCCGTCTCCCGGCGCCCGCACGATATTGTGCACGCATTGGCCGAGCTCGGGATAGCGCTGGTCCTCCGGCATGAAGTCGGCACGCGTGCCGCGGTTGCGCGGCTCCCAGCTCGCCCCGCCGTCGGAGGTATGGAACACGCCGGCCGACGAGATGCCGACCCAGACCTTCTTCGCGTCCTCGGGATGCGGCACGATCGAATGCAGGATGAGCCCGCCGCCACCCGGCTGCCAGTGCTCGCGCGAGGGATGCTCCCTGAGCCCGCTGACGTGGGCCCAGGTGAGCCCGCCATCGGTGCTCTTGAAGAGGCCCGCGGGCTCGACGCCGGCATAGAGCCCATCCGGCCCTTGCGCGAGGCTCCACGCGGCCTTCACCGGCTCCTCGCCTTCCGCATAGGCGAGCCCTTCGCTCGAATGCGTCCAGGTCTCGCCGAGGTCGGTCGACTTCCACACCGCGGCCCCGAACCACGGATTGCCGCCCGCGGCATAGATCGTGCCCGTGGCGGGATCGGCCGCCGCGTGCTGAATGGGCCACGTGGCGCAGAACGGCCCCTTGATCTCCCACGACCGGCGTTCCGCGTCGCTCACGACGATGAACGCTCCCTTCTTGGTCCCGACCAGGATCAGAACTTTTGTCACCGGCGCCTCCCCAGGATTGCGCGAGTTAGGATCGCGGCGCCGGAGCGCCTTCGACCACGGACTTGAGATCGGCGAGCCCCGCTTCGAAATCGCCGCCCACCATCTTGTCCACATTGAAGAAGAGATGCGCGACCTGCGTCGCCGCGTAGGCCACGAGGCCCGCCACCAGGATGGCGAGACCGAGGACGACGAAGAGTGCCGATTTGAGCAGCATGATGGCCTCCATGTCTCTGCGGCCGGTGCCTACGACGCCTTCGCCACGCGCTCGCGCAGGCGCTCTTCCTGCTCGCGAAGCTCAGGCGTGAACTCGGCGCCGAAGTCTTCTGCCTCGAACACAGGACGGATTTCGAGCTCGCCCTTGCCCGGATGAGGATTGGGGCAACGCTTCGCCCATTGGATCGCCTCGTCCATCGAGCCAACCTTCCAGATCCAGAAGCCGGCCACCGTGTTCTCGAGCGGGAACGGCCCGTGCGTCACGGTGCGATCCTCGCCCGAGAACGTGATCCGCGCGCCCTTCGCCGTCGGATGCAGCCCCTCGCCGGCCTGCATCACACCGGCTGCAACCAGGTCCTCGTTGAACTTGCCCATCGCCTCGAGCAGCTCCGTGCTCGGCATCACGCCGGCCTCGGACGCCTGCGTGGCCTTGACCAGAACGATCACTTTCATGGCGGTCTCCCTTTGTGTCTCTGTCTGTCGTCCGAACCTAGGACGATGCTGCTGCGCGCCGGCCGACACCGGACCACCAGAAAATTCGAACGGCACGCACACACCCGGCGCTGCAACCGCTTACGGTTTCGCGCCACGCGTGCGCCGCGCCGGCGCCTTGCCCAGCCGGTCGAGATGCATGCGGATGTGCTGGGCTTCCTGCGTCGTGCGCGCGAGCGCGATGGCCCGGTCGAAGGCCTCGCGTGCCTCATCGATGCGCCCGAGCTCGGAGAGCAGCGCGCCTTTGAGCCCGAAGAAATGAAAATATCCGGAGAGCTTCGGCGCCAAAGGCTCGACCATGACCAGCGCCGCCTCGGGGCCTTTGACCTTGCTCACCGCCACCGCGCGGTTGAGCGTCACCACGGGCGAGGGCTGAAGCGCCTCGAGGCCGCCGTAGAGGAAGTCGATCTGCGCCCAGTCCGTCGCCTCGAAGCTTGGCGCGGTGTCGTGCAGCGCCGCGATCGCCGCCTGGATTTGATAGCTCCCCGGCCGGCGATGACGCATCGCTTTCTCGACCAGCGCCTCGCCCTCGGCGATCATGGTCCGGTTCCACAGCCCCCGATCCTGATCCTCGAGCAGCACGATCGCCCCGTCCGCGTCGATACGTGCGTCCGACCGCGCATGCTGCAGCAGCATGAGCGCCGTGAGGCCCAGGATTTCAGGCTCGGAGGGAAAGAGCCTCAACAGCAGGCGCGACAATCGGATCGCCTCGTCGCAGAGCGGCGTCCTGACATGCACATCCCCTCCGCTCGCCGAGTAGCCCTCGTTGAAAAGCAGGTAGAGCATCGCCGCCACCGTGCCGAGGCGCTCGCTGCGCTCGATCGCGCCCGGCGTCTCGAATGCGACGCCTGCCTCGGAGATGCGCCGCTTGGCACGCGTGATGCGCTGCTCCATGGCGCTCTCGCCGACGAGGAACGCCTTGGCGATCTCCGCCACCGTCATCCCCGACACCACCCTCAGCGCCAGCGCGATCTGCTGCGTGGAGGGCAGCGCCGGGTGACAGCAGGTGAAAAGCAGCCGCAGGATGTCGTCGCGATAGTGTGCGTCATCGAGCCGGTCCACGAGCGCGCTCTCCGCGTCGTCGAGGTCCGACAGCCCCGCGTCGTTCTCGGGCAGCGCCTCGGACTTGCGATCGCGGCGGATGGCGTCGAGCGCCACGTTGCGCCCTACCATGATCAGCCAGGCCGCCGGATCGCGCGGCGGGCCGTTCTCCGGCCACGACTTCAACGCCTTGAGTGACGCTTCCTGGAACGCTTCTTCCGCCCGGTCGAGATCGCGGAAGTAGCGCAACAGCGCCGCCATGGCCTGGGGACGGGCTCCCGTGACGGCAGCGTCGAGCCAGGCAAGATCGGTCACGCGCCGGCGCTCCAGTCCTGGAACATCTCGACGGGTCGGATCTCGTAGGCGCCGCCCGGGTTGGCCTCCCCAAGCTCGCGCGCGAACGCGACCGCCTCCTCGAGGCTCGCGCAGTCGATCATGAAGAAGCCGAGCAATTGCTCCTTCGTCTCGGCGAACGGCCCGTCGAGCACGATGGCCGGCTCGTTGTCCTTGCGGATCGTGGTGGCCGCCGTGGTCGGCATCAGCTTGGCGACAGGGCCGAGCCGGCCCGCCTTGGCGTGCCCCTCGAGCACCGCCCCGAGCTTGCCCATGACGGCTTCCTCGTGCTCCCGGCTCCAGGCGCACACGACATCCTCGGAATGGTAGCAAAAGACCGCGTACTTCAAGGCGTCCGCCCTCCTGTGTTGGTCTGTTGCGAGGACGAACGGGCCAAGGCGATCCCGACCGGTCCCCGCAGACGCCTGAGAAAAAATCTGTCCGCAGAAGTCGTTCCACCGGGAACAGCGGACCCGCGGCGTTTGGCGCACAGTCCTCTCATCAGACGATGGTCAGACGATGGAGAGACCAATGACCCCGCTCAGCACCCTTCTCGCAGCACGCACCGCCCTCTTCGCCATGGCAGCCGTCGGCACCATGGCAGCCTCCAACGAGGCCGGCGCCGTGAGCCTCGCCGTCAAGATGGCCTGCGCCCAGGACTACTACGCTCACTGCAGCCAGCATGACCCCGATAGCCCCGGTGTCAGGAAGTGCATGCGCTCGGTCGGCAAGCAGCTCTCGACGGGTTGCATCCGCGCCCTCGTCGACGCCGGCCAGGTCTCGCGCTCGGTGCTCGAGAAGCGCATCGCCTCTAAGTAAGCCACCCAAGCCGTCAGGGCCGGCCCGCCTCTCCACGGGACCCGGCCCTTCGGCGCCAACTCACGAGCACTCCGTTCCCTGAGGCCGAAAGGGGGAAAAACACTAAGGATTACAGACGCCGTCCAATCTTTTTTCGGGTTTTCCGTACCGCGTTCCCCCGGGAACAGCGGGCACGCGCGTTTGCGCGCAAAGTCCCTTCATCGAGACGCTTCCAGCCGATGGAGAGACCCAAATGACCACGATCCGCACCATCCTCGCCGCCGCCCTCGCCCTCGGCACGCTCGCCGTCTCGGTCAACGAAGCCTCCGCCACCAGCCTCGCCGTCAAGATGGCCTGCGCCCAGGACTACTACGCTCACTGCAGCCAGCATCAGCCGGACAGCCCCGGCGTCAGGAAGTGCATGCGCGCCGTCGGCAAGAACCTCTCGAAGGGCTGCATCTCGGCTCTCGTCGCCGCCGGCGAAGTCTCGAAGTCGGTTGTCGAGAAGAAGGTCGCCTCGAACTAATCTAAGGATTACAAAGGGCTAGACGAAACGAGCCCCACGGACGGAGCCCACCCTGATCAACTAAAACATTGATATTTCAAATGAATTCTGGTGCTGCCGGCGAGGATTGAACTTGCGACCTCTCCCTTACCAAGGGAGTGCTCTACCACTGAGCTACGGCAGCTGATCCGAGAACATCGCTTCCAAGTGCCCGCACGCGAGGCGAAACCCCAATGAAAGCCCTGCGCACAGCGGCGAGCCGCCCGCGCTGCGTTGATCTACCCGACCCGGACGCCGAGAGCAACCAGCACAACCCGGTTTTTGCCTGTGAACCCGCCGCTCAGCAATCGCTCGAGGTCGGTGTCGTCCGAGACCGCGGCGCCAGGCGTCGCCAGCGAGAGGCACGGCACGGACAGCGTGACCAGGATCAAGGACGAACGCGAGCGCGCGCGGCAATGAAACAGGGAAGCGCGTTTCTCCTCCGGGACGGCGATTTTCCCTCGCCTTCATCGAAACCCGCAAGCCGAATATCGGTTAAGCTCGACGCGCGGACAAACTGCCGAGGAGGCAGCCCGAATGTTCAAGCACATCCTGATCGCCACCGACGGCTCCGAACTCGCGAGGAAGGCCGTCGCCCAGGGGCTTTCCATCGCCAGGGACTTCGGAGCGAAGGTGATGGCCGTCTACGTCACCGAGCCCTGGGTCGCCATCGCGCCGGGCGAGGTCGCCTTCGCCTTCCCGATCAAGGAGTACGAGGAGAGCGTCGCCGCCAACGCCGACCACATCCTCGCGTCCGTCACGAAGGAGGCCGAGGCGCTCGGCATCGCCTGCGCTACCCATCACGTCAGGGACCAGTTCCCGGCCGAGGGCATTTGCGACGCCGCGGAACGGCACGGCTGCGACCTGATCGTCATGGCTTCCCACGGCCGGCGCGGCCTCATGCGCTTTCTTCTCGGCAGCCAGACCACGCGTGTCCTGACCTCGAGCACCGTCCCGGTCCTCGTCTGCCGCTAGTGTTTCCTGGGTCTGACGAGTCCCAACGTCAGGTTGCCGCGACCGGAGCGGACGCTGCCGGCGGAGCAACCTCGCGCGCGGAAGTCGGGGCCGCATCCGGCGGCGAGATGCGGAACCAGGCGACGTAGAGCGCCGGCAGGAACACCAGCGTGAGCAGCGTCGCCACCATGAGACCGCCGATCACGGCGAACGCCATCGGCCCCCAGAACACCGTCGGCGCGATGGGGATCATGCCGAGGATCGCCGCCGCCGCCGTGAGCAGAATAGGCCGCAACCGATGCTGCGTGGCGCTGATCACGGCCTCCCAGGGCGTCTCGCCGGCCGCGATGTGCTGATCGATCTGCTCGATCAGAATCACGGAGTTGCGGATCACCATGCCGGCAAGCGAGATGACGCCGAGGATGGCGACGAACCCCATCGGGATGCGGAAGATGAGCAGGGCCGCCACCACGCCGATCAGGGCCAGCGGCGCCGTCAACAGCACCATGACGAGCTTCTGGAAGCTCCGAAGCTGGATCATGAGCACCGTGATCATGATCAGCGCCATCAGCGGGAACACCGCGAAGATGCTCGCCTGCGCCTTGGCGCTGTCCTCCATCGTGCCGCCGATCGCCACCGCATAGCCCGGCGGCAGCTTGGCGCCGAAATCGGCGATCGTCTTTTCGAGCTGCTTGACCACCGTCATCGGCTGCACGCCGGGCGGCACGTCCGCCTGCACCGTGACCGTCGGCTGCCGCTGCCGTCGCCAGATGAGCGGCGGCTCGAGCATGTAGGAGAGCGACGCCACCTGCGCCAGCGGCACGCTCGAGCCGGAGGGCGTGGCGAGCCTGAGGCTGCGTAGCGTATCGAGGTTCGCCCGCTCGCCCTCGACCGCGCGGGCCACGACGTCGACGAGATACGTCGCGTCACGCACCTGCGTGATGGTGGTTCCGGAGAGAACCGCGTTGATGTTGCTCGCGATCTGCTGTGACGTCAGACCCACCGCGCGCGCCCGGTCCTGGTCGATCTCGACCTTGACCACCTTCGACATCTCGGCCCAGTCGAAGTTGATGTTCTGCACGTTGGCGTTGGCGCCGATGGCCCCCGCGAACGCCAGCGCCGTGTCGCGCACCTTGGACGCCTCGTCGCCGCTGACGCGGAATTTCAACGGCCAGCCCACGGGCGGCCCGAGCTCGAGCGGGCTGACGCGGATCATCGCGTTCTCGAAGCCGCTCGAGAAAGCCTTGTCGAGGCGCGCCTGCACGCCGGCCCGCACGTCGAAACCCTTGGTCAACACCACCGCCTGAGCGAAGAAGGCATTCGCAAGCTGCGCGTCGAGCGGCAGGTAGAAGCGCACGGCGCCCTGGCCGACATAGAACGACCAGTAGTCGATGTCCGGGTCGGCCTTGAAGATGGCCTCGATGCGCTTCACGGTGTCCTGCGTCGCGTTGAGGGAAGCCGTCTGCGGCAGCGTGACGTTGACCAGGAGTTCGGCCCGGTCGGAGGCCGGAAAGAACTGCTGCTGCACGAACCGGGTGCCGATCACCGACAGCACGAAGGCCGCGACCGTCCCCGCGATCACCAGCCACTTGGCCCTGAGCGCGCGGTCGAGCAGGCGCGAGAACAGCGACGGCCCGCCGTGACCGTGCTTGCTCTCAATTCGGTCCGGCAGCACGAAAACGCCGGTGAGCGGCGTGAACAGCACGGCCACCACCCACGACACGATGAGCGCGATGCCGACCACCGCGAACAGCGTGAAGCAGTATTCGCCGGCCCCGCTCTGCGCGAACCCAACCGGCACGAAGCCCGCGATGGTGACCAGCGTGCCCGTCAGCATCGGAAACGCCGTCGACGTATAGGCGTAGGTTGCCGCCGAGAACTTGTCGGCCCCCTCCTCGAGCTTCGAGATCATCATCTCGACGGCGATCATGGCATCGTCCACGAGCAGCCCCAGCGCGATGATGAGAGCGCCGAGCGAGATGCGCTGCAGCGAGATGCCGAAGTACATCATGGCCGCGAAGGTGATGGCGAGCACCAGCGGAATGGCCACCGCGACCACGATGCCAGGACGCCAGCCGAGCGCCAGGAAGCTCACGCCGAGCACGATGGCGATGGCCTCCCACAGCGTCTTCGTGAACTCGCCGACCTGCTCCTCGACGACGTGCGGCTGGTTCGAGACCCGGTGCGGCTCGAGGCCGATGGGCAGGTTGCCTGTGATCTCCGCCATCTTGTGATCGACGTGCTCGCCGAGCGCCAGCACGTCGCCGCCCGCCGACATGGAGATGGCAAGACCGATTGCCGGCTCGCCGTTGTAGCGGAACATGGGTTGCGGCGGGTCGATATAGCCGCGCCGCACGGTGGCGATGTCGCTCAGCCGGTAGAAGCGGTTCCCCGACTTGAAGTTGATCGACTTGAGGCTCTCCTCGGAATCGAAGCTCCCCGACACCCTGACCGAGATGCGCTCGTTTCCGGAGTCGAGCGTGCCGGAGGGCACGATGGCGTTCTGCGCCTCGAGACTGTCCATCAGCGTCGACGCATCGATGCCGAGCGACGCCATCTGCTGCGTCGAGAACTCGAGATAGATCTTCTCGTCTTGTGTGCCGATGAAATCGACCTTGGCCACGTCCGCGACGCGCAGAAGCTCCGCGCGCACGATCTCGAGTTCGTCGCGCACCTCGCGCGGCGAGAAACCGTCGGAGGTGAAGGCATAGATGATGCTGTAGGTGTCGCCGAACTCGTCGTTGAAGAACGGCCCCTGGATTCCCTCGGGCAGCGTCATGCGGATGTCGCCGATCTTCTTGCGCACCTGGTACCAGAGGTCGGGCACGAGATGCGCCGGCGTGCTGTCGAGCAGCATGACGTAGACCAGCGAGTCGCCGGGCTTAGTATAGCTTTTCACGTAGTCGAGGTACGGCAGCTCCTCGAGCTTCTTCTCGACGCGATCGGTGACCTGAGTGAGCGTCTCGGCCGTCGTCGCGCCGGGCCACAGCGTCTTGATGACCATGGTCTTGATCGTGAAGGGCGGATCCTCCTCGCGCCCGAGCTTCTGGTACGCGTAAATGCCGGCCAGCGCCGACACCAGCATGAAGTACACGACCAGGCTCTTGTGGCGCAGCGCCCAGTCGGAGAGGTTGAAGCCGCCCCCGGCGCCACCCGCGGTGCTGCTGCTCATGAGCCGGCACCCTCCGTGAGCCGCACGTGCTGTCCCTCGCGAAGCCGGTTGACGCCCGCCGTCACCACCACGTCACCCTTTGCGAGCCCGGAGCTGATCACCACCGTGTCGCGCTCGAAGCGCGACACGTCGACCGGCGTGAGCTTGACCGTCGAGGACGCCGCATCGAAGAGCCACACCGCGGGCTTGCCGCCCTGGTCGAACAGCGCGCTCCCCGGCAGCACGATCACCGGTGCCGTCATCGCCTTGAGGCGGCCCTGCACGCTCGCCCCGAACCGCATCGCCACCGGCGGGTTCTCGAGCGAGACCTTGACCTGATAGGTGCGTGTCGCGGGATCGGCCACGGGGGACACCTCGCGCACCACGCCGTCGGCCACGATGCTCGGGCTGCTCAGGAGGTTCACCACCACCGCCGGCTTCTCGCCCGCCCGCCGGTCGCGGAACGCGGCCTCCGCGACATTGAACACCGCATCGATCTGATCCGGCTTGGCAAGCTTGATGATGGTCTGGCCCGCGGCCACCACCTGGCCGGGTTCGGCCGCGACCGCCGTGACGATTCCGTCGAAATCGGCCTTGAGCTGGGTGTAGCCGAGCTGGTCCTGGGCGAGATCGAGCGCCGCCTTGGAGGCCTCGAGTTGCGCTTCGGCAGAGCGCCGGTTCTTCACCGCCGCGTCATAGTTGGCGACCGGCGTCACGCCCTTGGCGAGCAGCTCCTGCTGGCGCGTCTCGGTCGCCTGCGCTTCCGTCAGCACCGCCTCGGCCGAGGCCACGTCGGACTGCGCGGATCGGAGCTTGTTCTGGAAGTCCTGCTCGTCGAGCCGTGCGATGAGGTCGCCCGCCTTGACCGAGTTGCCGACATCCACCGCCCGCGAGACGAGCTTGCCGCCCACCTGGAAGCCGATATCGCTCTCCTGCCGGGGGCGGATCTCGCCGACCGCCTTGCGATCGTCCTCGATCGGTTTCGGTTCGACGACCGTGGTTTTCACCGGCCGGGTTTCAGGCTGCGGGGGGGAGGGCGCCTCGCCACAGCCGGAAAGCGCGAGCACGAACCCGAAGGCGGTGAGAAGAGTTGTGAGTCTTAGTGGCCGACCCGACCGGCACTGAGATGGCATGACCCGCGACCTTTTATCCGCCGATTCCTTTCCCGACGTTGCCATGCCTCGGACTTGCAGCCAACCGAGCATTGGTCGGAATGATGACCGCAAAGTTCGAGCGCCGAGGCCAGGCTGCGACGAAAAATCGGGACTTACGGGGTGCGGCTTAGACGGCGCGGTCGCGAATTGCCCACAACTTGTCGCGTTTGAGACTAAAAGCCAGATTGCAGAAACGATATGTTCCCCGTACTGATAAAACCAGCCGCAAAGAGTAATCGTAGTTCCCTGGGGAACAGACTGGCTTGATCAAAGTTTTACCTTGAGAAAACCAGCCTTACTTGTTGGTAGGAAAGCAGAATATGACTTGATTGTGGCGGAGGCAAAACCTACATCCGCCATGTCTGTTGGAGTAATGCGTTATGTCGACCGTATGTCGGCCCGAAATCACCACTGAGCCCCCCACCGCTGGCCACCTGAGTGCGCACGCGAGCGAAGCCGCCGGGACACCGTTTCCCGCGACGTTCGACGCCAGCACCGTGCTCCAGACCGTCGACACCGGCGAGATCCTTTTCCAGGCCGGCGACGAGCGCACGCTCTATCGCGTCGAGCGCGGCGCTATCTGCCATTACATGCTGTGGTCCGACGGCCGCCACGACGTGATCGAGTTCGCGTTTCCTGGCGACATCGTCGGCCTCGGACACCTGAAGGAGCACGTGAGCACGGCCCAGGCCATGGTCGACACCGTGGTGAGCCTGGTGACGGAGCCCGCCTTCTCGGCCGCCCTCGAGCGGGATGATCGGCTGGACTTGCGCCTTTCGGCGGCGGTCGAGCGCGAGTTCGACCACCTGCGCGACCGGGCCATCTCGGCGAACCACGTCCCGGCCGCGGCCAAGGTCGCCAACTTCCTCCTGGCGCTCTCGCAGATGAGCGTGCCCGAGGGCCGCGACCCTGAGCTGATCCCGGACGAGATCACGGCCGGCTTCGTGGCCGACAAGCTGGACATGAGCATCGAGAAGCTCGGCGCCGCGCTTGTCGCGCTGAAGCAGCATGGCGCCGTGCGCGAGACCTCGGGCGGCCTCAGGATCGTCGATCCCCTGACGCTGCGCAGAATGGCCGACGCCGCCTGATCGGATCGACACCCCGAACACGGCAAAGGCCGCGCTCCCGCGCGGCCTTTTTTTTTGGATGGAACCCCTCACCTCTCACGACAACGACACGCTCCCCACGCCATGGCCGCCCTTGAGGCGGCCATCCAGGGGCCGCTTGTGAGACGTTTACATGAGTAGCCTCTGGATGGCCGGGTCAAGCCCGGCCATGACGTCAAAGGCGAACCTGCTTTAGTCCCAGAACCCTATCGCTCGCGAAACGCGCGCGAGAACTGGTCGGTGAGCGGCTTCGTGAAGTAGGTGAGCGCGGTCCGCTCGCCGGTGGTGATGTGCACCTCCGCCGGCATGCCGGGCACCAGCCTGAGCCCGTCGAGCTCCTTCTGCGCCTCGTCCGTGAGCGACAGCCGCACGCTGTAGAAGGCCGTGCCGTCCGCGGACGGCACCTCCCCTGCGCGCTGCCCCTCGATCATGAGGTCCGCCGAGACGCGCGTCACTTCCGCCGTGGCCTCCGGCGTCGTGCGCTGGTTGAAAGCCGGGAAGCGCACGTGCCCGATCTGTCCGGCGCGGATCTGGTCGATGTCTTGCGGCGCCACCTTGGCGTCGATGACGAGGCGGTCCGCGGCGGGCACGATGAGCATGATCTGCTCGCTGGGCGTGATCACGCCGCCGACCGTATGCACGGCGAGCTGATGCACCGTGCCGCTCTGCGGCGCGCGGATGTCGATGCGCTTCAGCTGGTCCTCGGCCGCGACCCGCTTCTCGGAAAGCTCCGCCTCCTGCGCCTGCTGGTCGCGAAGATCCTTGCCGACCTCCGCCTTGAGCTCCTGGTCGAGCTGCAGGATTTGCAGCTCGATCTCCGAAATCTTGCCTTTCGAGCTGGCGAGCGAGGCGATGACCTGCGCGATGTCACCTTCGAGCTGCGCCACCGTGCGCCGCGCCGCCGTGATGCGCGGCGTGCTGACCAGGTTCTTGCCCTCGAGATGCTCGAGCCCCTCGAGCTCGGACTTGGCGAACGAGGCCTCGCTGCGGCGCGCGGACAGCTGCCCGACGAGCCCATCGATCTCCTCGCGAAGCTGGGAGATCCGCTCGCGAAGCTGCGCCTTGAGACCCTCGCGCGCAGCCCGGCGGCTCTCGAACAGAGCCGTCTCGGATGCCATGATCCCCGCCAGCACTTGATCGTCCTTGCGTGCGAGAATTGCCGCCGGATAGGCGATGTCGGCGCGGCCGCTTTGCTCGGCCACGAGACGGGCCTGGCGCACCTCCACCTCGTCGAGCTGCTTCGAGACCATCTGCAGGCTGGCCCGCGTCACGGTCTCGTCGAGCCTGACGAGAACGTCGCCCGCCTCCACGTGCTGGCCTTCGCGCACGAGAATTGCGCCGACCACGCCGCCCGTCGGGTGCTGCACCTTCTTGACGCTGCTGTCGACGACCACCAGGCCATGCGCGATCACCGCGCCCGCGATGTCGACCGTTGCCGCCCAGACGCCGATGCCGCCGAGCAGCACGCCGACCACCGCGAGGCCGAACAGCATGTAGACCCGCACCTCGCGAAAGGGCGAGGCCGGCTTCGGCGGCGGAGTGGGGGAAGGAAGACCCAAGGGCGTGGACATGGAAGCTCTCCTCAGCCGGCGGCGGCGCCGTCGGCGATGATCTTGAGACCGGGCGGCAGCGCGCGGGCTGGACCAGCCGCGGCGGCTGCGGGTTGCGGAATCATGGGTACGGCCTGCAGCACCTGCCGCAGCACGTCGTCGCGCGGGCCGAACGCCTGCACTTGCCCCCTGTTGAGGGCAAGCACCGTGTCGAGCCCGGCGAGTGCGGACGGGCGATGAGCGACGACGATGACAATGCCGCCGCGCTCACGCACGGCGCGGATCGCCGCTGTCAGTGCAAGGTCGCCCTGCGTGTCGAGATTGGAGTTGGGTTCGTCCAGCACGACCAGGAAAGGATTGCCGTAGAGCGCGCGTGCCAGCGCCACGCGCTGGCGCTGTCCGGCCGAGAGCTTGGTGCCGGCTTCGCCGATGCGGGTCTGATAGCCCTCGGCAAAATGCACGATCATGTCGTGGATGCCCGCGAGCTTGGCTGCCGCGATCACGCCCTCGCTCGAGGCCAGCGGATCGAGACGCGAGATGTTCTCCGCCACCGTGCCGTCGAAGAGCTCGATGTCCTGCGGCAGATAGCCGATGTCGCGGCCGATGGCCTCCGGCGCCCACTGGTCGAGGGTCGCGCCGTCAAGGCGGATGCTGCCGCCGCGCGGAAGCGGGTTCCATGCGCCGACCAGCGCGCGGATGAGCGTCGACTTTCCGGCCGCGCTCGGTCCGATCACGCCGAGACCGTCGCCGGCCGCGAGCCGGAACGTGACGTTGGAGATCGCGGGCAGCGTCTCGCCGGGCGGAGCCACCGAGAGATCCTTGACATCGAGACTTGCCACCGGCCGCGGCAGCGCCGTCGCGACCTGGCGCGCCGGGAGTGCGCCAAGCAGCGCATCGAGCCGCGCCATGCTCTGGCGCATGCCGACGAAGCCTTTCCAGTTGCCGATCGCGATCTCGATCGGCGCCAGCGCACGCGACAGGATGATGGAGCCGGCAATCAGTGTGCCCGGCGAAATCTCGCCCATGATGGCGAGATAGGCGCCGAGCCCGAGGATGCCGGACTGGAACAGGAGCCGCAGCACCTTGGAGATGCTGCCGATGCCGCCCGAAACATCCGATAGCGCGATCTGGTTCACGAGATAGCGCTCGTTGACCGTCTCCCAGGTTGCGGCGATGCGCCCGCCGAGCCCCATGGCCTGGATCACCTCGGCGTTGCGCCGCGCGGCCTCGCTCAACGCGTGGCGCTGCGAGCTGCTCTTGATCGCCTCGCGGGCCGGCGCTTTGGTCTTGATCTCCGTGATCACCGTCAGCGAGACCAGCAGGATCGCGGCCGCGATCGCGAACAGACCCATCGTCGGGTGCAGGAGGTAGATGAGCCCCACGTAGACCGGCAGCCACGGCATGTCGAACAGCGCCGTCGGCCCGATCCCGGACAGGAAGCCGCGAATCTGATCGAGGTCGCGCACGGGTTGCAGGGCGTCCGTTCCCGGCTTGGCCCGCAATGGCACGGTGAGGACGGCCTCCATGACACGCGCCCTGAGCTGGCGGTCGATGCCGAGCCCGATGCGGGCCAACACCCGCGTGCGGGCGAAGTCGAGCGCGCCGTAGGCAGCGTAGATGAGGATCAGGAGGGCCGTGATGCCGAGCAGCGTCGGGACGCTGCGCGAGGGCAGCACCCGGTCGTAGATCTGCAGCATGTAGATGGACCCGGTGAGCACCAGGACGTTGACGATGCCGGAGAAGACGCCGACGCCGATGAACGCGAGACGGGAGCTCCCGATCGCTTCCTTGACGCTGGAATGGGACACGTGGGACCTCTCGGACCGGAAAAATGCGCGCGCGAGCCCGTAAATGCTCGCCTAGCACCGGCGGATGCATGTCCCGGACCATAACGGCGGGCAGAGCCCGGCGCTGACCGTCAGCAGCGTTAATGATGAGTTAACAGATGGACTAGCGGACCCGCCCCACCTGCACGGTGCCGGGTCACGTCTCTACAAACGCCTGATGAGCGACGCGCGGCCAATCGCCTGTCACAGCGAATGCAGGGGAGAGCGAAGCCAACCCGCGAGATTGAAAGATGCTGCTAGTTGCCGAGACCGACCGTGAGGCGAACACCGGTGCGCATCTCCCAGAGATCGTCGTCGCCCACATGTCCGCACTGTCGGCTGAAGTGATCGCCGAGCAGATCCAGATCAAAGACACCGACTATAAGCTTGACGCGCCGTTAGGGGAGCTCGGCCGCTGGGCCTATTCTCTAAGGGATTTCCTTTGCGACCAGATCGAAAGTGATGCCGCCTCGCTACGCGCGGAGCTTCTGAAAGCGCTCAGCGCGCCGGAGGCGGAGAGACCCACGCTGATCCAAGCGCTGTGCACGGAACTGCTCGCAGCATGGAAGAGGCATTCAGCGTTGGATGCTCGCATTGTTGGCGATCGCACCAATTCTGCATCCGATCAACTTCAGAAAGAAATGGACGCGCAGGGGGAGATGATAAGGGATCTGGAGCGCGCCATCGCCTCCACTCGGATCCAGTCGTCATCTGACCTTACGGTCGCCCTGCTGCTTTTCTCCAATGACATGCAGGACAACTGGTCGGACGCCATTCAGCGGGAGGCGATCTTCGAGCTGTGGCGCGATTCGATCGCTGAGTATCACAGCCGTACGGGTTCCGGTTGCGAGCTCGAGATCTGTCGCCGCTACTTCAGCAAATCGCCCACCCCGGGCGCAATGATCAAAGATGCAGCAGAGTAGGATAACCTATCCAATTCCGAGCGCCGCACTCGATGACCGCCTGGCTTTCGAGGCGTGCGGCCAGCGGCTGTCAGCGGACCTTCACCCCCAGGCCGATCAGGCACATTGCCGTGAGGTCGGACAGTGACATGTCCTCGGCAATGGCCACAGCCTTGCGCTCGGCCTGGCTGCGTGGCGTCACCATCTCGCCGAGGCAGCCGAGCAGCCCGGCCGAGATCGCCAGCGCCGCCGTTTCATCCGCGGCGAACTTGGCCGTCACCCCGTTCGTCCACGTCAGGCGATCTCTCGCCGGCGCCTGCCGCCAATCGAGGCCGGAGCTATCCGGCTGCAGCGGGCCTTCGCCCCCAGCGCGCCCGGCCACCGCCACGACGGCGCAGACCGCGATCGCGATGCACCGACCGACACCGCTCATGGCCTCTCTTCTCGGTAGGGCGCGTACCGCTGGCGGAGCTCGTCAGCCTGCTCGAGGTCCATCTCGCAGCGGAACGCCTCACGGTCATCGGTGTACATCGAGGCGCAGACCCGTCGGCGAGATGCGACCCGATCGGCCTCGGTCGGCTCATAAGGCGCCTTCAGGTGCGCCGGCAGTGCAGGCGTTGGCTCAGTCGAGTTCATGACGCCGCCGATGGCGCCGGCCCACAGACCGAGGCCGGCCGACCAATAGACGACCTCCTTGAGCGCGCGATCCATGCTCGTCAACCCATCACCGCTCAATAACCCGCGGCTCATACTCATCTGCGGACACTCGCATCACCGCCTCCCGGAACACATTCGGTTCCGGCTTGGGCACCATTGCGCGCATGCACCGGATCAGCTCCGCAAGGCCGAGAAACAGCACACCCGCCGAAAGCAGGATGGCCGCGTAGACCTCGTGAATTCCCCCTACTGCGAAGCGGAGGACGACCGCGCCCCAGCAGATCCAGACGACGCCCGTCATGAACAGCATAATGTGCATTCTGGCCTCAACGGCGCTTTAGCCGCTTCCACAAGGTGATCGTGGAACTGAGTCGAGACCGTACGCAACGCGCACCGACGATCTGCCCTCAGCTTTCCCCTTCTTCGCCCGCTGCCGCTCGGACGCCGGGGTCATTTGGTCGATCACCTGCGCGTTGGGCTTGAGCGCGTACACGCACTCGGCCGGCCATCCAGTGAAACGACCTTCGACATGCTGCCCCCGGAAACGAAAAACCGCCCTGCGGCGCGCTGGCCGGGGCGGTTGGTGGAGTCGTCTTACGACAGTGTCTGACGCGACACGCGATTCGAGGTTTTTGGGGAATCCTTTTTTTGAGCTATTTTTCGCCACCGTTCTCGAACGCGATCGCGCGCTCGACGTCGCGGGCGAATGCCCAGCGATTGGCGATCCAGCACGCCGCGAGAAACACCGCGATCAGCACATAGTCCATGGTTATCCTCCCGGCAGAATAACTTTGGCGATGCCCAGTATCAGATTGTCTCGGCCAACGAAGGTGCCGAGCTTTGCGTCGTTCCTTGAAACGCAGAATTCGGGCTTGTCCGGGTCGACGACGTCGATGCGGTAGATGTCGCCCATGCACTGGAACACTGCGTGTTCGGCCCCGTAGCTTTCGACGTCCACGTCCGAGTGGTCGAGATCGCCCACGATGGCCTTGACCAAGGCATCGCTACGCTTCTTGCGCTGAAAAGCCTGTTCCTCGGCCGCGTACCTGTCGTCGGCGACCTTTTTGACTGCCTCGGTGAGCTTCATGCTGCCTCCCCATCGTCGGAATTGGCCGCCAACGACGTGACGTCGAGCCTGAGTTGCACGTAGTGCGTGCGGCCGACGACGATATTGGCCGCCGACGTCGACCTCTGCTTGATGCGCAGCCCGTCAAAATCGTCGTAGCCGTCGCCTTTCAGAAGCGCGTGCATCTGCGCTGCCTCTTCCGGTGTCGACTGCATCTTCCCGCAGAACTCGGCCACGAACTCGGCAGCTTCCTCGTCATCGAGAAAGCACTCGTAGCGCCCATCGACGCTCGGGGCCACGCGGTGATACCGCAGCAGCGCCACCGAGGCGTTGATCTCGGTGATGAGCTGATAATATGGCGAGCCAAACTCGATCGACAGTTCACGCATAGATTAGGGCCTCCCGTCGCCGAACAGGGACATCCAGCCGCCGCCGATCTTGGTGCTGCGACCGCTGCCACCGCTAACCGTCAGCGTCCCCGTCTCACACTCGATGTCCTCGACGTGCTCGTTGAGAAAGGCCGCGACACGCCGCGCGTGCTCGATGTCGGCCGGGGGCGCGAGCTGCACGATGACCCCGTGTCCCTCTGCCATCAGGAAACAGCGTTTGGGACCCTCCTTGACGGTGAACTTGACTTTGCCCGCCATCACTTCCTCCCCTTAAGCCGCGCCTCGAGGGCGTCGAGGCCGATGGCGAGAGCTTCGCGCATCACGGTCGTGCGCGAGGGCTGATCGGGCCGCTTCTCGCAAATGGCGTCCGTGCGCTCGACCAGCGGCCGGGGCCACCGCGTCGACAGCAGCACGGCGTGTTCGTCCTCGGGCTTGGGCGGACGCCCGATGCGCTTGGCCATGTCGCTCATTTCCGCTGCGTGTTGCATGTCCGCTCCTTTACGTCCCACAAAAACTTACGTCAAGCCCCCTTGTGTTCATCTATTTTTTGTAGTACCAAAACAAACATCTTGCAAGCCCCTTCACGCAACCGGCTCGCAACACAAAAGAAAAGCCCGGCAGGTGCGCAAACACCCCCGGGCCGTGTCTCAACCCCATCTGCTTAGGAAGGAATATCGACATGAACACGCATAGCACGACCTGGCGCGTTCCGCCATGGGCCTACCTGCCGCTCGGCGCGGCCGTCGTCGCCGAGGCGGTCTCGAATGCACTCCGCGCCTACGGGCTCGGCCAACATCTCGAGCACTTCACGATTACGGTGCAGGGCCACGACGTCTCCCTCGCGGCCGGCGTCCTCGTCCTCGCTGCGGTGGCGATCTCGCTCTCCCAGGCGCGCGCCGCCTGGGTTGCACTGACGCCGAACCCGATGCGCCAGCGCATCGTGGCCGGCATCGCCGCCGCCCTTCTACTCGCCGTCTCGGTGACCGCCATGGCCTCGCACATCCTCGAGGCCCTGCGCGCCAAGGTGGCGGACGAAGGCGGCGCCCGCAGCGCCTACGACCGCGCCGAGGACGCCTACAAGCGCGCCACTGCAGAGTTGGAGGCGCTCGGCACGCCGCGCCCCGTCTCGGTCATCCAGGCCGAGGTGAAGGCGTTCCCGATCGACTGGCCGCTGTGGTCGCGCTCGAAGCAATGCGAGGACGCCACCAAGCCGGACACGCAAGCCTACTGCGCGCCGCTGCTCGCGCTCTACCAGGAGCGCGGCGCGGCGGCCCGCAAAACGGAGCTCGAACCGGAGGTTGCCCGCCTCCGCGACGAGCTCGCCCGCCTCCTCCGTCCCGAGGCCGCCACAGCCGCGGAAACGGAGATCGGCGGCGTGTGGGCCTGGATCATGGGCCTCGCGGTGGTGTTCGTCGCCACCTTCGGCTCGGTGATCTTCGCCGCAACTCACTCGCTTGGCGCTTCGGTTGCCCACTCGCAACCGCACTGCACGGCAACCGTTGCCCGAGGAGACGGCGCAGACATCGTTCTACGTCGAAGACCTCTCGGCGACCCGGGCAACCATCGTTGGTGACTCCGATGGGGATTCCCCATCGCGATTCCCCAACGGCAACCGGGGCAACCCAGCGCCGCGCAGCCCGAGGACCGGAGGAAACCGTCAGGCTTTCGAGGCCGACGTGCTGACGCGCCTCGCGCTCGGGCAGACGATCGAGTGCCAGGACGACCTCGCGGCCGCGCATCGCGTGCACAAGGGCGTCGTCTCGAAGTGGCTGCGCGACATGCGCGAGCGCGGCCTCATCCCCGCCGCCCAGCGCGTCGGGCGGTGCCATGTGCTCCGATCGGCCGAGGCCCTATCTGCCGAGGCCGTGAATCGGCAGCACGAAAAGCGATTGGTGGCGGCGGAGTGAACCTGAGATTTTCTCAGGTTTTGGACCCCGGAGGCTCGCTCGGCCTACGGGGTTTCTTTTTAGTACTCCAGTACTAGGAACCGAACGCACTGCAGCCGCTGCTTAGACAATCACCTCGAGCCAGTGTAGGCGGCCGGCTCCATCACCAGCTACGAGGCGGTTATTGGAAAGCGCGACCAGGGCCGTGACTGGTGCATCGAGCTCAAGGCGCATGATCTCTGCGTTACGCGTGAGATCCCAAATCCGAACGGTGTTGTCTCGAGCACCTGAAACAAGACGGTCATCGGAAAGCATAGCGAGGGCGGTGACGGGTCCGGTATGGCCTTCAATGCGCATCGTATTCGAACTCGTCATTGGATCCCATACAAGCACTGTTCGGTCTTCGGAGCCGGACGCTAGCCTTCCGTCATTCAGCACCGCAAGCGAAGTTATTAAACTTGTGTGCCCCCTCAAGCGGATCTCCGAGCCAGCCAGTGTATCCCAAATCCGCACAACGATGCCGCGAGGACCTAACGCAAGGCGACCGTCTCGTAGTACCGCAAGTGCGGCGATGCCCGTAGAGTAATCGCCAAAATGAGAGACTTCTGCTTCAATTGCTGTGTTCCATACTCGCACAACCCTGTCGAAAGAACCGGAGACGAGACGGCCGCCCGGAAGCACTGCAAGCGCCGTAACAGCGGTTGAATGCCCCATTACACGGGAGGCTTCGCTTCCAGCGGTAAGATCCCAGAACCGAACGGTCTTGTCTTGCGAGCCGGACGCGAGCCTTCCATCTGGTAAAACTGCGAGCGAATATACAGCGCCCTCGTGCCCGCTCAATTCGGCAGTCATAACGCCACTAGCCGTATCCCAAATCCCGATAGTACCGTCGCCAGAACACGAGGCGAGGCGCTGATCAGAAAGCAACACAAGTCCACGAACCTCGCGTCCATGTCTGCTAGAGCGCGTGGCCGGATTCCGGGCAGGTTCCCAAATCCGCACCGTCCGATCAACTGAGCTTGAGGCAAGTCGACCATCCGAAAGTGCCGCGAGGGCCGTGACACTCCCGGAATGCCCTTCGAGACGAGCTTTCTCTGCACGTGTAGTTAGGTCCCATACCCGCACCGTGAGGTCATTGGATCCCGATGCAAGCTGGTTGTCCGCAAGCGCCGCAAGTGCATTGACCTGGCCAGTGTGACCTTCCAAACGACCGATCTCAATACCCGCGACCAAGTCCCAGATCCGGATTGTATTGTCGTCCGAACCCGAGGCAAGCAGTCCATTCGGCAACACGGCGAGCGCATAAACTTTGCGCGTGTGTCCTTCCAGTCTAGAGACTTCAACACCGTTGCTCGTGTCCCAAACACGAATCGTTTTGTCACTCGACGCGCTAACTAGGCGGCCGTCCGGTAAAATCGCGAAAGCCTGTACTGGCTCCCAATGCCCCTGCAAGTCCATAACCTCGGCGCCAGTTGCCACGCCCAAAATCCTAACGACCCCTTTCCAAAGTCCCGCCCAAGCAAGGCGACCGTCAGGCAGTCCAGCAAGCGCGAACGTGCGCCCTTTGTGCCCTTCCAATCGCGCTATCTCTTCGCCGGTGGTCGGGTTCCAGAGCCGCAAAGTCTCATCGTCCGAGCCAGATACGAGCACACCAGGTGGCAGCACTGTCAGCGCGGAAATCGCTTTTTTGTGCCCCCCCATGCGCACCGTCTCTGTTCCACTTCTCAACTCCCAAACCCGAATGGTCCTGTCATTTGACGCAGATGCGAGCCGCCCATTCGGCAACATGGCGAGCGCGGTGACGGCCTCCGTATGACCTTCAATCCGCATCACCTCTTCGCCCGGAGGTGTGAGACCCGGGTGCAGGGGCAATAGTTGGGGTCGGGCGAGCGCGCGAGCCCGCTTGACGAACTCGGTAGCCTGATTGTCGCTGAAGCCCATGAGCCGTCCCGCCAACTGCGGCAACAGTTGCCGCGGATCCCGCGCGAGGATGCCGCTCGTGAGCCACAGCGTTCGACCGATGAGGCTCTGCATCTGAGTATTGCCGTACCGGTCGTAGTCAGCCATTAGGGCTTGAGGGCTGTTCGTCGCGGCGAGCTTGGCGGCGAGCCAGCTGGGGTCAGTTAGAATCTGGTCGAGAGTGACACGATCGCCGGCGCCTGCCAGATGATGCGGCATGTGGAGATAAAAGTACTGCGCCTCAGCCACTGGCGTCTCCTTGATGCCACCGATGTCGCCCATGGCTTGGATCAGCTGTTTGTGCTGCGCAACGAGACCTTCTCGCCCGGCTGTATCCTGCAGGTAATGGCGAACCGTGTCGTGGAAGCGGAGGGTGCGTCGCTCAAGATCGAGGTCCAGAAGCAGCGAGAGACCGGACAGCTCGTTGAGCAGATCCTCGGTCTCAAATTCGTCGAGGCCGCCCGTCTCGCCCCACAGCCGAGCGACAATGCCGATAGGAACGTCCACGTCCTCCGGGAAAATGCCGAGTTCGCCGAAGCGAGCCCGCGCGGGTTCATCCAGCAGTTCGAGGCTCACGGCAATGGTGCGGGCAATCGCCTTGGTACGGTCCTCGGGGTTGCGAGCATCGAAAGCTGCAAGACCCTTCTCGTCGAGACGCTTGTTGATGCCGTCGAGTGCCTGGGCTAGGGGCTGCTTGGCCTTCGCAACGCGTTCGCGCAGGAAACCGTTGACGAGCTTCAGGAGCTGCGCCCATTCGCCAAGGCGCGTGGCGAGCGCATCAAGCCTTCGCGCTTCCGCGGGCACCTGCTCCGCGGGCAGCCCGAAGGTCAGGAGCGCCAGGGCTTCGTCGATCTGCATCGCGTCGACGCGCTGGCGGCGCGCATCGGCGGGGAGCACCTGATCGATGCGAGTCGTGACGAACCTAGTCGTGAACGGACCGCCGTGCAGGAACGGTCGCAGGTCCTGCTCGTGCCAGGCGTCGTCGATGACGAGCAGCACCCGCCGGTCGCCAAGGGCCTCGCCCAAAGCGGTGGCGGCGGCATTGAGCCCCTCGAAGCCTGGCCGCTCGCCGGTCATGCGTTCGATGAGATCGGCGATGGTGCCCACCAGACTGTCCGGCCGCTCGCCGAGTTCGACCCAAAGTATGCCGTCGAAGTAGGCGTCCTGGATGTCGGGATCGTGCGCGAGCGCCTTGGCGAGCGTCGTCTTGCCGTAGCCGCCCGCGCCCCTGAGCGCGGCCGTGACGCCGATGACCGCATCACCCTTCCGGTCGATGAGCTCGCGCTTCAGTGCGTCGAACTCCCTGGGGCGCGCGACGAAGTCGATTGGTGGCTCGGGTGCCATCATGACCACGCGGTCATTCTGGCTGGGGTTCTTCAGCGTATTGAGGAGGACCTGCCAGTGTTCCGGGTTGGCAGGGTTCAGAACATGCCCGAGCCAGCGCGGGAACGTTGCGGGGTTGAGAGCCGCCTCGCCGAGCACCGGGGTGACCTGGACGGCCTCTTGGCGCGCCAGACGGATTTCCTGGCGAATGACGGGGCGGTCGAGAGAGCTTTCCGAGACGACGAGCACCAAGTGCTCGACTGACGGCGCGCGGATCGTCTCTTCGATCTGGCTCCACCAGTCGCGCCCACCGCGCAGCGCCACCACGTCCTGCCAAATGGCGAAGCCGGCGTCCTCGAGCCGCTTGCGCAGCGCGCTCGCGGCTTCGGTGCCATCGCGCGTGGAATAGGAAATGAAAATGCGTGGCGCTACTGGCGTGGACATGCGAACCCCCTTGGGTACCATGACACCAGTCTAGCCCAAGATATCGGCTCAAAGAACGTATGCCAGGAGGTGATGCCAAGCCAAAGGCAGTGCCGGTCTCCAGCCGCGGCCCAAACGAGCATGTCCCCTTGTCCGGCCCTCTCTGCACGACCCGCATGCCATCCCGCATTGAACGTGCGCACGGCCAGATCGGGCGAGGGCTGCGCGCTGGCCAAGGTGACCACCTAGTCGGCGCTCGGCCCGACGATTCCGCGTCAAGCGGACATCGTCGAACGGTTCGGTGTGCCGAACTCCACGGTGTCGGACTGAATGGCGGAATGGGACCCATCGAGACCGGAGCTTTCCGGCTGAAGCGGTCTGCGCCCTTCGCTCCCAGCGAGCGCATCGCCCGGGTCTGTTCGGCGACGTGAAGTCGGTCGGCGATGGCGCGAGCGAGTTGCGCGTCGACTACGGGCCGGGCTACCGGGTCTATTTCACGCGTCGCGGCAACACGCTCGTGATCCTGATCTGTGGCGGCGACAAGTCGAGCCAGGGCCGCGACATCGCCAAGGCAAAGCAGATGGCCAGGGAGTTGGAATGATGGCAATCAAGACCAAGCCGTTCGACGCTGCGGAATACCTCGATGATCCGGCGTCCCAGGCGGAGCTGCTGGCCGACGCCCTCGAGACGGGCGACAGCGCCTATATCAAGCATGTGCGCTCGGCATCGTGGCTCGCGCGCGCGGCATGAGCAGCATCGCCAAGGAGGCGGGCGTCTCCCACGAGGCGCTGTACAAAACCTTCGGCGAGGCGGGCGACCCGAAGCTCTCGACGTTGCTCGGCGTGTTCCGCGCCCTCGGCCTCAAGCTCTCGGCCAAGCCGGCGGCGGCGGAGTAGCGGCAGAGAACAACTACTAGAGATTTTGAAGTAGTTCGAATCCCGGAGGCTCACCCCTCCCGGGGTTTCCTTTGGTACCCGAACGCACTGCAACCGTTGCTTAGACAATTACCTCGAGCCAGTGCAGTCGGCCGCGGTTGTCACCGGCGACGACGGTGCCATCGGGAAGTGCCATCAGGCAAATAAGCCAAGCATCAAGTTCGAGGCGGGCGACCTCGGCTCCGGCCGTCACATCCCACAGCCGCACCGTACTATCGCGCGAGCACGAGGCGAGTCGGCAGCCCTTGTCATCCGTGGCCGGCAACATCGCCAGGGCCGTAACCCAATCGGCATGGCCCTCGAGACGTGCAACCTCGGCGCCGGTCGTCACATCCCACAGCCGCACTGTCTTGTCTTTGGAGCCCGAGGCGAGGCGCCAGCCTTTGCCGTCGGTGGCGGGTAGCACCGCGAAGGCCGTGACCCGGTTGGTATGGCCCTTGAGGCGTGCAGTCTCAGAGCCGGTCGGCACATCCCACAGATGGATAGTGTTGTCGTGGGAATCCAAGGCGAGGCGGCCGTCGCTCGCATCCCTTTGAAGGTCCACTTACAGCGCGATGGGGACATAACTGTGTCTAGCCGCCCGCGCGTGCGTGCGGTTCCGCTATCTTCGGGTAAAATTCGGCAAACCACCGGCGTTTCTCCGTCTGAAATGCTTGCATCGCAGGGTTCCCTTCGGGCCAATCCGAGGGAACAAAAGCTCCAACCAACTCCCCTGCTTGAACGCCCAAGCGCCCCATCTCGGCGAGGCCGGCATCCAGCGCCGTCACGTCGAAGAACGGGCCATTGTGGGCATCCATGCCCTTAGGTCTCAACATCGCGATGCCCTTCATGCTGGCGTGGCCGGCAAGTTCCGAAAACAACTCGTAGATGTCAGCCCGCTTCTTACTGGTGAAGCCGTCGCGCTGGTCCAGTGCTTCCCTGATCTTCACGGGCCTGAACTCCTTTCGGCGCGTCGGCCCGTCGGCCATCCTCCACTTGGCGATGGCTGCCCTGTCAGTCCTGAAATAGTCCACCAGAAACACGGTCTCGAGCACGTCGCGAAGGATCTGCGCACTCGTTTGCACGTAGCCGCTCAGCAGCAGCTTCGTGGAGGACGCGAAACCATTGAACAGCCGCATCCCCAAGACCTGGATCACCTTCAGGTCTTCCTCATCGGTCTTGAGCCGCCTGAACACGTCAAGCACGTCCATCGCCCGCTCCACCGCACGGACGTGCAGGAGCAATCTCACGTCATTCTGAATCGACTCGATGCTCTTGGCGCGCAGCAATTCTTCCCCTTGATGCAGGAGAATCAGGTTTTCGGGGATCTGCGGTTTCGACATTCGCTCACCACCAGTTCGGCACGACTCTAGCATTGCCTTATTTCGGCTCTGTGCGCTCGCAGCAGCTCTTCCTCAGAAGTCATCGCTCTCGTTTGCCCGACGCTGCGTTCGGTGCCGTCGGACCTCGTTCTTGTCAGTTGTGAATTTGACGGCCTTGATCTTGTGCACTTCGAGCGATCCCGCATCCACGCGCAGCGTGATCGTCCGATCGTCCTGCGGTGTTCGATCCCAGATAGGATAGTCATCGAAGTCCGGAAAACCGTCGGTTTCCTTCTTCGGCTCTTCGACGTCGGCCGGCACCTCTTCCCACACCCAGTAGTCCGGCTCATACCCGTCCTCCGTATGCATGAAGGTGTGGCTTCGCACCTTTGTTCCTTTGGGCAGCTCTAGCGCCTCGCACCGCGCCGCACGATGAAAGAGCGCCACGTTGTGGCCCTCGGCTTCGGATTGCACGGAGCCGTATAGGATGCCGTCGAGATCGAGATCCTTGCGCTCGGCCAGATAGTCGGCCATCGCCTGCGTCACGATATGCTGCATCGTCTCGTCCTCGGGCATGACCGGAATGGTGATCCGGGCGCTCAATTTGCTAAGGAACTTGCCCCGCTCCAACTCCCGCGCATGCATTGGATCAAAGATGCTACCCGTCACAAGCAGATCCTGAAGTGCTGCCACATCCAAGAGGCGCACGGGCCTCAGGAACTCGAAGCGGGCGATTACCACGCGGCTTCCAACCGGTGGCCTCACTTCGGCAATCGCGATGTCCGGGTCGGTCGCGCCATAGAATACGGATATCCCCCTCGCATTCATGCGCCCCGCTGCCGCCACGTACGTGGGCGGCGCGCCCATCCCGGTGTCAGGGGACGCGATCGCCTGCTCCAGCATGCCGTCCGACTGAAACACGCGCGCTCGGTAAAGATGCGTGACGTCCGTGCCGGCGCCGCAGGTGCGGATGACCGGCGCGCCCTCGCGTCCCTTGGCATCTGCGATGCCTTCGAACAGCATATCGAGGATCGCGCGCGCGCTGTTATTGAAGAAGCGCGTCTCGGTTTTCAGGCTCTGTTCGAACTCCTCCCACTGTGCCGCAAACTCCTGGTCGTTGATGTCGGCTTCCTGATAGTGCGCCTCTTCATCGAACGGGCCCTCTTCACCCATCTGTGCACGCTCGAAGTCGTCGTTTTCATGCTCCAGGATCAGGCGCACATGTTCCGCAGGATCGGCGTCGATCTTGGCCGCTTCGGAGATCACATCGGCCACGGGATCGCCGTGCCGGTCCCAGCCGACCTCTTTACTCATCGCATATTCGATGCCGTCGGCCTCTGTGCTGGTTACCTCGTAATGACGTTCGAAAGCGCCCGCGATTTCATCAGCAAGCTCCTCGAGCGAGATCGTCGGTGTATCCTCGGTTTCGCAATAGGTGCAGGTCTCGCGCTCGTCAGCCTTTTCAATCTTCGCTGACAGGTAGCTCTCGCCGACACAGTCACAGCAGATCCGGTAAGCCTTTAGATCATCAAGATCATCTGAATATTTCATAAGGCGGGGCCCCTCCCGTCGGTCGAGTCACGCTCTCCTGGGCGGCAAGCTGGCACCGCAGCCGAGCCGCCTTGCCCCAGGGCCGGCATCTCGTTCCATCCGGGGTACAATCGTTCCCGCAAGCTCGCTCCATCTCACAAATGATTCGCGTGCAGTATCCGCGATCATACCTTCCCCCCCGCTCTGGCCTCTCCAAAGTTGATTTATTCCAGCTCGCCTGACTTATCCCGCCAAGCCAGCAGTCACTTTCCGCCGGTCGGCCTGCCGGTAGATGCCCACTCATCCGCATCCTAGAATGCGGATGGAATCGTCTGAAGAAGAAGAGTTTCACTCCAGCGCGGGCCTTGTCACCCGCCGAACGACGCGTGCGTCTTTTCATCGGTGATGTTTCTTCCATTTCAACGGATTTAGCCCATGCCGGCGCCATACATTGTCCGTCTCACAATCGAACGCTTTCGCGGTATTCAAGCCCTGACTTGGCTTCCTGCCGCTGGGGTCAATCTCATTCTCGGTGGAGGCGATGCGGGCAAGACCACGATCCTCGAAGCCGTGGCGCTCCTCTTGGCGCCGACGAACGCCGCATCGCTTTCCGACGCTGACTATTCTGCCCGCACGCTCGCCGACGGTTTCAAGATTGAGGCCGTGATGTCGCTGCCGCCGGCCTTGGCCGCGGTGCAGACCATCAAACCGGCATGGCAATGGGAATGGAAGAATAACGCGGTCGTCGTGCCCGCCATCGGCGAGGAAGGCCCGCCCGGAGAATTGGTCTACGTGCTGCGGGTCACCGGCACGCCTGAACTTGAACTGCTTTACGAAATCGTCCAGCCCAACGGTGATTGCGATCATCTCTCGGTGGCACTTCGGCGCGCCATCGGCATCATTCGCTTAAGCGGTGATGATCGGAACGATCGAGATCTGCGTCTGGTCCAGGGCTCGGCGCTGGACCGCCTATTGTCGGACCGCGGGCTGCGCTCTCGCATGGGTAACAAACTCGCGCAGACGGACGTCGAAGCCGAATTGCAGCTCGAAGCGCGCGCAGCGCTCGAAGAGCTCGATGCGGCCTTCAAAGCCAAAGCTCTTCCCCATGATCTTGATCTTGCCGTCACCGGTGCGCAGGGCGTAGCGATCACCGCGCTCATCGGCCTTACGGCCGATCAGCGCGGCGTCCAGCTGCCTCTCTCGAACTGGCGATCGGGCACAAGGCGCCTCTCGGCCCTCGCCATTGCAGCGTGTTCGCGAGCGTCTGGGCAATCTGCTATTTCGATGGCCGGCAGGTTGCCTTGAGGAGAATTTCATCCCGCAAGTTCCGGCCGACCGCCTGGAACAACTCATCGCGCATCCTGAGGACGGCCCTGGCAGTCGGCTTCGTACGCTTGCCGTGCGTCTTGGCATGGCCGACAAGGAATTTGCCGCCATTCAGGCGGCGGCGGGCGAGCGCCTCGTGCCGCTGATCATCGAGGCCGCAACCGGGACCGTTCCCGCCGGACAAGAAGAAGAGCGGAAAACCTACAAGAACCACGCGTCGACGTGGTTCAAGTCCGTTGAGGGCGGTGAGGAAATTGCCGCGAAAATGTTCGCGATGGGGCTGTGGCCCCACTTCCGAGCAGGGCTCATGCCGTTTTTGAATGCCGTACGCGGTGCCGTCGGATTGGCGAACATAGACGTTCTGCCGCCATGAGCGATGAAAGCGTTCACGATGCGCTTCGTTCGACAAGCCCTCTGGTGGTCGTCGAAGCACCCGGCGGATGCGGAAAAACGCATCAAGGTGCGAGCTACGCGCGGGATGCTGCGCTCCCGCGCGGGCAGGGCCGCGTGCTTATTCTTACCCATACACACGCGGCCTGTTCGGTGTTCTCGGGACGGACGCGTGACGTAGCCGCCCTAGTAGAAATCCGGACGATCGACAGTCTCATTGCCCAGCTATCGACCGCTTATCACCTCGGGTTGGGGATTCCGCCCGATCCAACCTTATGGGCTCGCCAAAACCGCGACGGCCATGATTGGTTGGCCGTCAAAGCTGCAGCGCTTCTGCGCCGCTACCCCGGGATCGCCCAATCTCTCGCATGTCGATACCCCATCATCATTTGCGATGAGCATCAGGATTCGAACGGCGAACGGCACGCCATGATCATGGCGGTGCACGAACAGGGTGCCAAGCTCCGCATCTTTGCCGATCCCATGCAGTCCGTGTTCACGCCGAAGGTCTACATCGGCGGCTGCCCTGCGCTCGACTGGGCCGGGCTTACAGTTGCTGCAGACCGTTTTGAGCAGCTCGATCGACCCCACCGCTGGGATGCAGGGTCGCCGGAACTTGGCGCATGGGTGCTGCGGGCGCGGGCGGCTTTGCAACGGGGAGAACCCGTGGACCTGCGGCGTGACCTGCCTGCTTCCGTCACAGTGATCCGTGCGGACAACCAGGCACAGCGCGCTCTTGAATTCCGGCCGGCGGCCGCCGATCGACGGCCCATTGACGCCTTCGCCAACACGGCCGGCACGTTGATGGTGCTGACTTACACGAACGCCGCGACGCGCAGCCTGCGATCCTTCTTCAATCGCCTGATCCCGCTCTGGGAAGGCCACCGGCGTGACGCCTTGGAAACCTATGTGGATGCGCTGACGGCCGCCAATGGCAACGGCAATGCCGTTGGCGCCGCGGTCGTCGCCTTCATACAGAGCACCTGCATTGGCTTTACCCAGGGTGACTTTGCCAACAGCTTCACCCAGGACGTACGTGAAGGTTGTACGCGTCGACGACGTAACAGGCCCGCCAAGCTGCAAGAGCTTGCACGACTCATCGTCGCTGAGCCCGATCATCGGGGTGCTTCCAAGGTTCTCTCCGCCCTTGCAGCGTTGCGTCGCGAAGATGCGGACTTTTGGCCTATCCAGGTCGATGGTGCCAGTGAATTTCATGAGGCCGGCAAACTTGGTGCGTTCGAAACGCCGGACGCCGGATTCGCCGAAATCTCCCATCGGCGCACATATACGCGACCGAGCCCGCCACCAAAATCCATCAGCACGATTCACAAGGCCAAGGGGCTCGAATGCCAGAACGTCATCGTCGCGCCCTGCGACGCGGACTCGTTCGGCGACGACAATCTCTCGCGCTGTCTGCTTTACGTCGCGATCAGCCGGCCGACGCATCGGCTAATGCTGGTTGTCCCGCGTGCTAATCCCAGTCCGCTCCTGCGGCTCTGATCGCTGCCCCCTAGAAGTCGTCGGTGATGTCAAAGTGCTGGATCGGGAAAAGCGCGTGACAGTTGGGCCCGATCTCGCTCTATGATGAACTTGCGTCACAAAATGAAGGACGCTCCGTTTCTTAAGAGCACAGGCTTGGACGTGTCGAGTTGCAGCGACTCGTCGCAAGAAAATGGCCGGCGATGCGATGCCCCTAATCCTGCGCCAAAAGAAAGCGGCCCAGAGCAAAACCGGAACACCAGTTTCCCACCGTCGGCTGGGATCGGGTTCCCACCACTCATAACGATTTGAAATTACGTGATAAAAAAAGTTACTGGCGGTCCCTACGGGAGTCGAACCCGTCTTTCAAGATTGAAAATCTCGCGTCCTAACCGATAGACGAAGGGACCCGCAAGGCCGGCGCCGGGCCGGGGGCCGCGGCGGGCAGCGAGGTATAGGAAGGTTTACCGGAAGACGCAAGCCGAGGGCCCCCCGTCCTCAATCAACCCACTTTCGCCCGCGCTGCGCGGGGCTAAGCCTTGCGCGGATCGGCCGCGTCCTCGATCTGCAGCTCGATCCGGTTGCGTCCACCCCAGGTGTCACGCCGGAGCTGCCCCGCGACATGCACCGGCAATCCGCCCGAGGCTTCCATGAGAAGATCGCCGAGCGGCTGCCCCGCGGCCCGGAACGCCACCGCGTCGAGCCGCGAGCCGTCGCCGGCTTCGAGCATGCAACGCAGGTGCGCCGTTCCGACGGGTTTCACGAACTTGACGCGGTGCGCCGGGAACACGAAGCGCGGCTGCGGATTGCCCTGCCCGTAGGGCCCCGCGCGCTCGAGCAGATCGAGCAGCGTATCGTTCGCCGCCGAGGGCGTCAGCGCGCCGTCGATCATGAGCGACGCCCGACCCGCGAGCCGCACGGCCGCATCGCTCAGTGCCGCCGTGAAGAAATCCGCGAGCCCATCCATTTTCGCCCGGTCGACCGTGAGCCCCGCCGCCATCGCGTGCCCACCGCCCTTGAGAAGATGACCCGCCTGCACCGCGTTGCGCACCGCTGCGCCGATGTCGATGCCGACCACGCTGCGAAGCGACCCCGTGCCCGCGACGATGCCGCCCGCAGCCTCCTTGTCCCAGGCGATCACGCACGACGGCCGCCTGAAGCGCTCCGTCAAACGGCTGGCGATGAGCCCCACCACGCCGCGATGCCAGTCCGCCGATCCGACCATCAGCACGCTCGTGTCCGGCTTCTCGCCGAGCATGCGGTCGGCCATGGCCACGGCTTCCTCGAGCGCGGCCTGCTCGATCTCGCGCCGCTCCTTGTTGAGGCGGTCGAGAAGAGCGGCGATCCTTACCGCCTCGCCCTCGTCCTCGGTGGAAAGCAGCTTCGCGCCGAGCGCCGCGTCCCCGATCCGCCCGCCGGCATTGATGCGCGGCCCGAGAATGAAGCCGAGATGATAGGCGTTGGGCGCTTCCGCGAGCCCGGCCGCATCGGCGAGCGCACGCAGCCCCATGTTCTCCCGCGCGCGCATGACCTTGAGACCCTGCGTCACGTAGGCCCGGTTGAGTCCCTTGAGCGGCACCACGTCGGCGACCGTCGCCAGCGCCACGAGATCGAGATCGTCGATGAGCTTCGGCTCGGGCGTGTCCGCGCCATAGGCGCCGCGCGCCCTGAGCTCGCGCACGGTCGCGACCAGGGAGAGAAACGTCACGCCGGCCGCGCAGAGATGCCCCTGCCCCGAGATGTCGTCGAGCCGGTTCGGGTTGACGAGGGCGTGCACCGCGGGCAGCACCTCGTCCGCCTGGTGGTGATCGATGACGACCACGTCGACGCCGCGCCGCGCCGCGCCCGCGAGCACGTCCACGCTCGTCGTCCCGCAGTCGACGGTGACGATGAGGCGCGCGCCTTCGCCGATGAGCTGATCGAGCGCCGCCGCGTTCGGTCCGTACCCTTCGGTGAGCCGGTCCGGAATGTAGATCCGGCTCGGCACGTCGTGATGGGCGAGAAAGCGCGCGAGCAGCGCCGACGAGCACGCCCCGTCCACGTCGTAGTCGCCGAAGATCGCGACGCGCTCGCGGCGCATCACGGCATCCGCCAGTCGCGCCGCGCACGTGTCCATGTCGGTCAGCGTCGACGGGTCGGGCATCAGCGCCCGGATGGTCGGATCGAGAAACACCGCCACCTCGTCGCGGCCGACCCCGCGCGCGGCGAGCACGCGCCCGAGCAGCTCCGGCAGCCCGTGCTGCTGGCTGATGGCGATTGCCTCGTTGACGCGCGAAGGATCGAGCGCCTCGCGCCACGTGGCACCACGCGCCGACCGCGTGACGCCGAGAAAGGCCGTCTCATCCGGCGCGGCGGCCGGCCCATTCACAGGAATGCGTGCCTTGCGCAATGCCGTCATGTCCGAGACCCCCGTCCCCGATTCGATTTATGCGGAGACTCCCACGCCGCCCGGCACGACGCGAACCCTAAGGACCCTCGTCCACAGCCGCGGCGCTTGTCGCCGGACGAGCCCTGTGGCAGAGGAGCATCAGGGACATAAGGAGCGCGCCATGACAGACCCCAAGAACCTGATCATCCTAGCGTTGCTGATCGCCGTCGGCGTGCTCGGCTACCTCTACTACGACAGACAGCAAGCCACCGTCCTCATCGACACGCCCGGCTTCAAGCTCGAGGCGAAATAGCCGCCTTCGCCCGCGAAACGCGCGCCGCTCCCGGCTGCCGTCACAAAACGGACGAGAGTTTGCTGAAAGCAGATTCCGCTCGTTGGAGGCCTGCGTCCGGATATCGTTTTAGCCGCCATCGCCAAGCCGTGACAGCCGCCTTTCAGGTGGGTGTCAGCCACCCATGGCACAGACAGTTTTCAGTGTCTTCGAGGCTCTCTCCGCTGACCAATTGCGTCAGCGCTAGTCTCACCGAAGTCGTGGCCCGACCCCAACTCAGCCGATGACGAGATTGTCAATCTGTTCCCTGCTGGCGTGCCGGACCAAAGCGGCACTGTTGGCTTGCGCGATCGCGACCTGCACCCCGCAAGGTGCCCGAGCCGGCCCTCCGTTTCTGACCGACGATCCGGAACCGACGGAAACAGGTCATTGGGAGATCTATGCGCCCTTCATCGACGTTGATGGCCAGGGCAACAGTTTTCAGGGCGCCGCCGGCATCGAGTTGAATTACGGCGCAATGCGAGACGTGCAGATCACGGTTGGGCTGCCCGTCGAGTTCAGTCATGGCGATCAGGGCTGGAGTTCAGGCGCCGGCGATCTCGCCCTTTCGGTCAAGTATCGGTTCTACAATGACGAGGCGGCGGGCCTTCAGATCGCTGTTTTCCCCGGCATCACCCTGCCGACCGGAACCAACGGTATGGGCGCCGGCACGATGACCGGCTTCCTGCCCGTCTGGATACAGAAAGATCAAGGCCCCTGGTCGGTCTTCGGCGGCGGCGGTTATGCGATCAACCCGGGCCCGGGCAATCGCGACTTCTGGACCGGCGGGCTGGCAGTCACGCGAAAGTTCGATGAGCGGCTCGTCTTGGGCGCAGAAGCCAAACGTCAAGGCGCCGACACGGATGACGGCCACGCTTCCACCAGTCTCGGCGTGGGTGGCACCTATAAGCTCGAAACGCCGCTGACGTTGCTGGGATCTGGCGGTCCCACGTTCGAAGACCGCGGAGGCGCGACCGCCTACCACGCGTATCTGGGGCTGCGGCTCGATTTCTAGCGGATTGAAAATGTCAGCGGATGAAGTGCGCCAAGCGATGAGTATGAGCAAGGTGCCGGCGGTTACGCTGGGTTTCTGGGTCATCAAGATTCTCGCGACCACGCTCGGTGAAACCGGCGGCGATAGCGTCACGATGAGTTGGCTTGGCGAGACCACGCCCGGCGCCGAAGAATCGAGCGTCAGCGGTTATCTGATCGGCACCGGAATCTTCGGAGCGATCCTGCTTTTGCTGGTATGCGCGCAGATACGCGCGCGCAGGTTCAATCCCTGGCTTTATTGGGCCACGATCATCGCCTCCACCACTGCAGGCACGACACTCGCCGATTTTGCGACCCGGTCGCTGGGGATCGGGTATCCCGGCGGCTCCATTCTGCTCCTGGCCCTCCTATTGCTGTCGTTGTTCACGTGGCATCGGAGCGAAGGAAGCGTGTCGGTCGACTCCGTCGTCGGGCCGAAGGTCGAGCTCTTTTACTGGGTGACAATTACCTTTTCGCAGACCCTGGGCACTGCGCTTGGCGATTGGATCGCGGATGCCGGCCTTGGCTATGCGGGCGGCGCGCTCGTATTCGGTGCGGCGCTTGCGATCGTAGCCGCGCTGTATCTCTGGACGAGCTTGTCGCGCGTGGCGCTCTTCTGGGCTGCGTTCATCCTGACGCGTCCGCTGGGCGCGACGGTGGGAGACTTTCTCGACAAGCCGCTCGACAAAGGCGGGCTGGACCTCAGCCGGCCGCTCGCGACCGCCGCACTTGCCTTGGTAATCGTGGCGCTGATCCGCTTTCTTCCAAAAAAGGCCGGGCAACACCCGGCGTAGAGCGCCAAGGTTCGCCGAAGCGGACTCCCAGACGAGCGACCCCACCCGACAGCAGTCGCAAAAAAAACAGGCTGGCGGCGCGAAGACCCGCTTCGATACATCCCGGCAAGCCCAAATCAGTTTGTCGTCAAATAAGCGGCGCGGCCGAGTGGATTTGTCAGCTTCCCTTCAGGCTAAGGGGGCAGTCTTGTCCGCGAACGCATTGCGTTACCGTTCGTAGCGCGTTGGAGACGTTTGCGTGTTGCTTGCTGCGATCCTCTACGGGTTCGTCCCGCACGCCATGGAGATGCAGGCTAGGTGGGAGCCTGGCCGGGTATCCGGCTTCGACTACTTCGCCGGCATCGCTTTCAACCTGCTCCTGGCGCTCGTGCTCTGGATGGCCGGAGCATGAGTTCCGCCAGCGGTACCTTAAGTGCGCTGGAGGCAAGGAAAGCTCATGAATCCGATGTCAATCGTCATGCTTGGCGGCCTTCTGGTGTTCTGCGGGGGCGCTCTTCTCCACTACAGCTACACACTGTCTCACCGACGCTCGGAAATTCTTCTCAACGGCCTGGGCGTGGCTCTTCTCGCTTGCGGATTGGCCGTCGTGCGCGATGGCGCGACGGGGTCGCGACACATCCTTTGGATGCTGCCTGACCAGGCGATCCACGCAGCGTCGCTTGCAGATTTGCCGAGATAGCCGCCTCGGCGCGGGCCTGGCTTTAGAGTGCTTCCGGAAAAGTGGGAACCGGTTTTCCGACAAGAAGCACGACAAGATAAAGGGCTAGAGCCTTTCCGCGATTCCACCAAAATCGGAAAGACTCTAGTCCCGGCTCTCCGCCAGCAGGTGCTTCCCGACATCGCGGAAGCGGCTCTTGATGCGCCGCACGGTGCCGGTCTTGGAGCGCATGATCAGCGTCTCGGTCTCGGCCATCTCGCCGCGAAAGCGCACGCCGTCGAGCAGCGATCCGCTCGTTACCCCCGTCGCCGCGAAGATCACGTCGGATGACGCCAGGTCCTCGAGCGTGAGCTTCCGCTTGATGTCGCCGATCCCCATCTTGCGCGCGCGCGCGACCTCCTCGTCGTTGGAGGGCATGAGCCGTCCCTGGATCTGCCCGCCGCTGCAGCGGAGCGCCGCCGCCGCCAGCACACCCTCGGGCGCACCCCCCGATCCGAGGTAGATGTCGATACCCGTCTCCTCCGGGTCCGTGGTCCAGATCACGCCCGCGATGTCGCCGTCCGGAATGAGCTGCACGCCGGCGCCGGCCGCGCGCACCGCCTTGATCAGCTCCGCGTGCCGCGGCCGATCGAGGATGCAGGCCGTCATGCCGGAGATCGGCACGCCCTTGACCTTGGCCATGGCGGCGAGGTTGTCCGCGACCGGCGCGTCGAGATCGACGATGCCCTCCGGATAGCCGGGCCCGATGGCGAGCTTGTTCATGTACATGTCGGGCGCGTGCAGGAAGCCGCCGCGCTCGGCGATGGCCAGCACCGCAAGCGCGTTCGGCATCATCTTGGCGCAGATCGTGGTGCCTTCCAGCGGATCGACGGCGATGTCGACCTCGGGTCCGCTGCCGTTGCCGACCTCCTCGCCGATGTAGAGCATCGGCGCCTCGTCCATCTCGCCCTCGCCGATGACCACCGTGCCGCGGAGTGAGATGCGCCCCAGCTCGTGGCGCATGGCGTCCACCGCCGCCTTGTCGGCCGCCTTCTCGTTGCCGCGACCGCAGAACCGCGCGGCGGCAAGCGCAGCCGCTTCCGTCACACGCGCGACCTCGAGCACCAGCATGCGGTCGAGCCCGACCGCGCTCTCGCTATTGTCCTTGGCCATGTCGCTCCCCTCGCGCCATTCTCTAGAGATCCTCGATGCGGATCATCTGCGGACGCCCCTTGACCTGCCCGTCGTCCTCGATGGCCTTGAGCGCCTTGCGCATCGCCGCCTCGGTGGTGTCGTGCGTGATCAAGATCACGTTGACCGCGGCCTCTCCCGCGCCGGGCGGCGGTTCGGCCGCCTGGCCGGGATGCACCGGGCCGGGCTTCTTCTGCACGATGCTCTCGAGCGAGACGTTCTCGTCGCTCATGCGCTTCATGATGGCGGCCATGGCGCCCGGCCGGTCGTAGACGGACAGTCTCACATAATAGTTGCCGAGGCGCGAGGCGAGATCGGCGGGTCGTGCCGGCTCGAGCGCCGATGTCGGCCGGATGAAGGGCGGCATGACGAGCCCGCGTGCGATATCGACGATGTCGCTCGCCACCGCCGAGGCCGTGGGTCGCGCCCCCGCGCCGGGCCCGACCAGGAGCAGGTTGCCGGCAAAATCGCCGTCGATGCCGACGCAGTTCGTGACGCCCGAAACCTCGGCCAGCGCCGATTCCTCGGCCACCAGCACCGGCGACACGCGCGCCTCGATGCCGTGCTCGGTTTGCGCCGCGACGCCGAGCAGCTTGACGCAATAGCCGAGCTCCGTCGCCGCCTCGATGTCGGCCGTGGTGATGCCCTCGATGCCTTCCACATGAATGGCATCGAAGGCCACCGTGGTGCCGAACGCGAGGCAGATGAGCAGCGAAAGCTTGTGCGCCGCGTCGAAGCCGCCGATGTCGAACGACGGATCGGCCTCCGCGAAGCCCAGCTCCTGCGCCTCCCGCAGCGCGTCGCCGAAAGCGCGGTTCTCATCCGTCATCTTCGTCAGGATGAAGTTGCACGTCCCGTTCAGGATTCCATAGACGCGCCGCACGCCGTTGGCGGCCAGCGCCTCGCGCAGCATCTTGATGATCGGGATGCCACCCGCCACGGCGGCCTCGAAGTTGAGGGAGACGCCCTGCGCCTCGGCGAGCCGCGCGAGCGCCACGCCGTGCTTCGCGAGCAACGCCTTGTTGGCGGTCACGACATGCTTGCGGGCACCGAGCGCCGCCTCGATGGCGGCCTTGGCGGGGCCGTCCTCGCCGCCGATCAGCTCGACGAACACCGTGTTCGAGGGATCTTTTGCCAGCGCAACAGGATCGTTGAACCAGCGCGCCTCGCCGAAACCCTCGCCGTCACGAATTTTGTCGCGCGAGCGCGCGGAGACGCCGGTGACGACCACCGGCCGCCCGAGCAGCTTCTCGAGCCGCGGCGCGTGCGCCGAAAGCAGTTGAATGAGACCCATTCCGACGGTGCCAAGTCCGGCGACGCCGAGGGTCAAAGGCTCTGACATGGTTGGCAAATCTTGGCCTAGCAGTTGGCTTTCTGCGCGATGGGGATGACGTTATGCAGGGTTTCCTGCGCTTGCGCCAAGAACTTCTTGATCGAGCGCGCCGCCTGCCGGATGCGGTGCTCGTTCTCGACCAGCGCGATGCGCACGAACCCCTCGCCATACTCGCCGAAGCCGAGGCCCGGCGAGACCGCAACGTCCGCCTTTTCGATCAGGAGCTTAGCGAACTCGACCGAGCCGATGGCGGCGAACGGCTCCGGGATCGGCACCCACGCGAACATGGTTGCCGGCGGTGGCGGCACGGGGAAGCCTGCCCGCCCGAAGCTCTCGACCAGGCAGTCGCGCCGGCTCTTGTAGGTGCGGCGGATCTCCTCGACGCAGTCCTGCGAGCCGTTGAGCGCCGCCGCGGCTGCCACCTGGATCGGCGTGAAGGCGCCATAGTCGAGGTAGGATTTGACGCGCGCCAAGGCACCGATCAGCCGCTCGTTGCCGACCGCGAAGCCCATGCGCCAGCCGGGCATGTTGTAGGTCTTGGAGAGCGACGTGAACTCGACCGTGATGTCGATCGCGCCCGGCACCTCGAGCACCGACGGCGGCGGATTGTCGTCGAAATAGATCTCCGAGTAGGCGAGGTCAGACAGGATGATGAGATCGAGCTTCTTCGCCAGCGCCACCGCCTCCTTGTAGAAGGCAAGATCGGCGGTCATGGCCGTCGGGTTCGACGGATAGGAGAGCACGACCGCGACCGGCTTCGGGATCGAATGGCGCCACGCGTGCTCGACGGCGCGCAGGAAGTCGTCGCCGTTGCCGGCCTTCACGTGCCGCATGGAGGCGCCGGAGATCAGGAAGCCGAACTCGTGGATCGGATAGGTCGGGTTCGGCACGATGATGACGTCGCCCGGCGCCGTGATCGCCTGCGCCATGTTGGCGAAGCCTTCCTTCGAGCCGAGCGTCGCCACGATCTGCGTCTCGGGGTCGAGCTTGATCCCGAAGCGGCGCGCGTAATAGGCGGCCTGTGCGCGCCGGAGCCCCGGGATGCCCTTCGACGCCGAGTAGCGGTGCGTGCGCGGCTTCGTCACCGTCTCGACGAGCTTGTCGACGATGTGTTGCGGGGTCGGCAGGTCGGGGTTGCCCATGCCGAGGTCGATGATGTCCGCGCCGCGGGCGCGAGCCGACGCCTTGAGGCGGTTAACCTCGGCGAACACATATGGCGGCAGGCGCTTGATGCGATGAAATTCGTCGATCACGAGGGTCTCTCGATTGGCTGCAATCCCGGCGTGTGACGGATCCCGGGAGTGGTAGCTGCCGAGGCAGCAGGCGCGCCGGATATGGCTGCGAAAAATCGGGATCTCACGCCGTCAGGGTATTTACGCCATGGGGCCCCACAACGTCCAGGGGTGGCACCCCGCCCGAGAGCCTGTGCACATCCTGTTCGCGGTTCCCATGCGTCGTTCGTCCTACTAGGCGTCGACAGTTTGTGGGCCTATGGTCCGGCCATGAACGAGCAGACCCGCCCCCCCGCCACGCCCTATCGCATCGAGAACCCGGAGGAGTTCGCGCGCAATCTTCTGCGCGTTTTCGAGGAGGGCGGGCGCGTGATGTCCGAGCTTCTCGAGCGTCCGGACGCCAAGATCAGCCCCTACTCCGCCGCGAGCGAGCTCACCGAGGCCGCCGGCACGCTGTCCGACATCGCCCGCTCATGGCTCACCGACCCCGCCAAGCTCGTCGAGGCGCAGGGCGCCCTCGTGAGCTCCTACATCGACCTCTGGAACGCCTCCATCCGCCGCATGCTGGGCGAGGCGGTCGAGCCCGTCGCCGAGCCGGAGCCGTCCGACAACCGCTTCAAGGATCCGGAGTGGACGTCGAACCCCTACTTCGACTTCTGGAAGCAGGCCTACCTCCTGACCACGCATTGGGCCGAGGATGTGCTGCAGCAGACCGAGGGTCTCGACGAGCCGACGCGCCACAAGGCCGAGTTCTATCTGCGCCAGCTCTCGAGCGCGCTCTCGCCGTCGAACTTCCCCATGACCAATCCCGAGGTCGTGCGCGAGACCTTCGCCACCAATGCCAAGAACCTCGTGCAGGGCATGAGCCACCTCGTCCACGACATGGAGCAGTCGGGCGATCTCCTGAAGATCAGCCAGACCGACACCGAGGCCTTCGAGGTCGGCCGCAACCTCGCCACCACGCCCGGCAAGGTCGTCTTCGAGAACGAGATCTTCCAGCTTATCCAGTACGCGCCGACGACAGACAAGGTGCGCGAGGCGCCGCTGCTCGTCATCCCGCCGTGGATCAACAAGTACTACATCCTCGATCTGACGCCGCCAAAGAGCTTCCTCAAGTTTGCGGTCGATCAGGGCTTCACCGTCTTCGTCGTCTCCTGGGTCAACCCCGACGGGCGCCTGGCGCATAAATCCTTCGAGGACTACATGCTCGAGGGCGTGCTGACCGCGGCCGACGCGGTGCGCCGCGAGACCGGCATCGAAAAGAGCAGCGTCGTCGGCTATTGCGTCGGCGGCACGCTGCTCGGCTCGACCCTCGCCTACCTCGCCGCGCGCGGCGAGGAGCCGTTCCGCTCCGTGACCTTCCTCACCACCCAGCTCGATTTCTCGAAGGCCGGCGACCTCCTGCTCTTCACCAACGACAGCCAGCTCGACTCGCTGAAGGAGATGATGGCCGAGCGCGGCTATCTCGACGGCTCGCGCATGGCCAACGTCTTCAACATGATGCGCCCGCGCGACCTCATCTGGCCCTACATCGTCAACAACTACATGCTGGGCAAGAAGCCGTTCCCGTTCGACCTGCTGTTCTGGAACCAGGACTCGACGCGGATGCCGGCCGCCAACCACGCCTTCTATCTCGGAGAGTTCTATAACGAGAACAAGCTCGCCCAAGGAGAGATGACGCTCGCCGGCGTCAAGCTCGACCTCAAGAAGGTGAAGCTGCCCGTGTTCGAGCTCGCCACCAAGGAGGACCACATCGCCCCCGCGAAGTCGGTCTTCATCGGCTCGCGCCTCCTCGGCGGCCCGGTCGAGTTCGTGCTCGCGGGATCGGGGCACATCGCCGGCGTGGTGAACCCGCCCGACAAGATGAAGTACCAGTACTGGACCGCGAGCAAGGCCGCCGCCGATACGCTCGAGGAGTGGATGGCCATGGCCAAGGAGCACCCCGGCTCCTGGTGGCCTTACTGGTCCGAATGGCTCGCCCGCCACTCCGGCGGCTGGACCATCCCGCGCGAGCCCGGCGAGAAGATCGGCGTCATCGAGTCCGCGCCCGGCAGCTACGTCAAAACAAAGTCGTAAGCGCTCTTGGATCTCAAGGGCCGTGTGGGAGCGCGCTCGCTTTGGCTAGCGCGCCCTTCCCTTCACGCCATGGCCGCCTCAAGGGCGGCCATGGCGTGAAGGAAGAGGCTCTCGTGAGCGCACTCGGACTACCGCACGGCCGCCGCGGCACGGCGCTCGGCAAGACGCTGCTCTGCGCACGTCACGATCGCGGCCCTGAGCTCATCCGCCGTCGACCAGCCCGACTTGAGCGCGAGGTTCTGCGCCCTTGCGAGGCTGACCAGATTGTCGACGCTCGCGATTCCGGACAGCCGATCCATGAGCCCGGGCGCCCCGAGCCTGTGCAGCGTCACCACGGCTCCGATCTCATAGGGATCGAACGTCTCGACCGGCTCGGCCTGAAGTTCGGCCCGAGATTCGGCCTGGGGCGCGGCGACAGGCGCGGGCCTCGCCTCCGGAACATCGGAGCGCGCCGTCTTGAGCACGCCTCCGAGCTCCGCCAGCCGGTCCGACTGCCTGAGGATGCGATTGACCACACGGCGCACCGCCTCGTCCGAGAGGCCGCGTTCCTTGCTCATGGCGCACGAGATGAGCGTGCGCAGCTCCTTACGCGCTGAGCGCTCGGTGCGTGTCATGTGCATACCCCTTCACAGGCGAGAGTGTGGCCAACATCGACGCCGAGACCTCGTCGTAGAGCCCCCGGAGGTCCGCGACCCCGTCCCCATACTTGTCCTCGATCGAGCGCGCATCCGGGCTCCACTCGAACGCGTTGGCGATGCCGTCGCGGTGCGAGAGCTGGACGCGGGTCAAGGGATGCGTGAGGCCGACCTCCTCGATCAGGAGCCGTTCCTGTCCGCGCACGCGCACGAAATTGGGCAGGCACATGTAGCGCCGCCGGCTCATCGGGATCGCCAGCAGCTCGTCGAGGTTCGTCACGCCCTCGGCAACGAGCGAGATGCGGTCGATGGCCATGAGCGACACGTAGTCGGGCCGGAACGGCACGATGACGCGGTCGGCAATGGCGATGGCGGCGTGGGTGACGAAGGAGAGCCCCGGCGCGCAGTCCATGATGACGACGTCGTAGCTCGTATCCCACCGGCGCAGGAGCTTGCCGAGCCGCTGCGAGAGATCGATGATCGAACTCTTGCCCATGCTGCTGCTGGCCAGATCGAGGAAAAGATCACCCTGCACCTCGTCGATGAGGAGCGAGCCCGGCAGGAGGTCGAGCGTCGGACGACGGCCGCCCGCGCCGACCACGTCGCCGGTCTCCTTGACCAGATACGTCTCCGGAATCGTGTGGGGGGTCTTGAAGCAATCGACGAAGTAGTCGGAGATCGTCTTGCGCCCGTCACGGGCCTCCCGCCAGCCGCAGCCGCCGAGCAGAATGATCGATGCATTGCATTGGGAGTCGATATCGACGACGAGAACGCGCTTGCCGCCCCATGTGGCAAGGCTGTGTGCGAGCATGATGGAGACGGTCGATTTTCCGACCCCTCCCTTACGGTTGGCGACGGCGAGGTAAAGTGCCATATGATCCTCGTATGACGAGACAAATACGTCTCGCGGATTGGATGCACGATATCCCCGCTCTGTCTTGAAGCGACGCGGCGGACCCTCGCCCTCTCGAGGTCCCTGGCGCCCGGCTCTCTCGAGCCCTTTCGAATTCTGAGTTCTTTCTGTCCCCCCAATGCAACCGCGTCTCGAGAGTTGCTCGCTGCTCCCGGAGCGGCTTTTGCTGATCGCCGCGAGTGTCTTACCGATACTATTATGCTCTGAAATTGACAAATCTGTGGGCGAATTTTGAGGAAAGATCGCAAAATCGCAACGCCTATTCGCGTCTGAGTGCGCGGCGCGACGCATGTCCTCCCGACGGCAGGGGTCAGCATCGGAATGCTCCGGCGACACGCCGCCGAGCGCGAGACGCATGCGCGCGCGGACTTGACCGGCGCCGACGCGCGCTCTATCTGCGCGAAGAAATTATTGGCCTCATCAACGATCTAGGCCGTACACTCCGACGTCGGATCACGCCATGACCTCGAGCGCCAAATCCGCTGGCCTGGACCCGCGCCGGCCCGAACAGAAGCCGGCCCCCAAAGTCGGTTTCGTCTCGCTCGGCTGCCCGAAGGCGCTGGTCGACAGCGAGCGCATCATCACCAAGCTGCGCGCCGAGGGCTACGAGGTGGCTCCCGACTACGCCGGCGCCGACGTCGTCGTCGTCAACACGTGCGGCTTCCTCGACAGCGCCAAGCAGGAGAGCCTCGATGCCATCGGCGAGGCCATCGCCGAGAACGGCCGCGTCATCGTCACCGGATGCATGGGCGTGGAGGAGAGCCGCATCCGCGAGGTGCACCCGGGCGTTCTCGCCGTCACCGGCCCGCACCAGTACGAGCAGGTCGTCACCGCCGTGCACGACGCGGTGCCGCCGCTCCACGATCCCTACCTCGATCTCGTCCCGCCCGAGGGCCTGCGCCTCACCCCGCGCCACTACGCCTATCTCAAGATTTCCGAGGGCTGCAACAACCGCTGCTCGTTTTGCATCATCCCGAGCTTGCGCGGCGACCTTGCGAGCCGGCCCGCCAATCACGTCATGACCGAGGCCGAGCGTCTCGTCAAAGCCGGCGTCAAGGAGCTGCTCGTCATCAGCCAGGACACCAGCGCCTACGGCCTCGACATCAAGTATGCGGAAAGCATGTGGAAGGGCGCGCCGCTGAAGGCGAAGTTTCTCGACCTCGCCCGCGCGCTCGGCGAGCTCGGCGCCTGGACGCGCCTCCACTACGTCTATCCCTATCCGCACGTCGACGACGTGATCCCGCTCATGGCGGAGGGCAGGATCCTCCCCTACCTCGACATCCCCTTCCAGCATGCCTCGCCCGCCGTGCTGAAAGCCATGCGCCGCCCCGCGCACCAGGAGAAAACGGCCGACCGCATCGCCGCCTGGCGCCGCGTGTGCCCCGACCTCGCCGTCCGCTCGACCTTCATCGTCGGCTTCCCCGGCGAGACCGAGGAGGATTTCGCGCTCCTGCTCGATTGGCTCGGAGAGGCGAAGCTCAACCGCGTCGGCTGCTTCAAGTACGAGGCGGTCGCCGGCGCCAAGGCCAACGAGCTTCAGGGCGCCGTCCCCGAGGAGGTCAAGGAGGAACGCTGGCACCGCTTCATGGCCGCCCAGCAGGAGGTCTCCCGCGAAATCCTCGCCAGCCGCATCGGCAAGACCATCGACGTCATCGTCGACGAGGTGGATGAGGACGGCGCGGTCGGCCGCTCCAAATGGGACGCGCCCGAGATCGACGGCAGCGTTTTTCTCGATGGCGGCGAGAGCCTGAAGCCCGGTGACATTGTGACGGCGACCGTCACCGCCGCCGACGACTACGACCTCTGGGCCACCGTTGCCGCCAAGTCCTGATCGCCATCGTTAACCGTCGCCATCGCCCGGCCCGCGTTGACAGCCTCCGCACGCCGAGCGACAGTCCCCGCACAAAAAAGCTAGGGGAGCTCGTCGTCGAATGGCCACGCCGGATCAAGCGGCTGCACCCGCGCCCGTGCCTGCTGGCACGCCCGAAATCCGCATCTATGCCCACTCTCCCATCCTCTACTGGTGGGTCGTCTGGGCCTATGGGTTCGTCTGCGCGGCCCTCACCTACTTCCAGGGCGACAAGATCACCATCGGCGACGGCACCAAGTCGCTCTTCATCCATCCGAGCCCCTGGGTCGGCCTTTCCTATACGCTCCTGCTTTTGCTCGTCATCGTCGCGACATCCGTCCGCGCCCGCGGCGTCAATGCACTTCTGCTCCTGGCGCTCCTCGCCGGCGCCGCCGTCGGCACCTATTTCGTCATGAACATGCCGGGCCTGTGGTCGACGCCGCCCGCGCTGCTCCTGCATATGAACCTCGCCTTCTACCTCCTCATGTCCTCGGTTCTGCTCGTCGTCTGGGTGGTCATCGTCCTGATCGTCGACAGCCTCAGCTATTGGCGCGTGCGCGGCACCCAGGTCGAGAAGGTGCAGCTCTTCGGCAGCGCGCTCGGGAGAGCCCCCGAGAGCTGGTCGGCGCTGCATATCCGCCTGACGCGCTACAGCGACGACCTGATCGCTCACAAGATCCTCGGCCTCGGCCTGCTCGGTCTTGGCACCAGCGATGTCGACGTGAAGGTGTCGATCTTCGGCGGGGGCCACGAGCAGTTCCGCATCGAGAACGTCTGGCGCGCCTCGCGTCCCCTGAAAGAAGTCCAAGCCGCCATGGGCCAGAAAGCGACAGTGGTGATCTAGATCGGCGCCTGCCCCGTTTGAGCGCACCACTACCGGGACTCGAGTTTACCGCTGTAGCGCCCCCCGAAAAGGGTATCGGTCAGCGCTTCGTACATGTAGGTGCCGCCGCCCCGAAGGCCTTCGTACTTTCCGGTGCCGCCGGTTTTCTCGTACGTGTATTCCTTCATATGGGAGCCCTCTTCCCATTTCTCGAAGCTCTTCCCCCCATCCTTGAAGGTGCGCGCGCAGGTCCCTGCACCCTTCCAGCTTCCGTCGGGCATGTACTCGTACGTCCCGCTGCAGTCCTGGGCGTACTTCTCGACGGTCGGATCGTCGGGAACAGCCACGCACCGCAAGACGGAGTCGGCAATCTTGTGGCCCTTTTCCGGCTCCTTCTCCGACCACTTGTCGACGACGCAAGCCATGGCACCCGTTTCTCCGACGGTGTTGCCGGCCAAAGCCGCACAGGGACACACGAACGAAAACACGGCGGGCATAACGAAGAGAACGTGCCTACGCTTCATGGTCATTCTCCCTGCAATTGCCGCCACCGTTAAGGTGCGGACTTGTAACGCATCGATTGGATTAAACATTTCGGGCCCAGCCAAAACATCGCGTGCCACAGCCGCGGCCCACATCGATTTTTGGTTGTAACAATCAGGACGATTGAGCATTGCCCGCTATGACCTGATCGCTGTTTGCAATGCGTTACAGGCGATGGCCAATGGTGCTAGTAAGTTACCGTTACGCAATGACGTGCCGTTACGGTAGCCAATCGCGCATCGGAGTTGTGGCGTGGTGGAGTTTCCGCTCAAGCAATGGAGTGTTGCGGAAGAAGGCACTATTCGCGAGCAGATCGCGCGCATCTGCGCAAGCCGGCATTTTCAGCAGGCTCGCCGCCGTCAGCGCTTCCTCGAATACGTCGTCAATGAAACGGTCGAAGGCCGGGGCGCGCGTCTCAAGGGCTACACCATCGCGCTCGCCGTGTTCGACCGGCCGAAGTCCTTTGACGCAGCCGTTGATCCCGTTGTCCGGATCGAGGCAGGTCGTCTGCGCGAAAAGCTCCGCGACTACTATGAGGTCGATGGCAAGACAGACGCGGTCTACATCGAGTTGCCGAAGGGTGCCTATGTGCCCGTCATTGCCTTTCGCCACGCTCCAGACTTGACCGGACCTCCGGTCGCTGCTGCTACCGGCCCAGTGTTGCTCGCCCAAATCGACGAGCAATTGCCTGTAACATCTGAGGCAGCGGCCGCCTCAGCTCTTCGCTCGTGGCTTGTCCCGCTCAAGCGCTATCGCATGGCGGGGCTGGCGGCGGCATGTATGGCGATTGCGGCGCTGATAGGCGTTCTGCATCATATTGCTCAGGCGCCCCCAGAGACCACGGTGCCGTTTCTACATGCATCAAAGGCACCCGCAATCGCCGTGCTGCCATTCGTTAACCTCAGCGGTGATCCCAAGCAAGAGTACTTTAGCGACGGCTTGACCGAAGACATCTTGACCGCGTTGTCTCACGCGCGCGACCTGCGCGTCCTCGCCCGTAACACGACATTTCAGTACAAGGGCCAGACCTTCGACGTTACTCGCCTTGGCCAAGAGCTCAAGGTCCGCTATGTGCTCGAAGGAAGCGTCCGCCAAACGGATGACCGGATCCGCGTGGCGGCGCAGCTCATCGACGTGGATACCGGCACGACGATCTGGGCCGACCGCTACGACCGGAAACTGTCCGATGTCTTCCTGGTCCAAGACGAGATCGTCAATCGGATCGCCTCGAGGATCGCTGGCAACTACGGTGCCATCGACAAGACCGAAAGCAATTTGGCGACAAGCAAAAGCCCCAGCGAGGTCAAGGCCTATGACCTCGTGCTGCGAGCCAACGACATCATGCGCCCGGAATGGACACGCAGGACGTTCGGTGCGGCAAAAGACATGCTCTTGCAGGCGGTCTCGCTCGACCCGACGTACGCGAGGGCGCACCGCGAACTCGCGTACGTCGCGGCGATCGGCTGGGTCTTTCGCTTCGATGCGACCCCGTTGCCGACCGAGGAGATCGTTGCCCAGGCTGTCAAGGCCGTTCAGCTCGATCCTGCGGATTCGCGTGCCCACATGGTGGCTGCATTTGCATTCTTCTTCGCGCATCAGCTCGATCTTTTTGAGCGCGAGGTAGAGCAGGCTTTGAACCTTGCGCCCTACGACGGAGAGCTCATTGCGACATTGGGTTTTCTGGTTGCGCAAACCGGCCAATGGGACCGCGGCGTGGCTTTGGCTGAGAAGGCGAACGCGCTAAACGCCGACGCCGCGATCGGGTGGTATCACGCCACGATTTACTATGACCGGTATCTAAAGGGTGACTACGTGACCGCGCTCGAATTTCGCAGGCTGCACGCTGATCAAAAGGCGATCCACGCGTATGTCGAATACATTCCGGTCTATGGTCAGCTCGGCCGAAAGCAAGAGGCGCGTGAGATGTTCGACAAGCTGGTTGAAGACCAGGGAGCCTGGTCGACCCACGAGTTCGAGGATTGGTACCGCTTGTGGAACATGAGAGAGGAGGATATCGCCAAGATGATGGACGGTGTCCGCAAAGCCGAGATTCCGGAGACCAAACAAAGCGCGCGCAGGTAAGTGACGCGACCACGACCGAACTCGCCGCATCGGCATCCTATTCCTCTGCCTTCCTTGTCTGCCGGCATGACCGGAGCTAGCCTCGGCCCCTGCCGCGAGCATCCGAGCGACAAGCATTCATGACATTCGTCCGCCCCTCCCTCTATCTCGCCGTCACCGCGGCCGTTTTGGCGGCGGCCGTCGCGCTGCGCATCATCGACCCGACGCCGGTCGCGCGCCTCCGCCTCTCGATCTTCGATAGCTACCTGAACCTGAAGCCGCGCGAGGCCGATCCCGCCTTTCCCGTGCGCATCGTCGACATCGACGAGGCCTCTCTCGAGCGGATCGGACAATGGCCCTGGCCACGCTCCGAGATCGCCCGCCTGATCGAGCGCCTCGCCGAAGCCAAGGCCAGGACCGTCGCCATCGACCTGATCCTCGCCGAGCCCGACCGCCTCTCGCCGCAGGCCCTGGCGCGCCAGGCCGAGTTCCGCACCGAGCTCGCTCCCATCGTCAAGGAGCTGGCATCGCTCCCCTCCAACGACGCGCTGCTCGCCCGCGCCATGAGCACCGTCCCCGTCGTGCTCGGACTTGCCGGCGACGCCACCACCACCCGCGCGCCCAATCCCCCGAAGGCGCATTTCGCCATTGCCGGCGACGACCCGCGGCTCTTCGTGCCGGCCTTCCCCGGCGTCGTCGAGCCGCTCCCGCTCCTCGCCGGCGCCGCATCCGGCACCGGGGCCGTCAACTGGCTGCCGGCCGACGATCAGATCGTGCGTCAGGTGCCCTTGCTCGTCACGCTCGACGGCAAGCTTGCCCCCACGCTCGCCCTCGAGGCGCTCCGCACAGGCATGGGGGAAACGACCGTGTTCGTCCGCTCCTCTGGCGGCAGCGGCGTCGCGGCCTTCGGCCAGCGGACCGGCGTCGAGACGGTGCGCGTCGGCGCCACCGTGCTCCCGACCGCGAGCGACGGACAGCTCTGGCTGAACCTCGCGCGGCCCGACCCGCGCCGCTCCATCCCGGCCTACCAGGTGCTCGACGGCACCGCCGATGCAAGCCTGCTCGCCGGCCGCCACATCCTGATCGGAGCCAGCGCCTCCGGTCTCTTCGACCTGCGCGCGACGCCGCTTGCCGCCTCGGTGCCGGGCGTCGAGGTCCACGCCCAGGCCATCGAGCAGATGCTGTCGGGCGAGCACCTCGTGCGTCCGGCCTACGCCGCCGGCGCCGAGATCGCGTTCCTGCTCGCCGCCGGCGCCCTCGTCGCCGGGCTGATCCGCCGCTCGGGGCCACTCGTCGCCGCCGCGGTCGGCATCGCCGCCATCACGCTCGTCGCCACGGGATCATGGCTGGCATTTTCACAAGGCGGCCTCCTGTTCGATCCCGTCTACCCGTCGCTCGCCCTTCTCGCCGTCTACCTCTCGGGCTCGCTCTTTTCCTTCATCAAGACGGAAACCGATCGCGCCCGCGTCAGGCGCGCCTTCGGCCACTACCTCGCAGCCCCCCTCGTCGACGAGCTCGCGGCCGACCCCTCGCGCCTGAAGCTCGGCGGCGAGATGCGCGACGTGACGCTCCTCTTCGCCGACGTGCGGGGCTTCTCCCGCCTTTCGGAGGGCATGGACGCCGAGGCGCTGATCCGCTTCGTCAACCGCCTCTTCACGCCGCTCTCCGACGTCATCCTCGACCACCGCGGCACCATCGACAAGTTCATGGGCGACGCCGTGATGGCCTTCTGGAACGCGCCGGTCTCCGATCCGGAGCACGCGATCCGCGCCTGCCGCGCCGCGCTTGCCATGCAGTCGGCCATGGACCGCCTCAACCGCGAGGATGCCGCCCGCAAGGCGGCCGCGGGCGAGCCCCGCGAATCCATCCGCATCGGCATCGGGCTCAACACGGGCCGGTGTTGCGTCGGCAATGTCGGCTCGCCCCAGCGCTTCGACTATTCGGTCCTCGGCGACGCCGTGAACGTGGCTTCGCGCATCGAAGACGCGACCAAGACCTATGGCGCGTCCGTCATCGCCGGCGAGCACACCGCAACCGCCGCACCCGCCTTCGCCTTCCTCGAGATCGACACCGCCGCGCGGCTCCGCGGCAAGGAACGGCCGGAGCGCCTCTTCGCGCTCATCGGCGACGAGGCGGTCGCCGGTTCCCCCGCGTTCCTGACGCTCGCCACCGCCTACGCGACACTGATAAAGCTCATCGCCAAGGGCGACGCGGCCGCCGCCGCAGCGCAGATCGCCGCCTGCGGCGCCGCCGCTCGCGACCTTGCGGTGGCATTTCCGTCGGCGCTCCCGGTCGACGGCCTGCTCGACCACTACAGCCGGCTCAATCCGGCCTGACGCGCGGCGGCCGGATTACCGCCCCTTCATGCTGCGGCCGCCGTAGTTGCCCATGCCGCCGCGGTCGTGCTTGTGCCCGCCCCGGCCGATCCCGCCGCCGATGCCGATCACGATGTCCATCCCGCTCACGATGTTGCTGTCGTCATCGGAATTCTTGGCGGTGCGCTTTTTCTTGGTCTTCTGCTTTTTCTCCGTCGACTGCTCGCGCTTCTTCTTCGGCGGCTTGGCCGTGTCGCGCTTGCCCTTGGGCTTCTCGACATCCTTGTCGTTCTTGTCGTCGCTATAGGTGCCGATGATCACGTCGCGCGTCAGGATCGGCGTCGGATCGATGCTCGGCGCCTTGACCACGAACGGGAACGTATTGTCGAACGGCACGTCGCCTTTGTCCTGCAGCGATGCCCAGCGCACGGGCTTGCCGACGTCGCCGTCGCCCGTGATGCGGATGAGCTTGCCCGGCTCGTCGAGCGTCTGGCACTGCCCGCGCGCGTTGCAGGCCTGGATCGCCCCCTCGATGAGGAGCAGCCACGACTGCCCGTTGTCCTCGACGTAGACGTCGAAGATCGTGCCCCTGACCGTGATCGACGCAGCCGGCGTCTTGATGACGTAGGTCGGCTTGGCGGCAACCCCGGTCATGAAGCGGAACGCGCCTTTCATGAGATCGAGCACGATGGAGCCGTTCGCCTTCTTGGGGTCGTAGACGAACTTGTCGAGCGTGAGCCGCGAGCCGGCGCCGAGCGCGAGCTTGGTGTCGTCGTCGAGCTTGATCTCGCTCGAGGCGTCGAGACCGACCTCAATGGTCTCGTCCTGATGCACGCGGTCGCTGACCTGCAGCGAGCGCGTGTCGCGGTTGTACTCGGCCGTCACGAGGTTGACGACCACCAGCGCCTCGCCCACGGGCTCGAGGGATTGGGCTCTGGCGCCGGAAGCCGCGAGCAAAAGAATGCAAAGGCTTGCCGGGAGAGAAGGGGTGTTCATGACAGTCACCTTCCGTTGAGCCCGGGACCGCCCGCAGCGCAGCCGAAGCAGCGATTGAGCGTTCCTTTCCGGGCCTCGAGTGCGGCGATCACCTGCTCCCGACTATAACAGACGACCGACCATCTCTAAAGCGCGCCTCGCATGTGCGCGCGACCTGTGAACACTGACACGAACACCTGCGCGCGGGCGAGGCTGTTCCCCCGGGAACAGGCCACGGCCGCTCGCAACCCGATCGCCCCGAAGCGTTAATCACGGGTTCCGTCAAAAGGTCGGAGTGCGCGGAATTGAGAGATCGAAGCGCGTCCGCGCTCCATTAACGCCATGGCTGCCCTTGAGACGGCCACTCAGGAGTTGCCCTTAAGGCGCTTGGGCGGGGGTGAGCACCGTGACGATCTGAGATGGACACCCCTAAAGCGGGATCGTGCCTTTGGAGTGGTCCTTGGCCTTGTGGTCGGGTTCGACGTGAATGACGACCTCGGAGCCCTCGATCTCGGCTTCCAGCGCCTCCTCGAGGCGATCGCAGATCTCGTGCGCGGCAAACACGGTCATCGTCCCCGGCACGACGAGATGGAACTCGATGAAAATCGCCCGCCCGGCCTGCCGCGTGCGCACGTCGTGAGCCTCGAGCGCGCCCGCTCCGCTGCGCGCGATGGCCTTGCGGATGCGTTCCTGGATGGCGCTGTCCGCCGCCTCGTCCATGAGCCCGCTCATGGATGTGATGACGATCTTGGACCCGCTCCAGAGAATGTAGCCCGCCACCAGCACCGCCAGCAGCGGGTCGAGCACGCCGAGCCCGGTGACCCAGGCCAGCGTCAGCCCTGCGAGCACGCCGAGCGATGTCATCACATCGGTCATAAGATGCCAGCCGTCGGCGAGCAGCGCCGGAGACCTGAGCGCCCGCCCCCGCCGCATGAGGAACAGCGACCAGCCGCCGTTGATCGCCGTCGCGACCCCGCTGACGGCCACGCCCGCGCCGAACCCTTCGATCGCGCGCGGTGCGATGAAAGCCTCGTAGGCTTCCCGGAAAATGAGGATGGCGGCGACCACGATCAGCACGCCCTCGAGCACCGCCGAAAAGTATTCGGCCTTGTGATGGCCGAAGGGATGCTGCCGGTCGGCCGGCCGCGCACTGACGTTGACGGCGAGGAGCGCCGCCACCGCCGTCACCAGGTTGACGATGCTTTCGAGCGCGTCGGAGTAGAGCGCGACGCTGCCCGTCACCAGGTAAGCGACGTACTTGAGCGCCATCACGGCCAGCGCGACCGCGATGCTGCCCGCTGCAACGAGATGCAGCGTACGCGCGGAGCCGGGATCTGACCAGGATGACGCCAAGCGGTAGGGCCTCAATTCGCCTTCGACAACCGAAGCTTCGCCGGTTTCCTGCCAGAGTTCCGCCGTGAGCGCCACCCTCGAGGCTGCGGCGTCTCGGCGCCGCCCGCCCTTCAGCATGCGCCTTTATCCACACCCATGAGGCTCGTCGCCCTCCCCGCTCTCGCGAGAATCTGGTCCCAAGGGACGACACGCGCGCCGCGCCATTGCCGGCCGGCGCACCCTCGGATTGAGGAGCCCACGCCATGGCGAATTTCACCACTCACATCGCGGTCGGAACCGTCGTTGCGGGATCGCTCGCAACGCTGACGCTGGCCGCCGACGTCATCGCCCCCGAAAACCTCATCCCCGTCACCATGGCCGGTGTTCTGGGCTCCGTGCTTCCCGACATCGATCTCAAGGCGAGCCGCCCGAGTCGGGCCATGTTCGCCGGCCTCGCGATCTTCTTCTCCTTTGCGGTCCTTTTCTCCGTCGCCGAGCGCTTCTCCGTTGTCGAGCTGTTCACCGTCTGGCTCGGCACACTGGTCCTCGTGCGCTACGGCCTGCACACGGTGTTCCACCACCTGGCCGTCCATCGCGGCACCTGGCACTCGATCCTCGCCGGCCTCTTCTCGGCCGCCGCCACCGCCGTCGTGTTCGGAAACGTTCTCGATCGCCATGCCGGCGTCGCCTGGCTCGCTGGCGGCTTCATGTTTGTCGGCTTCCTGGTTCACCTTCTGCTCGACGAGATCTATTCCGTCGACGTCGAGGACATCCGCCTCAAGACGTCCTTTGGCACCGCCCTGAAGCTCGTTGATGGCCGGCACCCCTACGCCACCGCCGGCATGGCATGCGCCCTGGCTATTGCCATTTGGCTGGCGCCGTCCCCGACCGCGTTCTGGAACGGCCTCTCGTCGCGCGACATGTGGGCGGGCCTCAACGACAAGATGCTGCCGAAGGAGACCTGGTTCGGCATCGTCCGCGTGCAGGGCATGGTCGCCGGAGCGCCGCCCGCGGATCCGATCACGACAGGTGCCATTCCCGCTCCGGCTTCAACCTCGGCGCAGAAGCCTCCTGCCGCCGCGCCAGCTCCCTGACGCCGCATCCTCGTCGAAGCGCGCCTGGCTCGACTTAGGCCGAGCGAGTTCTTTCAAATCCGGCGAGATAATTGCGCACGAGGTCGTCGAGCAGCGTGCGCGCTTCGTCCGCGTCGATCACCGACAGCTTGTCGGCGGCCGACAGGGACGAGAGGCCGTGCACACCGGCCCAGAGCACCCGGGCGGAGCGCTTGATCTCGTCGGCGCCGAGTCCGCCGGCAAGCGGACGCAGCGCGTCCTCGACCTTTTCCAGCAGCGCCTCGAACTTCTGCCGATACGACTCGGGAACGCCGTGGGCATCGGGAATGTAGTGCTCGAACAGGAGGTTCCACAGCTTGGGATTGTCGGCTGCAAAGCTGAGATAGCATGCCGCGAGGCGGTGAACCCGCTCACGCGGGTCTCCCCCCTTTGGGACGGCGGACAGGGCCTCCAGCAAATCGTCGAGCAGCCTGCCCTCGATCGTGAGCACCAGATCGTCGAGGTTCTCGAATGAGTTATAGAGCGTCCCTGGAGAATAGTTGATCCGCCGCGCGATCTCCCGTGCCGAAAGGCCCCCGAGCCCCGATTCTTGGATCAACTCTGTCGAGGCGCTGATGATCAGCTCGCGTAGCTCATCGGCTGTATGAAGAGATCGACGTCCCATAGATCCAATCTCTCGGGCTCAAAGACGACCGCCGCGGGCAAGTTCACTCGGCAATAGTCCGAAGTGCCGCGCGAACGCAGCAAACCTCCGAACACGCTGAACTCCCCACAGCCCCCTGTTTGCGTCCTGAGACACGGCCCCACGGCGCAGCCGACTAAGGCCACAACCCCCGGGGAACATGGAATGTTCCGCAAACCGCGCAATTCCCAGCCAGAGCTCGCGCTCTCACTCGCAGACAGCATACTGAATGTTGTCCGATACTGCAATGTCCTAGGCTGCGCGACGGCGGAGCGTCCGTTGGCGGAGCGGGACAGTTATACCGATCAGGAGGGGAAGCAGGTGGTCGTGCAGGTCTCGCCGTCGAACGCGACGCACATCGATTTCCTCGGCTTCGTGACAGCGGTCTTAGACCAGTCCTGACTGCCCATCACATAGCCGGTGAACAGCGGCGTGAAGGTGTAGCGCCCTTCCACCACGATGACGCTCTCGTTCACGTTGAGCATGCCGGTGGCCAGCGTATAGCCCTGGCACTTGGCCGGCACCACTCCACCATGATAGGAGGGCCGGTTGGTCGTGCCCGGATAAACCAGCGTCTGACTGGCGTTGTTGGCCGACGACATGACCGGAATGATCGAAAGTCTGAGGGGCCCGGCATCAAAGGGGCTCATGACCTGCTCGGCGACGTCGTAGATGGCGCGCACGTCGTCGCCTGTGAGTTTCGTCTCGCGCGCGACGAGATCGGCGATCATGTTGGTGGCCACGCTCACGCGCCGGTCGATCGAGACGGCTCGCGTGATCTCCGCCGCGCCCACCAGCATCAAGACCAGAACGGGCGCGATCATGGCGAACTCGACGGCGGCCAGGCCTGCCGTGTCACGAGCAAACGATTTGGCCACGCGTTGCGCGTCGCTGAGCGCGCCAAGACCAACCCGGCGCGGCCGGCCGGACAAGGAAGGCGAGAGGACCTCGGGCGGGCTCATTCGAAGGGTTCCGATCGAAACGCCGTCGCGGCCGAGAGGACGGTCTTCCCCTGCGCCGTCGGCATCGGTGAGATGAGATCCCAAATGCGGCCCCAGAGCGCGCGGCCGAACTCCCAGTCGTAGCAGGCCGTCACGACGACGGTGTTGCTGGCGCCGCCCGACTTGGTCCGGATGCTGTCGCCGCCGCTACCCGTCGACGGCGTGAGCGCGCCGTTCGTCACGCAGGCGGGCACGGGCATGAGACCGGCGAAGGTCGCGCTGCTCTTGATGTGGATCACGAGACGCGTGTCGCAGGCGAGGATGACGCTCGTCTCCTCGCAGAAGAGCTGTCGAAAGCCGTTGAGCGTCATGCCGGCTTTCTGCGCCTCGCCGGTCCTGAGCTTACGGCCGGCGGCCTCGACGCCGTACTCGAGATAGTGCGAGGTCAGAAACTGGATGCCGATCGTGGTGATGCCGAGCACGAGCACCAGGAACGGGCCGATGACCATCCCGAACTCGATGGCGGTCGTGCCGCGCGTGTCGGACCCGAAACGGCGCACCGTGCCGCCGAGCGGCACCCTGATGCTGAGAAGACGGCGAAGGCGGGCGAAGGCGGACATGGCACCGTGCTGAGGGCTATCGAGCACGGCAACCGTAGGACAACTCTTATATAGGAATAGTTGACAACCTCGCCCTTCCGCCGAGACGGTAAAGATCGGGTTAGCGGAGCGACCGCTCGCGCGCCCGCCTCCCGGAAAAACCCGGCGAGGAAAGCTCATGAAGCAGGAAAGCTTCGACTGGTGCGGTCGAGAAGACTCGAACTTCCACGGGTTGCCCCGCTACCACCTCAAGGTAGTGCGTCTACCAATTCCGCCACGACCGCATCATGGCTCGAAGCGCCCCATATAGCCGCCTCGCGGCAGCTGAACAAGGGCCTCGACCTAGGGGGCCGAAATGACGCGCGAACCCGCCCCTGACCCCTTCGAGAGCCCGCGGAACTAACAGACAGATGGCGCCGCCGCAAGGCGAAACGGCTCGTGGGGCGCACAGAGGCGAGGCGATGGCGCACGCCGCCCGCGCCGGCGCGGAAGGTGCTAGGCTGCCGCCAACGCCATCGAGCAACGCGTTCATTGCCTAGATCTCTATCCATGACCGATTTCGATAGAAGCGCTGTCGCCTGGACAACGAGCCCCGGCCTCGTCGGCTACCCCTGTGCGGTCTCCGCCATGGAAGAGAGAGCGGCCGCCATCCGCGGCGCGGAGGCCCCTGAGCTCGTCTGGCTCCTCGAGCATCCCCCCCTCTACACGGCCGGCACCAGCGCCCGCCCGGACGATCTCAAGGACGCTTCCCGCCTCCCGGTTTTTGCCACCGGCCGCGGCGGACAACTCACCTATCACGGCCCCGGCCAGCGCGTGGCCTATGTCATGCTGGACGTGCAGCGCCGCTTCGGCGCCGACGTGCGGGCCTTCGTCGGCGCCCTCGAGCGCTGGATCATCGTTGCGTTGGATCGGCTCGGCGTGGAGGGCGAGGTGCACCCCGGACGCGTCGGTGTCTGGGTGCCTGGGCGCGCACCCGGTGAGCGCGAGCGCAAGGTCGCCGCCATCGGCATCCGCATCCGCCGCGGCGTGAGCTATCATGGCGTAAGCCTCAACGTTGCCCCCGACCTCTCCCACTTCGCAGGCATCGTGCCCTGCGGTATCGCCGACCGGGGCGTAACGAGCCTCTCCGATCTCGGCCTCGCGACCCCGATGAAAGATGTGGATATGTGTTTGAGGCGAAGCTTCGAGACCGTATTCGGGGTTGAAACGCTCCTCCTCGCGCCGGAGCACGCTGACGTGGCCGCTCCCGAACCTGTCTCGAAATGAGACAAGAAAAAAGAAAACCCGGCCCGCGTGAACGGGTCCGGGTCTCTATTCACTACGACGAACTCGGCTACGGACGAGAGCTGGGTTGAGAAGGCTGGGCGTCGACGCCAGGACCAGACGTATCTGAACCTAGCTCCGACGGCACCCCCACCTCGTCGCCGTAGAGCTGCCCTTCCTCGACCGACGTGACGTCCGAGCTTTCAAGCTCATATGGATCGTCTTGACTGTCGCCGAGCCGGATCAAGCACCCCATCTCACAAATCCCATCAAGAACCGCATTCGGCTTGAGAATATGGTCTTTTTGGGAGCTTCCCTCGATGACAGTGACCTTCTGGTCGATGCCATCCCGATTTGTGATCGAAGCCGCGTGAACGGCTGAGGTAGAGAGAAGAGCTGCGACCAGGACCTGGGAAACGACGCGAACGGGAAGCAAAGGTCAGCTCCGAGACTCGAGGCAGAAACTCGTTACTTCTTCTTCTTCGCCGCGGGCTTCTTGGCAGCCTTCTTCGCGGCAGGCTTCTTAGCAGCTTTAGCCATCTTCGTTAGTCCTTCCATTGAACGCCCAGCATGTGCTGAGCCGAATCTGACCCGACTCACGTCGAGCCGATCCTCAATGTGGTCAGAATCAATCCCCGCTTCAAACGGAATTTTCCGGTGACTACTATCGAAGATTTCGATAGATAGCCTTCGAGCGCTTTTGAGCGCCGTAGGCGATCGATGGACATCAACCTCGCGCGAACCTTCCTGATGGTGGCAGAGACCGGCAGCTTCATCGAAGCCGCCATGAAGCTCAACATCACGCAATCGACGGTTTCAGCGCGCATCAAGGGCCTCGAGGAGCTCCTGGGGCGTCCCCTCTTCGAGCGCTCGAAGTCCGGCGCCGACCTGACTGCGGCTGGCGAGCAGTTCAGGAAGCATGCGCTTGCTCTCGTGCGCGTCTGGCAGCGGGCCCAGCTCGAGGTGAGCCTCTCCGACCAGCACCGCGACCATCTGGCAGTGGGTGCGCCGCTCGGTCTTTGGCAGGGATTCCTCTTGAAGTGGGTGGCGCGGCTCAGGACCGACAGCCCCGACATCGCCGTCTCCGCTATCTCGGCGCCCTCTCCGGTGCTGACCCAGCGCCTCATCGAGGGCACCCTCGATCTCGCCGTCATGTATCGCCCCATCCAGCCGCCGGGCCACGTCGTCGAGCACCTTTTCGACGAGGAGTTCGTGCTCGTCACCAGCGCCAAGGCGACCGGACGGCGCGCGTCGAGCGACTACGTGTTCGTGGATTGGGGGCCGGACTTCCAGCAGGACCACGCTGCGGCTTATCCCGAGCTCACCAACCCGGGCCTGCACCTCGATCTCGGCGCCACCGGCATCGAGTACCTCTTGAGCAACGAGGCCTCCGCCTATTTCCCGGCCCGCATCGTCAAGCATCACGTCGCCCGCGGCCGCCTGCGCCAGCCCAAGCGCGCCCGTCGCTTCAGCTATCCGGTCTACATGGTCTACCCGGAAGCACGCGACGAGGAGACCTACGAGCTCGTCATCACCGGCCTTCGCGCCGCCGCCGCCCGCCTGGGCTAGCCTGCGAAGGCCCACGCCACTGTTGAAGCAAATCGAAGTCCCTCATCCGGTCCTTCGGACCACCCTCTCCCCGAGGGAGAAGGAAGTGGGGCGTCCCTCGCACGAGGGGCTTCGACTTGCGCTGTATTCGACACGGCGGCGCGTCTCTTTCCTCTCCCGGGACGGGAGAGGATGGCCGTCCCGGGAGAAGGAAGTGAAGGCTACACCGTCTCGCGCACCTCGAAGCCGGTGAAGGCGCCGACGCCCTCGCCCAGCACCTCGACATTGGTCACGACCGCGCCCGGCGGACCCTGCTCGCACGCGGCCAGCATGGCATCGACGGCGCCGCTCGCCCCCTGGAAGACCGCCTCGACCGACCCGTCGCGCCGGTTGCGCACCCATCCCTCGAGACCGAGCGCGAGCGCGGCGCGCTGCGTCCAGAGGCGATAGCCCACGCCCTGCACGCGCCCTTCGATCCTGACCTGAGCCGTCCGCACCATGCCTGCCTGCTGCTTACTGCCCGAAACGATAACGCCTCCCTCTCCGGCACGGAAAGGAAGGCGCATCGAACCCGGAGCGGCGGGTTGTCCCCCCCGCCTCACGCGAACTCGAGGATCACCGCGTCCACGGCCAGGCTGTCGCCCGGTTTGGCATTGATCTTCTTCACCGTGCCGTCGCGCTCGGCGCGCAGGATGTTTTCCATCTTCATCGCCTCGACCACCGCCAGCGCGTCGCCCGCCTTCACCTCGAGCCCCTCGCTGGTGTTGATGGCCTTGACCAGGCCCGGCATCGGGCAGAGCAGGAACTTCGACATGTCGGCGGCGGCCTTCACCGGCATCAGCGCCACGAGCGCCGCTTCCTTCTCGGTGTAGACGTAGACCGGCTCCTGGATGCCCCGGTAGGAGAGCTTGGCTCCGTTGAGGATGGGGCGGACCTGGACGACCACCGCCTTGCCGCCCACCTCTCCGCGCCACACGGGCTCACCGGGCAGCCAGTCCGAGGCAACCGAGAGGGCCAATTGCGCGGCCCCGTCCTCGCCCAGGAAGCTGACGTGCAGGATCTCTCCGTCGCCGCCCGCGATCTCGACCGCCTGGCGCTGCCCGCCGACGGCCACCACGCGCCGCTTCGCGAACTTGACGGAGCCGTTCGCCATCTGGTGGCTGATCTGCCGTTTGCGCACATTGTGCAGGTGGTCGATCGCGGCCCCCACCGCCACCAGCACGGCGAGTTCGCCGCCCTCGGCATGCCGGCCTTTGAAGCCCTCGGGGAACTCCTCGGTGATGAACCCCGTCGAAAGCCGCCCCTCGCGCCAGCGCGGGTGGTGCATGAGCGCGGTGACGAACGGCACGTTGTGCTGGATGCCGTCGATGTAGAAGTCATCGAGCGCATCCGCCTGCGCGTCGATCGCCGCGATGCGCGTCGGCCCGTGCGTCACGAGCTTGGCGATCATCGGGTCGTAGAACATGGAGATCTCGCCGCCCTCGTAGACGCCGGTGTCGTTGCGCACCGTGAGTCCGCCGCTGACCCCTTCGGCCGGTGGGCGGTACTTCACGAGCCGGCCGATGGACGGCAGGAAGTTGCGGAACGGGTCCTCGGCGTAGACGCGGCTTTCCACCGCCCAGCCGGTGAGCCGGACGTCCGACTGCTTGAGGGGCAGCCGCTCGCCGGCCGCGACCCGGATCATGAGCTCGACCAGGTCCACCCCCGTGACGAGCTCCGTCACCGGATGCTCGACCTGGAGGCGCGTATTCATCTCGAGGAAGAAGAAGCTGCGGTCCTGCCCGGCGACGAACTCGACGGTGCCGGCCGAGTCGTAGCCGACCGCCTTGGCCAGCGCGACCGCCTGCTCGCCCATGGCGCGCCGCGTCCTCTCGTCGAGCAGCGGCGACGGCGCCTCCTCGATCACCTTCTGGTTGCGCCTCTGGATAGAGCATTCGCGCTCGCCGAGATAGATGACGTTGCCGTGCTTGTCGCCGATGAGCTGGATCTCGATGTGGCGCGGATCGATGATGAACTTCTCGATGAACATGCGATCGTCGCCGAACGAGGCCTTGGCCTCGGACTTGGCCAGCGGAAAGCCTTCCTCGACTTCCTTTCGGTTGAAGGCGATGCGCATGCCCTTGCCGCCGCCGCCGGCCGAGGCCTTCATCATCACCGGGTAGCCGATCTCCTCCGCGATCTTGATCGCGTGCTGGGTGTCATCGATCTCGCCCATGTAGCCCGGGACCGTCGACACCTTGGCTTTCGCGGCGGCCTTCTTGCTCTCGATCTTGTCGCCCATGGCGGCGATCGCACGCGGGTTGGGGCCGATGAACACGATGCCGGCTTTCTCGAGCGCAACCGGGAAGGCTTCGCGCTCGGAGAGGAAGCCGTAGCCCGGATGCACCGCCTCCGCCCCCGTCTCGAGGCAGGCCGCGACGATCTTGTCGATGATGAGGTACGACTGCGCCGCGGGCGGCGGCCCGATGTGGACGGCCTCGTCCGCCATCTCGACATGCAGCGCGTCCCGGTCGGCGTCCGAGTAGACCGCCACCGTCTTGATTCCCATCTTGCGCGCGGTCTTGATGACGCGGCAGGCGATCTCGCCGCGGTTGGCAATGAGGATCTTCTTGAACATTATCCCGGGGCGCCCCTGTTTGAATCTAGGAAACTGTCTGAATGTCGGGGGAGAAGCAGTCAGGGCTTTCTAGACTAAACCCGCCAAGCCCGTAAACCGCCATCACAAGGGCGTTTCAGCGCGCCTGAGCCTGCGAAGGGCCTCTTGGCCTACCCCTGGATCCCGGCCTTCGCCGGGATGACGGGAGTGCGGGGTGAGATTGGAGAGGTCGCGCAGCGGCCCCCGCGACGCATGGCGCGGGCACGACGTGGGCAAGACGATCGGGGTGAGGTTAAGCCGCGCGGCCGTTCCAGCCGATGCCGAGGCGCTGGCCGGGTGCGCCGATGAGGCATTCCCGGTCGAGATAGGCGAGCACACCGGTCTCGATCGCGGCCGGCCGCAGGCTCGCGAGCAGCCGGTCCGTGAGCCAGCCCGCCTCGTCGGCCACGATCTCCTCGCCGGTCACGATCTCGATCCGCTGCCGCTCGAGCCTCGCAAGCGCCCGCTCCTCGACCGACTGCGTGTGATACTCGTGGCGGAGCCTCGCGAGCGACACCGCGATCTGCTCCTCGATGCTGGCCTCTCCGTCCTCGGCCACCGAGGGTCGCAGCGCCACCGCCCGCGGCGGCACCGCATAGCCGTTCTCGGCCAGGATGACGTTGGCCATCGCCCGCGCATAGAGATCGGTCCAGGCGAGCGGCGCGCGCCGGCCGGCGACGGCCTTGTTGATGCCGATCAGGATCTCGGTCTCGGGTCGCGTGAGCGCCAGCACGCTCTCCCCGCCGAACGCGCTGAGGATGGTGCGGATGAGCGCGATCTCGGGTTCTCCGACGGTGCCCGGCACGGCGCCCTGCGCCGACCCCGCACCATGTCCGCGGCGCAACGGGCCATAGCCATGCACCACGGCGCCCGCGACCTGCTCGAGCGCGAAGGTGGCAAGCGAGAGCGGGAACCAGCGCGCGCGTCCGAGCACGGCCACCAGGAGATCGAACTCCGCCCTGTTGGCGATCCATCCCTCGGACGCGAGCTTGCCCACGAGCCAGCGGCTCTTGTCGAGCGTGATGTAGCCCTCGGGGCCGTTCTGGTTGAGAAGGTAGTCGGCGATGACGTCGGTGAGGAAGCTGCTCCAGCTCGGCCCCTGCACGGGGCAGGAGCGGTTGAGGCGGAGAAAGGCCTCGGCCTCCCCCTCCTGAATTGCCGGATCGGCCTCGAAGGCCTTCCTCAGTCGGGAGACGTCACTGTCCCTGATGCTGCCGCGGCACTCGAGATCTTCAACAGGAACAGTCTTGACCACACGCATGCAACTTCCCGCCCCTGAGCACCGTCACTCGCCAAACCCTAGGCAACCAAGCTTACCAACCGCCTAACGGAACGGGGCCCGGCCGGGCAGGAGTACCCAAACCGCGGATCCGGCACACGGATGTTGCACAATTTCAGCACTCGATCCGCCGTCGGCGTTCGAATGCACCGCCATCCCACGACTCGCGGCCCAGCGCATTGCCGACCGGATGGCGGACACACTATCGTCGCGCGACCTCGCCGGCCTGACACCCCCGGCACCCCTCGCACGCGGACCCTTGAATGCAGGCTTACAGAGCGGATATCGACGGCCTCAGGGCCATCTGCATCGTCGCCGTCCTCATGTTCCACGCCAGGTTCGGCGACTGGGCCGGCGGCTACATCGGCGTCGACGTGTTCTTCGTCATCTCGGGCTATCTCATCACCGCGCTGATCTTGCGCCAGATGGCGGAGGGGCGCTTCAGCGTCCTGGGCTTTTACGAACGACGCGTGCGCCGCCTCGCGGCCGCGACCATCCCCGTCATCCTGTTCACAACACTCTTTGCAGCGATCTTCTACACGACCGACTCGTTCCTCGCCTACGCCAAGAGCCTCCTCGCCTTCGCCGTCTATGCCTCGAACTGGTTTTTCCTCGCCACCACCGGCTACTTCGGCATCCCAGCCGCCACGACGCCGCTGCTTCACACCTGGTCCCTCGCCGTCGAGGAACAGTTCTATGTCGTCTTCCCGGCCCTCCTCCTGCTCCTCCACCGACGCAAGTCGCTCCTCTTTCCCGTGCTCGCGGTCCTGGCGCTGGCAAGCCTCGCATATGCCCAGTACGAGATCGACGCCGGCAACACCGAGCGCGCTTTCTTCAGCCTCCTGTCGCGCTTCTGGGAGCTGATGGCCGGCGCCCTCTTGGCGCTCGGCGGAGACCGCCTAGCCCGGCTCGCCCCCCTTTCGATGCCGATGCGCGCGGTCGGCCTTGCCATCGCGCCGATCTTCATGTTCGGCCCCACGACCGAGGTGCCGGGTCTGCCGACCCTCATCCCGGTCATCGGAGCCCTGCTGGTCATCGCCGCCGCGCCCGGTGTCCGCGACCCCATCTTCATGGCCCTCTCCGCCGCTCCCGTCGTCTATCTCGGCCGCATCTCCTATTCCCTCTACCTCTGGCACTGGCCGGTGATGGGAGCCATGCGTACGATTGCGCTCGATCACAACGACCTGCATCGGGTGCTGTCCATCGTCATCTCGATCGCCGCCGCCGCCCTCTCCTACCACTACATCGAGCAGCCGATCCGCCGCCGCCGCGTCCTTCCGCGCAAGATCGACATGGCGGGCCTCGCCGCCGCGAGCGTCGTGATCGCGGGCTCGATCGGCGCCTATGGCTGGGCCACAGGCGGCTGGCCGGGCCGCTTCACGCCCGAGGTCGAGGCGATGGTCACGCGCGCCGCCAAGCACCCGGCCGATCCCGACAACTGCTTCAAGCTGGGGTCGGCCGCCAACGACTTCTGCGAGATCGGCGTGCGCCCCGGTAAGCCGATCGATCTCGTCCTGTGGGGCGACAGCCATGCGGCGTCCCTCATCCCCGCATTCCGGCGCTATGCCGAGGAGCGGGGACTGTCGCTCGCCCTCACCGTGCGCGGCGACTGCCTCCCCCTCGTTGGCGTCTGGCGCACCAAGGACCCGTCCCAGGTCTGCCGCAAGTTCAACGACGAAGCCTTGGCGTTCATCAGGGAGCACAACGCGCGCTACGTGGCGATCGCGGCCCGCTGGCAGGTCTACGCGTCGGGGCCTCAGCGCCTGTTGGACGACGCCCACGGCTCGCCGTCGAGGAGCGCGGACCGGGCCATCCTCCTCGCCGCCCTCGAACGCTCCATGAATGGCCTCGCCGGCAGCGAGGTCATGGTCGTCGAGCAGATCCCTGAGTTGCTCGCACCCCTGCCCACGGCCTACCTCATCATGCAGCGCATCGCGCTTTCTCCCGGCACGATCGCGCCGACGCTCGAGCAGCATCGCAAGAAGTCGCGGGTGGCAGCCGACGCCATGACGGAACTCGCAGCCAGCCATCGCTTGGCCCGCTTCGATCCAGCCCTCACCTTCTGCAAGGAGAAGGTCTGCACCTACGAGGCGGACGGCAATCTGCTTTACTTCGACAACGACCACCTCAACACCGAGGGAACGATGTTCCTCTATCCGGCGCTGGCCGAGGCTCTGGACGCATGGCGCGCGCAAGCGCCGCGCCCCCCGGGACAGGCAGGCGCGCCTGGACCATGATCGCTTCGGATCGCTCCGACCGGCGCGGGAAAATGACCTAGCGCCTGCCCATGAGCCGCTTGCCGAAATACCTCGCCTGCTCGGCGGCACGCTTGCCGACATAGCGCGTTTGGTCGCCGGGCTTGCGCGACCATGTGCGGAACCCGGCCCGCGTCCGGCGCGCCGCCGCGACTCGCTCGAGATGCGCGAAATGCCGGCCGAGGCGATCCTGCCACCACGCGGCCGGATGCAGGCTCACGTGCGCGTTACGCCCGTCCCCGAGCAGCGTCACCGCCTCTTTCGTGTCGACGATGATGAGCGCCTCGCGGCAGAGGCTGCGCATGTCGCTGATCACGTCATCGAGGTCCGCCTCCTCGATATGCTCGAGCACGTCGATGTTGATGAGGAGGTCGAACACCTCGTCAGGCCTCTGGGACACCTCCGGGATCGCCGGATCGAAGCGCACGAGCTTGGCCGCGTAGCCGAGATCGAGGAGGTCGATGAGGCGCGACTGCCCGCACCCGTAGTCCAGGATCGAGCGCGGCCCGAGAAGCTGGATCTCCGGGCGGATGAAGCGCAGGTTCTTCACTGAGGTCGTACCGTAGGCGCCCGTCGCGTGAATCTGCCGGTATTGCTCGATGAGATCGGGATTGCCAACCATGCTGGACCTTTGCATTCCTGCGAACGGTGAGACCCTAGACTTTTCGGCCCTCGGGCGAAAGACCCGCCCCCGCCCGGCGCTCCGGCGTCCACGGGAGACGCCAAACCCGGGAAAATGCAACGCCGGGTTCTAGTTGAGTTCTCGGGCCGCACCTATAATGTGGCCCGCACTTTTCGCGACCCCTAGCACCAATGAGACACCTGAGCTACGCCCGCGAGCCATGGCCCTGAACGTCCGCTTCGCGCCGAGCCCTACCGGCCGGCTCCATATCGGCAACATCCGCACGGCCGTCCTGAACTACCTGCTCGCCAGGAAGGCGGGCGGCACCTTCCTCCTGCGCCTCGACGACACCGACCGCGAGCGCTCGACCGAGGAATTCGCCGAGGGCATCCGTACAGACCTCCGCTGGCTCGGCCTCGCGTGGGACCGCGAGGAGCGCCAGTCCGCGCGCTTCGCCCGGTACGCCGAGGTGGCCGACGCCCTCAAGGCGTCGGGCCGCCTCTATGCCTGCTACGAGAGCGAGGACGAGCTCGACCGCAAGAGAAAGCGCCAGCTCGGGCGCGGCCTGCCGCCCATCTACGACCGCGCGGGCCTGAAGCTCACCGAGGACGAGAAGGCGAACCTCGAAGCCGAGGGCCGCCGCCCCCACTGGCGCTTTCGACTGCCGAACACGGACCCGGCGGGCGGCCTTCTTGCACCGGAGCCCACCATCGTTTCGTGGAACGATCTCGTCCGTGGCGACCAGACCGTCGACCTCGGCTCGCTCTCCGATCCGGTCCTCATCCGCGAGGACGCGACGCCGCTCTACACCTTCACCAGCGTCGTCGACGATGTGGACTTCGCCATCACCCACATCGTGCGCGGCGAGGACCACGTCACCAACACCGGCGTCCAGATCGCCATATTCGAGGCCCTGGGCGCCACGCCGCCGGCCTTCGGCCACCACAGCTTGCTGATCGGAGCCGACGGCCACGCCCTCTCGAAGCGCCTCGGCACGCTCTCCATCGAGACCTTCCGCGCCGAAGGCCTCGAGCCGATGGCCGTCGTCAGCCACGCCGCGCTCGTCGGCACCTCCGACGCCATCGAGCCGCACCGGCACATCGAGGAACTCGCGAACCTGTTCGACCTCGCCAAGGTTTCGACCGCACCCGCCCGCTTCGATCCCGCCGAGCTCGGCACGCTCAACGCCAAGCTTCTGCACAAGGAGCCTTACGAGGATGTGGCCGAGCGCCTCACGGCTCTCGGCATCGCGGGCGGCGCATCCTTTTGGGAAGCCGTGCGCGGCAACGTCAGCGTGCTTGCGGAAACGCGCGACTGGTGGGACGTCGCGACATCCGACATCGACCCCGTGATCGAGAATGCGGAGCTGACCGGCAAGGCCGCCGCACTCCTGCCGCCCGAGCCGTGGGACGCCGGCACATGGGGCGCGTGGACAGCCGAGGTCGCCAAGGCAGCCGGCGCCAAGGGCCGCGCGCTCTTTCATCCGCTGCGTCTGGCCTTGACCGGCCGCGACTCCGGACCGGAGTTGAAGGCGCTCCTCCCTTTCATCGGGCGCACCCGCGCCGACGCCCGCCTCCGCGGCGAGCGCGGCTGATCACCGTCCCGCACGCATGAGAGTACGTGTGGGACGGCCGTGGCCGCCCTCTGCACATCCTTCTTCCGTCCCGGGAGAGGAAGGTCCTCGCCCTCGTCGGCGCGACGTTAGCTAACTGGCGGCCAGCCCCACACTACGTCATCCCGGCGAAGGCCGGGATCCAGCCACGTCTGACGATGAATGAAGGCGGACGCCTCCGCACCGACAGCACGGCGGCTAGGGCGACGTCGACCAGGGGAGATGCTCGCCGCTGCCGGGAGGCGGCGAAGGCGCCTGCTCGGGCGTGGCCCCCGTGGGAACCTCGGTGGACCATCCGCCGGCATCGCCCGCCGGCGCACCGCTCGGCGGCGCCTCACCGGGAGCGGGCGTATACTCGGCCATCTTGCACGAGCAGCCGTTCACGTACTCCTTGCGGTAGAGGAACGCGCTCTTGAGCTCGGTGTAAGGCACGTTGCTGCGTGCTTCCAGCGCCTGATCCATGCCCGCGCCGGGGTTCTGGTGATAGTAGAGCGACGCGGGCGACGCGCATTTCGAATGGCAGACCTCCTCGTCGCGCTGGAAGTGATTGGGGAGCGTCGAGAAGCTGACCGGGAAATAGTAGCCGTCGCACAGCCTGACGCACACCGTGCGGTAGGTTGCGTACGGCAGCGCGCCGAAGCTCGACCCGCCGCCGCTGTAGCCGCTGCTCTCACCGTCATCCCAGAAGTTGGAGAACCCGCCCCGCTGCTGGCGCGCCTGCTGCTGGTAAGAGGCGCCGCAATTGTTGCGCGCGAGCTCGCGGATGATCTCGTCCTGATACGACTTGCCCGAAGAGCCCTGGAGCTGCGAAAGCTGCACCTCGAGGTCGTCGATGCGCCGCCGCGTGTCGTCCGCCTGGTTGGCGAGATCGACGCAACGCCGCGACCGCTTGAGCGTCTTCGAGAACAGGAAATACTCGTAGCAGTTGGCCCGGTCGAGCTCCTGTTTCTGTCCGCGATAGGCCTGCTCGGCCTGCCGCATCTCCTGCTCGACCATCGGGATCAGGTTGCGTGAGTCGTTGCCGCGCTGGCCGTCCTGCACGAGGCGCTGCTCGAGCTCGAGACAGATCGAATTGCCTTGCCCATAGCGGGGCTGCTCGCCGGCGGCGCCGTCGAACACGGGCTCGTTCGGCACCGGCGCGCGCGGCCGAGGCGGCGCGTCGTTGTCGAACGGCCACCAGCTCTGGCCGAAGGCCGGCACGACAACGCCGCCCGCCGCAATCCCCACCGCGAGAAACACGCCGAGCAGCGCCCGCCGATCGACCGCGCTGGCGCGCATCACGAGGCGCCGCCAAAGGCCGTTTGATTGTTGATCCGCCATCCGCTCTCGCGCTTGCCGGAGCACGCCTGTGCCCCGATTTCGGCCGTCCGTTGACTATACCATGGGCGGCCAGGGATAGGCGGTCAATGCGGGAGAAATGCGGCGTCTCGCCGTCCCCCGTCCGGCGAAACAGGGCGCTGGATCAGACCCCGCCGCTTGACGCATCCCCCGTCCGCACGCATAACACCGCCCATGGTACCGACGCTGCGCCACCCTGCCGTGATCATTTGCGGCATTACGATTATTTCGAGCTAGTCACACCGGCTGGCGCGCGGCCTCGTTCTTTGCCTCATGACAAGACAGAGAAACGCCCCGCCAGACGGAGGAGCGGACTGCGCTTGGGCGGTCCACGCAATGCATGAGGAGAGGACCGCGTGTCGCTCACGCTCTATAATACGCTCTCGCGCCGCAAGGATCCTTTCGCGCCGATCGATCCGGCGAACGTCCGCATGTATGTCTGCGGGCCGACGGTCTACGACTACGCCCACATCGGCAACGCCCGCCCCGTCATCGTTTTCGACGTCCTGTTCCGCCTCCTGCGCCATGTCTATGGGGCGGATCACGTCACCTATGTGCGCAACATCACGGACGTCGACGACAAGATCAACGGCCGCGCCGCCAGGGACTTCCCGGACCTCCCCTTGAACGAGGCCATCCGGAGCGTGACGACCGCGACCGAGAAGCAGTTCCACGACGACATCGCCGCTTTGGGCGTGCTGCCGCCGACCGTCGAGCCGCGCGCTACCGAGCACATCGAGGAGATGAAGCGGCTCATCGAGGCGCTGGTCGCGCGCGGGCACGCCTACGTCGCCCAGGGCCACGCGCTGTTCAACGTGCCGAGCATGCCGGATTACGGGCAGCTCTCCAATCGCACGCTCGAGGAGATGGAGGCCGGCGCCCGCGTCGAGGTGGCGCCCTACAAGAACGACCCCATGGACTTCGTGCTGTGGAAGCCCTCGAAACCGGGAGAGCCTGCGTGGCCCTCGCCCTCGGGCATTGCCGAGCCCGGCCGCCCCGGCTGGCACATCGAATGCTCCGCCATGGCCGAGAAGCACCTGGGGCCCGTGTTCGACATCCACGGCGGCGGCATCGACCTCGTTTTCCCCCACCACGAGAACGAGATCGCCCAATCGCGCTGCGCCCACGGGCTGCCCGTGATGGCCAACGTCTGGATGCACAACGGCTTCCTCATGGTGGAAGGCGAGAAGATGTCGAAATCGCTCGGCAACTTCATCACCATCAACCAGCTTCTCGCCACCAGCGACTTCGGCGCCAGCCAATGGCACGGCCGCATCGTCCGCCTCGCCATGCTCGGCACCCACTACCGCCAGCCCATCGACTGGACGGCCGAGCGCCTGCTGCAGGCCCGCGCCACGCTGCTGGATTTCGCCGATCTGCTCGCGTCCGTCGAGCCCGCCGCCGAGCCCAACGCCGACGTGGTGGCCGCCCTCTCCGACGACCTCAACACCCCGAGCGCGATCTCGATCATCCACGGGCTTGCCAAGTCCGCCCGCCGCAATGCCGAAAGCGCCGCGGAGCTTCGCGCCACGCTGGCGTTCATGGGCCTTTACGGCGGCGAGACGCCCGATGCGCTGAACGTCGGAGTTGAGAGTGTCGAGGTCGACGCGTCCAAGGTCGACAGCCTCGTCGCCGCCCGCTTGGCCGCCCGCAAGGCCAAGGACTTCAAGGAGAGCGATCGCCTCCGCGACGAGCTGGCGGCCATGGGCGTCGCCCTGAAGGACGCCAAGGACCCCAAGACCGGCGAGATCACCACCACCTGGGAGATCGCCCGATGAGCGCCTTCCCGCTCCGCCCGTTCCTCGCCGCCGACACCATGGCGCTGCGCGATCTCTTCGCGCAGTCGATCGAGGAGTTGACCCAGGACGACTACGACGAGGAGCAGCGCCTCGCCTGGGCCGCGACCGCCGCCGACGCCGAGGCGTTCCGCAGCCGTCTCTCCGGCATGACCACCCTCGTCGTCCACGTCGATGGCGAGTACGCTGGCTTCGCGGCCCTCAAGGGCAATGACACCTTTGAGATGCTCTACGTGCATCCCTACTTCACCGGCCAGGGCGTCGGCAGCGCGCTCGCCGACGCCATCGAGCGCCTGGCGCAGGGCCGCGGCGCCAAGGAGATCACGGTCGAGTCCAGCGACACCGCCGTGCCCTTCTTCGAAGCGCGCGGCTACGAGGCCACCCGGCGCAACATGGTGCCGGGAGACGACCAGTGGCTCCCCAACACCACCATGAAGAAGCGCCTCGGCGCCGCCAACGACGCCTGACAGAGCCGAAACGATGAGCAAGCAACGCCTCTACCTCTTCGACACCAATTTGCGCGCCCGTTCGCGCGCAGGCGCCCCGCTGCATGGGAGCGCCATGATCTTGGAGCGCCGAGCACGAACAATCGCAAAAAGCTGCCGTCGCGCAGACAACGCACGAGGCGCGAATGTCTAAGCAACGCCTCTACCTCTTCGACACGACCTTGCGCGACGGCGCGCAGACGACGGGCGTCGACTTCTCGCTCGAGGACAAGCGGCGCGTCGCGGCCATCCTCGACGAGCTCGGCGTCGACTACGTGGAGGGCGGCTACCCGGGCGCCAACGACACCGACACCGCCTTCTTCGACGAGCGGCCCGCCTTCAAGCGCGCCCGCTTCACGGCCTTCGGCATGGTGAAGCGCGCCGGCCGCTCCGTCTCGAATGATCCGGGCCTTCAGGCGCTCCTCGCCTCCAAGGCCGACAGCATCTGCATGGTCGCCAAGTCGTGGGACTATCACGTCCGCGTCGCGCTCGGCATCTCGAACCAGGAGAACCTCGACGCCATCGCCGAGAGCATCCGCGCCGTCGTCGACTCCGGCCGTGAGGCCATGCTCGACTGCGAGCACTTCTTCGACGGCTGGAAAGGCAACCGCGACTACGCCCTCGCCGTCGCTCGCACCGCGCGCGACGCCGGCGCCCGCTGGGTCGTGCTCTGCGACACCAACGGCGGCACGCTCCCCCACGAGGTGGAGCACATCGTCGCCGACGTCGCGGGCCACGTGCCGGGCGACCGCCTCGGCATCCATACCCACAACGACACCGACAACGCCGTCGCCAACACGCTCGCCGCCGTGCGCGCGGGCTGCCGCCAGATCCAGGGCACGCTGAACGGGCTCGGCGAGCGCTGCGGCAACGCCAACATGACCTCGATCATCCCCACGCTGCTCTTGAAGCAGGACTTCGCCGAGAGCTTCGAGACCGGCATCACGCCCGAGCGCCTCCGCACGCTGACGCACGCCAGCCGCGTCCTCGACGAGATCCTGAACGAGGCCCCCGACCGCCACGCGCCCTACGTGGGCGAAAGCGCCTTCGCCACCAAGGCCGGCATCCATGCGTCCGCCATCCTGAAGGAGCCCGAGACCTACGAGCACGTGCCCCCGGAGGCGGTCGGCAACGAGCGCCGCCTGCTCGTCTCGAAGCAGGCCGGACGCTCCAACGTCGTGGCCTCTCTCGAGCGCCTGGGTCTGGCCGTCGACAAGGACGATCCGCGCATCCAGCGCCTGCTCGACGAGGTGAAGTCGCGCGAGGCCGCGGGCTACGCCTACGAGACGGCGGAAGCCTCCTTCGAGCTTCTGGCGCACCGCCATCTGACCAATGTCCCGCACTATTTCCGGGTCGACAGCTTCCGCGTCATGGTGGAGCGCCGCCACAACGCCGTGGGCGAGCTGGTCACCGTGTCCGAGGCAACCGTCAGGGTCTTCATCAACGGCGGCAGCGATCCGCTGTGGTCGGTGGCCGAAGGTAACGGCCCCGTCAACGCCCTCGACCAGGCGCTGCGCAAGGATCTCGGCCGCTACCAGAAGCACATCGAGAGCATCGAGCTGGTCGACTACAAGGTGCGTATCCTCACCGGCGGCACCGAGGCCGTGACGCGCGTGCTCGTCGAGACCCTCGACCATGCCACCGGCGAGCGGTGGATCACGGTCGGCGTTTCGCCCAACATCATCGACGCGAGCTTCGAGGCGCTCCTCGACTCCATCAACTATAAGCTCATGAAGGACGGCGCGACGGCGTGAGGAGAACCCCGTGAAGCCCACGCAGCCAAAAGTTGGCCCCCACGCAACGCATCCCGACCGTGCATCGAGATGGGCGATGCGGTTAGGTATCTGGACTCCGGCCGTCCATGCGAAGCATGGCTCCGCCATGACATCTGGAGCGACGGAAGTTGATCGGCAAGCCGCCTCTCCATATAGCAACGTCATCCCGGCGAAGGCCGGGATCCAGCCACGTCGAAGGTTGGCACATTGGTGGCCCCTCGCAGCGGTGCTGCTGACGACGAGCGCGCTGGCCCAGAACCTGCCGAGCTACACGGCGCCCGGCAGCACCCAGCCCACAACCGAGCCCGCGGAAACCAAGCTCACCGCGCGCGACGTCACCGCGCGCCTGTTCAAGGCCGCGCCGGGCTCGCATCCGGATCTGAAGCAGCTGAACCTCACGCGGCTCGACCTTGCCGAGCTCGACTTCAAGGCCGCCGACCTCGCAGGCTCCGATCTCTACGGCGCCGACCTCTCGCGCGCCAAGTTGAACGGCGCGAACCTCGCCGGTGCTCGCCTCGACCGCGCGACCATCACCTCGGCTGACTTCTCCGGCGCCGACCTGACCGACGCGCGCATCCTGCGCCCCACCATCTTCACCACGCTCGAGGTCGAGACCATCGAGGCGCCGCGGTTCGCCGGCGCCAAGCTGATCCGCATCCGCTCCGACGGCTGGCTCGACCGCGCCGACTTTTCGGGCGCCGACCTCACCGGCGCCGTGTTCGGCGGCGGCGCCTCGCGCGAGGAGACGCTGTTCTCGCCGGCGAGCCTCGTCAGCGCCAACTTCACCCGGGCCATCCTCAAGCAGGCGAAGTTCCCCGGCGCCTCCTTGAAATATGCGCGCTTCATGGGTGCCGACCTCACGGACGCCAACCTCGTCGGCACCAACCTGACCCAGGCCAACTTTGCCGGCGCCGATCTCTCCGGAGCCGACATGACCGGCGCCAACCTGGACGAAGCCGATCTTCGCGGCGCGCGTGGGCTCGACAAGGTCGTGGGCCTGAAAAGTGCCCTGAACCTGGACAAGGCCCTGTTTGCGGCGGGCTCGCCTGAGTGAGCGACTTGACAGGACCTCCGGAAATTTGCCCTTGAAACCGCGAGCGCAACCGGCAACACACGAGGGCCGTTCGCACGCAGGGCTCTGGGGTTTGCGCACGGAATGGGAAATCTGCTCATGCGCTCGGTCAAACGCCTCACCTGGCTGTTGATTTCCACCCTCGCTGCAATCGGCGTGGTCGGCCTCTCGATGCTGGCGACGAACGCCGCGACGGCCGACGACCTTCCAAGCTACCTCGCACCGGGCAAGCAGGAAGCCGCGCCTGCAACGCGCCTCACCGCGCGCGACGTGACCGCGCGCCTCTTCGAGGCCGCGCCGGGCTCGCATCCCGACTTGAAGCAGCTCGACCTGACACGCCTCGATCTCGCCGAGCTCGACTTCAAGGCCGCCGACCTCACGGGCGCGGACCTTTACGCCGCCGACCTCTCGCGCGCCAATCTCAACGGCGCGGCCCTCGTCGGTGCCCGCCTCGATAACGCAACCATCACCGCCACCGATTTCTCGGGTGCCGACCTCACGGAAGCGCTCATCCTGCGCCCCACCGTATTCACGACGCTCGAGGTGGCAACCGCCGAGGCGCCACGGTTCGTGGGCGCCAAGCTTGTCCGGTTCCGCTCCGACGGGCAGCTCGACCGCGCCGACTTCTCGGGGGCCGACCTTACCGGTGCCGTGCTGGGACGCTCCGCCGTGCGCGAGCCGTCCGTCAACGCACCCGCGAGCCTGACAAGCACCAACTTCACGCGCGCCGTCCTGAAGGATGCGAAGCTGACCGGCACCAATCTCACCTACGCGCGCTTTACGGACGCTGACCTGCGGGGCGCCAACCTGATCGGCACCAACCTCACACAGGTGGACTTCTCGGGCGCGGACGTGACGGGTGCCGACTTCACCGGCGCCAACCTGGACGAAGCGAACCTGCGCGGCGCCCGCGGCCTCGACCAGGCCATCGGCCTCGCCTCCGTGCTCAATCTCGACCGCGCCCGCCGCGACCCCGTCCGCTAAGCCCACTCCCCATCCTCACGGGGAAAAGAGAGACCCACGCCGCCAGCCGGGTCTCGCTCGTTCCGCTCACATCGCCCGGAATGACGGAGGGATACCAACGCCCATGCGGAGCATGGCTTCGCCATGATGGGAGAGCCCGAATTCCTGCCCTAACGCCATGGCCGGGCTTGACCCGGCCATCCAGGGGCCGGATACGCAACAAGAGCCACGACGAACACGCGAAACCCTGAAACCCAAACTGACCCCATGTCCGATCCCCTCACCCTCGCCTCCCTCGCCGACGGCACCATCCTCTCGCCTTTCTCGCGCCTGCGCCACCTCCTGGACGGCGTCGCGCCGGGGCACGAAAAGCCCATCGACCTCACGCTCGGCGAGCCACGCGAGACCATGCCCTCCTTCGTCGCCGCGAAGATCACCGAGGCCGAGGCGCTGTTCGCCAAGTATCCGCCCATCCGCGGCTCGGACGAGTTGCGCCACGCCATCGCCGCCTGGATCGCGCGGCGCTACGGCCCGGCCGTGGCAGTCGATCCCGCGCGCGAAATCCTCCCCTGCAACGGCTCGCGCGAGGGCCTGTTCTACGCCGCCTTCCCGGCCGTCGGCCGCAAGCGCAACGTCGAGGGCCGCCCTGCGATCCTGATGTGCAACCCGTTCTATCAGGCCTACCTCGGCGGCGCGCTCGCCGCAGGCGCCGAGCCCGTGTTCCTCGACGCCATCGCCGCGACCGGCCATCTGCCCGACCTCGACGCGCTCGAAGCCAACGCGGACCTCCTCGCACGCGCCGCCGCGCTCTACCTCTGCTCGCCCGCGAACCCGCAGGGCGCGGTTGCAGATGCCGCCTATATCGCCCGCGCGCTTCGCCTCGCCCGCGCCCACGACCTCATGCTCGTCTTCGACGAGTGCTATTCCGAGATCTACTCCGGAGCCCCACCCGTGGGCGCGCTCGAGGTTGCAGCACGAACGCCCGAGCGCTTCCGGAACCTCGTCGTCTTCAATTCCCTCTCCAAACGCTCGAACCTGCCGGGCCTGCGCTCGGGCTTCTCGGCCGGCGATGCGGACTTCCTCGATACGCTCTTCGAGGTCCGCAACCTCGTCGGCCCCCAGATGCCGGGCCCGACCCAGCACGCGTCCGCCGCCGTATGGGCCGAGGAGCAGCACGTCACCGCCAATCGCCTCGCCTACGCCGCGAAATACGACATCGCGGATGCCGTGCTCGGCACCCGCTTCGGCTACCACCGGCCAGCGGGTGGGTTTTTTCTTTGGCTGGATATGGGGTTTATGGGCGACGGTGAATACGCTGCACTAACCTTATGGAAACGTTTCGGGGTCAAAGTCATACCCGGTGCCTACCTGGCTCAGACCGGGCGTGACGGGACCAATCCGGGGCGGACCTATGTCCGCATCGCATTGGTCCAGAATGCCGGAACGATCAGGGAGGCGCTCGAACGGTTCGTTCATGTATCTGCGTAAGAGACGTTCGCCCCCATGCCGTCCGTCACAGGCTCCTCCGTTTCCGGAGTTGATCGTCAGCGCTTTCTGCCGCCCGCACTCGAGGCCCGCCTGATCGGCACCCTCGGCCGCGGCGGCGGCCTCGTGCTGCTCGTCGCCCTCGCCGCCGTCTGGGCGAGCATGGTGTCGTGGTCGGTCGCCGACCCGAGCCTCACGCACGCAACCGGCGGTCCGGTCAGAAACGCACTCGGTGCGCCGGGCGCCATCCTCGCCGACCTCCTTCTGCAGACGCTCGGCCTCGCCTCCGCTGTGGCCCTGCTCCCGCTCATGATCTGGGGCGCCGAGCTCTTCACCGCCGAGCGCGTCCCCGCCTTGCGCGCGAAAGCCACCTACTATCCCTTCGCCGCCCTCGGCGCCGCCGGCGCCGTCTCCGCGCTTCCGCGCGCCGAGTCCTGGCCCATCGAGCACGGCTACGGCGGCGTGCTGGGCGATGCGATCTTCGGCTTCGTCGCCTCCGTCCTCGGCATCATCAGCACCGATACCGGAGCCCTCGCGGCTGCCATCCTGCTCACCGGCCTCGCCCTCTCGGCCCTCGTGCAGGCGCTCGGCATCCCACGCGGCGTCATCTTCCCGCGCCGCCTGACCCGCGCGCCGAGCCACGCATCCTGGAGCCGTGACGCAGCCGAGGCGGCTGAGACCTTCGCGTCCCGCCTGCCACGGCGCGGCAGCCTCGCGTCCGCCCTCGATGGCCTGCGGTCGTTCGGAGAGCGCCCGACCCACTTCATGCGCGCGGGCTTCGAGGCGGTGGAGCCCGTGCTCCCCGGGCTCTTCGTGCGCCGCCCCGAGCCCACTGACGACGCCCCGCGGTACGCCACGCCGCGACCCGACTACGCCCAGCGCACGCCTATCGGATACGACGACACCGACACACACGGCGACGGGGACATGGGCGTCACCGGCGCCGACGATGCCGATCTTGACGTCTCGAGCCGCGCCATCGCCGAGCGCTTCGCGCCGCCTGGCGCGCGTCCAGCCGCGCGTCCTCTTGCGCGCGATCCCGGCCACGACGCCGAGCCCATGCTGCCGGACCACGACCTGCCGCGCTTCCTCACCGGCGCCCGCACGCCGCAGCCCGCCGCCGCGGCAGCCCCGCAACCGCAGCCGGGACCGGCCGCACCCGCCAGGCGCGCGCAGTCGACGCTTCAACGCGCCATTCAACGCCGTGCCGAACCCGGCTTCAGGCGCCCCTCGCCCGCCATGCTGCGCAAAAGCCCGCCGTCGAAAGCCGCGAGCGAGCTTACGCAAACCGTGCTGCGAGGCACCGCGCGCATGCTCGAGGATGTGCTCGCGGATTTCGGCGTCAAGGGCGAGGTGCGCGACATCAAGCCCGGCCCCGTCGTCACCCTTTACGAGTTCGAGCCCGCGCGCGGTACCAAGGCGACGCGCGTCATCGCGCTGGCCGACGACGTCGCCCGCATGATGAGCGCCACCTCCGCGCGCGTCGCCGTCGTCCCCGGCCGCAACGTCATCGGCATCGAGCTGCCGAACAGCCGCCGCGACATGGTCGGGCTGCGCGAGCTGCTCGAGAGCCAGACCTTCCTCTCCGCCGACGGCATCCTGCCGCTCACCCTCGGCCGCTCGATCGGCGGCGATCCCGTCGTCGCCGACCTCGCCCGCATGCCGCACCTTCTCGTCGCCGGCACCACGGGCTCCGGCAAATCGGTCGGCGTCAACGCCATGATTCTGTCGATCCTCTTCCGCCATACGCCGGAGGAGTGCCGCTTCATCATGATCGATCCCAAGATGCTGGAGCTGTCGGTCTACAACGACATCCCCCACCTGCTGACGCCCGTCGTCACCGATCCGCAGAAGGCGGTCGGCGCCTTGAACTGGGTCGTGGGCGAGATGGAGGAGCGCTACAAGCGCATGGCCAAGCTCTCGGTGCGCAACATCGAGGCCTTCAACGGCCGCGTCAAAGGCGCCGCCGAGCGCGGCGAGCAGCTCGCGCGCACCGTCCAGACCGGCTTCGATCCCTCGACCGGCAAGCCGGTCTACGAGCGCGAGGAGATGGACCTCGCGCCCATGCCCTACATCGTCGTCGTGGTCGACGAGTTCGCCGATCTCATGATCACTGCCGGCAAGGACATCGAGACGGCGGTGCAGCGCCTCGCCCAGAAGGCACGCGCGGCCGGCATCCACCTCATCATGGCCACCCAGCGCCCGTCGGTCGACATCATCACCGGCACCATCAAGGCCAACTTCCCGACCCGCATCAGCTTCAAGGTCGCCTCCAAGATCGACAGCCGCACCATCCTGAACGAGCAGGGCGCCGAGCAGCTCCTCGGCCAGGGCGACATGCTCTTTACGTCCAGTGCCGGCCAGCTCCTGCGCGTGCACGGGCCGTTCGTGTCCGACGAGGAGGTCGAGGCCGTCGCCGCGCATCTGAAGAGCCAGGGCGCCCCGAGCTACGTGCTCGCCATCGAGGAGCAAGCCTCCGACGCCGACGACGCAGCCGGCCCCGCGGGCGCGGGCGGCGCGGACGCGTCCGACAGCCTCTACGATCGCGCCGTCGCCCTCGTGCTGCGCGATCGCAAGGCCTCGACCAGCTACGTCCAGCGCCGCCTCGCCATCGGCTACAACCGCGCCGCCGACCTCATCGAGCGCATGGAGCGCGACGGGCTTATCAGCGCGCCAAATCACACCGGCCGCCGGGAGATTTTGGCAGGCGAAACGCCGAGCCGCTCCGTCGCCTGAGCGACGCTCCGGTCCTGCCCGGGTCCTGGAGGCATCCGCGCCGCGCTCCCCGCGATAGCCCTATCCTGACGCAGCCGGAGGCCCTGGACCGCCCGGACGCAAGCCCCTATGACTCCGGGCGTCAACCGTCGGCCGAATCTCCCCTCGCAACGGGGATCGAGGCCGCCCGGACTCGCCTACTTGTGGTCGCAATGTCCGTTCAGACAGCTGGGTACCTCCGGGGGCGGGAGGCAGGGGCTTAGTGAGACGAAACATGAAGAGATTGGATCTGGTCACCGTTGCGGCTGGCCTTGCGCTCGTGTTTCTCACGGGCTCGGTCGAAGCCGGGAGCACGGCGCCGCCCGCTGGCGATGCGCCGGCTGCCACCGCGGTGCCCGCGCCGGTCCCCGCCACGCGTCCCGACAAGCCGGGCGAAGCGCCCGCGAGCGCCCCCCCTGCTGCCTCGCCGTCCGCCGACGCGGCGCCACCTCCAGGTCAGGGATCGGGCTGGAACGCCGAGGTTGCGACGCCCGGCGGCGGTCTCGTGCTTAACGACGAGCAGACCGCGCTCGTCAAGAAAATCAACGATTACTTCAACGCGCTCGGCGACCTCAAGGGCGACTTCGTGCAGACCGCGTCCGACAACAAGCCCATGAAGGGCAAGTTCATGGTCAAGCGGCCGGGACGCTTCCGCTTCGACTATTCGCGCCCGTCGCGCCAGATCATCATCTCCGATGGCGAGTACCTCGCCATCCAGGATCTCGACCTCAACAACGAGGATCGCATCTCGCTCGACCAGACGCCCTTCCGCCTGCTTCTGCGCAAGGACGTCGACCTCATCCGCGACGCGGTGATTACGGAAGTTCAGGAGGCGGACGATCAGATCATCGTCGGCATGCGCGACAAGAGCCCCGACGCCCCGGGCAAGATCAAGCTCTTCCTCGCGACCAAGCCCGAGCTCGAGCTCAGGCAGTGGGTGACCACGGACGCCCAGAACCTCGACACGCGTGTCGAGCTGTCCTCATTGACCAAGGGCGAGACGCTCGACGCCAAGCTGTTCACGATCGAGAACGTGAGTTTGAATAAATTCCATCCTTGATTGAGGATTCCGGCCAGCTCGCCGCCGGAACGGTGCCTGAAACGGCCCTGGCGCAGAAATCGGCAGACGACGGAAGCGTCTAAAACACAGGCATTTTCGGCCGTCCGCAGGGTCCGAATCACTGACGCCTGGGGAAAACTCGCAAAAGTAAATCACGTTTTCGTGATCGGGCCGTTAGACCCCTATTGAAAGCTGGCGTGTTGCGCTTATGTCATCGTTACTCAGGCGATGCCATACACATCGGTAGCTCCCCCCGTCTACCCGAGGCAGTCGTCTGGAGCGCCGGCTTCCCTCCCGGCGCAGCGCGCGAGAGCGCTACAACGCCCAGCCCCGCCCCCCGGGGTTGGGCGTTTCTCGTCTGGGACCAGTCTCGAGTCGAGACCATTGCTCCCGCAATCCACAGTTCCGCCGTCGCGCCTCCAGTCGCCGAACTGAGCATAAATGCCGGCGTCCGGGAGATGAACTCCGCCTGAAGGCACCATTCAGAGTGGGTTCAAAGCCGATCCCCTAATCCTTCCGTCGTCACGCCCGGCCAATGCCGGTCGCAAAGGATTTTGGAGAACGACCATGAACCGCACTGTCCCCCTTGCTCTCTTGCTTTCGCTCGCCGCGCCGGCGATCGCCTCGGCCGATGCGATCGACGACCGCCAGGCTCGCCAGGCCGAGCGCATCGAGCGCGGGCGCGAGACCGGCTCGATCACCTGGATCGAGGGCATCAAGCTCCGCGCCGAGCAGAACAGGATTGCGCGCACCAAGGCCGCGCTCGAGGCTGACGGTCGCCTCTCGAGGGCCGACCGCACCAGGCTCGCCGAGATGCAGACCGAAGCCGCGAAGTCCATCCGTTCGGAATCGCGCGACGGCTGGCACCGGCTGTTCGGCCTCCCCCGCTTCGGCAAGTAAGCGATAGCTCGCTATCGCGTCGGCCGGTGCATTGGCTCGCACCGATGCGCCGGTCCCGTTCACCGCAGCGACCATACGATCTCACGCACGGCCCACGCACGATCATCTCCGCAAGTCTCGCTGGCCGGTCGCAAGACCGGCCCTTTTTTCGTCGCGGCGAACATGAACGCCAGCTGTCACGCGCATTCAAAGCTGGTTCACATCATATGCGTCAGTCTCACACACGAGGTTCGGGGTCCGGCAAGCGTGCCGGTTGAACCAGAAACTGGGAGACCAAAAATGACAGCGACACTTCTGACCAAGGTTGCCATCGCAGCGGCTGCCACCATGCTCACGCTGACGCCTGCACTCGCCGACCGTAACGACCATCGCCACGGCCGCAATGACCATCGCTCCGAGCGCAGCCACGGCTACAACAACAACTATTACGGCTACGGATACGGTTACGGCTACGGCCACCGCCATCACCGCCCGTATTGGAAGAAGCGGTATTACGGCCTGCAGTACGGCTACAAGCCCTACCGCCGCTGGTACTGATCACGCTCGAGCATCCGCAAGGTCCCGCTGGGCCGGTCGCAAGACCGGCCCTTTTTTTATGCCGCGAGGGGTTGCGTCGACGCCGCCGGAGGATCAATCTGACCGCGTTCAAGGGGCGCCGGAGAAACCGGCTGAGATCATCGCTCTTTCGATGAGAACCCTTCGAACCTGATCCGGCTCATACCGGCGAAGGGATGGACAAGATGACGAATGCTGAGCTGATTGCCGGCTTTGCCGGTCCACTTCTGATGGCAGTCGCGGCGGCGCTGCTCATCAACCGGCGCACCGTCGCCGATCTCGTCACCGGAACGCTGAACCAGCCGGAGTTCATTTTCTTCTCCGGCATCTTCACGTTGCTTGCGGGCCTCGCCATCGTGCGCGCCCACAACATCTGGTCGGCGGAATGGACAATCCTTGTCACCGCCCTCGGCTGGGCCTGCGTGATCGGCGGCATCTTGCGCATTATCTGGCCGGAGCGCGTGACCAGCATGCGCAACGCGGTCATGAAAAGCGAGAACGCCATCACCGCCTGGGCGCTCGTCACCTTGCTGCTCGGCGCCTTCCTCACCGCCAAGGGCTACGCGCTCGTCTAGAGCGCACCTCCCCCGCTGCTCATTCCCCTTCCGCTTCCTCGACTGGAGCATCCCATGAACAAGCCGACGCGTCCGGCGGACATCGCCCCATTCAAGATCACCACCGGCCCCCTCTCCGGCTCGCGCAAGATCCACACGTCACCCGATGCGGCACCGGACATCGCCGTGCCGTTCCGTGAGATCGTGCTGTCGCCTGAAAGCGGCGAGCCGCCCGTGCGTGTCTACGACTCGTCCGGTCCCTACACCGAGGCCGCGGCCGCGATCGATGTCTCCCGCGGCCTGCCGCGCCATCGCGAGGCCTGGGTCACGGAGCGCGGCGGTGTCGAGCGTTACGAGGGCCGCGCCGTCAAGCCCGAGGACAACGGCTCCGTTTCCGCCCGCCACGCCGCCCGCGAGTTTCCCGTCGTGCACCAGCCGCTGCGCAAGATGGCCCCCTCACCCGGAAGCGATTTGCAATCGCTTCCGACCTCTCCCCACCGGGGAGAGGTACAGCATGGCACGTCTCTCGCCTCTCCCCTGTGGGGAGAGGCCGCGGCGCGTAGCGACGCGGGTGAGGGGGCGCCTCACGCACGCCCTCTCACCCAGCTCGAATACGCGCACGCCGGCCTCATCACCAAGGAGATGATCTACGTCGCCCACCGCGAGAACCTGGGCCGCGCCACAGCCCTCGCGCGCGCCGAGGCCGCCATCGCCGACGGCCAAAGCTTCGGCGCCGCGATCCCGCCCCACATCACGCCCGAGTTCGTGCGCGACGAGATCGCCCGCGGCCGTGCCATCATCCCGGCCAACATCAATCACGCCGAGCTCGAGCCGATGATCATCGGCCGCAACTTCCTCGTCAAAGTGAACGCCAACATCGGCAACTCCGCCGTCACCTCCTCCGTCGAGGAGGAGGTGGAGAAGATGGTGTGGGCCATCCGCTGGGGCGCCGACACGGTGATGGACCTCTCGACGGGCCGCAACATCCACACCACGCGCGAATGGATCATCAGGAATAGCCCGGTCCCCATCGGCACCGTGCCGATCTACCAGGCGCTGGAGAAAGTCGGCGGCGATCCCGTGAAGCTGTCCTGGGAGGTCTACCGCGACACGCTGATCGAGCAATGCGAACAGGGCGTCGACTACTTCACCATCCACGCCGGCGTGCGCCTCCGCTACGTGCCGCTCACCGCCGCCCGCGTCACCGGCATCGTCTCGCGCGGCGGCTCCATCATGGCCAGGTGGTGCCTCGCCCATCACCGCGAGAGCTTCCTCTACGAGCACTTCGAGGACATCTGCGACATCATGCGGGCCTACGACGTGTCGTTCTCGCTCGGCGACGGGCTGCGCCCCGGCTCCATCGCCGACGCCAACGACCGCGCCCAGTTCGCCGAGCTCGAGACTCTGGGCGAGCTGACGCGCGTCGCTTGGGCCAAGGGCTGCCAGGTGATGATCGAGGGCCCCGGTCACGTGCCGATGCACAAGATCAAGGTCAACGTCGAAAAGCAGCTCCGCGAGTGCGGCGAGGCGCCGTTCTACACGCTCGGGCCCCTCACGACCGACATCGCGCCGGGCTACGACCACATCACGAGCGCCATCGGCGCGGCGCAGATCGGCTGGTACGGCACCGCCATGCTCTGCTACGTGACGCAGAAGGAGCACCTGGGCCTTCCCAACCGCGACGACGTCAAGACCGGCGTCATCACCTATCGGATCGCCGCCCACGCAGCCGACCTCGCTAAGGGCCACCCGGCCGCTGAGATCCGCGACGACGCGCTCTCCCGCGCCCGCTTCGAGTTCCGCTGGGAGGACCAGTTCAACCTAGCCCTCGACCCCGACACAGCCCGCGCTTTCCACGACGAGACGATGCCCAAGGAGGCGCACAAGGTGGCGCACTTCTGCTCCATGTGCGGCCCCAAGTTCTGCGCCATGGAGATCACGCGCGAGGTGCGCGACTACGCGGCGCGCTTAAACGAGGCGGCCGTCGAGCTGGCCGGGGAAACGACACAGATCGACCCGGAAGCCGGCATGGACGAAATGAGCCGCAAGTTCCGCGAGCTCGGCGCGGAGGTGTATGTCGAATCCGCCAAAGCGGCGCCGCAGCAAGGAGGCGGCATCACCAAACCCTAAGGTTAGCGCCATCCGAGCAGCGTAGCGCCCGCGTAACCGGTGTAGAATTCACCCGTCTTCCGCAGCAAGGAGGGCTGGACCGATGAAGATCACGCACATGCTGCTCGCGGGCGCCACGTTGACGGCCGCCGGCCTGCCGCTCGCGGCCGCCGCCGCCGACCCCAAGGAGGTGTCGAAGGACATCATCGCCGTGCAGATCAGGAAACAGGGCTTCGCGTGCAAGACGCCTCTGAGCGCCGAGCGCGACACAACCACCGGAAATCCCGACGATCCCATCTGGACCTTGAAATGCGACGGTGCGAGCTACCGCGTGCATCTCGTCCCCAACATGGCCGCCAAGGTCGAGAAACTCGCGGACGATAGCTCTCCGGAAGCCCCTAGATAGCGACCTACTCCGCCGCCGCCACCTTGGGCTTGGCGATCTCGGCTTCCACCGCGCGGACCAGCCGATCCGCGTCGGGCGCCGTCTGCGAGTAGAAGCTCGTGACGAGCTTCCCGTCGCGCCCCACGAGATACTTGTGGAAGTTCCACTTCGGCGCGTTGAGCCAGCCCAGCTCCTCGCGCGCCCACGCATAGAACGGGTGTGCGCCGTCGCCCGTCACGACGTTCTTGCCCGTGAGCGGGAACGTCACGCCGAACATGCCCTCGCAGAATTCCTTGATCTTGCCTTCCGAGTCCGGCTCCTGCCCGCCGAAGTCGTTGGACGGCACGCCGATCACGTTGAAGCCCTGCGCCTCGTACTTGGCGTTGAGCGCCTGCAGCGCCTCGTACTGCTTGGTGAAGCCGCAGAACGACGCCGTATTGACGACCAGCAGCACGCGGCCCTTGAAGTCGGCGAGCGGCATCGGCTTGCCGTCGATGGAGGTGAACGAGAAGTCCCACGCGGTCTTGCCGCCTGATGCATCCGCTCCCGCGGCGGCGCCCACGCCCGCCATCGCCGCGGCTCCGACCAGCACGGCGCCGACCATCTCCTTCAATCCCATGGCATCCTCCAGCATGATCCGTCCCGCTCAGGCCTTGACGCCGAAGCGCACCGCATTGCGCGCCTTGGCCTTCGCCGCTTCCACCTCGCGATCGCGTGGCGGCGCCATCGTGACCAGCGACCCGAGCAAGTCCTGCGCCGCCTTCGTCACCTCATCCACCGCCCGCTCGAACGCCGCCGCATTGGCCTGCGAGGGATGCGTGAAGCCCGAGAGCTTGCGCACGAACTGCAGAGCGGAAGCGCGGACCTCGTCCTCGGTCGCGGGAGGCGAGAAGTTGTAGAGCGTTTTGATGTTGCGGCACATGACCGGCCTCCATCCCTGCGCGGCGACAGGCTCACCGCTGACATAGGACGATCGGCGCGCCGCGCAACCCGACACCGCGCCTATCGAACGGCGGCGCGCTCCCGAAGACGGTCCGCCATGCGAGCTTTTGCGCCGAGCCAGTTGTAACGCCTATCCAAATCGTAACTTTGCAAGTTTGCCGAAGCATGGCACCCTCTACCCGGGATTCAACAACTGGAAGGAGGTGATCCGATGTCGAGTGGGATCTTGAGGACGGCGATGTCGCGGTCGCTGGGTTTCAAGCCGGATCTGCCTCTGGAGACCGACTGAACCAAGCGATTGAGCGGCACGGCGCAACAATCGCCGTAAGACGCCGCCCGAATCTCACGGGGGCTGCCCACAGGGCGGCCCCTTTGCTTTTCTGAAGTCCTGGCATCGGCCCCAATCGTCAGTTGCCCTCGCCGCCTCCGTCCTGGGTCTCGTTCGGATCGGCGAACAGGTCTCCCGGCTGCTCGGCCGGCTTGTCCGAGGTCGGATCCTCCCCCTCGAGCAGCGGGATGCCATCGTCCGGCGGCACCTGAGCGGCCTCGCCGATCACCTCGACCGCATAGGAGCGGCTCGCAAGCACGGCCTTAGCGCCGGATTGCACATAATCGAACGTGAGCGTGACGCGCCCCGGCGCAACGCCGGCGAGCAGGATGCGGTACTCGGCGGAACCCGCGTTCTGCGGCTCCGCCGCCGAGCGCGTTGCTCCGGGCACGTAGCCCCGCACGTCGACCGACACCACCTTGCCGTCCATCCCCCGCTCGTCGCGAAGCACCCAGACGTTGCCCTGCGGGTTTCCCTCGAGCGAGAGGGTCCGGGTCTCGCCGACCGTGATCTGCAGCGGTGTCGGCTGTGGCGGATCGGCCCAAGCGCCGCCCGCCGTGAGCAGGACGGCAAGCGCGAGCCCCATCATCGAGCGTCGGCACATGGGTTCCATGGAGGTCGATCCCCACTGTTGGCGTGGCGTGACAGAGGTCGATGAGGACGGGCGCACGGCGCGAGCGGGCGCCCTCGTTTACTTTCTCAGGCCCCCGCGCGGAATAAAATAGGAGGGGCCAATCAAGGCATTTTCGCCATCATTCACGCTTTAACGACAAATTTCCTCCATCTCACCATGGTTCGGTCCCATATTGGATGACGTCAGTAGCGTGCGTATCAGGGGAGGTTAGCGTGTTCAGCCGCGGCTCAACTACAGAAACAGGTCTTCCGAAACCGCCGGCACCGCCGAGCGTCGCCCCTATCGGCAATGGACGGTCCTCGCCGTTCGGTGCCGCGACGAGCATGGGCACATCGGTGATCGGCACCGATCTCGCCATCCTCGGCGACAAGATCACCATCATCTCGCAGAACAAGCTGCAGATTGACGGCGACATCCGCGGTGACGTCACCGGCAAGCAGGTCGTCATCGGTGAGGAAGGCTCCGTCATCGGCACCGTGTGCGCCGAGCAGATCGAGGTGCGTGGCGGCGTCCGCGGCGCCATCAAGGCCGCCTCCGTCACCCTGCATCCGACCTCCGTGGTCGAGGGCGACATCTACCACCAGACGCTTTCGATCTCGGAAGGCGCCCAGTTCGACGGCCGCGTGCGCCGTGCGAAGGATCCGTCCGAGATCACGCCCAACCTGGACGTGAGCAGCTATCCCGTCTCCGCCTCACAGGCGTCGATCGGATAGACCATGTTCGCTTCGGACCCTATCGGTCCGAAAGAGCAGGCGATTGCGACGAGGGAACGTTGATCGAGCCCAGCCCCGCCTCGGGGCAGGGCTCGATCCGTTTCTCGCGCCAAGGTCCCTAGAACGGCCGGCGGCCGACGCTGTTGGCGTCGATGCAGGCAATATAGATGCGGTTGTCGCGGCCGACGTGCTGGCACACGTTGCGCTTGAGGTTCGGATTATTGCGGATCGCCGCCGCCGAGACCTTCATCCCGTACTCGCGCGCCACGACGGCGACGAGCTCGTCCTGGCAATAGGGCGTCGCGATCGGCGAGCCGGAGACGATCTGGAAGCCGTCCACGCACTTGATGCGCGCGTCCGCCGGTCCCGCCCCACCGGCAAGCCCCAGCGCTACCGCAGCGCAAAAGCCACCGATCGAGGCACCACGAAACAAAGCTGAGCGCATGGGTCACTCCTCCTGATCATGCCGCCGCGCCTGCGCCGGCAAGGGGTTACAGGAAAATCACGCCGCACCGCCCCGGTCTGTGCCGGACGGAACACAGGCGCGATGATCCGCTGACGCCGGATACCGCCCTGACGGGACTTTATGTAAGGTATGGGGAGCCGCCGGGGGAGTTCAAGACGGCGGGAGCGGAGAGCCCATGCTGACGATCTACGACACGACCGGCCACAGCCTTTTGCGGCACAACGAGACCGCACCCCTCACGGCGGACACCGTCTGGTTCGACCTCGTCAACCCGACCAAGGAGGAAGACAACCACGTCGAGGGCCTGCTCGGCATCTCCGTGCCGACACGCGCCGAGATGCGCGAGATCGAGGCCTCGAGCCGCTTCTATCAGGAGAACGGCGCGAGCTACATGACGGGTTTCCTCGTCCACAACATCGATCAGCAAACTCTCGGCTCCTCGACGCTCACCTTCATCCTGACCGGCAACGCCCTCGTTACCGTCCGCTATGCCGACCACAAGGCCTTTCCCGATTTCCTCTCCCGCATCGAGCGCGGCGACGCCACGTGCAAGACCGGCGCAGCGATCATGATCGGCATCATCGAGACCCTTGTCGAACGCCAGGCCGATCTCATCGTCGAGATCCAGGACCGCGTCGACAAGCTCGCGCAGGGGATATTCGAGTTGAAGAAGCGGCGCACACGCGACACGAAGCTCGAGACCCTGCTCAAGGGCACCGGCACGCAGGGCGACATCGTGGCCCGCGTCACGGAGAGCGCGACCTCGCTCGAGCGCGTGCTGCACTTCTTGAAGAACACGGCCCAGGAGCGCAACTGCGAGGGCAAGATCTTTCAGCGCATCGACACCGTCGACCGCGATCTTTGGTCCCTCTCCGAGCACCGCCGCTTTCTCTCCGACCGCATCAGCTTCCTGCTCAACGCCACGCTGGGCCTGATCTCGAACGAGCAGAACCAGATCATCAAGCTGTTCTCGGTGATGGCGGTCATGCTGATGCCGCCGACCCTCGTCGCCTCGATATACGGCATGAACTTCAAGCACATGCCCGAGCTCGCCTGGGTCGAGGGCTATCCGATGGCGCTCGGGCTTATGTTCCTTTCGGCCCTGATCCCGTTCATCTACTTCCGCAGCAAGGGCTGGCTTTAGACCAGACCCAGCCACCAGAGCGCGAGACCCGCCACTGCCGTGACGGCAAGCGTCGTAAGGACGCCGCGCTTGAGGCCGAAGAGCACCAGCGCCGCAATAAGCGCGAGCCCAGCCGGCACAGGCTCGAACGTCCCGAGCGTAGGCACCGAAAAGCGCAGCCAGCCGGCCGTCACGGTCGATACGTCGGCGAACAGCACGTGCAGCGCGAACCAGAGCGTGAGGTTCAGGATCACGCCGACCACCGCCGCGGTCACGGCCTGCAGCGCGCCTGACAGCCTCGGCTCGTGCGTCAGCCTCTCGATGTAGGGCGCGCCGGCGAAGATCCAGAGGAAGCAGGGCGCGAACGTCGCCCACAGCGTGACCAGCGCGCCGAGCACGCCCATGAGCATCGGCGGGTCGCCCCCATGCCGCGCCGCCGCCAGCACGCCGACGAACTCCGTCACCAGGATCAGCGGGCCCGGCGTGGTCTCGGCAAGCCCGAGCGCGTCGAGCATCTCGCCCGGCGTCAGCCAGCGATAGCCCTCCACCACCTGCTGCGCCATGTAGGAGAGCACCGCGTAGGCGCCGCCGAAGGTCACCACCGCGAGCTTCGAGTAGAACCACGCCAGCTGCGAAAGCACGTGCTGAGGCCCGAAAGCGGCAACCACGAGCCCGAGCGGCACCAGCCACACCGCGAGCCAGACGGCGATTGTCCGCAGCGTCGCGAGATGAGAGACGGAGGGTGGCGGCGCTGCATCGGCCTCCGCACCCTTCGCCCGCCCATCGGACATGAGGTATCCGATCAGGAGCGCCGCCGCGACGATGAGCGGGAACGGCACCCCGAACAGGAACAGCGCCGCGAACGCGGCAGCCGCGATGAGCCAATCCGCGCGCGACCTGAGGGCGCGCTTGGCGACGCGCAACAGCGCCTCGACGATGATTGCCAGAACGGCCGCCTTGATGCCGACGAAGACGGCCTCCGCCACCGGAAGCTTGCCGTACACCGCATAGAGAAGCCCCAGCACGAGGATCAGCGCCGCACCGGGAAGAACGAACAGAAGGCCGGCGGCGAGCCCACCCGCGACCCCGTGCAGGCGCCAGCCCGCGTAGGTAGCGAGCTGCATCGCCTCGGGTCCCGGCAGCAGCATGCAGAAATTGAGCGCTGAAAGGTAACGGCGCTCATCGAGCCAGCGGCGCTCTTCGACCAGCACGCGATGCATCAGCGCGATCTGCCCCGCCGGCCCGCCGAACGAGAGCACGCCGATACGCGCCCAGACGGAGAGCGCCTCGGCGAAGGTTGGCTGAGCGGTCGATGTCGTTGGCGCGTCACGCATGTGATCCCCCGAGCCGCGCTTCTATAGAGCCGTCCTGGATACCGCCAGCACAGGATAACGGCACCGAGTGTGTCGCCTCTTTTCCTCTCCCGGGATGGGAGAGGATGGCGGAAGCCAGGTGAGGGACTTGGTTCCAGCTGCGTACCGCACCGCTTCCCACGCCACAAAGCAGCCGCATTCTCAGCCTCTTGCGCGGCCCGTTTATGATCCCGTCTCGTGCGACGTGCCGTCGCACTTTTTGCGGCGCAACATAAAAAGACTAAGGGATTCAACGTATCCCGCGGGGGCACGATACGCCGTTCAGATCAGCCCGTTGATTTCGCCCCAATCGGCTGGTCAGGTGCCGGCCACCAGAACGGGGAGGCTTGTCAGCCCCGGAATACTTGGAGTGACAGAACGTGTTCTGGGGTTGCGCTGAGGCTCTCTCTTCGCACCGGTAGCTCATCCCATTGTCGTTGATGACGTCCGCGAGCATGCGGTCAGCCGAGTTCCGTCCCTTGGGGGGACGGACGGCGGGGAGCCCGGATCTTCGAGCCTCGGCACCTGTCGCTGGGAAGAATGGAGATCTGATCATGCGGTATTTTGCATTTGCTGCTCTGGCGGTGCTCGCCATCGGCCTTACGGACGTTCGCCCGGCGAGCGCCAAGGCGTGGGAGTGCACCGGCCCGGCCGTTGCCTGCAGCGACGCCCCGCGCGCCTCGAACAAGGCCGCCTACAAGAAGGCGTCTTACAAGAAGGCATCGCACAAGAAGGCCGCTTACAAGAAGGCGTCCTACAAGAAGGCCGCCTACAAGCGCACCGATAAGGCCACCCGCGCCGCCCGCCTCGAGCGTCGCGCCAACAAGCGCTCCGTCGCCAAGTCCGATGGCGCCTCATACGGCGGCAGCTCGGGTGTTGCCTCCTACTACTGGCAGGGCCAGCGCACCGCCTCCGGCGCCCGCTTCAACCCGGACGGCCTGACCGCCGCCCACCGCACGCTGCCGTTCGGCACGCGCGTCCTCGTCACCAACCACTCGAACGGCCGCTCGGTCACCGTGACCATCAACGACCGTGGCCCCTTCATCAAGGGTCGCGTGATCGACCTGTCGCGCGGCGCCGCCTCGGCCATCGGCATGACGGGCGCCGGCCTCGCTCGCGTCTCCTACACGGTCGTCGGCCGCGGCTAGTCCTGCCCGACTGAGAGAGTTGCAGAGGCGGGCCGCCAGCGCAGCCCGCCTTTTTCTTTGCCCGCGGGAGCGGGGCCTTCACCACGGCCCCGCTTGGCCCTTGGGGCGGCGGCAAAAGCCGGTATATTGCGGAAAGTTGTTATCCACGACGTGGGGCCACCGCATGAAACCGACACCGGGCACGAAGGAGCGGGTAGCGGCGGTCCAGCTCGTTCGCACCGCCATGGTGGAGAAGAAGCTCACCCAGGCGGAGCTGGCCGACGCCGCCGATTGCCACGAGAAGACCATCCAGAACCTGCTGCACGGCAAGCCCGTGCGCGAGCAGACGCTCTTCGACGTCGCCATGGTGCTCGGCCTCGACTACCAGCGCTTGAAGGAGTCCTGGTTCGGCTCCATGTCGACCGCCCAGCCCATGGAGCTCAAGGGCGAGGGCGGCGTCGTCGCTCCGGTCTACATGGGCGCCTACACGAGCGCCGCCGTCGACCACTACATCGGCAGCTACCTCACCATCCGCCCGGCCTTTGCCAAGCCCGAGACCATCGTCGCCTACCGCACCGACATCGTCTGGGATCCGGAATGGCCGAGCCTGCTGTTCGAGGAGCGCGAGCGCCCCGACGCACCCTTCAGCCACCGCGGCCGCCTCTATATCCCGGCCTCCTCCATGTACATCCACCTGGTGTCGCTGACCAAGGGCGCCATGCGCATGGTGCTCGTCTCGCAGATCGACCAGGGGGGCGAGATGCGCGGCCTGATCACCACCTTGAACAAGCAGCGCGCCATGTTCGTGCCCGTGGCCTCCCCGATCGTCTACGTGAAGCGCCAGGAGTTCAAATCTCTGGCGCTCGGCGAGCTGACGCCCAAGAACCCCGAGTACAAGCTCTACAAGTCCCTGCTCGAAGCCTCCCTCGAGGAAGGCTACGCCCGCCTCGTCGGCCCTTGATCTACGTCCCGAAACTCGCTTCGGCGCCAGGAAGGCGAAAGGCTCTCTCATTGACAGCGGAAGCGTATCTGGATGCCGGCCTACGCCGGCAAGACGCTGGATGGTGGGCGTGCGCCTTCCACAACAACAACCCGTCATCCCGGCGAAGGCCGGGATCCAGCCAAGCCTGATAGACGCCCGCCGCTGTCCTCCGCGCTCACGCCCGCTTCGAGGCGGGGAGGTCGTCCTCGACGCCCTCCACGTCGGCCTCATCGAGCGGCAGGGCGGCGCGCGCGCTGAACCGCTGCCGCAGATCCACCGACTCCCGCTTGCCGACCGAGCCCAGGTGCTGCCCGATCCACTTGTGCGCTTGCGTGCGCCCGGCCGAATGCAGGTAGGTGAGGAGCCCGAGGTCCGGCTTGAGCTTGCTGTCGTCGGAGAGCGACGCCGTATAGCGCCCAGCTTCGATCATGTGGAAGCGATGCGACGCAAGCCCGCTCATGGGGCCGCGCCGGATGCCGCCGAGCGCGCCCCGCATGCAATCGCGCACGTGAAGGATGAGCTCCACGTCGCGCAGCAGCGGCGCGTTGAACGTGAGCCGGTTCACGGCGCCCGCGATCTCCCGCGCGCTCCTCGGCAGCCCGCGCCGCTCGAGCGGATTGATCTCGACGATCAGCGTGTCGCGCACCGGGCTTTCGAGCGCCAGCGTGATGAGGTCGGGGTTCTTCGAGAACCCGCCGTCCCAATAGCCGACGCCGTCGATCTCGACCGTCCGGTGCAGCGTCGGCAGGCACGCCGACGCCAGAACCGCATCGACGGTAGCCTCCGCCCGGCGAAACAGGCGCGGGCGCCCCGTCGCCACCTCCGTCGCCGCGATCACCAGCTCCACCGGGGATTTCCGGCGGATGCTTTCGAAATCGATGGTCGCATCGAGAAGCTCGCGCAGCGGATCGAAGCCGAGCGGATTGAAGTCGTAGGGCGAAAGCATGCTCGCCATGTGCGCGAGCGTCGGCGAATTGCTGAGCCCGGCCAGGAAGGGATTGAGGCGCAGGAGATCGGGCACGCCCGCCTTGTGCACGCGCTCCCAAACCTCGCGCAGCTTGGCGCGCGCGCCCTCACGTCCGCCCGCGACGAGTCCCGCCGCGAGCGCAACCGCGTTCACCGCGCCCGCGCTTGTGCCCGACACCCAGCCGAACGAAAGGCCGTCCTCCTCAAGCAGGCGATCGAGCACGCCCCAGGTGAAGGCGCCATGCGCGCCGCCGCCTTGAAGTGCGAGGTTGAGCTTGAGGTGACGTCTGAAACGGGGCAATCCCTGTCGCTCCGGCGTCAATTGCGAAAAGAGGCGCAAGTCTATCACGAAGCGCACCCTCACCCGCCGCCTCAATCGGCCGCACGGAAAAATGTTGAGAACGCTCTGTCCACCAAGGAATTGTCATGATCCTGGAGACCGTTGAGGTCGTGAGCATCGCGAGCGGACGCGACAACGAGGACCGCGCGGGTGCGGAGCACGCGCTCGCGTGGGTGATCGACGGCGCGACCGACGTTCTCCCCGAGCCGCTGACGCGCGCACCCTCCGACGCCGTCTGGTTCGCGAAGGCAACGCACGAGGCGCTGCGCGCGCTTGCAACCGCCCCGCCATCCTCGCTGATCGATGTTCCGCAGCTTGTCGCCGACCGCACGGCGCCGCGCTTTCTGGCCGAGGCGCGCCATCCGCCCCGCGATCCCGGCGAGCAGCCGTCGGCGGCCGCCATTGTGGTGCGCACGACGCAAGCGGGCACGCTCGAGTTCATCACCCTCGGCGATTGCGTGATGATCGTCGAAAGCGCGGGCGCGCTGACGCGCATCGGCGTCGACGAGGAGAACGCCGGCGATCGCTGGGTCGCCGACGCCCTGCGCGGCACCACGGTCACGGGCGAGCCATTGACCCGCACCGACCTCTTGCCGCGCCTCAGGGCCCAGCGCACCGCGATGAACGCGCCCGGCGGCTACGCGATCTTTTCGATCACCGCGCCGCCGCGCGCCATGATCCGCCACGGCGAGCTGCCGCTCGCGGAGGGCGCCCGCATCCTCCTCGCCACCGACGGCCTGACGCGGTTGATCGAGGTCTTCCGCCGCTACGACACCGAAGCATTCTGGAACGCGGCCTGGACGCGCGGCCTCGCCGATCTCGCCGCCGAGCTGCGCACGCTCGAAGCCGCTGACTTCGCCTGCACGCACTTTCCGCGTGCCAAGACATGCGATGACGCAACGGGCATGTTGCTCCGCGTCACGGGGCAGGCATGACGAGATCGTCGCGCGCAATTCGCGCCACGTGACCGTCCTCGTCGAGCCCTCGCAGCTCGCAGTTGATGTGCACGACGCCGTCCTCTCGCCGGAGCCGCAGCAGGTGATAGCGCGCCAGCGGCTCTCCGTCGTGCGAGACGGCCGCCGACGCCGACGCAACGCCGAGGATCGGTATCCCGCGCGCGCCATGCCTGTGCCAGACCAGCGACTGTTTGTGGTTGTGCCCGTGCAGCACGAGCTCGGCGCCCCAGCGCTCGAGCACATCGGCCAGCGCCTCGGCATCCTCGAGCGCGCGCCGCGGCGACGCCTGCCCCGGGAGGGGAGGATGATGGATGAGGACGACGCGGATGTAGCCTGCGGCCCCGAGCCGCTCGAGCGAGCGCTGCAGCTCGGCGAGCTGCGCCGGCCCGAGCCGGCCCCCCGCCACGCCCACCGGTGTCGGGATCGCCGAGTTGAGCCCGATCAGTGCCACCGGGCCGCTCGTGCGCTCGTAAGGAAAATGCACGGGCGAGGTCTCCGTCCAGCTCTCGCTGCCGCGCATGTAGGGCGCCCACGTCTCGAGGCAGGACGGCCCGCCGAGCCGTCCGGTGTAGATGTCGTGGTTGCCGGGCACGACGGAGACGCGGTCCGGCTCCCCGAGCGTCTTGAGCCAGCCGAGCCCCGTCATGAACTCCCCAGGCAAGCCGAGGTTGGCGAGGTCGCCCGTCACCGCGATATGGTCGGGCGCATGCGCGAGCGCGTCCGCCGCGAGGCGGTCCGCCACGGTGGGCAAGTGCACGAACCTGCGCTTGTGCTGCCAGTTGAGGAATCCGAGCGCCCGCTTCGTGTTCAGGGTCCTGAGGCGGAATCCGGCAATCGGACCGAGGTGGGCATCCGAAAGATGGACAAGCGTGAAAGTCTCGGTCATATGCCCTCGATGACGAAACCATGTGTCGGCTGACAGGATGATCGCCAAGGCGCTGCAGCACTACTGGCGTTACTCTCGCGGCTTGACGCTGGGCGCGCAAGGCGTTGTGCTCGATGCGGACAATCGCGTGCTCCTGATCCGCCACACCTATCGGCCGGGCTGGCATTTCCCTGGCGGCGGCGTCGAGAAGGGCGAGACCGTCGAGCACGCACTGCGCCGCGAGCTCCGCGAGGAGGCCGGCGTCGAGCTCGAGCGGCCGCCGCAGCTCTTCGCCATCTACGCCAACCATCGACTGTTCCGGAACGATCATGTGGCGCTGTTCGTGGTGCGCGCCTGGCGCCAGCCGCACGTGCCGGCTCCAAACGCCGAGATCGCCGAGCAGGTCATGGTCCCCTGGGGTGCATTGCCCGAGGCGACCTCCCCGGCCGTCCGCGAGCGCATACTGGAGGTCAGGGGCCTCCGCGCCCCGGCCGCGCACTGGTCGACGCCTTCGCCCTGACCCGGCCGGCACCGGAGCCCGTCGCACGGGCCGGGATGGGCGGCGTTTCGGCCCCTGGACCCTCTCCGGCACCCATGCTAAAGCCCCGCCCATGAGCACACGACCCGACATCCTGATCGCCTGTTCCCCGCGACGAGCGCCGGCAACCCGCCGCGCGTAACGTTCCCCGTTCGAACACTTCAGGACACGACCTCGATGCTCTCGCCAATCGTCAACCGGCCCATCGCGCCGGACGATGTCCCACTCATCTCCGCCCTTCACGAGCGCGTTTTCGGCCCCGGCCGCTTCGCGCGCTCCGCCTATCGCGTGCGCGAGCAGATGGGCTCTGGAAGCGAGGTGTCGCGCTTCTGCCGCCTCGTCGCCGCGCCCGATCACCTGATCGCGGCGATCCGCATGTCGGAGATCGCCATCGGTGGCCGGGAGGGCGCGGCCCTCCTCGGCCCGCTCGTCGTCGCCCCCGAGCATATCGGCCAGGGCCACGGCCGCGCGCTGATCAAGGAGGCGATGGAAGCCGCCCGCGCGGGCGGCGTGAGGCTCGTCGTGCTCGTCGGCGACGAGTCCTACTACGGCCGCTTCGGCTTCAAGCCCGTGTCGCCGGGGACGATCACCTTCCCCGGCCCCGTCAACCCCGCCCGCATCCTCGCCGCCGAGCTGGCACCCGGCGCGCTCGCGGACTACGCCGGCGTGATCTCGGCGGTGCGGCGGTAGACCATGATCGCGTCGGACCCTCGTCGCTCCGATCGCCACGCCGCTGTCCGCTCCGGTTCGAAACCGAACGCCCGCCTAATCCGCGAACGGGTCGCGCATCAGGATCGTATCCTCGCGCTCGGGGCTGGTTGAGAGCAGCGTGACCGGGCACTCGATCAGCTCCTCGATGTACTTCACGTACTTCACCGCCTGCGCCGGAAGGTCCGCCCAGCGCCTGGCGCCGCGCGTCGACTCCGACCATCCCTCGAACGTCTCCCACACCGGCTCGACGCGCGCCTGCGCATCCGCGCCCGCCGGCAGCCGCGTGATCGTCTCGCCGTCGAGCCTGTAGCCGACGCACACGCGCACCTCGTCGAAGCCGTCGAGCACGTCGAGCTTCGTCAGCGCGATACCGTTGATGCCGGACACCTTGACCACCTGCCGCACGAGCACGGCGTCGAACCAGCCGCAGCGCCGCTTGCGCCCCGTCACGGTGCCGAACTCATGCCCGCGCTCGCCGATCCGCTCGCCGATGGCGTCCGTGAGCTCCGTCGGAAACGGCCCCGAGCCCACCCGTGTCGTGTACGCCTTGGCGATGCCGAGGATGAAGCCCAGCGCACCCGGCCCGATGCCGGAGCCGGCCGCCGCCTGCGCCGCCACCGTGTTCGACGACGTGACGAACGGATACGTGCCGTGATCGATGTCGAGCAGAGCCCCCTGCGCGCCCTCGAACAGGATGCGGCTTCCGGCCCGGCGTTCCCGGTCGAGCAGGTCCCAGGTCACATCCATGTACGGCAGCACCTTGGGCGCAACCGCCGCAAGCTCGCGCATGAGCTCGTCCTGGCCGACCTCGGGCTTGCCGAGCCCGCGCCGGATGGCGTTGTGGTGCGTGAGCAGGCGATCGACCTTCGGGCCCAGCGTGTCGAGATTGTCGAGATCCTGCACGCGGATCGCGCGCCGACCGACTTTGTCCTCGTACGCCGGGCCGATGCCGCGCCCCGTCGTGCCGATCTTGCCGTCGCCCGCCGCCTCCTCGCGCATCACGTCGAGCTCGCGGTGAAGAGGCAGGATGAGGGTCGCGTTCTCGGCGATGCGCAGGTTGTCACGATTGATGGTGACGCCCTGCCCCTTGAGCTTCTCGATCTCCGCGCACAGCGCCCATGGATCGACGACGACGCCGTTGCCGATCACGCCGAGCTTGCCCGGCCGCACGACGCCCGACGGCAGCAGCGACAGCTTGTAGGTTGTATTGCCGATCACCAGCGTGTGGCCGGCGTTGTGACCGCCCTGGAAGCGCACCACGATGTCGGCCCGCTCCGAGAGCCAGTCGACGATCTTGCCCTTCCCCTCGTCTCCCCACTGTGCGCCGACGACAACGACGTTAGCCATGCGTTCCACCAAGTGTCATGAAATGGCCCCGGCTGATCGAGCCGGGGCCGAAGCGAGCCTAGGTTTAGAGGTAGGTTTAAAGGGCCTGCGGAAAAGGGAAAGCGGTTTCGTTACGGAGGGCGCTCCCGCATCCTTTTTGGCCGCCCGCCCCGCGGCTTACTGCCTGTAGATGACCGACTTGGCCGACGGCCAGGAGACCCGATAGCCGAAGTCGATGGTTTGCTCCTGGTCCGGTTCGAGCTTGCCCTCCCAGGCGACGACCCCGCGCACGTCCTCGACATTTTGCTGCGTTGGCGCCTTGCCGGTCATCTCGACCTTGATTTCCTGGTTGGCCGACACCGGAATCTGGTCGAGCACGGCCAGCGAGATCGGCCGCTCGTGCATGCTCTTGACCGACAGCAGGAAGTGACGGCTGTCCGTGCGCGAGGTGGAGATCAGGCCCGTCTCGCCGCGCGTCTCTTCCACCACCGAGTAGCGCACGCGCACCAGATCGTCGACCCCGAACCCGAGCTCGTGATCCTCGCCGGGCGAGAGCATCGGCAGCCGCCCGGTGCCGACGAACGTCCCGTCCCGGAACAGCGAGACGGTGCCCGGAAGCAGCGGCGAGCCTTTCGGAAGCACGAACTTTGCGTAGAGATAGGCCTTGGGATCGACCTTCGGCACGGCGCGCACGGTAAGCTCGGGCTCGACCGTCTCGGTGCCGAGCTGCACGCGCTTGGCTTCGCCCGTCTCCGGAATGGCGAGCCGCCCCGGCACCGCGTAGAGCGCATGGAACGGCGCCTGCACCACGTCGGCGGGACGCTCGACCAGCGCTTCCCTTTTGCGCTCGTCACCCGCGCGATCCTGGTCGGACTCCTCCACGGCCTGGGCGGCGGCAAGTCCGTCCTCGAAGCCAGCGGACCGCCCGACGCTCGACGGCGCCGGCGCGGGCGCCATCGACATCTCCGGCCGCGGCATCGGCGGCGGCTCGAAATCGACGATCAACGGCCTGAGCTCCGGCGCCGAGGCCCCGGCCGCCGGTCGCGTCGTCGACAGCGTGATGGCAACGTCGGTCCAGGGCTCGCCCGTCTTCTGGCTGATCGACGCCCGGCGGCTGAGATCGATCCTGGGCGCGACCGTCTTGGCGCCCGTCGCGAGCCGCACGTCGTAGAGCGGCGTCCATGACGCGTGCTGCACCTGATAGCGCACCGTGATGTCCGCCTCGAGCGGCGACTGCGCCACGACGAACACCTTGGCCTCCGTGCGTTCGAGCTTCTCAGGGGCAACCTCCGAGAGCTTCTTCTCGAGGTCCTCGATTTTCTTGTCCGTCTCGCGAATTCTGAGTTGTGCGTCCTGGATGGTCCGCTGCGCTTCCGCCGAGCCCGCCGCGATGAGCGCCAGCACAGCGGTCCAGTCTTCGCCGCGCTCGACGCCACCTTGCGGCGCCGGACGCGTGGGAAGCTGCGTCAGGTTGGCGATCAGTGTCTTCTGCGTCTCGCCGGCCTGCACCTGCGCGTCGAGGCGCGCGCGCTCGTCGCGCAACGCCTCGATCTCGACCTCGATCTGATGGCGCTCCGTTGCCGCGGCCTCGCGATCCGCCTGCGGCACGAACAGGCGGCGCGTATCGACAGAGCCGATCTCGAGCTTGCCCGAGGCCGTCCCCTCGACACGGATCGAGCCCTCGACGGCGGTGGCCGGAAGATCGTGGAACACGATGGTGTGCTCGCCCTTCTCGAGCTGCACCTTGGCGACGCGCACCACCTCCGCGCCCATCGGAAACACAGTCACCGCATCGATGCGCGAGGAGGTTTCGACCTCGGCGGCCGAGGCCGCGCCGGCCGATAGGAGGAAAGCAGCAACGACGAGCACCTGCTTCACGGTGAGCAACCTTTCGGGCTGAGATCGAGACGCGCGATCCTAGCAGAGGAAGCGCTTAAAGGCGCAACAGAGCACGGGCGCCGGATGGCGCGATGACCGGCGTAGGGCCGTTTCCAGACCGAATTGTGTCGGTTGCTCCGTATGCAAAGGGCACGTGGCAGCCCTTTAACCATCCCGCCGGCCTGCTGAAAACGGCGCGGGGCCGGCAACCGCCAGCCCCGTCCGATACTTGCGGAACTTACGAAGACGCAGCCCGGACGAGACACCCCCGCAGGCCGCGCCTTCAATCCTATTTGATCGCCATCGGATAGCTGCGCGGCGAGTCGAGGCGATAGCGCGCGCTAAGCAGCAGATCGTGCGAGGTGATGTCGCGGATCTCGAGGCCGGGGACCGTGGTCGGGTCGAGATAGGTTCTGACCGGGCCCGATTCGGCGTCGCCGAGATCCGTGTAGCGGTAAGCGAGATCGACCGTGAACTGTTCGGTCACGTCGTAGCTGAGGCCCGCATAGAGTGCCCAGGCGAAGTTCGTCGTCGAGTTGTCGCGGGCAGAGAAGGCGAACCCGGCCTGAGGCGTGTTGATGTCCGTATAGCCCTGCACGTCGATCGAGGCGATGCCGATGCCGGCGCCCACATAGGGCGTGATGCCGCGCCAGGTTCCGATGTCGATGTAGGCGTTGAAGAGGCCGAGCCAGCTCTCGAGGTCCGCCTGGTGCTCGTTCGAGCCGCAACCGGTGCCGGGGCAAGGGCCGCCGTTGTCGTAGGTATCGAACGCCACGAAAAGCTGCTTGCCGCGATACTCGCCGGTGACGTCGAAGCGCAGCCAGCGGCTGTGCTCGACGCCGATGCCCATGCCGAACAGCGCCGTGGTCTTGATGTCCGTGTGATGCACGGTGAAATCGCCCGAGCTGAATTCGTCGCGCCAGATCGAGCCCGGCTCCGCGTTCTTCATGCCGATGGTACCCTTGAGGTACCAGGCGCGCCCCGACACCGGCGGAGGCGGAACGTCCTTGATGCTGCCATAACCGAGATCAGCGGCCCCGGCCGGCGCCAGCGAGGCGCCGAGGATGGATAAGCTGAGAGCTGTAAGCAGAAGCGCGCGCACACGCGAGAATGCCATGACTGTCCCCTTGGAAATCGTCCCGTTGCTGCGGCGGGACCGGCTTGACGCAGCACTGGTCTCGAGGAGGACTTTTCACTGGCAACGCTTAATAGAGGTTTAAAACGTGGCCCGTTGCAGGACACAGGAGTGCGATCCGCGCACGCCATTGCACGCCCGCAACGCACTGCTTAAGGAAATTATTAACCCGCGCGAAGCCGGGCTTCGCCTCAGGCCGCTTGGGCCGCGGCCTTGACGGCCTCGACGATGTCGCCGACGACGGTGGTGACGAGCTTCTCGTCATCCCCTTCGGCCATGACGCGGATCACCGGCTCGGTGCCCGACGGACGGATGACGAGGCGTCCCGCATCGCCAAGCCGCTGTTTCGCTCCCTCGATGGCCTTGCGCACGCGCTTGTCCTCGAGCGGCTTGCCATTGGCGTAGTGGACATTCTGCAGGATCTGCGGCAGCGGCTCGAACCGGGCGCAGACTTCGGACACGGGCTTGCCCGTCGCCACCGCGCAGGCGAGCACCTGCAGCGACGATACCAGCCCATCGCCCGTGGTGGTGAAGTCCGACAGCACGATGTGCCCCGACTGCTCGCCACCGACATTGTAGCCGTGACGGCGCATGTGCTCGACCACGTAGCGGTCGCCGACCGGCGTCCGGGCGAGCGACAACCCATGCTCCTTGAGGTAGCGCTCGAGCCCGAGGTTGCTCATCACGGTGGCGACGATGCCGCCCGCCGTGAGCTTGCCGCGCCGTTGCCAGCTTTCGGCGATCACCGCCATGAGCTGGTCGCCATCGACGATCTGTCCCTTCTCGTCGACGATGACCACCCGGTCCGCGTCGCCGTCGAGGGCAATGCCGATGTCGGCGCGCACTTCGCGCACTTTGCCGATCAGCGCCTCGGGCGCCGTCGAGCCGCACTTGTAGTTGATGTTGTGTCCGTCTGGGGAGACGCCGATCTTGATCACCTCGGCGCCGAGCTCCCACAACGCCTCGGGTGCCACCTTGTAGGCCGCGCCGTGCGCGCAGTCGATGACGATGCGAATGCCGTTGAGCTTGAGGTTCTTCGGCAGCGTGCGCTTGGCGAACTCGATATAGCGCTCCTGCGCGCTCTCGACCCGCGTCGCCCGCCCGATGCGCTCGGCGGCCGCGAGCAGCGGCTCGGACGGCCCGTCGATGAGCCGCTCGATCTCGAGCTCGACCTCGTCCGAAAGCTTGTAGCCGTCGGGATCGAACAGCTTGATGCCGTTGTCGCTGGACTTGTTGTGGGAGGCGGAGATCATGACGCCGAGGTCGGCGCGCAGACTGCGCGTCAGCATGGCGACCGCAGGCGTCGGCATCGGTCCGAGCAGGAACACGTCCATGCCGACCGACGTGAAGCCGCTCATCAGCGCCGCCTCGAGCATGTAACCCGAAAGGCGCGTATCCTTGCCGATCACGACACGATGACGGTGGCTGCCGTTCTGGAACAGCTTGCCGGCCGCCATGCCCACCTTGAGCGCGACCTCGGAGGTCATCGGGTGCTTGTTCGCAAGGCCGCGGATGCCGTCCGTGCCGAAATAGCGGCGTGTCATCTGTCCCTCGCTGAGAACAACAGCCTTCGGGGATTTTACGGCCGTTAACCCCCACCCGCCAAGGCATGTGTTGGCGCTATCCAGCCCCGTGGCGGCATGATCCCGAACCTAACACGGATTATGAGACAAAACCGTTAAAACAAGGCCTTGATAGGCTTACGTTGCGGGCTAACTCCGGCTGCCCGCTAAGCAATCCCGGTCTCCGACCCCGCCTGCGCGGCCTCCCAGACGGCGACCGCCTGGCGCGTCTCGGCGACATCGTGCACGCGCACGATCTGCACCCCCTGGGAAATTGCGTGCAGCGCCGCGGCAATCGAGCCTGGCACACGCGCGCGGGGGTCCTCGACGTTGCAGAGCTGACCGATCAGTTTCTTGCGCGAGGCCCCGAGCAGAACCGGCACCCCGAGCCCATGGTAGAGGCTCATGGCGTTGAGCACGGCCACATTGTGGTGGAGATGCTTGCCGAAGCCGATTCCGGGGTCGGCGATGAGCCGCGCCTTGGGAATTCCCGCGTCCACGCAGGCCCGGATGCGGCTCTCGAGAAAATCGAACACGTCGAGCACCACGTCGCTGTACTGCGGGTTGTCGTTCATCGTCTTCGGATCGCCCTGCGCGTGCATCAGCATCACCGGCAGCCCGCTTTCCGCCGCGACCTCGAGCGAGCGCGGGTCGTGCGTCAGCGCCGAGACGTCGTTGAGGATGTCCGCCCCGGCCTCTGCCGCGCGCCGCATCACCTCGGCCTTGCGGGTGTCGATGGAGATCAGCTTGTCCGTCTTGGCGCGCAGCCCCTCGATGACCGGGATGACGCGGCGGAGCTCGTCCTCGACCGGCACCGTATCCGAGCCGGGCCGCGTCGACTCGCCGCCGATGTCGAGAATGTCGGCGCCCTCCTCGGCGAGATTGAGCCCATGCGCGACCGCCACCTCCACCCGATCGAAAAGCCCGCCGTCCGAGAAGCTGTCCGGCGTCACGTTGACGATGCCCATGATGCGCGGGCGATCGAGCGAAAGTCCGGCAAGGCGTGCCCGCGGCGTTCTGATCGCCTCGACGAGGTCCGACGCGGCGAGCGTGTTCCGGCCCCAGTCGCGCTCGAAGAGATCGCCCAGGCCGATGCTGCGTCGGAGCGTGCCGGAGGGCGCCCGCTCCAGCACCTCGAGCGCCGAGAACACCAGTGGCCCGCCCGCGAGCGGCAGCCCGCCCCAGATTTCCTGCGGCTCCTCCGCCGGTCCCGCTCCGCCCCGCGCCGCGTAGATGCCGAGTGGGCGAATGTAGATCGAGCGTTGCATGATCGCGGAGTCCGTGTGGTTGAAAGGCGCGGTCAGGCCTGCGCGCGCGGGAGCCGGCTGCGGCCGAGCCGTAGAACTACGCTGACGGCCGCCAAGATCGCAACATTGAAGACCATCGCCGGCACGACGTGGCAGAAAACCCGCTCAGTGCTCCGTCTGCCGGGCGACCCATTGCGTGTGCTCGCGAGAGAAGGCGAGCTCGGCCTCGTTGACGAACTTGGAGACGTCGCCCTCCTGGTCGACGTCCTGGATCTTGCCGCGGATCAGGCTCACCTCGTGCGTCGTCAGGCTGTAGACGGAAGCGAGCTCGTTGAACTTCTTGATCTGCGTCCAGCCGATCACCGACGAGGCCAGCACCAGGAGCGGTTCGATGGGCCACACGCTGCTGAAGTCGGGAAACGCCACCCGCAGGATCACGAGCACCAGCGCCGCCAGGTAGATGAGCACGCCGATCACCATCCACCGCTCGCTCATCGCCTTGTTGAAGGCCGCCTTGCGGCTGTACCAGGCGAGCTGGTCCTCGATCCTGTGCTTCAGATAGTAGGCCCGCCGGTCCTCCCACGAGAGGCTGCGCACGGCCTCCATTTCCGGCGTCGTCTGCTGCGGTACCGCGTCGATGGGCGCGGCAAGGGTGGCGGCGATGTGCTTGTTGCTGTCGATGACGCCCGAGAGGTAGGCGCGAAATGCGGCGCGCGCCGACACCGGATCGGCGCTGCCGAACGGATCGGCGCGCATCACGTAGCGCCACGTCGAGGTCTTGATCGACTCCGCCAGCGCCCGGCTGCGATACCATTCCTGCTCGGGCTTGGTCGTCGAGCGCAGGAGCAGCACCGCGAGACCGAGCACCAGCACGATCGCATAGACCGCGAAGAAGCCGGACGCGTTCGAGAGATCGAGAGCGAGCACGGCCGCCAGAACCAGCAATCCGTACTCGGCGCGGATCAGGAGCAGATACCGCGACTGCTGCTCGGCCGCGGTATTGTCCGCCGAGCAGAACAGCGCCGGAAACGTCAGCTCCGGCGCGGCGGCGGCCTTCTGAGGCTGGACGTGGGCGGTTTCAGCCATTGCAGGGATCCCCGGCGCGCATGGGGAAGGCGCGGCACGCGGCGATCGGATGCACAGCCGCAGAGACGTTGCCGTTCCGCATTTCCCCCGCGGACGGGAGCATGGCGGTCGGCGGATTGCAAGTTCCGGCAGGCCTTTACCATCAATGCATCGGCTCCAATGGCCACCGGAAACGACAACGGCCGCGCTTCTGGCGCGGCCGTTTTTCTGTATCAGGACGATAGGATCGCGGCCGTTACGACTGCGGCTGAGGCTCCATGCCGCCCGCGTCCGGCTCCTCGCGCGGGCGCGAGCGCCCCGCCGTCGGCACGGCGGGGCCGGCCGAGCCCTTGGAGCCGTCGTCGTCGCGGCGCACGATCTGATCGCCGCGCATGATCGCCTGAACCTCCTCGCCGGTGATGGTCTCGAAGTCCAGCAGCGCCTTGGCGACCGCGTGCAGCTTGTCGATGTTCTCGGTCAGGATCCTCTTGGCCGTCTCCTCGCCGGTATGGACGAGCCTGCGGATTTCCTCGTCGATGAGCTTCGCCGTCTCGTCCGAGATGTTCTTGGTCTGCGTCACCGAGTGTCCGAGGAACACCTCCTGCTCGTTGCCGTTGTAGCGCACGCGCCCGAGCGTATCGGACATGCCCCATTCCATGACCATCGCCCGCCCGAGCTGCGTGGCCATCTGGATGTCGCCCGAGGCGCCGTTGGTCACGTTGTCCGGCCCGCCGAGGAGGATCTCCGCCTCGCGCCCCCCGAACAGCACCGCGAGCCGCGCCTCGCACCACTGCCGCGTGCGGCTGTAGCGGTCGCCTTCCGGCAGGTTCATGGTCACGCCGAGCGCCCGGCCGCGCGGAATGATGGTCACCTTGTGCAGCGGATCGTACGGCACCATGAGGCCGACGATGGCGTGCCCGGCCTCGTGATAGGCCGTGTTGCGCTTCTCTTCCTCGCTCATGACCATGGAGCGCCGCTCGGCGCCCATCATCACTTTGTCCTTGGCATCCTCGAACTCGGACTGCGTCACCAGCCGCTTGTTGCGGCGCGCGGCGAGCAGCGCCGCCTCGTTGACGAGGTTGGCGAGGTCCGCGCCCGAGAACCCGGGCGTGCCGCGCGCAATCGTCTTCGGATCGACGTCGGGCGCGATCGGGCTCTTCCTCATATGCACCTTGAGGATCTTCTCGCGGCCCGAGATGTCGGGGTTCGGCACCACGATCTGGCGGTCGAAGCGGCCCGGGCGCAGAAGCGCGGGATCGAGCACGTCCGGCCTGTTGGTGGCCGCGATGATGATGATGCCCTCGTTGGCCTCGAAGCCGTCCATCTCGACCAGCAGCTGGTTCAGCGTCTGCTCGCGCTCGTCGTTGCCGCCGCCGAGGCCCGCGCCACGGTGCCGGCCGACGGCGTCGATCTCGTCGATGAAGATGATGCACGGCGCGTTCTTCTTCGCCTGCTCGAACATGTCGCGCACACGCGAAGCACCGACGCCGACGAACATCTCGACGAAATCCGAGCCCGAGATGGTGAAGAACGGCACGTTGGCTTCACCCGCGACCGCGCGCGCGATCAGCGTCTTGCCGGTGCCCGGAGGGCCGACCAGCAGCGCGCCGCGCGGAATGCGCCCGCCGAGCCGCTGGAACTTCTGCGGATCGCGCAGGAACTCGACGATCTCCTCGAGGTCGGCTTTCGCCTCGTCGACGCCGGCGACATCCTCGAACGTGACGCGGCCCTGCCGCTCGGTGAGCAGCTTGGCGCGGCTCTTCCCGAACCCCATGGCGCGACCCGAGCCGGACTGCATCTGGCGCATGAAGAATACCCACACCGCGATCAGCAGCAGCATGGGGAACCAGTTGAGGATCACGCTCAAGATCGACGGAACGTCCTCGTCCGAGGGACGCGCCTTGAACTTCACGTCTTTCGCCTTGAGGCGCTCGACGAGCGTCGGGTCGGACGGCGCATAGCTGGTGAAGGGCGCCGCGTTTTCGCGCATTGTGCCGTAGATGCGGTTCCCGGCCAGCGTCACCTCGGCGACATTGCCGCCATCGACCGCCGTCAGGAAGTCCGAATAGTTGATCTCGCTCCCACGCCGTCCCTGTGTCGGATTGTTGAACAGGTTGAACAGCGCCGCGAGCAGCACGAAAACGGCAACCCAGATCGCAAGCTTCTGAAAATTCGGATTCATCTGTCTTCCCGAGAGAGCCGGCGCGGGGGGAAGCGGGGTGCCGGCAGGATCCGCAGTCTAGCTGAGATGTAAGATAGGGGTCGCCCCCCCGTTTGCCAAGTTTAATGGGCCGTTGTCAGACGGGCATGAGCGCCGCAGGGCCGCGTCGCTTCGAGGCGCCGCAACCCCCGCAAATGCTCAGCGCTGCGCACTATCGAGCCCGACGAACACCGCGCTGAAGCGAGCGTCGCACGGCGCCGCTTTGGGCATGCTGGGAATGCACAGGAGCTGCTCGCCGGACCAGACGGCGGGCAGGCCGGCCGCCGCGCGGGCCGGCGGGCGATCCTTCGCCGTAAGCCCACCCCTCAGGATTGCATATGCGGCCAGTCCCAGCGCGCGCACGGCCACAGGCGTTGCCGTCTCCTCGCCTGCCGACGCCGCGTAGCGAATCCTAAATCGCCAGTCCCACACCATCTCCTCGCCGGGCGCCAGCGCGAGCTCCGGCAGCGTGTGACGGGTCGGCTCACGATAGAGTCGCAGCGTCGTGCGCCCCTGCGAGACGATGCAGCCGCCGAGCGTCTGCGCGAGGGGACGCCCCTCCGCCAGCGTCGCCACCAGGGCCTCGATCTGCGAGAGCTGCGCGGGTTTCGCGAGTCCGCCGAACGCCGTGAGCAGCCGCGCCAACAGGCGCACGCGGATGTCCTCGGGCTCGCGTTCCCATGCCTTGCGCTCGAGGGAGGCGAACGATCCGTCGTGCACGTCGACGAGCGCCGCGAGCCGCGCCTCCGTCGTGCGCTCGAGCACCTCTCGCGCCCGCGTCAGCCGCGATGCGCTGAGCGCCAGCTTGTCGTTGGTGAGCCCGAGCGCGGACAGGTGGTCATGCGCGGCCCGGAGCCGCACGCGCTCGAAATCCAGCCGCTCGTTCGAGGGATCGTCGAGCCACGCGCCGCCCGCCTGCTTGACCACATGCGCGAGCAAACCCTTCGAGAGCTTGAGCAGCGGCCGCACGAGGCCGACCGAGCCGTCCGGAAGGAGCGGCCGCGAGGGCGCCATGCCCGCGAGTCCGTCGAGCCCGCTGCCGCGCCCGAGCCGCATGATCAGCGTCTCCGCCTGATCGTCCGCCGTGTGCGCCGTCACCACCGCCGCGGGAACCGCCACGCGCGCGTGCGCGACCAGCAGCGCATAGCGCGCCTCGCGTGCACGCGCCTGCAGCGCCGAGCCCGGTTTGTCGCCGCCCCAGACGAGCGTGGTGTGCTGAAAGCCGAGCGCCTTTGCCCGATCCGCCACCCACTCCGCCTCACGCGCCGATCCGGCGCGAAGCCCGTGGTCGACCGTCGCCACCGAGAGGACGACGCCGGCCGGAGATTTGCCCGATGCCACCCAGCGCGCTGCGAGCAGCATCAGCGCCATGCTGTCGGAGCCGCCCGAGACGGCGAGCACCACGTGGCGGAAAGGCTTGAGAAGCGCGCCGAGCAGAGCGTCGATATCGTGGTCGCTGATGGCGAGAGGCCCCGGCGCCTGCTCCTCGCCGGCCGGCCGAGGCGAGGCCCGGGTGCCGTTGCTACCCGCCTGCGCCATAACCGAAGCCTCGCGCCCAAGCGGTCATGGGCAGCCGATCCTCTGGCGCTCGCCGTCGGCCTTCGCCTTGAGCTGCGCCGGCGCCGAGGGGAACTTGCCGCCGACGCCGCGCAGCACCGTGCAGGCCTCCTGGCGCTTTCCGAGCTGGGCCAGCGCCATGCCGCGCTTGAGCTGGGCGTCGGGCGCCTTGCTGCTCTTGGCATAGCTCGAGACGACGAGATCGAACGCCTCGGCCGCGTCGGCGAAGTTGCGCTGCACGTAGTGCGACTCGCCGAGCCAGTAGAGCGCGTTCGGCGCCAGCGGGTCCTGCGGGTAGGTCTTCAGAAAATCGCGGAAGCCCGCCTGCGCGGCGCCGTAGTCCTGCTGCAGCAGGTGCCCGTAAGCCGTCTCGTAGACCTGCTTCGAGCTGCCGCCCATGCCGGGCTCGACGGCCGCGAACTCACCGCTGCCTGCGGGCGGAAGCGCTTCCGAGCCGTACGTCGTCGGCGGCGCGGCGCCATAGCCCGGCCCGGCGGGGGAACCACCAGGCGGCTGCTGAGGAAATCGGCTTTCCGGCGCGGGCGGCCCGCCGCCTGCGCCGAAACCATCGTCGGGAAACGCATTGTCCGAGGTCACCGTCGTCGATCCGAAGCGGCTGGTCTGCGGCGCGTCGGGAGCGAACCCGTCACCACCCGCGTCCGAGCGGCGCTGCGCGCCGGCACGAACCTCGGCTGCGAGCTGCTCGACCTGCGCCGTCAGCGCGCGGATTTGCGTCTCGAGCGAATCGAGGCGCGCGCCGTCGCCCGAGCCCATCGGCAAGCTCGACTCCGAGCGCGCCGGTGCCGAGACCGCGCCGCCCGTGCGCGCGAGCGATTCCAGCGTGCCGATCACCACCTGCAGGTCGACGAGCTGTCCCTCGAGCTGCTCGACGCGCTCCCGCAGGCCCGCCGAGTCGCCCTGTGGCGCCGCCTTCTGGGCCGGCGCCTTTCCCTGTTGCGGAGCCTTGACCTCGGGCAGCGCCTCGCTCTCGACGCCTTGCGCCAGCGCCGCGCCAGCGAAGCATGGGAGCGCCAGCATGACGCCTGAAATCGCACCCGCAATGCGCCCCTTCACCAACGACCTCATCCCCTGCATGGGCGCGACGCCCTCCATCGTTCAAAACCTTGCCGCACCATAGGCTGTGCGGCCCCGCAAAGCCATGCCGTGGCGAAGGGCACGGACCCTTCCCGCCCTCGCATGACACACCATGCCGCACCCTGACGCAGCGCGTTTGCCATCGCCTCGATCACGCTCATTGCGTCGGCTGGACGGGCACTGATCCGCCGCTTTGCGCGCGCCGGCCCTGCATCGACTCGAGCCGGCTGTTGAGCAGGATGGTGACCGCGCGCCGGTTCTGGGCCAGGCATTCGGGCTCGGGGCAATCCGATACGCGATCGTCGCGTCCTCGCCCGTAGGCCACGAGCCGCATCTCGTCCACGCCCTCGGCGATCAGTCGGTCGCGCACCACGGCCGCGCGCGTTTCGGAAAGCCGGCGCGTCTCCTCGTCGGGGACCGCCCCGTCGTCGGAGAAGCCCTCCACCGCCGCTGAGAGTTCGGGATAGCGCTGCAGGAAGCGCGCTTGCGCCTGGATCACGCCCTGCGCCCGGATGCCGAGGTCCACGCTCCCCGCGCTGAAGAAAACGCGATCGCCGGCTTCCGAAAGAAACCGGCCGTCGATGGCCGGCGATACGCGGGCCTGATGCAGCTCGGCGCGCGTCGGCGGCGGTGCAAGGCTGGGCGCGGGGCGAGCGGCGGGAAGCGGCGCTTCTGCCTCCTGGTCCTCCGCCCGCGGCTGAGCCGCCGCCGGACGCAACACGGGCGGCGTCACGTCGCTCTTGGCGCCGCGGTAGATGGCTCCGAGATGCTGGCGCGCCGCCGCGGCCCGCGCGCTGTCGGGGGTTTCCGCGATGAGTTTTTCGAAGAGGCGCTGCGCGTCCGCGCTGCGCCCCGCCTCGAGCGCCTTGACGCCCTGATCGTAGAGCGCATCCGCCGAGACGTCGCGCGTCGCGACCGGCTGTTGCCATCCCGGGAAGAACCAGGCGCCGCCGTCATCCTCGTCCGCGCTGCCGCGCCGCGACGCCTTGGGCAGGCCGGCCGGCGGATCGACCACGGACACGCCGTCGTGCGGCGTGCCGATGGTGAAGGCGCCGATCGGAACGTCGTCGCCGGCGCGAGCACGGTCTTCGGCACGTGCGGTGGAGACGAGGGCTAGGCTCGCGAAAGCCGCCGCCATGACGAGGCACACGACCGCGAGGCACACGATGATGAGACCCGAGCTCCGCCGGCCCGATTGTCCGAGCCCTGCGATCGCCGATGCCCCCGCGTGGGGTGTGCGCATGGTCGACACCCTAGTTCAACTTCGCGTTTGGACGCGCCAAACGCCGTAGCCGTCTCAGGAAAACCTCTGCGCTGGCAATACGGCCAAACTTTGCTGCCGCTCGGCCGGAAGCCGGGCGAAAAAGTGCTGATCGAGGGGTGGATTAAACCCGGTGGCAGGACACGGCTCGACGGTCCGGAATGCCGCCCGGCACGGCGTGGACCGGACCGCCCTCAGATCGCCCTAGGAGGCAACGCGGCTGTTGAGGACCGTCTGTGCGCGCCGGTTCTGCGACCAGCACGAGATGTCGTTGCAAACCGCGACCGGGCGCTCCTTGCCGTAGGAGATCGTGCGCATGCGGTTAGCGGCGATGCCGTTCTGAGCCAGGAAGTTGCGCACCGTCGTCGCGCGCCGGGCGCCGAGCGCGATGTTGTATTCGCGCGTTCCACGCTCGTCGGCGTGTCCCTCGATGGTGACCGTAAACTGCGGATACTGGCGCAGCCACTGAGCCTGCTTGGAGATCGTCGCCTGCGCCTCGGGGGTGAGGTCGGTGCTGTCGGACGAGAAGTAGACGAGGTCGCCGACGTTGACGCTGAAGTCGCGCTGCGTGCCGGGCGTGATCGGACCTTTGCCGTCCGGCCCGAGCTGGGCGTTGGGGTCGTTCTGGTTGTTGGCGCAGCCGGCCATGCCGGCAGCCACGAACGCCAGCAGAACCGCACAGGTGAACCCGGAGGCCCGGAAAACAGCCGCCATAAATCATTTCCTTTCGTCGGCTCGACGGCGGCGATCCGCGCACCGGAGCCAGATAACTCCCCTTACGGCCTCAGATACGCGAGGCGAAGTACGAAAATGTGGCCGCGACATCAGCGCTTCGTTGCCGAGCGACGATGCGCCGCCCTCCGGCTGCAAGCCTTCCGAGGCAATTCCCCTGCAGTCCCGAGCCACTCACGGGCCCTAGCGGGGTGTCGGGCGGTCGCCATGGCACCGGTCCCGATTCCGGTGCGACGCGGGCGCTACGAGCGGGGATTTCGCCGCTTCGGCCCAATGCCCGTCCCCAGGGACGCGCTTGGAAAATGAGCGATCCCGCCGCACGCGGCAAGGACGAATGCGACAATGGCGAAATCGCCTGGGGAAAGAGGTGGATGACCGCACAAGGCGGTCGCACGCGTGCAAAAACGAAAAGAGCTGTCGTAGCATCGCTACGACAGCTCTAATCTATTCAGGGTGACCTGGACGAGCCTAGGTCAGACCCAGCATTCGCTTAGCGAACGTCGGCAACAGCCGGAACGTCGGCGCCGAGCTTCAGCGGAGCGGCCTCTTCGCGACGGCAAGCGCCGAGAGCGACAGCAACGATAGCAGCGGCAAGAACGATAGCGCCCTTCATGGTAGTAATCTCCTGTTGTGTCCCAAAGTGAAATTCGGACGTTAGCGAGCCACTTCCGTGGCAGTCGAAACCTCGGCGCCGAGCTTCAACGGAGCCGCCTCTTCACGACGGCAAGCGCCGAGCGCAACAGCGACGATGGCAGCCGAGAGAACGATCAGCCCCTTCACACCATGCATGGTCTTGTCTCCTGATGCTTGTTCGGCAACGAGCCGAATATTTGGGTACCGGGATGGCTTGATTTGATCAAGAAGCGAGGGCGTCATGGCACTGTTTTCCACCCTCGTAGATGCGAAAATGCAACTCCGTTGTCGAGGTTCAACGAGCCTTCGGCGGCCCGGCGCAAAGCACCAGGAAACAGCTGACCCGACACGCGAAATCGCCTCAACACGAGTGAAAGTCGCTGATGCAAGAATGGGCCATGTGCGGTTAAGAACCGGTAAAGCTGTGCCTCAGTTGAGGAGCGGCGACCAGGCCGGGTCCGAGCCGTAGGACGGCGTGCTGACGACACGCTCGTTGTAGCCCGTGAGGTCGACCGAATAGATTCGCGGTCCCCCTTCCTCGCCCTGGCTCTCGCGGAAGAACATCAGCACGCGACCGTTGGGAGCCCAGGTGGGCCCCTCATTGTGGTATCCCTCGGTAAGAATACGCTCCCCCGAACCGTCCGGCCGCACGACGCCGATCAGGAACCGCCCGGCGAGTTGCTTGGTAAACGCGATGTAGTCGCCGCGCGGCGACCAGACCGGCGTCGAATAGCGCCCCTCGCCCATGCTGAGCCGCCGCGCATTGGACCCGTCGGAGCCCATCACGTAGAGCTGCTGGGTGCCGTCTCGATCACTCTCGAACACGATCTCGCGCCCGTCGGGCGCGTAGCTGGGGCTCGTGTCGAGGGCGCCCGAGCTGGTGAGCTGGCGCGATTGCCGGGTCCTGAGATCCATCTCGAAAATATTGGCGTCTTTCTCTCGTTGCAGGCTCATGACGACCCGCTGTCCGTCCGGCGAGAACCTGGGAGCGAACGTCATGCCCGGAAACTGGCCGACCGCCTCCGTCTTCCCGTTCTGCAGGTTCATGAGGAACACTTCAGGCTGCTCCTTGCCGTAGGCCATGTACGCGATCTCGCTCGCCACCGGGTTGAAGCGCGGCGTCAGCACCAGCTCCTTGCCCTGGCTCAGAAGGCGCACGTTGGCCCCGTCCTGGTCCATGATCGCAAGCCGCTTCACCCGCTTGGCCTTCGGGCCCGTCTCGTCGATGAACACCACCCGCGTGTCGAAGTAGCCCTTCTCGCCGGTGAGCCGCTCGTAGACCTGGTCCGCGACGAGGTGCCCGACGCGCCGCCAGTTCTGTGCTCCGGTCGTGAAGCGCTGCCCGGCGAGCGCCTTGCCGCTGGTCACGTCCCAGAGCCGGAACTCGGACGTGAGCCGCCCGTCGCCGGCGCGCGTGACGCGTCCCACCGCGAGCGCCTCCGCGCCGATCTGCCGCCAGTCAGGGAAGCGTGGCAACGCATTGACGTCCCTGATGTCTTCCAGAAACGACGCCGGGTCGAGAGGCTGGAAGAGACCGGAGCGCTCGAGGTCGGCCATCACCACCTGCGCGATGTCCTGCGCGAGCTTCGGGTCATCGCCCGTGAAGGCCGGGATGGCGATCGGGATCGGCGCAACCACGCCTTGACGCTGCGTGCCGCGCAGGCCCTCGGAGCTGAAGCCGTCCTGGCCGCCGCCCTGATAGGCGCCCTGGTCGAGACTGCCTCCGCCGCGCGGCGGAGCCGGTGGCGGCACGTCATAGCCCTGATCGCGGAGCTGATCCTGGAAGCCTCCGCCGCCCGCGCCTTGAGGCGGACGATAGGCGTCATCGACCTGCGCCGCGGCCGGCATCGCGCCGAGGCATGCGAGGAGCACGACCAGCGCCGGCACCCGCGTCGGAAACGGAATGCGGAAAGTGCGCACGAGGGGGAAGAGGTCTCTGATCATTGTTCTCATCTTCGATCAACACCGATTCGCATGTCAGAGCACCAAGTCAAAGCATCTCGCGCGGATCGAAATCCCAGATGATCGATTTCCAGGCCCAGTACCTGTCGGCCGGCAGCGTGAAGGGCGAGCAGGCCTTCACGGCGCGCATCGCGGCCTCTGCGGCTATCTGATAGACGGGGCCGGATTGCGGCGATTCGAGCGCCGGCTCGCCGTCGAGCGAGCCGTCCGGAAGCATGCGCCAGCGCAGCGTGACGACCATGGTCTCGATCCCTCCGCCGCCCCCCGGCAGCTTCCAGCACCGGCGTAGCTGCTGGCTGATCTGGCTGCGCAGGAGATCCTGCTCGCGCACCGAGAGCCGAGGCGCATCGCCCTCGGCCGCGCCGGCCGTCGGGCCCGTGTAGTCGGTCGGGTTCTGTGGCGCGGCGGCCGAGTTGGGGGCGCCCTTGCGCGTCGGGTCCTTGTCGAGGAGCGCGGCGAGGCGGTCGGCCTGCTCCTGCTTTTTCTTCTTTTCGTCTTCCTTGCGCTTCTGCTCGGCGAGCTTCTTCTTGCGCTCCTGCTCTTTTTTCTTCTTTTCCTCCTCGGCCTTTTTCTTTTTCTCGTCCTCGGCTTTCTTCTTTTCTTCTTCGGCCTTGCGCTGCTCGTCAGCCTTGCGCGCCTCCTCGGCCTTCTTCTCTTCCTCGATCTTGGCGAGCTCGTCCGGAGTGGGCCCAGGCGGCGTCGGCTCGACCGGCAGCTCGGCGAGCTTCTCGGCGATCGGATCCTTCTTGGGCTCTTCCTTGGGCGGCTCGGGCTTGGGGGGCTCGGGCGGCGGCGCTTCGGCCTTCTTCTCTGGCTCGGGCGGGGTCGGCTCGACCGGAAGCTCCTGCGCCGTGATCGGCTTCGGCTTCTCGGCCTCGACCTTCGACACCTCGGGCTTCGGCTCCTCCTTGGCCTTGGCCTCGAGCTCGGTCGCGGTCGTGCTGCCCTTCTTGAGCGCGAGAAGATCCGAAGGCGTGATCAGCGCCACCTCGATCGGTGCCGGCTCCGCTGGAGTGAGCGGCGCCGTGTTGAGCATGGCGAGGTACATCCAAAGGAGCGCCCCGCCGTGCAGGATGATGGAAACGGTCAGTCCGAACGGCACGGCCTCACCCCGCCGAGTAGAGCCCCGCACGCGGCACGACCCGGCGCGCCGCGACGGACCCGTGACGATGTCGGGAACCCGCGGCGCATCTTGGCCCCACGTGCCGGCCTCTTCTGCACCATGCCTTCATCCTTGCGCGGACGCGGCGCCATCACGAGCCGCCTGCCCCGCCGACGTCTCAGGGAGGCGACGCCCCGCCTTCCACCTCTGTCACCAGCGACACCTTCTTGAACCCGCCGGCACTGATTCGTCCCATCACCAGCATCACCTGCCCGTAGGAGATGCCCTTGTCGCCACGTACGAAAATCTGCTCGTCGACGCCGTTCTTGGCGATCGCCTTGAGCTTGTCGGCGATCTCGTCGATGGCGACCTTCGTCTCGCCGATGAAAACATCCCCGTTGGACGAAACCGAGATGGTGAGCGGCTCGTGATTGCTTTCGAGCTGCTTGCCCTGCGATTGCGGCAGCTCGATTGGCACGCCGACGGTGAGCAGCGGCGCCGCCACCATGAAGATGATGAGCAGCACCAGCATCACGTCGACCATCGGCGTGACGTTGATCTCGCTCATGGGCGCATGCCGGCTGCCGCGGCTTCTGCGCCGTCCGCCACCCCCGGCTTTGAGGCTCATTCCCATGCCCGCGTCAGCTCCTGACGTCGATCTGGCGCGAGACGATGGCGGCGAACTCGTCGGCGAACGCCTCGAGCCGCTGGCTGATGTGCGCCGAGTCGGCCGAGAACTTGTTGTAGAAGACCACCGCCGGGATGGCGGCCATGAGCCCGAGCGCGGTGGCGAACAGCGCTTCCGCGATGCCGGGCGCCACCACCGCGAGGTTGGTGTTCTTCGACACGGCGATGGCCTGGAAGCTGGTCATGATGCCCCACACGGTGCCGAACAGGCCGACGAACGGTGCCGTCGAGCCGACGGTGGCAAGGAACAGGAGGCGCCGGTCGAGCCGCTCCATCTCGCGGCTGATGGTGACGTCCATCACCTTCTCGACACGCAGCTGGATGCCGCCGAGCGCGCGGATGTTGCCCTCGACGGAGCGCTTCCACTCGCGCATGGCAGCGACGAACAGCGCCGCCATGGTGATCGTGTGCCCGCGCGAGAGGCCGTTGTAGAGCTCGTCGAGCGACTGCCCCGACCAGAAGGTCGCCTCGAAGCGGTCCGCCTCGATGCGCGCGCGCCGGAACGCGATCAGCTTCTCGATGATGATCGCCCACGACCAGATGGACGCCAGCAGCAGGCCCGCCATCACGAACTGGACGGTGGGTGAGGCCTGCAGGAAAAGTTCGATGAAGGAAACGCCATGCGCCTGCGGCGCAAGCTGGGTCGTCGTCACGTCGGCGGGATTCATTGCATCAACCGTCTTTCGAGGTCACACCGGGCTCGCCCCGGCTCGAGGCGTGCCGGAACGCGAAATTGCGGGGCTCAAATAGGACCTGGGACGGGCGACCGCGTACCCCGTGAAATCGTCTGTGCCTTGTCAGCAATCGCGCCCCCCATGGCGGACTGCAACGTGCACTGGCGCGCACGGACCATCAAGGCCCATGTTGCCGCGCAATATGACTAAACGAGGGCCAGGAAAAGCCCACGACACAGGGAGATGAACCTAAACCGAGCGCGGTCCGTAGAGGATGAGGAAGGCCCCGGCGAGACAGATCGCCCCGCCCGCGAGGTCCCAGCGATCCGGCCGCGTGCCCTCGAACGCCCACAGCCAGGCGAGCGACGCCACGATGTAAATTCCTCCGTACGCGGCGTAAGCACGCCCCGCGAAGTCGCTGTCGATGCGCGTCAACAACCAGGCGAACGCGACCAGCGCGGCGACGCCCGGGATGAGCCAGAGCGCGGACGCTCCCTGCCGTGCCCAGGCCCAGAAGGCGAAGCAGCCCGCGATCTCGCACAGCGCTGTCACGGCGAAGATGGCAATGCTGGTCATCGGGTTCTACGTCTCCAGCAGCCCGCGCCACGCGCCCGTCTTGGGATCATAGGCTTGGATCTCGCCCGCCTCCATGTCGTAGAGCCAGCCGTGAACGCCGACGCGGCCCTCGGCGACACCCTCGGCGACGACCTCGTACGTCATGAGGTTATCGAGCTGGAACTGCACATGCGCGCGGATCGTCGCCAAGCCGCGCTCCGCCTCCGGGACGCGCGCCGCCGCGACCAGCTCGTGCGCGCGCCGCGTATACTCGACCCAGCGCCCGAGATGGGCCTCCCGGTCCGGCGGGATGGGCTCCGCGAGCGCCTGGATGCCGCCGCACCCCGTGTGCCCGCACACCACGATGTCGTCGATGCCAAGATGTGCGAGCGCATACTCGATCGCCGCCCCCACGGCCTCGTCGTCGGCCCAGGCGGGCGGCACGCAGTTGGCGATGTTGCGCACCTCGAACAGCTCGCCCGGGTCCGCCTGCGTGATCTGCGACGGCACCACGCGGCTGTCCGAGCAGCCGATCCAGAGCAGCCTCGGTTTCTGCTTCTTGGTGGCGAGGCTCTTGTAGAACACGCGGTCGCGCTCGAACTCGAGGCGGAACCGCTCGTAGCCCTCCATCGCATCCTTGATATCGAGATCGATACCGCTCGCGTCTTTCGCGGTTGTCATGGGCGCCCCCCGGCATATCTCTCTGCTGCGGGCATCATCCCCGGATGCCGCGCCCTTGTCCATGCATCGATGTCCATGCGCCGGTGATGTGTCGGGCGAGCGACGGTCAGTCGGCCTTCGCCGCACTGGGGCCGAGGACATGGCCTTGCTCGGCCCCGCCGAAGGCGGTCCGCACCGCCGTCGAAAGACGGAGCGGCTTTCCGGACACGGCAACCAGCACCACCGTCACCTCCGCCTCGAACACGCGCCTGTCGCCGTTGAGCACAGCCTGAAGCAACGTGACGCTTGCCCCGCCAAGCTCCTTGACCCGCGTCTCGATCATGAGCACGTCGTCCATGCGCGCCGGTCTGAGGAAGTCGCAGTTCATGCGCCGCACCACGAACGCCGCCGGCTCGACGCTCGCCGAGCCGTCGATGAGGCGGCGCGAATCCGTGCCGAGGAGGCGCAGGAAATCCGTACGCCCGCGCTCGCACCAGCGGATGAAGGAAGCGTGGTAGGCGATCCCGCCCGCGTCCGTGTCCTCGAAGTAGACGCGCACCGGCAGCACGTGCCGCCGCCCGCTCTCGTCGTCGATGATGCGGCCTGCCAGATCTGGCCAGTCGCCCCGTGCCGCGCTCGTGTTAGCTGCGCTCATGATAGGGGTGTCGCGCCCATGCTGGGATCGATTCCGGTTTCGACTTGGCTCACGTGTGCCGCCCACGCCCAAGCGGGGTCAAGCGGCATTGTGTCCCGACGCGACCGTGACCAGGAGGATTTCCGGCGGCACCCCGAAGCGGATCGGCAGCGACGAGCAGCCGAGCCCCGCCGACACGATGAGGTTGCGCCCCTCCTCGACGATGTGCCCGTAGCGGTACCGCTGGCCATACTTGGAGGGAATGATCGGCGCATAGCCGGCGACGGTGACCTGTCCGCCGTGCGTGTGGCCCGCGAGAGTAAGCGCCACGCGCGCCGGCACCTCGGGAAAGATGTCCGGCTCATGCACCATCAGAATGACGGGAGCATCGTCCGTGATCTTGGCCAGCGTCGCCGGCAGATCGTCCACACCACGATACCCCTTCGTAGTGTCCGAGTCCCAGAACGCCCACTGATCGCCAAGCCCGGCAATCCAGAACGGCAGCCCGTCCTTCTCGAAGCGAACCGCGTCGTTCTCGTAGACGGGAATGCCCGCCGCTTCGAGCGCGATCCTGGCGTGCGGCGTGCCCCCGCCTTCGCTCTGCACCGCGCGATCATCCCACCAATCGTGATTGCCGAGCACCGCATGTACGCCGAGCGGCGCCTTGAGCCCCGCAAGCACGGCGGCCCACGCCTCGGGCGGCACGACGCGGCTCCAGCCGGCCATGCGCCCTCCCCGCACGTAGTCGCCGAGCAGCAAGATCGCATCTGCCCCAAGGGCGTTCGTGCGCGCCACGATCCGGCGCAGCCGCTCGATGCCGAGCCACGGCTCGCAAACGTGCAGATCCGCGAGCACGGCGATACGGAGTGAGAGGCTGTCCGGCCAGTCCGGCGGCGAGACGGAGTACGGGGTGATTCCAAGACGAAACGGCTCCGCGAATGCATAGCCGCCGAAGCTCATTGAGCCGACGCCTGCCAGCGCCAGCCCCTTCACCACTTGCCTGCGTGTCAGCACGCCATCTCCATGATCGCCGGAGCCCCGCCCAGGCCCGAGCAAGAATTTCAGCTAACCTCTCAGGAACATAAGGCGCAACTTCGGCGCGCAACTATGCTTACTCCTCGCCGTCCTCGAACATGGGAAGCTCGGGCGAGGCGGCGCGTGCCGGGCCCGAAAGGCCGAGATGGCGGAAGGCTTTGTGGGTGAGCACGCGTCCGCGCGGCGTGCGCCCGATGAAGCCCTGCTGCAGGAGGAACGGCTCCACGATCTCCTCGAGTGCGTCGCGCGGCTCGGAGAGCGCGGCGGCCAGCGTCTCGATCCCGACCGGGCCGCCCTCGTAGGTCACGGCGATGCACGTGAGATAACGGTGATCGAGGGCATCGAGGCCGGCTTCATCAACCTCGAGCGCGCGCAGCGCCACGTCGGCCACGCGGGCGTCGATGACGGGCGCGCCCGAGACCGCCGCGAAATCACGCACGCGCCTGAGGAGACGTCCCGCGATGCGCGGCGTGCCCCGCGCGCGCCGCGCGATCTCCGTTGCCCCGTCCGGGGCGATCGGCGCGCCGAGCACGCGCGCGCCCCGCGTCACCACGCTCTCCAGTTCCTCGACCGTGTAGAAGGTGAGCCGCACCGGAATGCCGAAACGGTCACGCAGCGGCGTCGTGAGCAACCCGAGCCGCGTCGTCGCGCCGACCAGCGTGAACTTGGCCAGATCGATGCGTACCGAGCGCGCCGCCGGCCCCTCGCCGATGATGAGATCGAGCTGGAAATCCTCGAGCGCCGGATAGAGGATCTCCTCCACCGCCGGGTTGAGGCGGTGGATCTCGTCGATGAACAGCACGTCGCGGTCTTCGAGATTGGTGAGCAGCGCCGCAAGGTCGCCCGCCTTCGAGATCACCGGCCCCGACGTGGCGCGGAACCCGACCCCCATCTCCTTGGCCACGATCTGGGCGAGCGTCGTCTTGCCGAGGCCCGGCGGCCCCGCGAACAGCACGTGGTCGAGCGCGTCGCCACGCGTTCTCGCCGCCTCGATGAAGACGCGCAGATTGGCGCGCGCCTGCTCCTGGCCCACGAACTCGGAGAGCGAGCGCGGCCGGATCGACGCCTCGTAGGCGTCCGCCTCGCGCTTTGCCCCGCTGATGAGGCGGTCGGTCATGTTTTGTTCGTGGCGGTGTTCGCCGCCGCCGTCAAGCGCACCGAAACATCACGCGGGCCGAATTCGAACGCGCCGGCAGCGCTACACCGACCGGCAGAAAATCCGCCCGAACACCAGCGCGATCGCCGGCGGCGCGGCGGCGAGCAGGCCGTACATGAGGGCGTGCCTCGTCGTCGCCGCACGCAACGCCTCGACCGTTGCCGGATCGGAGGCCGACACGTCCATCGGCACGTAGGGCGCGCTTGTGATGCCGAGATAGGCGACGATGCCCGTCCAAACGAGCGACAGCACGAGCCACACCGGAAACGAGACGAGCTTGCACATTTGTGCCTCCTTGGGACCACGAACGCTCGTTGAGCGCCGGGCCCGTGTCAAGGGTGCCGTGCGATGCGCCGCGGGAGGCTCCACTCCGGCGACGGCGGGCGCGCGTCATTGCCCAAGCAACGGCACCCTGTTGCGCTCCTACCTTGCGAGCTCCTTCAAGCCGCGCCGGATGAGCTTGGCGGTATCGGCATCCTCGCCGAGCTCTTTCATGGCCGCCGCCACGGCCGCCGATGCCTGCAAGGGATTGTAGCCGAGGTTGGTCAGGGCCGAGATGGCCTCGGCCGTGGCGAGCCCCTCGGGCGGCAGCTCCGCGACACCGCCCGGGCCGGACGCGACCGGCACGTGAAGCCCGGCGACCGACAGCGCCGGCGCCTTGTCCTTGAGCTCGGCGACGATGCGCTGCGCGAGCTTCTTGCCGACCCCCGGCGCCTGCTCGACCGCCGCCCAGTTGCCGAGCGCGATCGCGCTGGCGAGATCCTGCGACGAGAGCACGCCGAGCACGCCGAGCGCCACCTTCGAGCCCACGCCCTGCACGCTCTGCAGCGTACGGAACCAGCTCCGCTCCACCTCGCTCTGGAACCCGTAAAGCCGGATCGCATCCTCGCGCACGTGCGTGTCGATGGTGAGCGTCACGGATTCGCCGAGCTTCAGGTTGCGCAGCGTGCGCGCCGAGAGTTGCACCTCGTAGCCGACGCCGCCGACATCGACGATCGCATGCGACTCTCCGATGGCGTCGATCTTCCCCTTGAGTTGTCCGATCACGAGCGTTGTCCGATCACGAGTGCTGCCAGCTCATTCCGCCGCCCCCTCGCTCATAACACGCCGCGCGAGCGCCGCCGCGCCGCGATGGCTCGCATGGCAGATGGCGATGGCCAGCGCATCCGCCTCGTCCGCGCTCTCGAAGCGCGCCTTGGGAAGCAGGAAGCCGATCATGGCCTGGACCTGCTGCTTCTCCGCGTGACCCGCCCCGACTACGGACTTCTTGATCAGGTTCGGCGCGTACTCGGCGATGCGCAGTCCTCGCATGGCCGGAGCCAGCAGCGCCATGCCGCGCGCCTGGCCGAGCTTCAAGGTCGCGCGCGCGTTGTCGTTGACGAAGGTCTCTTCCACGGCCGCTTCGGACGCCCCCCACGCCGCGATGACGCTGGTCAGCCCTTCGAACAGCTCGCGGAGCCGGTAGGCGAGATCCTCGTCCGAGGTCGAGGTGACGCACCCGGACGCGACATAGGTCAGCCGCACGCCGTCGGCCTCGATGACGCCCCATCCGGTGCGCCTCAAGCCCGGGTCGATGCCGATGATTCGAACCTGCCGCTCCCCCCGCATGCCTCCGCATATCACGCTTGGTTGATTCGCGGGCGTTTCGGCATGGACCACCCCTCATGCCGGAGGCATGTCTCCGACAGGATGTGGGGGAGGCTCGGAGGGGGATTCCAGAACATCGGCCGTTGGGCCTCCCCGACCCTCCCCACGAGGGGGAGGGGGGAGTTGCCTAGATCCTCACCTCGGCGTGCTTGCGCAGCCTGAGCGCGAAGCCGACCAGCAGCGCCCCGTACATGATCGCGAACGACCCGATGACGAACACCATGGCGAGCGCGCCCGCCTTCGGCCACAGCGCCAGCAGCACGCCGAAGGTGATCGAGAGCACGCCGCTCGCGATCAGCAGCCACTCGTCCTCGATCTCGTTCCTGAGCTGGATCGCGCCCACGATCTGCAGCACGCCGGTCGCGATTGCCCATCCGGCGATGAAGAACAGCAGCACCAGCGCCGTGATCTGCGGCCACACGGCCGTCAGAAGCCCCGCCGCGATGCCGAACACGCCGATCAGTGCCAGCCACCAGCGCGGCATCGGCGTCCCGCCGCGGATCGCCGCCGCGATCGCGAGCACCCCATCGGCGAACGCGAACGCGCCGTAGAGAATGACGAGCGTGATCAGGGTGATCCCCGGCCAGATGAAGGCCAGCGTGCCGAACAGGATGGCAAGGATGCCGCGCAGCAGGATGAGCCCCCAGTTGCGCGCGAGCGCATCCAGCATGGGGCGCATTCTGACGGTGCCGGGCGGGTAGGCGGTGGACGAGGCTGGCATGGTCGGTCTCCCAGTGTCGCTTGAAGCGCGACGTCATGTGACGCGGTCCCCCCCGTCTGCAAACTCTACACCCGCCAACCGTTCGGGTCTGCAATGGTCTGCGGAATTGGGTTAGGAAAGTAGCTCAATGTAAGCGGAACCTCGCCACGCCGGCCCCGGCCGGCAGCCGGCGAGGACGCCTTAACCAACGGGAGATGCACGTGCCCTTTCCGATCGCGCTCGACGCCAACGCATGGATGATGATCTGGGGCGCGGGCCTCGCGCTCCTCGCTGTCCTCATCATGTGGCGCATGTCGCGCTACGACCTTCAGGGCGCGGCCTTCGACAGCGCCTGGCAGCTCGCCCGCGGCAAGCGCACGGCCGAAACCCCTACCGCGCTCGAGGAGAAGTATCGGGAGATCGCCGGCGAGGCCTCCGTCACCGGCAAGGCCCGCCGCGCCGCCGGCACCGTCATCGGCCACTTCGCCGCCAAGGTCGCAAGCCTCGTCGCCATGCTGATGCTGCTGGCGGGCGCGGGGCTGATCGCGGCGGGGTATTTCTGGAGGTGACGCGGGGGCGATAGAGACGTCGACCGCGAGTCGATCGCAGTCCTTCGAGGCTGATCGGGTGCGTCCGAAGGCAGCCGGGCGACGCGAGCCGGGCCGGGCTATTGGCCTGGATTCGCCTGCGCGCCGAGCACGCCCGACTTGTAGACGCCGTCCATCAGCTTGGCGATGTCCGCATCTCGCATGTTCCACTGATGGTACCAGTTCTCGAAGCTTTCGGCCGTCGCTCCAGGATCTTCGTTGAGCAGCTTGTGCCAGTTTTCGAGCGCTTCCTGCTTGCGGCCGAGCTGACCGTAGATCGGGATATATTCAATGTAGGCGTGACGCGCCTGTTGGTCCGCGTGCTGCCGGCGCATCTCGAGCGCGCGCTCGTAGTCGCCTTTCAAATAGTAATCGAACAATAGCGTCGCGTGATACCACCCGGCAGCGGCGTGAGCATTGAGCGCATTCGCTCGTTCCGCTAGGGCCACCCCGCGTTGCCACTGTCCCGTGCTCGCAATCATGTAACCGAGAGCGGCCAGGATCTCGGCGTCATAGGGGGCAAGCGCGATCGCCTGCTTCGCTTCGTACTCGAACAGATCGAGCTGCTTGGCCCAGAAGTATGCCGATGCCGCCACCATCCGCGCGCGCCCGTCGGCCGGGTCGAGTTGCACCGCCTTGGCCGCCTGCGCGGTGATCTCGTCGAGCGGCACCGGCGTCTTGTCGAAGCGGAAGGCCCGGCCAAGCGCATCGAGCCAAGCCAGCTCGCGGCGCGCCCGAGCGCTGGAGGGATCGAGCGCAATCGCCTGGCGCAACATGTCTTTCGCCGAGCTGAATGTTTCGTCGCTGAACTCCCACATCTCGTCATGCGCGCGCAGAACGAGGTCGTAGGCCTCGATTTCCTCCCGGCTCTTACGCGTGGCCGACTTGGCCTCGGCCTTCTCGATGACACCGAATCCGCCGGCGATCTTGGCCACGATCTGACTCACGATCTCGTCCTGGACGAGAAAGACGTCGGCCATCGTGCGATCGTACCGGTCGGCCCAGATGTGGATGCCGGAGCGGGTGTCGATGAGTTGTGCGGTAACGCGGAGATTGTCGCCCGTGCGCCGGACGCTGCCCTCGAGCAAATAGCGTACATTGAGCTCGCGTCCGAGCTTGAACACCTCGACCGCCCGACCCTTGTATTGGAAGGTGGCATTGCGCGCGAGCACCCGCAAATCGCGTGCCCGCGACAGCTCAGTCATGATGTCCTCGGTCAAGCCATCGCTGAAATATTGCTGGTTCGGGTCGCCGCTCAAGTTGACGAAGGGGAACACTGCGATCGCGGGATCATTAGGCACGGCAAGCCCGGACTCCGTGGTCTCTGCTTCTGGAGATCGCACCCCTTGGTCGCGGTAAAGCCATGCGCCGACCGCACTCAGGAACAGAACCAACCCCAAAGCCAGCGCGGTCAACGGCCATCGGACGCCGTGACTGGGCCGAAGGCGGGTCAATGAGAACCACGCTTGGGCGGGCGCCGAAGGTGCCTGCACGGGATCGAAGTGTCGAGGCCGAGTTTCCGCGTCGCGTCGCTCCACCTGAGGCTCCAATATTGCCGTCTGGCGGAGCTCGATGTGCGGCGCATAGCTGCCCTTGGGCAGTTCGATGCGAACCGCATCGCCCGCGCCCTCGACCTCGTAGTACTCGCGAAGCTTCTCGCGCAGGCGCCCAGCCTCGACCCGCACCAGGGGATCGACCAGCGGATCGAACGACTGCGGTCGTTCGAAGACTTCCACCGCGATGGTGTAGGCCTTCAGCCTTTCACCACGCCCGGCCAATGTCTCGTTGACGAGGTATTCCAGAAACCGCTGCCGGCGTTGCGACTGGTGGAACGGGCCGCTCTTGAGGACGCGGTCGAGCTGCTCGCGAATGGCGCTCTGGTCGGATTCGCTCCAACAATTGAGCGGAATTACCATCATGCCCAAGCTCCCAATTTGCGGCCAATTCCGCGAGCATTCGGGGCAGTTTCATACCGTTACATACTAGAATGCATACTAGGACCAAACGGCTCGGCCTGTCATCCTTCCGTCCCGGGCACATGGTAAGCGGTTTGCTCAGGCGGTTGGCAGTTTGCTCAAACGAAATGCACCCCCGCATTCAATGCTCAACGCTCGAAAGCGAGAGGTGACGCTCGCGATGAAGCCGCGTGCCTCATGGCGCACGGCGCATGGCGGGTGAACACGTGCAAATCGGGAGTTACGAAAATGCTGAAAACATTCGTCGTGAGCTTGGCGTAGTTTTTCGGCCACTTCGCCGCCAAGGTCGCAGGCCTCGTCGCCATGCTGATGCTGCTGGCGGGCGCGGGGCTGATCGCGGCGGGGTATTTCTGGAGGTGAGGAGCCAAATGCGCACGGCCGGCCCTTCACGGTAACGCCTCGATAACCTTCCTTGTTCATGCGTTGGCAACGCGCCCGCGAATACGCTCACCCGGCACGCGCCTTAGCCAACGGCCCCCGCGGTTTTCGAGCGTGACTTCGCCGGAGGGTAGCATGACGTTTCCGAGGTGGGCATTCGCTTTGTCGGTGATCGCCGTCTCCGGCCCGGCAGCGATTGCCGGGACGCCGAATGGCTCATTATCTCTCCGCGCCCCGCTACTTCATGCGCAGAACCCCATCCGCCTTCCAAGCGGCCTCGTCGTCGCCTGTCTCTGGGATGAGACCGATTCTCTGGTCCTCGCCTCCTTGAATCCTGCCAACCGGCCCGGAGCCCTGCCGCTGTCTCTTGCTGGCTGTCCGAACCCGATCGAGAAGGGAACCACGGGCGACGCGCATGCAACGATGGCCCCGATCCTCGTCGGATCCGAGCGCGATCTTGAGCCGAGTCCGCTCGACAAGCTCGTCGCTCCCCCGGGAATGGGCGGCGAGCCAAGCTCGAGCCGTGCGAATGATGACGAACTCGAGCTCCGCAAGACACTCACGCTCCTTGCTCCGACACTCCTCTACTCCAATCCGAGCGGCCGCGCCGAACTGGACCGGATCATCACTGAGTTTCGCGAGCAGAGAGACCGCACCTCGAGCGGACTCTGGAAACTTCGGCTGGTCTACCACGGCACGACCCAAATCATTTCGGAAGTCGCGCCGCCATACGACGGCATTCTGGCCGCCAATCGGGAGATGGTCGAGCTATGGATCAGGGAGCATCCGTCCTCGCCGGCGCCATATGTCTTTCTGGCAGCCATGCTCCGCAATCACGCGCTCGCCACGCTCCGCAACCCCTTGGAAGCGACGAAGCGCACACCCTGGAACGACGGAAGCGCGCCCCTCGCCGCGTTGCGTGCCTTTCTGCTGGAGCACAAGCAGGTCGCGAGCTCCGACCCCCATTGGTACGCCCTCATGATCGAGGTCATGGGCCTTCAAGGCGAAGGCCGAGACGCTATTCTCCTGATGCTCGACGAGGCCGTGAGACGTGAGCCGTTGTACTACGAAACCTACTTCGCCGCTGCGAGGGCCATCATCGGATCGTCGGATCAGCCGGTAGCGGATCTCGAGAATTTGGCACGGTACGCCGTCCGCATGACGGAGCGTAGCGAGGGCACCTCGCTTTACGCGCGCCTCTACTGGATTGCGCTCCGCGAAATGGGCGATCCCGAATTTTTCAGCGCGATGACGCAACACTGGCCCCAGATGCGAGAGTCGATCCTCGACGTCCTGGCGCGCTATCCCGACCAATGGAACATCCAGAACTTCGCCTACTTCGCCTGCCTCGCGCAGGACAAGCCCACGAGCAGATCACTGATGTCCAAGGTCAGCGGCCGGAGATTTTCTCAAGCATGGGGACAGCTCGAGGTGCACCAAGCGTGTCAGGACTGGGCGGCATCCGAAGACACTCCGTCGCCGCCTCCGACGCGCGCACGCGCCGTCGTGCCGTAACTGCGCTCCGCCGATGTCAAATCCAGCGATGACGAGAATGATCCGCTCAACTGGGAGCCTCTGCGTCGGCCTCTCGCTCCTGGTCGCGTCGCCGGCTGGCGCGACCGAGAACCCGGAGGATTTCTGGGGACCGAGCGTGATCGAAGCCATGATCAACCAGTCCTACGCCGAGGGGGATTTCGACAGGATCGAGGTCTTCGCGCAGAAGCTCCGCGAGTCGCATCAGAGGTTCAGCGACGGCAAGCTGTTCATCTCACTCTTCTATGAGCAGATCACGCCGTCCGTGAATTGGTCGTTCCTTCCCAATCGCGCCCCACTCGCCGCGTGGAAGTCCCGCTATCCCAATTCGCCGACGCCCATTCTCGTGCAAGCCGTCGGTCGCGCTTATGTCGCCTATGGTGACGCGTACCAGGCCTTCCTGACCGGCGCAGTGCCGGATCATAACGCGATTGACCAGGCGGAGCTTGAGTCCGTCAGGAAATTCCTGCTTGCGCACGGTGCCGTCGCAAAGAGCGATCCGTATTGGTTCACCCTGATGGCCACCGTTTCAGTGGCCCTCGAGCGAGAGCCGGAAGAAATTCTCGCCCTCGTCGATGAGGGATTGAAGGCCGAGCCATACAATTTTTCCCTCGTTGTCGCCGCGTCCGCCCGATTCATCCCGGAACGAGGCGGGGGTGCGACCAAGCTCGAAGCATTTGCCGGCACGATGCTGGACAAGTTCAAGGACATCGACGGGCCGGGCATCTACGCGCGGATTTATTGGCAAGCCCTCGCCACGCACTACAAGCTCACGCTTTTCAAGACCAGCAGCGTAGACTGGGCGAAACTGAAGCCCGCAATCGCGAGCCTCATCGCCCGCTATCCGGTCGGCACACACCGCAACGCAGGAGCAGTGATGGCCTGCCTGGCCGGTGATCGCGCGATGACGGCAGAGCTCCTTTGGGACGACAAGTTCATCCCGATATCGAACTTCTGGCAGGACCCCGACGCCCTCGGCTACTGCAGGAATTGGGCTCCGCGCACCCAAATCGGCAGTGCGCCGGACACGGTCCCGCTCCAGCGCGCCGCCCCCCTCAGATGATTCTTTCCGGATCGTAGCTCATGCCGAAACGGATGAGCCGTTCGATGAGCTCCGGGTAGGCGATCCCCGCCGCCTCCGCCGCACTGGCGAAGTCCTCGTCCGAGGCGATCTGCGGATTGGGGTTGGCCTCGAGAAGATAGGCCTCCTCGTCTGCCGTAACGCGAAAATCGAGGCGCGCGTAACCCGAGAGGCCCAGCAGCCGGTAGATGTCGCGTGACAGCTTCTGCAATTTGGCCGCGAGCTTTTCGCTGATTTCGGCCGGACCCGTCATCACGCCGGCCTGATCCTGATAGTCCGGATCCCACTTGCCCCGGCCGGTTGCGATCAGGGGCGATCCCGCGGGCCTGTTCTCGACGAAGAATTCCCACGGGGGCAGCACGATCACGCGCTCGTTGCCCATCATGCTGACGTAGATCTCGCGGCCCTCGATGTACTCCTCGGCCAGCGCCGCCGACGTCGCGGTGCGATGGATGAAGTCCACGCGCTCCATCAGCTTGACGTCGTCGCGCACGATCGACGCGCCCGAGATGCCGATCGATCCTTCCTCGGTCAGCGACTTGACGAACAGCGGAAAGTCCAGCGTGCTGGGGCGCTTGGTGGCGCGCTTCCTGGGGAAGATGGCGAACTCCGGCACCTTCATCCCGTCGTAGGCGAGGATTTTCTTGGTGAGCGCCTTGTCGCGGGCGATCGTGAGGCCGCGCGGATTGCAGCCGGTGTAGGGCTGGCGCAGCATCTCGAGGAAGCTTACCACATGCTGGTCGAAATGCCCGACGTGGTTGAACTCCTCGGCGAGATTGAAAACGATATCCGGCTTGTGGGCCTCGAGCGCGTCGGTGATGGTCGCGAGATCGTTCGATATCCCCACCGGAACCAGCGTATGCCCGAGCGACTCGATGGCGTTTTTGACGTCGTACTCGGTCTTCCGCAGCATCCGCTCCTTGCCGCTAAGCTCCGCAAGGTCTCCGTTCGGCAGCAGCCGCTCGTCCGCGAGCAGGACCACCGTCAGCTTTTTCTTTGATCTTCTGATCGCGCTCATAGCGGCAGTCTCGGGCTGTTCCGAATGATCGCGACGGTCGCACGAGAAACGAGACGCGAAACTTTCTTCACCGTTTCCGCCTTTGGCCGCGCTTGTTTCAGCTTCAGTATGCGGGCGCGGTGCACGAGTTGACGCAACACCTGATCGACGACGTACGCAGGAACCCCGAGCGGCTTGGCCGTGCGCTTCTGCAGCCGGGTCCTGTATTCCGCCAGCAGCGCCGCCGCCGACACACGTCCGCGCCCGTTGCCGCCCGCCTCGCTCGCCTCGAATATCCGCTGCAACGCCCCGTCGAACTCGTCTTCCGCATCTATAGCGTAGAACTCCCGCTTCTCGTCATAGTGCTCGCCAAGCGTTCGCGTGGAATCGCGCAACTCGTTCGCGATCCGCTTTGGCTTTATCTCCGGCTCGACGTTGCGGAGATCGCGCATCCACGTGTCGACCGCGCTCAGTTTCTCATACGCCGGCCAGTCGCGGTACTTCCGCCGCCAGCCTTGCTTGGATTGAAGCCACACGGCGAACGTCTCGGCGAAATCCTCGACCGGATGCGATTGCGCATACCATGCGTTGAGATGCTGGACGAAATCACGGCTGTCCGAATCCGCAACATAATCCGTCGGATAAGCACGCTGCGGCGAGCCGAACACCTTGCGGTATTCGCGCATTTTGCGCAGCTGGAACGCCTCATCCACGGCATGTCCGGTTTCATGCCGCAGGATGCACAGCGCTTCATCCAGGGATGCGCCCTCGGCTTCAAGCATCATCTTGCGCTCAAGGCGGATCAGTCGCGGGTGCAGGAGATAGAACGGCACGGCGAACCCGACGACCTCGTCGGGATTGTACCATTGTTCGGAGATCCAGAGCGTCGGCCGGAAGCGAATGTCGCGCGCCGTCAGATCGTCGAACACGGAGTGCGCCCGCTGCTCGATCACGGACCCCTTGAGACGGAGCGGCAGATCGCAGAACCGCAGGCGCAGCAGTTCGCTATCCGGCAGATAGTCTAGGCGCGACGCTCGTATGGTCATGCTGCTCCAAAGGATAGCTTCGGCCGCCAGGACGACCACGGAACGCGGGTGCTTCGGAATCGTTTAGCGCATGACGACAGACCTGCAACACAAAAATGTGGCAGGGTGCCCTGATAAACACATCAATTTCAATAATTTAGCGTTCTCGAGGCCAGGGGCGCGGCCTAGCGCCCCTTCCATTGGGGCTTCCGCTTCTCTGCGAACGCGCGCGCGCCCTCGAGCTGGTCCTCGCTCGAATAGAGCACGTCGACCGTCTTGAGCTTGCGCTTGGTGACGAGATCGAAGGCCTGCTGCACGGGAAGGTGGGTCGTCTCGCGCACGATCTCCTTGATGGCCGCGAACACGAGCGGCGGCCCTTCGGCGAGCTGGGTCGCGAGCTCCCGCGCGCGCGTCATGAGATCCGCCGCCGGCACCACCTCGTTGATGAGGCCCCACTGCTTGGCCTCGGCCGTACCGATGCGCCGCCCGGTGAACAGGAGGTCCATCGCCACGTGATAGGGAATGCGGCGCGGCAGCTTGATGCTCGCCGCGTCGGCAACGGTGCCGGAATTGATCTCGGGCAGCGCGAACGTCGCATGCTCGGCCGCGATCACCAGGTCGCACGACAGCATGATCTCGAACCCGCCGCCGAACGCGAGACCGTTTATGGCGCAGATGACCGGCTTGTTGAGGTTCGGCAGCTCCTGCAGCCCGCCGAACCCGCCGACGCCGTAGTCGACATCCGGCGGCTCGCCGGCCGCCGCCGCCTTGAGGTCCCAGCCCGGGCAGAAGAACTTCTCGCCCGCCGCCGTGAGGATCGCGACGCGCAGCGCCGGGTCGTCGCGGAACGACGCGAAGATGTCGCCCATGATGCGGCTCGTCGCGGCATCGATCGCGTTGGCCTTCGGCCGGTCGATGGTGACCTCGAGAATGGCTCCGTTGACAGTCGTGCGGATAGGTCCGGATGTGCTCATGGGTGTCTCATGCGAACAAGGGCGTCAGCGGCAACGGCGCCGCGCGGAAGGACGATCAGGGGATTGACGTCGAGCTCGACGATGCGTGAAGCGTTCGCTTCCGCGAAGCGCGCGATGGCCTCGACGGCATCGACCACGGCCTCCGCGTCGCCCGAGCGCCCACGGTAGCCGGTCACAAGCTTCCACGCCTTGAGAGACGAGAGCGCGCGCCGGATCGCAGCGCTATCCGCCGGCAGCAGCAGCACGGCGGTGTCTTTCAAAAGCTCGGCAAGGATGCCACCCGCGCCGATGACCAGCGCGAGCCCGAACTGCGGGTCCGACTTGAGGCCGATGATCAGCTCGGCGACACCGCCCGTCACCATGCGCTCGACCAGAACCTCGGGCGCGATCGCGCCGAGCTTGCCCGCCGCCCGCGCCACGTCCTCGCGGAATGCGAGGTTCAGCACGACGCCGCCCGCCTCCGTCTTGTGCGCGATCGCAGCGGAGGAAACCTTGAGCGCCACCGGATAGCCGATGCGATCCGCCGCCGCCGTCGCCTCCGAAGCGGCCACGACTTCTCCGTCCGGCACGCGGAGACCCGAAGTCTTGAGCAGCGCCTTCGCCTCGAACTCGCTCAGCGTCTCTTCGCTCGCTGTCCTGCCATCGGCTTTGAGGAACGCGGGCGTCGGCTCCGGCCGCGCCCAGGCCCGCCCGATCGACGAGGCCGCCTCGAAGGCGGAGAGCGCATCGTCGAGCCCGCACATCGGCGCCACGCCCGCCGCCGCGAGCTCGTCGGCGAGATCGAGCGGCATGCACTCGGGCAACGTCGCCACCACCGCGCCCCGCGCGCCCGTCTGCTGCGCCGCCGCCTTGAAGGCCCGCGCCGTCGTGAGCCACGCCTCGGGGCTCATGTGCGCCTGCGTCGGCACGTCGAGGATCAGCATGCCGACGTCGAAGCCGCCCGAAAGCGTCGCCGCGAACGTCGCCGTGAGCCGGTCCTCCTGACGCCAGATGAAGGTGTGGTAGTCGAGTGGATTGTCGATCGACACATAGTCGTTGAGCGTCGCCGCCACGCGCGCGCGCGTCTCGGGATCGAAACCCGGAAAGCTGACGCCCTTCGCCTGTGCCATGTCGGCGACCAGCGCCGCCTCGCCCCCCGAGCAGCTCAAGGACACCAGCCGGTTGTCGGCGAGCGGCCCGCCGTGATGCAGGAACTTCAGCGTCTCGACGAACGCCGTGACCGAATCGAGCCGCGCGATCCCCATGCGCCGGAACAGCGCATCGTAAAGCTGGTCCGATCCCGCGAGCGACGACGTGTGGCTGAACGCGACCTTCGCCCCCTGCTCCGAGCGGCCGGTCTTCAACGCCACGATGGGCTTGCGGCGCTCGCGCGCGAAGGCGGCCGCCCGCGCAAACGCTTCCACGTCCGCCATGCCCTCGATGTGAAGCCCGATCGCCGTGATGCGATCGTCCTCCGAGAGCGCCTCCACCATCTGCGCCATGTCGACGTCGGCGAGATTGCCGGCCGTGATGACGGCCGCGAGCGGCAGCGCGCGCTTCGTCATGGCGAGGTTGCAGGCGATGTTGCCGGATTGCGTGATGATGGCGACGCCGCGATCGACGAGGCCGACGCCATGCTCGTCGGGCCAGAGCGCCGCGCGCGCCAAGCTGTTCACGTAGCCGTAGCAGTTGGGGCCGAGCAGCGGCATGCCGTCCGCCGCCGCGATGAGGGCATCCTGGAGATCGCTGGAGCCCGTCTCGGCGAAGCCCGAGGCGTAGATCACCGCGCCGCCGCAGCCCTTGGCGCGCAGCGCGCGCACGACCTCGACGGTGGGCTCGCGCTTGACGGCGATGAACGCCGAATCGACCGGCCCGTCGATCTCGTCGACGGAAGCCACCGTCGCCACCCCGCCAAGCTCGCGCCGCGTTGGATGCACGGCGTAGATCTTGCCCGGGAACCCGAACTCGACCGTGCGCCTGACCGCGAGCGCGCACTCGTTGCCGCCGATGAAGGCGACGGACTTCGGATAGAACAGACGGCTGAGGTCACGCGACATCCGCTCACCCTCCGAGCGGTCTCAGCATGGCGCGCGAGATGATGTGCCGCTGGATCTCGCTCGTGCCCTCCCAGATGCGCTCGACCCTCGCGTCGCGCCAGATGCGCTCGAGCGGCAGGTCCGACATCAGCCCCATGCCGCCGTGGATCTGGATCGCCTCGTCCGCGACCATGGCCAGCATCTCCGTCGCCTTGAGCTTGGCCATCGCCATGTCCATGTCGGTCACGGTCTTCTGATCGAACTTCCAGGCGGCTTCGAGCGTCAGAAGCTCGGCGGCTTTGAGCTCGAGCGCCATGTCCGCGAGCTTGAACGAGACGCCCTGGAACTTGCCGATCTGCTGCCCGAACTGCACGCGATCGACGGCCCACTGCATGGCGAGGTCGAGCGCGCGCCGAGCCCGCCCGAGGCAGGTCGCGGCGACTTGCAGCCGCGTCGCGCCGAGCCACTCGTTGGCGACCTCGAACCCCTTGTGCACTTCGCCCAGCACCTGCGTGCGGGGCACACGGCAATCCGAGAACTCGAGGATGCAGTTGTTGTAGCCGCGATGCGACACGTTCTTGTAGCCGGCGCGCACGGTGAAGCCCGGCGTGCCCTTGTCGATCAGAAACGCGGTGATGAGCTTGCGCTTGCCGCGCGGGCTCTCCTCCTCGCCCGAGGCCGCGAACAGGATGACGAAGTCGGCCTCATCCGCGTGGCTGATGAAATGCTTTGTGCCGTTGATGACGAAGTCGTCGCCATCCGCGCGCGCCGTCGTCTTCATGCCGCGCAGGTCAGATCCCACATCGGGCTCGGTCAGCGCGAGGCAGTCCGATTTCTCGCCGCGAATGGAAGGGAAGAGATAGCGCTCGCGCTGATCTCCCGTGCACGCGAGTAGGATGTTGGACGGCCGCCCGACGCAGTTCCAATGCAGCGCGTAGCTCGTGCGCCCGAGCTCGCGCTCATAGAGCACCCACGTCAGCGTATCGAGGCCCGCGCCCCCGACATCTTCCGGCATGTTGGCCGCGAAGAGCCCCGTCTCGATCGCTTTCGCCTTGAGCTCGTCGCGCAGCTCGTGTCTGAGAACGCCCGTTTCCTCGAGCTCGGCTTCGTGCGGATAGAGCTCGTTCTCGACGAAGCTGCGCGTCGTCGCGACGATCATTTCTTGTTCTTCGGAAAGGGCGAAATCCATGCGCGCCTCGCAAGCTAACGATGGCCGTCTTCCTCATTCGAGCGCCCCTTTAGCACGAACATACGGGCCACTTCCAGAAAATTTTGATTGGCTAATCAAAATAAAAATGGCATACCGCACACGGCGCGGATGCGCCGAAGGCGTGGGCATCCGAAGCGCCCGCAAAGAAGACGGAGAGACGTGATGAACCAGGAAATTGTCATAACCTGCGCGGTCACCGGCGCGGGCGATACCGTTGGCAAGCATCCGGCGGTTCCCGTCACGCCACGTCAGATTGCCGACGCCGCCATCGAGGCCGCGAAGGCCGGCGCCGCCGTCGCTCACCTGCATGTGCGCGATCCCAAGACCGGAAAGCCCGCGCGCGATCCTGCCCTCTATCGCGAAGCGGTGGGCTACATCCGCGAGTCGGGTGTGGACGTCGTCATCAACCTGACAGCCGGCATGGGCGGCGACTTCTTCTTCGATCCCGAGAACCCGTCGAAGGGCGGCGGCAAGACCGACATGGCCAACGGCGCCGACCGAGTCGTCCACGTCGAGGAGCTGCGCCCCGAGATCTGCACGCTCGACTGCGGCTCGCTCAATTTTGGCGACGGCGCGTTCATCGCCACCGCCGACGTGCTGCGCGTGATGGCGAAGCGCATCCAGGCCGTCGGCGTCAAGCCCGAGATCGAGGCCTTCGAGCTGGGCCACATCTGGCTTGCCAAGCAGCTCATCAACGAAGGGCTGATCGACACCCCGCCGCTGTTCCAGATCTGCCTCGGCATCCCCTGGGGCGCGGAGGCGACCACCGACGCCTTCCTCGCCATGCGCAACCACCTGCCCGAGGGCGCCAACTGGGCCGGCTTCGCCATCGGCCGCCTGCAGATGGCCTTCGTCGCCCAGGCGGCACTGCTCGGCGGTCACGTCCGCGTCGGCCTCGAGGACAACCTCTGGCTCGACCGCGGCGTCCCGGCCTCCAACGGAGACCTCGTGGCGCGCGCGAAGGAGATCCTGGAGCGCATGGGCGCGCGCGTGCTCACCCCTGCGGAAGCCCGCGTCAAGCTCAAGCTCAACAAGCAGCGATAGCCGCGACACACGCGCCTCGCCTCACTCAATGCAGCAGCGGCCCCGCATCTTCGGATCCCAAAAATGACGAGCACCACGAGCCCCATCAAGACTTTGGCGATTGTCGGCACCGGCGTGATCGGAGCCGGATGGGCGGCGCGCGCGCTCGCCCACGGCCTCGACGTCAAGGCCTACGATCCCGATCCCAAGGGCGAGGAGAAGCTCCGCGCCGCGATCGCCAACGCCTGGCCCGCCCTCGAGCGCAAAGGCCTCGCGCCCGGCGCCTCGCCCGACCGCTTAACCTACACAGCCTCCGTCGAGGCCGCATGCGCCGACGCCGACCTCGTGCAGGAGAACGCGCCCGAGCGCGAGGCCCTGAAGCAGGACCTGCTGGCCGCCATCGACGCCGCGGCGAAGCCCGAGGCCATCATCGCCTCCTCCACCTCCGGCCTGCTCCCGACGCGCCTTGCGGCAAAGCTCAAGCACCCCGAGCGCCTCGTCGTCGGCCACCCCTTCAATCCGGTCTACCTGCTGCCGCTGGTCGAGATCGTCGGCGGCGAGAAGACCTCCGACGAGACCATCGCCCGCACCAAGGCGATCTACAAATCGATCGGCATGCGCCCGCTCCACATCAAGCGCGAGATCGAAGGCTTCGTCGCCGATCGCCTGATGGAGGCGCTGTGGCGCGAGGCGCTGTGGCTCGTCAACGACGACGTGGCAACCACCGAGGAGATCGACGCGGCGGTCGTCTACGGCTGCGGGCTGCGCTGGTCTCTGATGGGCACCTTCCTCACCTTCCACCTCGCCGGCGGTGAAGGCGGCATGCGCCACATGCTGCATCAGTTCGGCCCGGCGCTGAAACTGCCGTGGACCAAGCTCGTCGCTCCCGAGCTCACCGACGAGCTGATCGACAAGGTGTCCGACGGCTGCGAGGAGCAGGCGGCCGGCCGCTCCATCAAGGCCCTCGAGCGCCGCCGCGACGATTTCCTGATCGAGCTTCTGGCCCTTGTCTCGAAGTACTGGCCCGAGGCAGAGGGCCGGCCGAACGCAATCTAAGGTGTGTTTGTCGAAGGTCCGCCATGTCAGCCCTCGCACCGTTTCCGCTCAGTGAAGTCTCCGTCAAGCCCGAATGGGTCGACTACAATGGCCATATGAACGACGCGGCCTATGCCGAGGCCTTCAGCGAGGCCTTGATGACCTTGACCGACCATCTCGGTCTCGACGCCGAGGGTCGCGCCAGCACCGGACACACGCTCTATACCGTCTCGATGATGATCCACTACATCCAGGAAGCGGCGGTGAACACGCCGCTCATGCTTTCGGCGCGCGTCCTCGAATCCGACGCCAAGCGCCTCCGCGTCTGGGCCGAGATGCAGAACGGCACGACCGGAGACCTGCTCGCGACGACCGAGCAGCTTTTCCTCTGCGTCGACCAGTCGGGCGAGAGCCCGCGCGCGGCAAGCTGGCCCGAGCCGTTCGCGGGGCGTGTCGCGGCGATGGCCGCCGAGCACGCCAAGCTTCCCGTCCCGGAGAAGGCCGGCGAGGGCATCCGCCTCAAACGCAAGGCATAGCGCAACCCATCCTGAGCGAGGACGCACCAGCCATGACATCGAGCACCGATAAGCCCTGCCGCGCCTTCACCATGTCGCCGGCCGGCGTTCCGCTCGAAGGCGACGATCATCCGACGCACGGCGACGTCACCTGGCACACGTTGATCTCGGGCGATCGCACGCCGTCGAACTCCCTCATTCTCGGCATTGGGCATCTGAAGCCCGGCGGATGGCTCGGCCTGCATCGCCACGACCCGGCCGAGTTCTATCTCGGCCTCTCGGGCGAAGGCACCGCGACCGTCGACGGCGAGCCGCACCGCGTCGCGGCCGGCATCGCGCTCTTCATTCCCGGCAACGCCGAGCACGGCATCAAGGCCGGCCCCGAAGGCCTTTCCTTCGCCTACGGCTTTGCCGTCGATGCTTTCACCGAGATCGAGTACCGTTTCACGGCCGACACGCCCCAGGGCGCGTAGCCGATAGAATATAGAATAGTGAGTATGTAGCCTGGAGGTAGCACCATGCCGCGCACGCATGTTCCCCTTCCCGCAAGCGAGATCGCGCTCTCGCTCGCCCCGTTCGGCTCCTCGCGCATGCTGCCCCGCGCCGCCTACGTCGATCCCGCCATGTTCGCCTGGGAGAAGCGCAACCTGTTCGAAGGCGGATGGCAGTGCGTGGGACGCTCGAGCCTCGTACCGGAAGCCGGCAGCCAGGCCGCTCTCCCGCTCGGCGGACGCAGCGTGCTGCTCACGCGCGACGCGGCGGGCCGCCTCAATGCCTTCGAGAACATCTGCCGCCACCGCGGCCACGAGCTTCTCGCCTGCGGCGCCACCGCCAAGCGCAACACGGTGGTCTGTCCGTATCACGCCTGGGGCTACGCGCTCGACGGTCGCCTCATCGCTGCGCGCGCCGTCGACAAGATGGCCAATGCCAGGAAGGATGAGCTCGGCCTGACGCGCCTCGGCGTCGCCGAATGGGGCGGCTGGATCTTCGTCAACGGCTCGGCCGATGCCGCGCCCTTTGCCACGGTGCTTGGCCACCTCGGCGAGTTCGCCGCCAATTGGGACTGCGAGCGCCTCGTCGTCGGCGCCTCGCACAGCTACGGGCTCAACGCCAACTGGAAGGTGGCGATCGAGAACTACAACGAGTGCTACCACTGCCCGTCGATCCACAAGGCGCTCTGCCGCGTGTCGCCGCCAACCTCGGGCGGCAGCTATCGTCATCCCGCGGGCGCCTACACCGGCGGCTGGATGGAGCTGGCCGCCGACGCCGAGACCATGAGCTTCTCGGGCCAATCCGGCGGCGTGACGTTCCCGCGCCTCACGCCCGAGCAGCGCCGCCAGGTGCACTACATCACGCTGTTCCCCGGCCTCCTGATCTCGCTTCATCCGGATTACGTCATGACGCACCGGCTGGAGCCGACGTCCGCCACCACCACCGCCGTCGAGTGCCAGTGGCTGTTCGCGCCCGAGGCCGTGGCCAAGGAGGGCTTCGACCCGTCCTACGCGGTCGAGTTCTGGGACGCCACCAACCGCGAGGACTGGGGCGCGGTGGAATCCGTGCAGCGCGGCCTCGCCTCCGAGAACTTCGTGCCCGGCATCTTCTCCGAGGAGGAGGTCGGCGTGCACGACTTCGTGCACATGGTCGCGACGAGCTATCTCGGCGACCCCGAGCTTCCGCACCGCTTATCGTCAGGCGTCGCCACCCCCGCCCGCCGCGCCGCCGCGCGTTGAAGGAGATTCACCTCCGACGGAACGGAGGCTTTCCTTTTTACTCCATGGCCGGGCTTGACCCGGCCATCCAGGGCCACTCATGCAACCGTCTCGCGAGTAGCCCCTAGATGGCCGCCTGTCGTGGCGAAGCCGCGCTCCGCGCGGACGGCGGCCATGGCGTACTGAAATGACGCAGGTGAACACGCCCTAACGGTCGGCAGCGGGGAGCTATGTCCCATCCCTCACGCCACCCCATACCCGACGACGCCCTTGAGCTCGAGGAACTCGTGGATGCCGAAATCCGCGTACTCGCGCCCGTTGCCCGACTGCTTGTAGCCGCCGAACGGAGCGAACGTGTCCCAGTCCGGATAGTTGATGTTGACCGTGCCGGCGCGCAGCCGCTGCGCCACGCGACGCGCCCGCGCCAGATCGCCCGCGGCGATGTACGCGGCAAGCCCGTACACCGTATCGTTGGCGATCTCGACCGCCTGATCCTCGTCCCGGTAGGAGAGGATCGACAGCACCGGCCCGAAGATCTCCTCGCGCGCGACCGTCATGTCCGGCGTGACGTGCCCGAACACAGTCGGCCGCACGTAGTAGCCGCGGTTGAGCCCTGCCGGCCGCCCCGCGCCGCCCGCGACCACCGTCGCCCCCTCGTCGATGCCGGACTGGATGAGCCTCTGGATCTTGTTGAACTGCACCTCGCTGACCACCGGCCCGATGGTCGTCGCCGTCTCGCGCGGACTGCCCACCACATGCGCCTCCGCCGCCCGCTTCGCGATCGCGAGCGCCTCGTCATGCCGATCCGACGGAACCAGCATGCGCGTCGGCGCGTCGCACGACTGCCCGTTGTTGCCGAAGCACCCGTCCACGCCCTTGGCAACGGCCGACTCGAAATCCGCGTCCGAGAGGATGATGTTGGCCGATTTGCCGCCAAGCTCCTGCGAGACGCGCTTCACCGTGTCGGCGGCCGTCTTGGCGACGATGATGCCGGCCCGCGTCGATCCCGTGAACGACACCATGTCGACGTCGGGATGCCCGGCCATCACCTGTCCGACCGACGGGCCGTCGCCGTTGACGAGGTTGAACACGCCCTTCGGCACGCCGGCTTCGTGCAGAACTTCCGCGAAGATGAGGCCCGAGATCGGCGCGATCTCGCTCGGCTTCAGCACCATCGTGCAGCCGGCCGCGATTGCAGGCGCCACCTTGCAGACGATCTGGTTCAACGGCCAGTTCCAGGGCGTGATCAGCGCCACGACGCCGATCGGTTCGTAGATGAGCCGCGTCGTGCCGCGCTGGCGCTCGAAGTCCATGCCCTCGAAGGCAGCGATAGTCGCCTCGAGGTGCACACGGCCCGCCCAAGCCTGCGCGTCGCGCGCAAACGAGATCGGCGCGCCCATCTCCAGCGAAACCGCTTCCGCGATCTCGTCGTAGCGCGCGTTGTAGACCTCGAGCACACGGCGGAGGAGAGCGAGGCGCTCGGCCTTGGGCGTCACGGCAAAGCTCGGAAAGGCGCGCTTGGCGGCGGCGACCGCGGCCTCCACGTCGGCGGCACTTCCGACCGCGATGGTCGTGAACGGCTGCTCGGTCGAGGGATCGATCACATCGAGCGTGGCCGGCTTCACGGGATCGACCCAGGCGCCATCGATGTAGAACTTGAGATTGTGCGTCACGACCCGCTCCTTGAGATGATTGAGGTGTCTATTCGATGTGAGGGCGCACCCGTCGACCGGGCGGCGAACACCCGCCCGGCCGCTAAGATGCACCCGAACTGGTGGGCTAGCCCGCCTCGCCTTCGCCCGGCCCCGGAATGGTGATCTCCGTATCGGCGATGTGCACCGCGAGCAAGCACCCGTTCGGCGCGTGCGAGCAGTGCTCCGTCCCGCTGCGGAACCACACGAGGTCGCCCGGCCGGAAGACGGTGCCGTCGTTGTCGATCAGCTCGCCTTCGAGCACGAGGAACTGCTCGTTGCCGTTGTGCCGGTGCGGACGCGAGGTCATGCCCGGCGGCATGCGGTAGACGTGGAAGCCGACGCCCAGCGGCAGCCCGTCATCGAGCTGCAGCACGCTGTCGCCGAACGTCTCCCCGTCCTCGAACACGTAGGGCGTGAACGCGCCGTCCTTGATGTTGACCACGCGGCGCTCGCCGGGAGCAATGGGTTTCATGTGCGTGCCTCTGCCTTTCCGCCGATACGCGTCTTCAGTCCTTCATACTCGCGGATGAGCCCGATGCTCGCCAGCACCGGCCGCGCATCCTCATGGTCGATCACCGAGCATGTCCGGTAGACCTCGAGGAACTCCTCGCTGATCATCCCCCGCTGATAGAAGTAGACGGCCGCCGCGTAGCGTACGCGCCCGGACCACGGCTCGCCATGCCTCCAATCCAGGAGCTCGAGCTGCCGCGCATCCTCGCGCTCCCGGTCGAACATGCTCGGTCCCCGCTCACCCATTGGCCTTGGTGGCGAGCTGCGTGTCACGCTCGCGCTGTGCCTCGATGCGGTTGAGCACCAGGCTCAAGGCGATGACGATCGCGCCCACGACCAGGATGATGATGGTCGCCAGCGCATTGATGTCCGGCGTCACCCCGAGCCTCACCTTGCTCCAGATCAGGATCGGCAGCGTGGTCGATCCCGGCCCGGTCGTGAAGCTCGTGATGACCACGTCGTCGAGCGAGATCGTGAAGGCCAGCAGCCAGCCGGTGACGATCGCCGGCGAAATGACGGGCAGCGTGATGTCGCGCAGCACCTGCCACGGCCGCGACCCGAGATCGAGCGCCGCCTCCTCGATTGAGACGTCGGCCTGCGAGAGACGCGACTGCACGATGGTCGCCACATAGGTCATCGAGAAGGTGATGTGCGCGATGGTGATGGTGGAGAAGCCACGGCTGGCGGGCCAGCCGATCCACTCCGCGAGCACGATGAACATCATGAGCATCGAGATGCCGGTGATGACGTCCGGCATGATCAGCGGCGCCGTCACCATGCCCGAGAACACCGTGCGTCCGCGGAACCGCTTGAACCGCGACAGCGCGATCCCCGCCATCGTGCCGAGGATCGTCGCGAACGTCGCGCTGACGAACGCGATCTTGAGGGACAGCATGGCGGCCGCGAGGATCTGGTCGTTCTGCAGGAGCTTCCAGTACCATTCCGTCGAGAACCCGCCCCACACCGTCGCCAGCCGCGACTTGTTGAACGAGAAGAAGATCATCGAGATGATCGGCACGTAGAGGAACGCGAACCCGAACGCGAGGCACGTGATCAGGAACGTGGGGCGGCGGTTCATTTCTTGGCCCCCCCGCCCGCTTGCGCTTTGCTCTCGAAGTGGGTGTAGAGCATCATCGGCACCACGAGCAGCATGAGCAGCGCCACGGCCACCGCCGACGCCATCGGCCAGTCGCGCGCCGAGGAGAACTGATCGTTGATGACGCGGCCGATCATCGGATCGGACGCGTTGCCGACGAGGCTCGGAATGATGAGCTCGCCCGAGGCCGGGATGAACACCAGCAGCCCGCCCGCGATGATGCCCGGCACCGAAAGCGGCAGGGTGATGTCCCAGAACACCTGCCACGGCTTCGATCCGAGATCGAGCGCCGCCTCGTCGAGCTGGCGGTCCAGCCTCTCGAGGTTTGCATAAAGCGGCAGGATCATGAACGGCAGGTACGAGTAGACCATCACCAGCACGACGGCGAAGTTCGTGTTGTTCATCTGGATGGCGTGGATCGCCCAGTCCGCCGGCACGACCGCGTTGTAGGCGCCGGTCAGGAGCTTGTTGAACCAGCTGTTGGTGCCCATCAGCCCCATCCACGCATAGACGCGCAGCAGGAACGAGGTCCAGAACGGCAGGATGACGAGCATCAGCAGCGGCGTCCGCCAGGCGCGCGGCACGCGCACCAGCCCGAGCGCCATCGGGTAGCCGACCAGGAGGCAGGCGATAGTCGCCCACGCCGCGTTCAAGACCGAGATGAAGAAGGCGCGGACAAAGAGATCGTCTTCGAACAGGCGCTGATAGTTCTCGAAGCGGACGTACGGCCAGCCCTCGAGGAACGCGAAAGGCGGCGACGTGGCCGCGGTCTTCGCCAGGCTCATGGCCACGATGATCAGGAACGGCACGAAGAAGAAGAGTATGAGCCACCAGTAGGGCACGGCGATCAGGATGTCGCGCCAGCCCTTGCGGTTGAACCACGCGTTATACTTTTCCTTGAGCGAGACCGGGGTGGTGCCGTCTTCGACGGAGGCCGACGTTGTCATGGCTCACTCCGCAAGCAGGATCACGGCGGAGGGCTCGAACGATAGCCACACCTTGTCGTCCCACTGCGCCACGCGCTCGTTCTCGCCGGCGCGACGAGAGTTGACGCTGTTGACCGACACGATGGTGTCGGTCCCGAGCTTGATGCGGTAGAGCGAGTCCTTGCCGAAATAGCCGAGATCCTGAACCAGACCCTGCACCGAGTTGGTCGTGCTCGTCGGCGCCTCGCGCGAAATGGCGAGCTTCTCGGGTCGGATGGCGACATGCACCTTCTTGCCCGGCGCGAGCCGCCCATCCGGCTTCGCCGTCACCGTGATGCCAAGCTTGGGCACGTCGACCACCGTTGCCGCCGGCGTCACGTCGCGCACCTCGCCGTCGAACATGTTGATCGAGCCAACGAAGCCCGCCACCATGGCGCAGTTCGGGTACTCGTAGACGTCGGTCGCGGTGCCGATCTGGCGCACGAGGCCCTTGTCCATCACGGCGATGCGGGAGGCGAGCGTCATCGCCTCCTCCTGGTCGTGCGTCACCACGATGAAGGTGATTCCCGTCTTGTATTGGATGTTCGAGATTTCGAACTGCGTGTGCTCGCGCAGCTTCTTGTCGAGCGCGCCGAGCGGCTCGTCGAGCAAGAGCACCTTGGGCTGCTTGGCAAGCGCGCGTGCGAGCGCCACCCTCTGGCGCTGGCCGCCCGAAAGCTGATGCGGCTTGCGCCCGCCGAGGTGCGAGAGCTGCACGAGATCGAGCATCTGCTTGACCCGGTCGGCCCGCTGCTGCGGGGTCATGTCGTCGTGCTTGAGCCCGTAGGCGACATTCTTCTCGACCGACATATGCGGGAAGAGCGCGTACGACTGGAACATCATGTTGACCGGCCGGTCATAGGGCGCGACGGTGGTCATGTCCTGACCGTCGATGAAGATCTTGCCGCTCGTCGGCTGCTCGAAGCCGGCGATCATGCGCAGGAGCGTGGTCTTCCCGCACCCGGAGCCTCCGAGAAGGGCGAACAGCTCGCCCTTCACGATATCGATCGACACATCGTCGACAGCCACGAAATCACCGAAGGTTTTGGTGACCTGCTCGATCCGGACCATCGGAGGCGTGGCAGTCCGGTTTTCAACTACGGGTCGTTGCTCGTTCATGGCGGCCTACGCAAAATGTCGTGCGAGTTGGCGATTGAGGATCGTGTGCCATGGCCGCGTCGGATCTCGAGGGTCCGACGCGGCCATGGATCGCGCACGTGGCGGGCCTCAGCCCGACTTGATCGCCGTGAAGGCCCGTGTCATGGCGCGGTCCTGCTCCTCGGTCAGCGTCTTGGGCGAGGAGAGACGCTTCAAGGTCGCCTCGTCCGGATAGATGGCCGGATCGTTGGCGACGTCCTGGTTGATGAGCTTCTTCGCCGGCACGTTGGCGTTGGCGTAGTTGGTGTAGTCCGTGCACGCCGCGATCACGGCCGGATCCAGGAGGAAATCCAGGAACTTGTGAGCGTTGCCGGGGTTCTTGGCGTCGACGGGGATGCACATGCTGTCGACCCAGATCGAAGCACCGGTCTTCGGCACTTGGTAGGCGAGGTTGATGGTGACGCCCGCTTCCGACGCGCGCGTCTTGGCGGTCGCATAGTCGCCCGACCAGTTGTTGATGACGCACAGCTCCCCGTTGGGGATCGCATTGAGATAGTTGCTGCTGTCGAAGGTGCGGATGTATTGACGGATCGGCTTGAAGAGCTCGACCACCTTGTCGTAGTCCGCTTCTGTCGCTTCGTTGGGATTGATGCCGAGATAGCCGAGCCCCATGCGGATGACGTCCTGCTGCGAGTCGAGCAGCGAGATGCCGCAGTCGGCGACCTTCGCTGCGAGCTCCGGTTTGAAGATGATGTCCATCGACTCGAAATCGACGTCCGGGAGCCGCTTCTTCACCAGGTCGACGTTGAACGTGAGGCCCGTCGTGCCCCACATGTAGGGCATGCCGTAGGCATTCTCCGAGTCCCAGGACTGCATGAGTTTCAGGACCTCGGGATCGAGGTTGCTCCAGCCCGGCAGTTGCGACTTGTCGAGTCTTTGGAAGATGCCGGCCTTGATGAAGCGCGCAAGGCTGTTGCCGGCCATGTCGACCACGTCGTAGCCGGTCTTGCCGGCCAGCATTTTGGCTTCCATCTCCTCCGACGAGGTGTACATGTCGTAGACGACCTTGATGCCCGTCTTCTTCTCGAAATCCTCGAGCGTCGTCTCGCCGATGTAGTCCGTCCAGTTGTAGACGTTGACCGTCTTGTCCTCGGCGATCGACGGCCGGATGAACGGCATCGCGAGCGCCGTGCCGCCCATAAGGCTCAAGGCAGTTCTTCGCGTGATCTTGGATTTCTTTGTCGTGGTCATGTCGTGTCCCTTTCCCTACAAGCAATTCAGATGTTTTTCCGTTCGCGCATCTCGGCGTTGATTTCGGCGATTTTCCCCTCCGGCGGAGCCGTATCGAGCGTCATGACGGGGAGCAGGCGGCGCATCTGATCGTGATGATTGCGCACGCCGTACTCGAGATCCGACAGGTGGAAGCCTTCGAAGGCCGATGATTTCATCGCCTCGTTGGACCAGATCGTGAGCTGCTGGTCCTCTTTCGTCGTCTCGCGGTCGATGCGCGACGCGAGGTAGCGCGCCAGGCGCAGTTGGCGATCCTCCTCCGGACGCTTGTAGACGCCCGCGCGCAGGACCGTCTCGCCGGGGGAGACAGGGAACTCCTGGTAGAACTGCACGGTCTCTGGCGTGACCGTGATCACGTTGTTGGGGAAAATACCGTAGTAGCTCCACAGCCGGCGCATGGGCTCGGGCAGCCAGGTCGCCTCGGGCGCGAGCTTCACGTAGTTGCGCACGCTCCAGCGCCGCCCCGCGTGCGCGTTGAACGGTCCCTTGGACACGCTCAGCCCGTTCGGAAATACGAAGTCGCGATACCCGGCTCCGTAGAGATCCTGAAGGCCCGGATGCGCCATCGGCACGTGGTAGCCCTCGTTGTCGACGTCGCGCACGGACTTCCAGTTCACCGGCGAGCGGTCGAACCAGAACTCACCCACCGGCACCATGTCCTCCGGCTTGTAGGCGGACATGTCCTGCTCGTAGGACGCAAGCAGCGTCGCCACCGCGGGCTGGGGGCCGGGACGAAAACGCACGAAGATGAATCCGTGCCAGATTTCGACCTCGAGCGGTTTCAAACCAAAGTTGCTTTTGTCGAAATCGCCAAAGCTTTTCGGCCGGGCGGGGCCGCGCAACGAGCCGTCGAAATTGTAGACCCAGCCGTGAAACGGGCAAACGAGTGCGTTTTTGCATTGCCCTTTGGGCTCGGTCGCGACGCGCCCGCCGCGATGCCGGCAGAGGTTGTTGAACGCCCGAACGACGCCGTCGTCGCCGCGCACGACAATCGCGCGCTCCTCCGAAAGGTCGAACGTGATGTACGAGCCGGGCTTCGGCAGGTCGCTGATGTGGCCGGCAATTTGCCAATGCGTAAGAAAGACTTCGCGCTTCTCGAGTTCGAGCAGCGCCTCGCTTCGGTAGGTCCAGCCGGGCAGCCCCCGGCGATCCCAGAGCTTTGGCGTCGGCAGACCCAGTTCGTTGGCTAACGCGATCGTCATGAGTGTGGCTCCTCTAAGTGGCGCCGGACCCATTGGTGAAATTTGTAAATTGCATATTCCTGCGGGACAAGCGTTCCGTGCTTGAATCTGCTGGATCGAAGTCCGCGTTGGTTCATTTCGCAGGCCTCCGCATCCTCCCGGAGGACGGTGCTTGCGAAATCAACCACGTTGCGAAGATCGAAGTCGGGCGCGTTCAATGATCCGTAGGCGAACATCCACTCCGCCTTTAACTCTGTCCGTTCTGGCCCGAGGGGCTTGAGCGACACCGCCCGCACGTAGTCCACGTGCGCCACGATGAACATCGATGGCAGGAGCGTGACGAAGTGATATCCCGCGTCACGCTCGGCTTGCGTGAGGCCGGGGAACTCCGGTCCGCATGGCTGGCCCGTCTTGGTCCAGGTGCGCGCGCCGGGCTTCAGGCTGTGCGCCGGCACCGGTGTTTGCGGCGTCCAGTCGGCGGCTTCCTCGTGCCCCATGATCCCGTGACTGTAGACGGGAACGAAGTCGCAGAGCTCCTTGTGAATGCCCGGGCAGTGCAGGCATTCATTGAAGTTGTCCCAGAAGATCTTCCAGTTGCAGGCGATCTCCGTCGTCACCGTGTGCCCGGTGACGAGATCCGCCATCGGCCAGTTGTCGTAGATCGAAAGCCCGAGGTCGGGCACCTCCGCGAAATCCGGCGGGTCGTCCGCGAGGCACACGAACACGAAGCCGTTCCATTCGCGCACATGGACCGAGAACAGGCCGTGGTCGGACTTGTCGAAATCGTCAGTGATGGAGACGAACGGTGTCCCCACGAGCTCGCCCGACAGCGCATAGGTCCATTGGTGATAGGGGCACGCGATCAGCCGGGACTTGAGCTTGCGCTCGGGCGCGCTGCAAAGCTCGGAGCCGCGGTGCCGGCAGGTGTTGTGGAAGCAGCGGATGGCGCCGTCCTGGTCCTTGACCAGGATCAGGTTCTCGCCCGCGACCGACACACGCCGGAGCGTCATCCGCTCGAGGTCGTTGGCGCGCCCGACGTAGACCCAGGTGCGAGCCCAGATGCCCTTCTGCTCGCGCTGAAACCACGCCTCGTCGTAGTAGGCGGCTGCCGGCAGCCCGGCTTCGCAGCGGTTGAGCAAGGGGGACGCGGGATGAAACGACTGCGGCTGCTCCATGCTCGGCTCCCTCTCAGAAGTTGGCGGGTGGTGTCGCGCGCCGCCGCGCCGGATTGAAGAACGGCCGTTCCGTGACGCGCGCCCTCACCATCAGCTTATGGTACGCGAGTTCGCGCAGCGCGTAGATTTCGATCCAGAGGTCGTTCGAATTCTCGGCATGATAGGGCCGCTCGACCATGGCGAGCGCGATTGAGCGCTTCAAGGTCGGCGACCAGATGCCGGCCGTCACCAGCCCGACCTCCCGCGTCTTGCCGGAATAGACGATCGAGTTCTCGGGCGACACGTTGCCCTCGACATCGAGCCCGACGAGCGCCCACTTCGACGTCTTGCGAGTCTTCTCGTCGAGGAGCGCGCGCCGCCCGTTGAAGTGCCCCTTGTCGAAGTCGATCATCCAGTCGAGCCCCATCTCGAAAGGCGAGCGCGTACGATCGTCGCGCACCGCCTGTTCGGCGGCGACGAAGTCGAGATTGGTGATGACGAAACCCGCCTCGATGCGCGCCATGTTGAGCGCCGTCGTGCCGATGGGGCGGATGCCGTACAGCGCTCCCGCCTCGAAAAGAAGATCCCACAGCTCGAGCGCCCGGTCGGGCGTCGTCCACAGCTCGTAGCCGAGGTCGCCGGTAAACCCGGTGCGCGAGATCGTGAGCGTGCCGCCATTCCCGAACGCGAACTCGCCCATCTGGAACGGCTTGAGCTTGCCGGCCTCGGTAAAGCCCGCCGCCCTGAGCACCGCCCATGCGCAGGGCCCCTGCAGCGAGAGCGGCGCGATCTCGTCCGTCACCTCCCTGACCTCGACATTGTAGCCGATCGCGCTATCGAGAAGCCACGGCAGATGCAGCTCCTGGCAGCAGATGCGATAGTCGTCCTCGGCGAAACGGAACAGCGTGCCGTCGTCCATGAGCTTGCCGTGCTCATCGCACCAGGCCGTGTAGTGGACGTGCCCGACCTTGAGCTTGGCGGCGTTCCTGATCGCCAGCCGGTTGAGGAAGGCCGCCGCATCGGGCCCCCGCACGTGATACTTGCGCATCGGCGTCAGGTCGTAGACGGTGACCTGGTTGCGGATCGCCGTGTACTCCATCGACTCGTCGTTGAAGACGAGCGCCGTCGTGTAGCCCGCCCACGGGGCCCAGCTGTTCAGCACGTTCGCCGCGCTCGTGCGCTCGTGGAACGGCGTCTTGAGCAGCGGCGTGCGGAAGTGAAGGCGCGGATCGCTCATGCCGTCGTCCCCCTGGCAAGGATGCGCTCGGCCGCGTTCCAGCCGGCGGCTCCCGATATGCCGCCGCCTGGATGCGACCCCGCGCCCGCGAGATAGAGCCCGGGCAGCGGTGTCTCGTACTGCGAGGTGTCGATGGTCGGCCTGAGAAACAGCATCTGCTCGACCGCCAGCTCTCCATGGTGCCAGTTGCCGCCGACGAACCCGTGCTTGGCCTCGAGGTCGGCCGGCGTCACGAGTTCGGAGCTGGTGACGAGCTTGCCGATCCCCGGCGCATACCGTTCCAGCGTCTCCATGATGCACGCGAGGAAGGCGCCCCGCCCGCTCTCCCAGCCTTGGGTCAGCGCGTAAGGCGCGAACTGCACGTTCGCGGAAAGCACATGGCAGCCCTTCGGCGCGAGCCCCTCCTCGAATGCGGAGGGCACCACGATCTCCAGGGTCGGGTTCGGAGAAAACGCGCCGTACTTCGCCGCGTTGAAACCATCCTCCACGACCCGGATCGAGGGCGCGATGACGAGCCGCGTGGTGAGGTCGGCCTCCTTGAAGTCGGGTGCGCCCTTGAGCGCGAGATGCAGCTTCGCCGTGTTGCCGCGCGTGCGGATGTTGCGCACCCGTCGCACCGTCTCCGTGTCGAGGTGGCGCGGCCCCACGAGATCGAGAAACGTCGTCCTCGGATTGACGGCCGAGATGACGGCGCGGCCGCGTATCGTCTCGCCGCCCGCGAGCACGACACCGGCCGCCCGGTCGCCCTCGACCACGACCTGCTCTACCCGCGCGTTGGTGCGCACCTCGACGCCGATCGCCTCGACGGCGGCGCGCATCGACGCGGCCACCTTGCCCATGCCGCCCTTGGGCAGCGCGAGGCCGGCTTTCTGCCCCCCGGCCTCCGCCGCGAGCCTATTGATGAGCAGGATGAGCGAGTTCGGCGAGCGTGGCCCGAGATGCGCGCCGAGCACGGCATCGAACGCAACCACGCCCTTGAGGCGGTCGTCCTCGATCTCGTCGTTGAGCACGTCGGCCACGTTGATCAGCATCATGCGCATCAGCTCGCGCATGTCGTCGCGGCCCATCAGACGCGCCTTGAGCCCGACCTTGGCCAGCCGCGCAAGCTCGCCCACGCTCGTGCTGCCCGGCTTGGGCGGCGTCATCCCTTTCAAGGGACGCAGCACGTCCGCGAAGCGCATGAGCTTGGCGCGCAGCGCCGTCCAGGCATCGCGATCCTCTTCCCCGATCGCCCCTTCGAGCTTCTCGCCGTAGCACCCGTCGAGCACCAGATGATCGCCCACCTCCGAGAGGGCCGTGGTCGCGATCGAGGTGGCGGCATAGGAGAGGCCATGTCGCCCGAGATCGAGCCCCTGCTCGACGCGCGGATCGAGAACGGAGATGAGGTGCGCGATGCCACTCACCCGGTAGCCGGGCGCGAACTCGCGAGTTTGCGCCCCGCCGCCGGTCTCCGCCGACGTCTCGACGACGATGGTCTTGCGTCCCGCCTTGGCGAGCCGGCCCGCCGCCGCGAGGCCGTTCGTCCCTCCGCCGATGACGATGGCATCATAGGACGTCATAGGCAGCCCTCATGGTTGAGGGACGCATAACGTCGCGCAGCACCTCCGCCGCCGCGTTGCGCCCCGGCGCACCCATCACGCCGCCGCCCGGATGGGTCGAGGACCCGCACATGTAGAGACCCTTGATCGGCGAGCGGTACTGCGCCGCGCCCGGCACCGGCCGATTGAAGAGAAGCTGGTCGAACGTCAGCTCGCCCTGGAAGATGTTGCCTTCCGTGAGCCCCACCTCCGCCTCGAGCTCGCGCGGCGTGCGCACCTCCGCGTAGAGCACGAGATCCTTGAAGCCCGGAGCGTAGTCATTGATCTGGTTGATGCACGCCGCCCCGAAGGCATCGCGGTCGGCGTCCGTCCATTCGCCCGTGTCGAGCTTCGGCGGACAGTACTGCACGAAGCAGCTCATGAAGTGCTTGCCCGGCGGCGTCATGGTCGGGTCGATGAGGGTCGGGATCATCACGTCCTGGAACGGATCGCGCGACCAGCGGCCCGCCTTCCAGTCGTCGTAGGCGCGCTCCATGCGCTCGATCGAATCCGTGAAATGAAGGTCGCCCCGCACGCAGGTCGATCCCTCCGGCAGCGCCGGGAAATTCGGCACCCCGTCGAGCGCGATGTTGACCTTGCCCGACGAGCCGCGGATCTTGAAGTTCCTGACCGACTTCACGAACGCGGCCGGCAGCTCCTTCTCCTCGACGCATTTGAGGAAGGTGCGCTTGACGTCCATGCTGGAGATCACGCGCCGCCCGCGGATCTCGTCCCCGCCCTCGAGCACGACGCCGACCGCGCGCCCGTTGCGGACCAGGATGCGTTCGATGCCCTTGCCGGTGCGGATCTCGCCGCCCTCAGCCGCGAGAGCCTTGCCCATTGCCTGCGTGATGGCGCCCATGCCGCCGCGCGCGAACCCCCACGCGCCGACGTTGCCGTCCACGTCGCCCATGTAGTGATGCAGGAGCACGTAGGCCGAGCCGGGCGACATGGGCCCCAGCGCCGTGCCGATGATGCCCGAAACGGCGAGGTAGGATTTGATGACCGGATTCTCGAAGTACTCGTCGAGGTAGTCCGACACGCTCATGGTGAAGAAGCGCATCATCTCGAGGAGCTCGGTCTGCGACCGCGCGCCCGTGTGCTTGCCGAGGTACACGAGCTCCTGGATGTCGCGCGGGCGCATCGAGGTCGGATCGGGCGGCGTGCGCATCAGCAGCGGACGAATGAACCGGCAGGCGCGCAGCACGTCCCGCGAATAGCGGTCGTAGGATTCGGCGTCGCGCTTCGAGTAGCGCGCGAATTCGCGCCGGTTGGCGTCGTGATCGCGGTAGGTGGCGAGATAGCCGCCGCTGCGCGTCATCACCGCCCCGCCTTCGTAAGGCAGAACCTGCAGGCCGTGACGCGGCAGGTCGAGGTCGCGCATGATCTCGGGCCGAAGCAGCGACGAGACGTAGGAGCAGTTCGAGAACGTGAAGCCCGGGTAAAGCGAGCGCGACACCGCCGCGCCGCCGATCCAGTCGTTCTTCTCGACGACGACCACCTTCAATCCCGCTTTCGCGAGATAGCAGCCGGTAACCAGCCCGTTATGGCCGCCGCCGACGATGATGGCATCGTACGCGGTCACGCCGAGGCCTCGCCCTTGACCTGCTCGAGCGTGAGATCGACCGCCTGCTCGACCGCGCGCAGCGTGTCCTCGAGGCAGCTCTGGTCGTGCGCTTCGCACATGAACCACGGCTCGCGCGAATCCGGCTCGCAGATGATGCCGAAGTCGTGCAGATGATGGGCCATCTTGTCGTAGAACGTGTAGTCCGACCGCTTCCAGGCCCGGTAGTCGACCGGTGGCTTCGACGCGAAGAAGAGCCCGAACATCGACGAGTGGCCGGAGAAGGAATGCACGATGCCGCGCCGGTCGAGGATGTCCTTGATGCCGGCCTTGAGCTTGTCGCCGTAGGCGGCAAGCGAGGCCAGCGCAGGTGTCTCGTCGAGGATCTCGAGGCACTTCTCCGCCGCCGCGATGGAGACGCCGTGCGCGGTGTAGGTTCCGCCGTGCGCCGCCCCACCGTAGCGGAAGGTGCGCATCACGTCCTCGCGTCCGCCGAGCGCCGCGATCGGATACCCGTTGGCCATCGCCTTGGCGAAGGTGCAGAGGTCCGGCCTCACGCCGTGCAGCGACTGCACGCCGCCCTTGGCCACGCGGAAGCCGGTCTTCACCTCGTCGATGATGAGCAGCACCCCGTACTTGTCGCACAGCGCCCGGGCCGCCTTGACGAATTCGGTCGTCGCCGAGATGGCGCAGCAGTTGCCCATCATCGGCTCGAGCAGCATGGCGCCGATCTTGTCGGCGTGCTTCTTGAAGATGTCCTCGAGCCGGTTGATGTCGTTCATCGGCGTGAGGTAGACGAGCTCCTTGAGCGTCTTCGGGATGCCCATCGAGTAGGGCACCGTGGCCGGGTCGGTGCCGCTCGCCGGATCCCAGTCGGCGACGTTCGACATCCACATGGCCGCGTCGAACAGGCCGTGGTAGCTGCCCTCGATCAGGATGTAGCTGTCCTTGCCGGTGTAGGCGCGCGCCACCCTGAGCGCCGCCATGACGGCCTCGGTGCCGCTGTTCGAGAAGCGGACCAGATCGACGCCCGCCACCATTTTCGCGATGCGATCGGCGACCACCAGCTCGCGCTCGGTCGAGAGCGCGAACACGCCGCCGACCTCCATGCCGCGCCGCGCCGCCTCGTCCACCCGGTCGTCGGCATAGCCGAGGATCGCCGGGCCGTAGCCGAGGCGATAATCGACATAGCAGTTGTCGTCGATGTCCCAGGTCCGCCCGCCCTTGCCGTGGTGAACGTAGATCGTCCGCTCGTCGCCCCAGTAGCGGAACGTCGAGGAAACGCCGAGCGGCAGGCGTTTCACGGCCTTTTTGAACTGGGCGTTCGATTTCGTGAGGTTGCGGTGGGGGATAGGCGCCATGGCACGACCTTTCTCGTTGTCCCGGCACGGCCCATGATGGGCGGTGGAGGGCGCGAGCGCGTGGTGGAGATAGGCCCTAGTCTCGCGCCATTTTGATTGTCTTGTCAATCAAAATGGCGCCTAATGTCGAAAAGGTTGGACTTTATTTCCGCTCTCGCATCTGCGAGGAAGGGGCACCCTGAATGAGAGAATCCCCGCATCCCATGGTCGCTGCAGCCAAGACGAAACCGCCGGCCACCCAGCCGCGCAAGGCCAACCGTCAGGTGCGGCGCAAACAATTGATCGAAGCCACCATATCAGTGCTCGCCGAGCGCGGGCAGACGGGCCTCAAGCTGCAGGATGTGGCGGAGGCGGCGGGCCTCTCCTACGGCCTCGTCAACTTCCATTTCGAGACCAAGGACAAGCTCCTCGCCGAGACGCTGAGCTACATGGCGTCCGAGTATCAGGCCAACTGGCAGGAAATGCTTGCGGCGGCGGGAGACGAGCCCGCCAAGCAGCTCAACGCGCTGATCCAGGCCGACTTCTGCGAAAAGATCTTCACCCGTCCGCGCGTCCTGGCGTGGAGCACGTTCTGGGGCGAGGCGCAGAGTCGCCCGCATTATCAGGAGCAGTGCGGATCCAAGGATACGGCCTACATCCGCGTCATGGAGAGCATCTGCGCCCGCGTCCTCGGCGAGAGCAAGCAGACGCTCAGCGCCGAGCGGGCCGCGCGCGTCCTGCGCGTCACCATTGAAGGCGTCTGGCTCGACTTCATCACCATGAACGATCCCTACTCGCGCCGCGAGGCGCTGCGCACGGTCTACACCTGCGCCTCGGTGCTTTTCCCGAAGCACTTCGACGACAAGGGTCTGATCCGCTAGGGCTCACCCAACTTCATCTGGACCACTCACGCCAATGACGATGATCCTCTACACGACTGTGGGATCGAGTGATCTCAAGCGCTCCATCGCGTTCTACGACGCCGTGTTCAAGGCGCTCGGCGTGCCGCGCGGCGAGGGATGGACCGACACCTGGGCCGGCTGGGGGCCGTCCTATGACGATGGCGTGAGCTTCTGGGTCTGCGCGCCGTTCGACGGCAACGCGCCGTCTTCGGGCAACGGGACCATGATCTCGCTTCGGGCCAACAGCGAGGTCGAGGTCGACGCCTTCCATGCCGCCGCTCTCGCTAATGGCGGCTCCGACGAAGGCGCGCCCGGAACCCGTCCCTACTACGAGCCGACCTTCTACGTCGCCTACGTCCGCGACCCCGACGGCAACAAGCTCGCCTGCGTATTTCACAAGCATGTGCCCGAGGGCTGATAGGCCGACGGCCGGCTCGCATGAGTCTGCGCATGTGCCTGGGGCACAAACTACTTCGCCGCTGACACTCGCCTGATGGCGTCAATGATGCCTTCGGTATCGATCAGCGGCACGGTTTGCATGTGGCGGAAGGGCTTGGGTAACCTCTCCGGCACCATGTCCGCATGCAGCACGCTGACAAGCTTTCCCATCGACATGGCGTCGCCGGCGTCCGAACAAATCCAGTTGGACTCGACTGAGCGAGTCGACCAAATCGTCACCGCAGCAGAACAATTTCTGATCTGTGTGTCGATTTGCCGTCGGGCGAGGACGCCTGGAAATAAATCCGCATCCCACCACACCGAAAAGCCGGCCCGTGCCAGCCTCCTGGCCAAATTGTCGGTCAGATCACGCTCGGCCCTTGTGAAGCTGATAAAGACGTCCGGCATCCGCACGCCCCATGCACCACGCCCTAAACCAGCTTCCCCATCGCCACGGCCGTGTCCGCCATGCGGTTCGAGAAGCCCCACTCGTTGTCGTACCAGGAGAGGACGCGCACCAGCGTGCCGTCCATGACCTTGGTCTGGTCGAGATGGAAGATCGAGGAGCGCGGGTCGTGGTTGAAGTCGCTGGACACGTTGGGCTGATCCGTGACGCCGAGAATGCCCGCGAGAGGCCCAGCCGCAGCAGCCGCCTTCACGCCGGCGTTGATCTCGTCGCGCGTCGTCTCGTGGCGCGCGATGAACTTGAAGTCCACGACCGACACGTTGGGCGTCGGCACGCGGATCGAGGTGCCATCGAGCTTGCCGTTGAGCTCGGGCAGCACGAGACCCACGGCCTTGGCCGCGCCCGTCGTCGTCGGGATCATGGAGAGCGCCGCCGACCGCGCGCGGTAGAGGTCCTTGTGCAGCGTATCGAGCGTCGGCTGGTCGCCCGTGTAGCTGTGGATCGTCGTCATGAACCCCTTCTCGATGCCGACCAGGTCGTGCAGCACCTTGGCGACGGGAGCGAGACAGTTCGTCGTGCACGAGGCGTTCGACACCACGAGGTGGTCCGCCGTGAGCTTGTCGTGGTTGACGCCGTAGACGACGGTGAGGTCCACCCCGTCCGCCGGCGCCGACACGAGCACGCGCTTGGCGCCCGCCGCGAGATGCGCCGCGGCCTTGTCCTTGCTCGTGAAGATGCCCGTGCACTCGAGCGCGATGACGACACCAAGCTCCTTGTGCGGCAGCTCGGCCGGGTTCTTCACCGCCGTCACCTTGATCGGCCCGCGCCCGAGATCGAGGCTGTCGCCGCGGACGGTCACCTCACCCGGAAAACGCCCATGCACGCTGTCGAAGCGCAGGAGGTGCGCGTTGGTCTCGACCGGCCCGAGGTCGTTGATCGCCACCACTTCGATGTCGGTGCGCCCGGATTCGTAGATCGCGCGCAACACGTTGCGGCCGATGCGGCCAAATCCGTTGATCGCGACCTTGAGTGCCATTGAGACGTCCTCCAGAAAACGGGATTGTTGTGGTTATGCCGCTCTAGCGCGGGAAAAAGCGCGGCGGAAAAGCCGGAGCGGCGCCATTAAGTTGACGGGGCCTACCCCTGTCAATCCTGCGTCCCGCCACACGGGCCGCACCGCCCTCGCTGGAGGCGTGCTCGAACCGGCGGACCGCCTAGGGTTTCTTGCGCCGCGGCATGAGATTTCCTATGCTGAAGGTTGCATGCGGGACGAGGGAACCGGCCCCGCAGGTCTGCGAGAGGGGTGCGGATCAGCCCATGGCTCAGCGGGCGAAAATACAGGCGAAACGTCCGGCCGGCCACGCCAAGGAGCCGCCGGCTGGGCCTAGGGCTGCGGCGGGCGCTCCGCCAAGCGTCGACGCGCGCCTCAAGGCCGTCGAGCAGGAGCGCGACAGCCTCAGGACGGAGCTTGAGGCCGCCCGCCAGCGCATCGCCGCGCTGGAGGAGAGCCGCAGCCTCGTCGCGAGCCGCATCGATTATGTCATCGAGTCGCTGTCCGGCGTTGTCGATAGAGACGACTGACCCCTCGCCATTCTCCGCCCCCGCCCCTATGTTAGCTCCGCTGCGGGGTTCGTCAGGAACACATGAATCTCCAGGGCCTATAAGATCTGCCTGGGAGCTGTCCCTGGCCGGGGCCGTGGCCCCGGACATATGGCGCCCACCTTACATTTGTAGGGACCCGGCGAGATCAACCGTTCCAACGGCCACCGCGGCACTTTCTATTTTCCACCCCCGGCTCATCGAGTCCCGGCATCCAGGGCGACGCGAGGTTTGTTGACCGCCAATTCGCCCGAGCTTGCCAAGAAGGAGATGCGCCGCACGTCGAAAGCGCGGCGCAACGACGCCTATCTGCGCCTCGGCGGCGAAGCCGGCGCCGCCATCGCCGCACACGGCATCGCCTTCGCCGGCCGCCCGGCCCCCGCCGTCGTCTCGGCCTTCCTCGCCATCGGCGAGGAGATCGACCCCGCGCCGCTGATGGCGCGCCTCATGGGTGAGGGCTACCGCCTGTGCCTGCCCGTGATGGAGGGCAAGGGCCTGCCGCTCGTGTTCCGCGCCTGGGCGCCGGGCGAGCCGCTCGCCGAAACCATGTGGGGCATCCGCGAGCCGCTTCCGGATGCGGCCGTCCTCGAGCCCGACATCGTGCTCGGCCCCCTTCTCGCCTTCGACGCCGAGGGCTATCGCCTGGGCTATGGCGGCGGCTTCTACGACCGCACGCTCGCGCGGCTCAGGGCCCTGAAGCCGATCGTCTCCATCGGCATCGCCTACGACGAGCAGCGGGTCGACGCCGTCCCCCATGTCGACTATGACGAACGCCTCGATTGGATTTTGACGCCCTCCGGCCCGCTCAAGTGCGGCTGACGAAAGCAAGAATGACGCCGATTGCCCAATCTCGAACGTCATCCCGGCGGAGGCCGGGACCCAGACACGCCTCAGGTTATCGCCACGGCGGAGCCGCCTGATGCGCCTCCTCTTCCTCGGTGACATCGTCGGCCGCTCGGGGCGCCCCGCAGCGGATGTCAGCGACACCTTCAATACCGCACGTATCTGGATCCCGACCTCCGTCGGGATGACGTTGGAGATTGGGCAAGCTGTCCACCTCCCCACACCGTCACCCCGGCGGAGGCCGGGGTCCAGACACGCATCCACGCATGATCGGCCGGCATTCGCACGTGCGGGGAGTAGCTCCTGATGCGCCTCCTCTTCCTCGGTGACATCGTCGGCCGCTCGGGGCGCAAGGCCGCCGTCGAGGCCATCCCGCGCCTGCGCGCGCGCTGGAAGCTCGACTTCGTCGTCATCAACGGCGAGAACGCCGCCGGCGGCTTCGGCATCACCGAGGCGATCCACCAGGAGCTGGTCGACGCCGGCGCCGATGCCGTCACCCTCGGCAACCATGCCTTCGACCAGAAGGAGACGCTGGTCTACATCGGGCGCCACGAGCGTCTGATCCGCCCGCTCAACTTCCCGCCCGGCACGCCGGGCCGCGGCACGAGCCTGCTCAAGGCCAAGAACGGCGCCGACGTGCTCGTCATCAACGCCATGGGCCGCGTGTTCATGACCGAGATCGACTGCCCCTTCCGCGCCATCGACCGCGAGATCACCGCCTGCGCGCTGAAATCCGGTGCCGACGTCATCCTCGTCGACTTCCACGCCGAGGCGACGAGCGAGAAGCAGGCGCTTGGCCTTTTCCTCGACGGCCGCGTCTCGGTCGTCGTCGGCACCCACACCCACACGCCGACCGCCGACGAGCGCATCCTGCCGCACGGCACCGCCTACATGTCGGACGCCGGCATGTGCGGAGACTACAATTCCGTGCTCGGCATGGACAGCGAGGAGCCAATCCACCGCTTCCTGACGCGGCTCCCGCGCGAGCGCTTCGAGCCCACGCTCGGCCCCGCGACCGTCTCCGGCCTCGCGGTCGAGATCGACGATGCGACCGGCCTTGCGACGCGCGTGAAAAGTTTGCGGCTCGGTGGCGTTTTGGAGCCTACCGAGCCGCTGTTTTGGGAGTGAGAGAGTGTATGGCTAACCGCATGAGGAGGAGCTATAGGCTCGCCCTCAGCGCATTGGTGAGCATGCTCACCCTGTCCGCGATTGGGCATTGGCGGTCTGAGGCCCGAGTTTAGTTGATTCTGTACGCCCTCGCGAGAGGCTCTAAATCCACCACCGGCCCCATTTGGACGCCCCGAAGGGGTTGACCGGCGCGAGGCGGCCCCGCAATAAATCGGACCCGAAACGCCCTTCCGCGCTCGCCGCGGCCTGGAGTGCTTCCGGAAAAGTGGGAACCGGTCACTGCCAAGCAGTGCGAGCCCAAGTTTCCGACAAGAAGCACGACAAGAGAAAAACCCCAGCGCACAATCAGAAAACGAGATCACGGAACCCCTATGGCCGGCCATTCAGCGTTCAAGAACATCATGCACAAGAAGGGCCGCAAGGACGCGGCCCGCGCCAAGATGTTCGCCAAGTTCGCCCGCGAGATCACCGTCGCCGCCAAGTCCGGCATGCCCGACCCCGCCATGAACCCCCGGCTGCGGCTCGCCATTCAGACCGCCCGCGCCGAGAACATGCCGAAGGACAACATCGAGCGCGCCATCAAGAAGGCGCAGGGCGGCGACAGCGAGGCCTACGAGACCATCCGCTACGAAGGTTACGCCCCGGGCGGCGTCGCCGTCATCGTCGAGGCGCTGACCGACAACCGCAATCGCACCGGCGGCGCCGTGCGCGCCGCCTTCACCAAGCAGGGCGGCAACCTCGCCGCCACCGGCGCCGTCGCCCACATGTTCGAGCACGTGGGCGAGATCCGTTTCAAGCCCGGCGCGGGATCGCCCGACGCGGTGCTCGAGGCCGCCATCGAGGCCGGCGCCGACGACGCCCAATCCGACGACAGCGGCCACCTCGTCATCTGCTCGTTCGATAGCCTTGGCACCGTCGCAGGTGCGCTCGAGGAGAAGCTCGGCGAGCCGGACAGCGTCAAGGCCGTCTGGAAGCCGAACCTCACCACCGAGGTCGACGAGGAGAACGCCGAGAGCATCATGAAGCTCATCGCCGCCCTCGAGGACGACGACGACGTGCAGAATGTTTTCGCGAACTTCGAGGTCTCGGAGGACGTTCTGAAGAAGCTCACCGCCGCCTGATCGCGCTCCGACGGCCGGCCCAAATTTCAATGCGATCGAACAATGGGATAGCAGCCATGACCGAGAAGCTCGAAGACATCGCCGTAGCCATGGTGGCGCCCGGCAAAGGCATCCTTGCCGCCGACGAAAGCTCGGGCACCATCAAGAAGCGGTTCGACTCAATCGGCGTGGCCTCGTCCGAGGACACGCGCCGCGACTACCGCGAGATGCTGTTCCGCGCCAACGATGCGATGAAGAGCTACGTCTCGGGCGTCATCCTCTACGACGAAACCATCCGCCAGAAGGCCAAGGACGGCACGCCGCTGGTCGACGTCATGCGCGCCGCGGGCTCCATCCCCGGCATCAAGGTCGACACTGGCGCCAAGCCTCTCGCCGGTCCGACGTCGAGCATCGAAACCATCACCGAAGGCCTCGATGGCCTGCGCGAGCGCCTCGCCGAATACCACGCTCTCGGCGCCCGCTTCGCCAAATGGCGCGCCGTCATCACCATCGCCGACGGCCTCCCCACCTGGAACTGCATCAAGGCCAACGCCCACGCGCTCGCCCGCTACGCGGCCTTGTGCCAGGAGGCCGGCATCGTGCCGATCGTCGAGCCCGAGGTGCTGATGGACGGAGCGCACTCCGCCCACGACATCGACGAGTGCTACCGCGTGACGGAGTGGACGCTGCGCACCGTGTTCCGCGAGCTCTACGACGCGCGCGTCGCGCTCGAGGGCATGGTGCTGAAGCCGAACATGGTCATCGCCGGACAGAAGTCGGCCAAGCAGCCTTCCGCCGAGGAGGTCGCCGACAGGACCGTTCGCTGCCTGAAGGCGACGGTGCCCGCGGCGGTGCCCGGCATCGCCTTCCTCTCGGGCGGCCAGTCCGACGAACTTGCCACGCAGCATCTGTCGCTCATGAACGCCGCAGGCGGTCTGCCCTGGGCGCTGACCTTCTCCTACGGCCGCGCGCTGCAGGCGGCGGCCCTCAAGGCCTGGGGCGGCAAGCCCGAGAACGTCGCCGCCGGCCAGCGCGCCTTCACGCACCGCGCGCGCATGAACAGCCTCGCCGCACTCGGCAAATGGGACGTGAAGCTCGAGAAGGCCGCTTGAGCCCGCAAAAAATCGGAAGGACGCCAGGAGAAATCTTGTTCTCTCCATGAGCCTTTCCGACGATTTTTTTCGCGCCGCGATGGAACCGCGCGGCGGCGCTCGCGTTGTCTATCCAGGCCCATGGTCTGGACGTCGCACACACGCCAGGCTGGATCCACGAGTCCAATTCGGGATGGGGGGCCCAAACCTTATAGGCTTCGCTCGCAAGGGCGAAGACTAGGCAGCAAGGCGCAGCGAGCCCCCCTCGCTTGCGCCTTGACTGCGTTCGGGTTGGGGATGGCCGCGGATCAGGATTTCGAGGCCGTCGCAATGTGCGCGGGAGAACGGAACGCCACGGTGCCGCTATCGAGGACGTAAGGACGCAACTCCGTTTCCGCTTCCTGCAACAGCAGCGCGTAGTGCGCCTCGTCGATCAGGTCAGCCAGCGTCCAGCCCTTCACGTCGGTGCGCACCCAGGATTCGATCGAGGGGAAGCGAGCCGTTCCATCCAGCGTGTGGATTTCCACCTGCGGCAGGCCGGATTGCATGAAGAGTAACCGCAAGGTCTCCGGGTCGCCCAGCACGAAGGGCGCGCGCAATTCGTTGGCGATGCGATCTCCAAAGAGCCGCTGCAGAAGCCTTGCCATCGCCGCGTAGCCGGGCGTGTCGTCGAGCGCGCCCCAAACGGCCACGCCGAGCCGGCCACCCGGTCGCAGCACGCGCCACATCTCCTTGATCGCCGTGATGCGGTCCCCAAAGAACATCAGGCCGAACTGGCTGACAACGGCGTCGAACGCATGATCGGCAAAAGGCAGGGATTCGGCCTGTCCCAGCCGCCACTCGATTTTCGGCGCCTTGCCGCTGGCCACGGCGAGCATGGCCTCGTTGCAGTCGAGGCCGGTGACGGACCCTCCCGGCTCTACGCGCTTTGCCGCTTCACGGGTCAACGCGCCAGTCCCGCAGGCCACATCGAGCACCGTTTGGCCCGGTGAAAGCCGCACGGCATCCGCCACGCGTGGCGCCCATTCGAGGAACAGCGCCGGCAGGAAGAACTCTTCGTAGACCTCTGCAGCGGTCCGCTGGACCTGTCCGCCAAGCGTATCGCTCATGTGCGCCTCCATCGATGGATCGCGCCATTCGCAACACTCTCGGAAAGTTTTGTCGGATTGATGATGCTCGAGCGCGCGACTACTGCGGGCCACTTGCGAAGTGACCCCTATTCGCGGCGGGGCTCGCTTTGGACGGACCCCGTGCACCGACCGGCTCTCGCCCGCTCAGCGTGATGCGTGCGGAGCTCGCTAGTTCATCCAGAAGCCGCTGATGGCATCGGCGAGATTGTCGGGCCCGGATTTCGATTTCTTCTTCTTGGCCTGCTTGGTGGTGCCCGATGACGATGCGGGCGCCGGATCGCTGAAGCCGCCCTCGTCGGCCACCACGTCACGCGGCGGATCGAACCGCATCGCTCGCCCGAGCAGCGCCGCCGAGAGGCGGCTGTCATGCCCATAGATGTCGCTGAAGCTCGACACACGGCCGTCCGCATCCGCGACCGCCGTGAAGTAGGCGGTGTGCACCGGGATGGGATTGGTGAGCTTGGCATCGCCGCCGCGCCCGATCACGCCCTGGGCCGCATCCGCGCTGAGCCCGTTACCTTCCATGAGCATGATCTGCGCGAACCCGCGCGGATTCTGCACGCGGATGCAGCCGTGCGACAGCGCCCGGCTCGACGAGGCGAAAAGCTCCCGCTCGATGGTGTCGTGCATGTAGACGTCATGCTTGTTGGGGAACAGGAACTTCACCGTGCCGAGGGGATTCTTACCGCCCGGAGGCTGGATGAAACTGTACTGACGGATGTCGGCCGTGCCCCAGTTCACGCTGTCGGGATCGACCTCGCGTCCGCCGTAGTAAACCTTGAGGCCGTAGGCCCGGATCGACGCTCCGGCGCTGCCGCCGCCGCCGAACAGCGACGAGAAGAAGTCGCCGCCACCGATCGCCTTGAGGCGCGGCGCCAGCTCCCTCTGCTTGATTCCGTCCGGCATGCCCCACGACGGATTGAACACGATGGTCTTCATGGTCTCGGAGAAGACGGGTGTCGCCCACTCGGGAAGGCCGACGATGATGCGTTCCTTGAACAGCACCTCGTCGCCCTTGATCGTGCGTGTCGTGAACTCGGGGATGTTGTTCCACACGTAGACGCGGCCGAGATCCTCGGGCATCCAGCGCCAGCGCTCCATGTTGAGCACCAGCATCTGCGTGCCGCGCTCGGGATCGGGCGCGCGCTGCGCCTCGACCTCCTTGTTGAGCGCGATCCGCGCCGACCGGGAGAGCTGCCCCGTAGCCTTGATGCCCTTTTCCACCTGGTAGGCCTTGAGCGCGAGCTCGAGCTTCTCGTCGAACAGCGTGTCCTTGGCTCCGCTCTCGGCGGGGATCTTGAGGCGCTGCCTCAGCAGCGCGACGGTCGGATGATCCATGCCGACCTTCAGAACGTCCTTGGTCGGCGGCAGGCTGACCTTGAGCGCCGGATCGATCTCGACCGCGGGCTCCGACGGACCACGCGCCTTGAGGAGCGCCTTGCGCAGAAGCGTGAACTGCGGGTGCTTCGGATGCTGATCGCGCAGATAGGCGTCGGTTGCCGAGGCGGCGACAAGCTCGGTCAGGACCACGTTCGGGTCCTTGATCGGCGGCTTGAGATCAAGGATGCGGCTCAGCGACGACAGGTCCACCCGGCCGCCGCGCGCGAACCGCACGTATTTCAGAAGCTCGAGCGAAAGCTTGCCTTCGGCCTCGGCGAGCTGCTCATTGGAGGACGCGCCGGTGAGCGCCGGCAGATCGAACGCCGCCGCCGATAGCCCCCAGTCGTCGGCTTTGCGAACCTCGTCCATGGCGCTCTTCGCCTTGGCGTTGAAGCCCGCGCTTTCGACCCAGAGCGGACCATCCGTGCGGCTGCCGTAGAACGCGACCGCCGCGGCGAGATCGTCCTTGTTGGCCTTCACCGATTGTCCGGCGGTTTCGAGCCACGTGCGCACGGCGGCGACGACCGGATCGACCGGCGGCGTTGCGGCGGCAGCAGCAGCGGCAGGCTGCGGGGACGCCGGCGCGGTCGCGGCGTTGGTATCTGAGGGCGCGCTCGACGGGGACGGAGACGTCGCGGGCGCTGTCGCTGCCGGAGTGGCGGCGGCAGGAGGCGTCGTCGCGGACGGAGCGGCGGTTGCCGAAGGAGACGCGGCAGGCTGAGACGGAGATGCGGTCGCTGCCGGAGCGGCCGTTGCCGGCGGCGCGGTTGGCTCAGCCGGCGCTGTCGCTTGAGCCGGAGGCGCTGTCGCGGAAGGTGGTGCGGAATTCGGCGGCGCAACGGGCGTCGCGGCGTTCGCGACCGCGTCGGCAGGCTTGCTCTCCGCTGCGGCAGCGGCGGGTGCGGATGCAGGCTTGTCAGGGGTCGCGCCAGTCGTTTGGCCTGTGCCCGTATGAACCGTGCCCGTTTGAATAGTGCCCGTCTGGACCGTGGCCGCCGGAGGCGTCGTTCCCGTGGATTGGGCGTGGGCTACCGAGGCAACGCCCGCCAAGGCCACCACGGCGAAAGTTGTGGCGGCGGCGCGCGGCGAAACAGTCGTGAACATCAATCTGGCTCCGTCAAAGCAGACGCGGCACCACTTGGATCTCGAGCTCCACGTTGTGGGCGCTTTGCCACAAGTGCAGGCACAGCATGGCGATTTCATGCTCGGAAAGCGCGCGCATGCTTAAGGCCGTACGACGCCCACGGATCGAGCAACACCCCTCTGAGCACGAGATTCGTCCCCCCGACGATACCCGGATGGGCCACCCCGCGATAGGGCACATGGGGCGCAACGGACTGTTCTTCCAAGTTCAATTGCGCGCCGCGCGGCCCGAGTCTCTTTTCCGCCGGAATTGAGACAGATACGCTCGCCGGGGAGCGCTGGATCGGCGCTTTCCTTGAAAGGACCCGAGCGCCGAGCATGAACGACACCGCGGCCGACCCCGCTCTTTGCCTCATTGCCGAGGCGCACTCCGACGCCGCCTGGGTCGCGCGCGTGGCGGCGGCACTCGACGCAACGCGCGCCGTGACGCTCATCCTCGAGCCCCCGGCCGGGCGCGCCGCGGAGCCGTCCGCGCTTCGCGCCCTCGTCGCCATGGCCGCGGCCCGCAACATCGCCGCCCTCGTCGCCAACGACGTCGCCGCCGCGAAGGCGAGCCACGCCGACGGCGTGCATCTCTCCTTGCGCCCTGAGATCGAGGACGCCTACGCCGCCGCGCGCGCCGCGCTCGGCAGCGACGCCATCGTCGGCGCCGAGGCGGGAAGCTCCCGCCACGATGCCATGACACTCGGCGAGGCCGGAGCCGACTACGTGGCCTTCGCGCCGATGCCGGACGAAGCGGCGGATGCCGATGCCGCGCACGAGGCCCAGCGCGATCTCGTCACCTGGTGGGCCGACGTGTTCGTGGTGCCCGTGGTCGCCTTCGGCGCCGGCTCCGCCGCGGAGGTCGCGGGCTTCATCGACGACGGCGCCGATTTCGTCGCCGTGCGTCTCGACCGCGCCATGCCCGAGAGCGGTGACGCCGCCTGGGCGGCCTCCCTCGTCGCGGCCCTCGGCGCACCCGCCGGCGCGGCCTGAGGAAGCGAACGTGAGGAGGCGACCGTGAAGACCATCCATCTCGTGCTCCTCGGCTGTCTCGGTCTCGCGTTGGGCGCGATCGGCGGCCTTGCGGCGATGGGCGTGCTCACGCCTCACCTCGCTCCACCGAAGCAGGAGGCCGAGCAGCAGGCCGCGACGCCGAAGCTCAAGTCCGTGCCGGACGAGCTGCCGGATGACGACCCCGCTTATGCCGCCTTCGACCAGGGCAAGTACCTGACCGCCCTCGAGCTGGCGCAGGAGAGGGCGGAGCGTGACGACCCGCAGGCCAACACGCTCGTCGGCCGCATCTATGCCGAAGGCCTCGGCGTGCCGAAGGACGAAAGCACGGCCGCCCGCTGGTACGCCCGCGGCGCCGAGCTCGGCGATACGCCGGCCATGCTCGCGCTCGGCACGCTGCTGGCCGAAGGCCGCGGCGTCGCCAAGGACATGAACCTCGCCGCCGAGATGTACGAGAAGGCCGCCGCGACCGGCGAGCCCGTCGCCAACTACAATCTGGGGCTCCTCTTCCTGCGCGGCACCGGCAAGCCCGAGAACCCCTACCGCGCCGCGCAGCACATCCGCTACGCGGCCGAGAAGGGCGTCGCCGCCGCCCAGTATGATCTCGCCGCCCTTTATCTCGACGGCACCGGCGTCCCCAACGACGCCCTCGAGGCCGCGCGCTGGAGCGCCAAGGCCGCCGAGGCCGGTCTCCCGGCAGCCCAATTCGACTACGGCGTGATGCTGCTGCAGGGCCGCGGCCTCAAGGCGGATGAGCCCAAGGCCGTCACCTACCTTGAGGCCGCCTCCAACGCGGGCGTTGCCGGCGCACAGAACCGTCTCGGCCACCTCTATGCCGAAGGCGTCGGCGTCGCGGCGAATCCGATCGAGGCCGCCAAGTGGCGCCTCATCGCCAAGGCCGGCGGCATCGTCGACGACAAGCTCGACCTCTACGTCAAGGCGCTCCCCGACGCCGACCGCGCCAAGGCCGAGAAGGCCGCCGTCGACTGGCAGGAGCGCCGCCAGGTCATGGCCATGCCGTGACCATCCGTCATTCCGGGCGATGCGAGCGAACGCGAGCGAGACCCGTAACCCAGCACAAGAGTTGCCGAAGGCGCAAAAAGATCCAAAGCGATAGAAGCTTTGCGCTGGTTTCCGGCTCTGCGCTCGGCTACCGCATCGCTAGGCCGGAATGACGGACGTGGGATTTTTCCGCCGGGGCGTTAAGCAGTCCCGGCCGCGCAATCCCGAAAGGGGTTGACGTTCCGGCCTGAACCCGTCAGAGCGTTCGCCCCAGCTTCTCCGGGCCATGGCGCCCGCCCGCTTCGCCCTCTGACGCCCGGCCGCACATGCCCGCTTCCGCCCTGATGAACGTCATGATCGCCGCCGCGCGCAAGGCCGGCCGCTCGCTCGCCCGCGACTTCGGCGAGGTCGAACAGCTTCAGGTTTCGGTGAAAGGCCCCGGCAATTTCGTCTCCGCAGCCGACCACAAGGCCGAGGACATCATCTTCAAGGAGTTGGCGAAGGCCCGCCCCGCCTACGGCTTCCTGATGGAGGAGCGCGGCGAGGTCTCGGGCGCCGACAAGACCCACCGCTGGATCGTCGACCCGCTCGACGGCACCACCAACTTCCTGCACGGCATCCCGCACTTCGCCATCTCCATCGGCCTCGAGCGCGAGGGCGTGATGGTGGCGGGCGTCGTCTACAATCCGGCGAGCGACGAGCTGTTCACCGCCGAGAAGGGCAAGGGCGCCTTCCTGAACGACAAGCGCCGCCTGCGTGTCGCAGCGCGCAAGACCTTGGCCGACGCCGTGGTCGTCACCGGCATTCCCCATCGCGGCCGCCCGGGCCACCCGCGCTTCATGAGCGAGATGACGGCGGTCATGATGGAGGTGTCCGGCATCCGCCGCTCGGGCTCGGCCGCGCTCGATCTCGCCTACGTCGCCGCCGGCCGCTACGACGGCTATTGGGAGCGCGGCCTGAAGCCTTGGGACATCGCCGCCGGAATGGTGCTCGTGCGCGAGGCGGGTGGTTTCGCGACCGACGTCGACGGCGGCGACAAGCTGATGACCACCGGCGACGTCCTCGCCGGCAACGCCGCCATCACCAAGGCGCTGCTCCCGCTGCTCGCGCATTAGACTGCCCCGGGCCCACGCCCGAGAGCGGTCATCGACAGCCCTCGCCCCAAAGCCGGCTAAGGGCCAGGAGCGGACATGCTTCAGGTCTACGCCAAATTTGGAGTATAGTTGCGCGACACCTTTGACCTCCTCACGCGCGAGGACAGCAGGTCGGAAGCGCCGCGGAGGCAGAACGCGGAGCGTACCTCCCTGGTAGATGCCGCGGATAGGACGAGAATGTCGGATTTCTTAGGTGAGCTTGCATACTGGGTGCCCCTCACAATGATCGTGTGGGTGCTGATATGGTACATTGCGCGGTCACGCCGCGCGATCCGCAACGACGTGGCGTTCAGCACGCGCGATATCGCCACTTGGCCGATCTCCCTAGTGCTGACAACCGCAGGTTTCTTAGGATTGCTTTTCGCAGGCGTCCACGTCGCCTTCGTTGAAGGATCGTGGGTTCGCGTCGTGGCCGTCGGCCTAGTAGCCGGTTTAGCAGTGGGATTGGTGCCGCGACTCTGGGCACGCGTCATCCGGCCTGCCTCTCCGTCGAGCCAACATAGCAACAGCAGTGCGCAGATCGACGAATAAGCCAACGTCCGCTCGGGTCACGTGCGGACCTCGTGGCCACGTCCGCTCTCGGCCGAGCACGGCACCCTACCGAGACTAACGCCCCTTCTTCCCGCCCCGCGCCGCGAACCGCACCGCTTCCTCGGCGGCGCGCACGATAGCCTTGGCTTTGTTGATGCACTCCTGCTGCTCTTTTTCCGGCACGCTGTCGTAGACGATGCCGGCGCCGGCCTGCACGGTGAGCTGCCCGTCCTTGATCAGCGCCGTGCGCAGCACGATGCAGGTGTCCATCTCGCCGTCGGCGGTGAAATAGCCGACGCAGCCGGCATACGGCCCGCGCTTGGCCTTCTCCAATTCGTCGATGATCTGCATCGCCCGCACCTTGGGCGCGCCCGACACCGTGCCTGCCGGGAAGCCCGCCATCAACGCGTCGATGGCGTCGTGCTGGCCCGAGAGGCGCCCGATCACGTTCGAGACGATGTGCATCACGTGGCTGTAGCGCTCGATGACGAACTTGGCCGTCACCTCGACGCTTCCCACCTCCGCGACGCGCCCCACGTCGTTGCGCCCGAGGTCGAGCAGCATCAGGTGCTCGCTCCGCTCCTTGGGATCGCGGATGAGCGCGTCCGCCAGCGCCTTGTCCTCGGCTTCCGTCGCCCCGCGCGGCGCCGTGCCGGCGATCGGACGGATGGTCACCTCCCCGTCGCGCAAGCGCACCAAGATCTCCGGCGAGGAGCCGACCAGCGCGAACGAGCCGAGATCGAGATGGAACAGGAACGGCGACGGGTTCGTGCGCCTGAGCGCCCGGTAGAGCGCGAACGGCGGCAGCGCGAACGGCGCCGAGAAGCGCTGCGACAGCACCACCTGGAAGATGTCGCCGGCGCGGATGTACTCCTTCGCCCGCTCCACCATGCCCATGTATTCGCGCGCCGTCGTGTTGGAGCGGGGCTCCGGCTGCGCGAGCGTCTTGCCCTGAAGCGCCGTGCCGTGCGGCAGCGGCGCGTCGAGCGCCTCGACCGCGCCGCGCAGCCGCTTCAGCGCCGCCTTGTGGGCCTTGTCGGCATCGGCCTTCGCGTCGGGCCTCACCGGCGTCACGATCGAGATCTCGTCCTTCACGGAATCGAAGATGACGATCACCGTCGGCCGCATGAGCACCGCGTCGGGCACGCCGAGAGCGTTCTCCTTGACGTCCGGCAGCCGCTCGATGAGCCGCACCGTATCATAGCCCATGTAGCCGAACACGCCGGCCGCCATGGGCGGCAGCTCCCCCGGGAGGTCGAGGCGCGATTCGGCGAGCAGCGCGCGCAGGGACTCGAGCGCCGGCTCCGCCTCCGCCTTGAACGCATCCGGCTTCTTCCCCGGATTGCGATTGATCTCGGCCGCTTCCCCGTTGGCCCGCCACACGGCGTCCGGCGCGAGCCCGATCACCGAGTAGCGCCCGCGCGACGCCCCGCCCTCGACCGACTCGAGCAGGAAGGAATAGGGCTTGCCGAGCGCCAGCTTGAGATAGACCGAGACCGGCGTCTCGAGGTCCGCGACGAGGCGCGTCCACACCACCTGCGCCTCGCCCGCCTTGTAGCGCTTGGCGAAGGTCTCGCGTGCCGGCAGCACGTCCATTCCCTGGGCCCTTTGGGAGAGCGTGCTCACGCGGCGCGCCTCCCTATTGCTGCTCGTCCGTGGCGGCACCGGTTGCCCGCGCCAGCTCCGCCTCGTTGATGCGCACGTTGAGGTTTGACTTCAGCGCCGCGAGATAGGCGAGCAGGTCGTCGGTCGCGATCTCTTCGGAAAGCTCCTTTGTGAGCTTGTCGCCCTCGGCCTTGGTGATGGCGGCGGCCGGCACGATGTCCTTCACCTGAAACACGACGCGGCTCGACCTGTCGCTCGTCTCCGCGTAGGCGGCGCCACCCTTGGCAAGCGCGAAGGCCTGCGTGACGGCTTCCGTCGTCAGCCCCGGCGGCGAGTGGTTGCGCTTGATGGTCTCGGACAGCTCGGGCTGGCCGCCAGCATCGGCGGCCACCTTGGCGAAGTCCTCGCCACCCTTGAGCCGGTCCACGAGCTTCTGCGCGAGATCGTTCAGCGCCTTCGCGGTCTCGGTCTCCTTGGCGACGGTCTTGACCTCGTCCTTGACCTGATCGAACTCCTTCTGCTTGCGATCGGTGACCGACTGCACGTCGAACCACACGTAGGCAGGCCCGGGCAGCTCGACGGCCTCGGGCTGCGTGCCGACGCCGGAGACGAAGATCTCCTTGATCGCGATCTCGGCATCCGGGAAGTCGAGCGCCGTCTTGCCGTCCGGCGTCTGGTTCTTGTTGTCCATCGCCGCGACGTCGAAGAACTTCAGTTTTTGCTCCGTGCCGATCTCGGCCAGCGTCTTGCCGGCGTTGCGCCCTTCCTCGATGAGATCGTAGCGCTCCTGGATGAGTCCCTCGGCGCGTTCGCCCGCGAGCTGGTCGCGCACCTTGTCTTTCACTTCCTCCAGGGTGCTCTCCTTGCCGGGATCGATCTCGACGGCGCGCAACAGCACGATCGCGAAGCGCCCCTCGACCGGCTCCGAGAGCTTGTCGCGCTCGAGGGCGAATGCGGCATCCGCGATCTTGGGATCGATGAGGTCGCTCTTCGCCAGCATGCCGAGATTGACGTCGGCCTCGGTCGCGCCTTGCTCCTTGGCGACGTCGAGGAAGTTCTTCTTGCCCTCGGTGATTTCGCCGCGCGCCTGCTCGGCCGCTGCCTTGTCCTTGAAGACGATCTGCTGGATGCGCCGCCGCTCCGCCTTGTCGTAGGAGGCCTTGTGGTCGGTGTAGTAGGTCTTGATCTCGTCGTCGGTGAGCGTGATCTCGGACTTGAGCGAATCCTTGGACAGCAGCAGCACCGCCACCTTGCGGTACTCGGGCGTCATGAACTCGCCCTTCTGCGCCTCGTAGGTCTCCTTGAGCTTCGCATCGTCCGGCTCCGCCACCGAGACCTTGGCGGGATCGATCTTCACCTGCTCGATGGTGCGCGTCTCCTCGCGATAGGCATGGAGATCCTCCACCATCGGCTTCGGCACCACGACGGCCGAGCTCATGGCCGCGAAGATCTGCGAGCGCAGCTCGTCGTCGCGCCTGAGCGCCATGAAGCCCTGCTCGCTGACGTTCATCTGCCGCAGGAGCCCGTCGAACCCGAGCCGCGAGAACTTGCCGTCCGAACCCGCGAAGTTGGGGTCGTTCATCACACCTTGCGCAACCGTCTCGTCCGAAAGCGACAGCCCAAGCTCATCGGCATGCTTGCGCACCGCCGCCTGCGACACCAGGCGGTCGAGCGCGCGCCGGTCGAGCCTCAGCATCAGCGCCTGCTCGGTCGTGAGCCGCTGGCCGCCCTCGAGCTGGATGCCGCGAATCTCGTTCTGGAAAGCGCGCTGGAAGTCGGTGACGGTCACTTCACCGTCGCCGACATGGGCCACCGCCCCGCGTCCGAATCCTCGGAACACGTCGGCAACGTTCCAGAAGACACCGAAGCTCACGATCAGGATCGCGAACAGGAGTTTGGCCAGCCAGCCTTGGGCGCCGCGTCGGAGGGCGTCGAGCATGAGTGAAAGAGCTTCCTGTTTATGTGCGGGACGGCGAGCGCACGTTCGCCTGGGCTCGGCCGCCGCCGCTTGCAGAAAAGGGCCAACCCGTCCATGACGGGTCGATGTGGGCCTGATATGAAGCCCACCGCGCCGCTGAATGCAAGACCGGTGCTGCGAGGTGAGAATAAGTTAATTCGGACCGATCGCCGACGCGGCGAAGGCCCGATCGCGAGGGAGCAGCCCGCCGATGACGACGACGCCGATCCGGCCCCTGGTGGCGGGAAACTGGAAGATGAACGGCCTCGCCGCAGCCCTCGCCGAGGCCGCCGCCGTCCGCGACGCTCTGCCGGCCCTCGGCGCCAGGGCCCCGGCGATGCTCCCCGACGTCATGATCTGCCCGCCGGCAACGCTCCTTGCGCAGATGGCCACCGCCACGCGCGCCTCGCCGGTCCGTCTCGGCGCGCAGGACTGCCATTGGGCCGCCTCCGGCGCCCACACGGGCGACATCTCCGCCGAGATGGCGCGGGACGCGGGAGCCTCGGCCGTCATCGTCGGCCATTCCGAGCGCCGTGCCGACCACGGCGAGCTCGACCGCATCGTGCGCGCCAAGGCCGAGGCCGCTCACCGCGCCGGCCTCGACGCCATCGTCTGCGTCGGCGAGACCAGGGGCGAGCGCCTGGCGGGCCTGACGCTCGATGTCGTGGCGCGCCAGCTCGCTGCCTCGCTTCCCGACGGCGCGAGCGACACCAACACCGTGGTCGCCTACGAGCCCGTGTGGGCCATCGGCACCGGGCTCACGCCGAGCACCGCCGACGTGGTCGCCGTCCATGCGGCCATCCGCGGGAGCCTTGCCCGGCGCTTCGGCGCCGCGGGCGAGCGCATGCGCATCCTGTACGGAGGATCCGTGAAGCCCGACAACGCCGCCGAGCTCTTGTCCCTTCCCGAGGTCAACGGTGCCCTGGTCGGCGGCGCGAGCCTCAAGGCGAGCGAGTTCCTGGCCATTATCCGCGCCTCGCCGTGACGCCGCATGCGCGAATTTGATTGGTGTAAGTAACATCGCGGGTTGCACGCCGGACGAAGTCCGGCCATCAAGGCGGACGATGCTGGCGCGATACGAGGCTTGAGAATGCGGATCGACTGGGCCGTTCCTGGCTTAGCCCTGATGCTGGCGCTGGTGGTCTCGCCGGCCGCCGCCGCGCCACTCACGCCCGAGGCCTGCGCCACGCTCAAGACCGAGTACGACGGCCTCGTCACGGGCGGCGCCAAGGCGGACATGGAGCGCGGCCCCGATTGGGCCAAGGCCAACCTCGCCCCCGAGCGCCTCGGCAGGATCGAGCGCCTCATTGCCGTCGAGGAGCAGTTGAGCTTCCGCTGCGGCGACCAGATGACCGCCCGCCCCGTTCTCAAGGAGCAGCCGAAGCTCGAGCCCGACAAGCCCGACGCCGCCGACGCGAAAGCCGTCGCGCCGGGCAAGAGCACGCCGAGCAACATCCCCCCGCCGAAGCGCAAGGACATGGCCGCCGCCGCCAAGGCCGCGAGTGCGCGCAAGGAGAGCGCGGGCAACTAGGGCACGCCTGCGGCATCCCTCACGCCCCTGCGGCGCAAAGTCTCGATCATAAAGAGCCGGCACCGTAGTGGTCCTGTCTAGCTCTCCGTCCGGCGCTGGTGTAGAAGCCGAAGTTCCCCCAAAGTTGCTCCTCCGGGAGTTTGGAGCCTTTCTCCTGATGACCACGGTCCTTCTCGTCATTCATATCATGGTTGCAGCCGCACTCGTCGGCGTCGTGCTGTGGCAGCGCTCCGAGGGTGGAGCGCTCGGCATCGGTGGCGGCGGCGGTGGCTTCCTGACCGGCCGCGGCACGGCGAACCTGCTCACGCGCACGACCGCGGTCCTGGCCGCCTGCTTCTTCCTGACCAGCATCCTGCTGACGCTGATCTCGCAGCGCTCGGCCCCGACCGGCTCCGCCTTCGATACGCCGGCCGCCTCGACCGCGCCCGCGTCCTCCGGCACCGAGTCCGCCCCCGCCGCCGGCGCGACCCCCGCGGCGCCCGCCGATCAGGCCCCCCGCGGCGGCATCCTCGACAAGCTGAAATAGCCCCGCTACCCCCGGTTGTTGGGGATGTGGCCAGTCGGCAACTGGCCACGGCCCACGCGCGTGCTAGCTTGACCCCGGGTACAGACGGGAGGCGCCCCATGCGCGGGCTGAAGGGAAAGAGCGGGCTTGCGCCGGCGCTGGTCGCGCTGCTGGCGCCGCTCTGGGCGGGATGCTCGGGAGGCGGCGGCTTTCCCGGCCTCACCACCGGCGCGCTCCCCTACCAGCACTCCAGCATCATGTCCAAAAAGGGCTACTCGGAAGACCAGACGGGCCCCAACACGTTCCGCATCTCGGTTCATGGCCCGCTCAACACGCCGCGCGAGCGGCTGGAGAAGATCGCCGTCACGCGCGCAGCCGAGATCGGCAAGACCGGCAACCTCGGCCACTTCAAGGTCGACAGCGTGCAGCAGTCCGTGCACTGCAAGAAATACCGCGACGGCGGGCAGAAGACGCCATCCGGCGGCCCGGCTCAGGAAAAAATTGACGCCTACATCGTGCTGACCGCCGACGTGACCTATACCAAGCAGCCGCCGGACACGAGCTTCATCGACTCGCGCACCGCCTTCGACCAGTACCGCGCCGAGCTGGACCAGATGCCGGCCGAACCCGCCATGGCCGCTCCCGCCGCCGCGCCCGAATGCAGCTAACGCCCCGCTAGACGCCGGCTCGCGGCGGCCCTCGTTCACCCTGGCCGTGGATGAGACAAGAAAACCTCTTCGAATCACGCGCGTACGGCACTATTCTTAAAGCCCATGCAACGGTACATCTTCATTACCGGCGGCGTGGTCTCCTCCCTCGGAAAAGGTCTCGCATCCGCCGCACTCGGCGCGCTTCTGCAAGCGCGCGGGTACTCCGTCCGTCTCCGCAAGCTCGACCCGTATCTCAACGTCGACCCCGGAACGATGAGCCCCTATCAGCACGGCGAGGTGTTCGTCACCGACGACGGCGCCGAGACCGATCTCGACCTCGGCCATTACGAGCGCTTCACCGGCGTTCCGGCCAAGAAGTCGGACAACATCACCACGGGCCGCATCTACCAGGACATCCTCGCCCGCGAGCGTCGCGGCGACTACCTGGGCGGCACCGTGCAGGTGATCCCGCACGTCACCGACGCCATCAAGCAGTTCGTCACCACCGGCAACGAGGACGTCGACTTCGTCCTGGTCGAGATTGGCGGCACCGTGGGCGACATCGAGGGCCTGCCCTTCTTCGAGGCCATCCGCCAGCTCGGCAACGAGCTGCCCCGGCACTCGTCGATCTTCATCCACCTGACGCTGCTGCCGTTCATCCCGTCGGCCGGCGAGCTCAAGACCAAGCCCACGCAGCACTCCGTAAAGGAACTGCGCTCGATCGGCATCCAGCCCGACATCCTGCTCTGCCGCTCCGACCGCGAGGTGCCGAAGGGCGAGCGCAAGAAGATCGCCCTCTTCTGCAACGTGCGCGAGGAAGCCGTCATCCAGGCCCTCGACGCGGCCTCGATCTACGACGTGCCGCTCGCCTACCACCGCGAAGGGCTCGACGACCAGGTGCTGGAAGCCTTCGGCATCACCGGTGCCCCGCGCCCCGACCTCACCCGCTGGGAGCAAATCTCGCGCGGCATCGCCTCCCCCGAGGGCGAGGTCACCATCGCCGTCGTCGGCAAGTACACGGGCCTCAAGGACGCCTACAAATCTCTCATTGAAGCGCTCGTGCACGGCGGCATCGCCAACCGCGTCAAGGTCAACCTCGAATGGATCGAGAGCGAGATCTTCGAGCGCGAGGATTCGGCCCCCTACCTCGAAGGCGTGCACGGCATCCTGGTGCCGGGCGGCTTCGGCGAGCGCGGCTCCGAGGGCAAGATCATGGCCGCCAAGTTCGCGCGCGAGCGCAACGTGCCCTACTTCGGCATCTGCTTCGGCATGCAGATGGCGACGCTCGAAGCCGCGCGCAACTTGTGCGGCATCGCGCACGCGGGCTCGACCGAGTTCGGCGCCACCGACGAGCCCGTCGTCGGCCTCATGACGGAATGGATGAAGGGCAACGAATTGGAGCAGCGGCGCCAGGGCGGCGACCTCGGCGGCACCATGCGCCTCGGCGCGTTCCCCGCGAGCCTCGGGCGCGGCACGCGCATCGCCGACATCTACGGCACGAGCGAGATCTCGGAGCGCCACCGCCACCGCTACGAGGTCAACACGGATTATCGCGCGCGCCTCGAGGCGGCCGGCCTGCGCTTCGCCGGCCTCTCACCCGACGGATTGCTGCCCGAGACGGTCGAATACCCGAACCACCCCTGGTTCATCGGCGTCCAGTTCCACCCAGAGCTGAAGTCGCGCCCCTTCGAACCCCACCCGCTGTTCAAGAGCTTCATCGCGGCGGCCGTGGAGCAGAGCAGGTTGGTTTAGCTTTCGACCTGTCGGCAACAAGGCCATCAAATGGCGAGCAGCGGAACATGCAAATTCTGTGGCAACGTCGGCCGGCTTGTTGATGCGCATATTGTTCCCAAAGGATTTTTCCAGAAGGAAGGCGACCTTCACTTCGCCGTCGTCAACATGGCGAAAGCAGAGCGTCCGCGTCGTTCTCAAAAAGGAATATGGGACGACACCATTCTATGCGCCAAATGCGAGGCGAGATTCGCTTCCATTGATGACTACGCGTTGACCGCATTACTTAAACGCAAAACCGAAGCACGTCCTCTTGCTCGGAACGGCTCCATTGTATTGGGCCATACCGGAGGTCCCCTCGCCTACTCTCTCCCTCGGGTGGACGGGGCGAAGGTCGCATTATTCGCATTATTCGTTTTGTGGCGAGCGGGGGTTTCTTCGCGGCACGAGTGTCTACCTGTGGCGCTCGGACCGTTTGAGGAAAAGATGCGCCGCGCGCTTGATCAGAAAACCGCGTCCGCTCTTCAAGGAATCTATGTGACTCTTTGGTGGGAATTTAACCCCGAACTTTCAGGTCCTGTGATCCTTCCGTATCGGAGCAAAATTCGGGGTGTCCGTTTGTGGAACTTCTGGTGTGGTGGCTACTACTTCGTGGTCCAAACTGATAGTCGCCCAAGCGTTTTCGGAGAAACACCAAACCAGCTTGCTGCGCAAAAACCTGTTTGGGCAATTTCAACGAGCCTCCTTGATCAAAAGGAGGGCGCCAACATGGTACGCAATCTACGAGAAGCACACTTGCGATTTGGCGACCCTTGGAAGGGTCGATGGAAGCCTCCTGCAAAGTAAAAAGCCCTATTAAGCGTCATGGCCGCGAAGGCGGCCATCCACGACACGCCTCAACTTGGGCAACGTCAGCGTTTGGCAACACACGTCTTACTTACTCCCTGAAGCTTGCGGAGATGGCCGCCTTCGCGGCCATGACGGTGAATGGGACGAGCCGGTATGTCCCTCTCGGTACACGCGCGCCCGTCACTCCCTACGCCGCTCCCGATCCGCCGGGCCGTCCTCCACCGCACCCCACGTCTCATCGAAAAGATCGCGCCACTCCGGGTTCATCTGCTCGATGAGGCGCACCTTCCACGCGCGTTTCCATTTCTTGATCTGCGTCTCGCGACGGATCGCGGCATCCATCGTCTCGTGCATTTCGTAATAGACGAGCCGATGCACCCGATACCTCTTGGTGAAGCCGTCACGAAGGTCCTGCTTGTGAACTGACACGCGACTCGACAAGTCGCTTGTCACGCCGACGTAGAGCACGCCATTCGGCGCACTCGCCAGGAAGTAGACACACGGTTGTTTCGAGAAGATTCGGCGCATGGCGCTGCTCGCGGGTCGCGCGCTATCCTAATGGAACGATCACGGATGGATACCACCTTGAGTATCGCCATAGCCGCGCAGTCGGCCATCCACGGCACGCCGACACGCGAGCTACGTTAGAGGTAGTCTCCACGCTTGGCCACGTACCGAGTCAACCCCAACGTCGCGTCTGTTGAACCTTGCGGAGATGGCCGCCTTCGCGGCCATGACGGAATGAGAAAACCGCAGCGTATGAGCACTCCCGACACGAATCTTATCCCCCTCCCTCTCACCACCACTACCCTCTCCGCATCCCGCTCATTCGGGGGCCTGGTGCGAGCTGGGCATCTGCGCGAGCGGGAGCAGCGCCTTCTCCTCCTGCTGGTTCCATCAGCTAGCTTTCGCCGCTCCACCCCCGAGAATTGCGCGTCCTGCTTTCCGCTCTTTGATCCTGCCTGACCCGACCTCCGCGAGCCCCGGCCTCGCGGCTATCCAAGCATGTCGTAACGAAGCCAGCCTCACGCTGTTGCCCGCCAAACACCACCCGGCCTAGTCTGGCTCCGAGCGGCGCCGCGATCCCCCCGGGGCGCCACAAACCCGCCGGACCAAACGAAGAAAAACACTCATGGCCGATCCCTACGAGGCATTGGGCGTGGCGCGCACCGCCAGCCAGGACGAGATCCGCAAGGCCTACCGCAAGGCCGCCAAGGAGACGCATCCCGATCTCCATCCCGGCAAGCCCGAGGCGGAGAGCCGCTTCAAGGAGATCAACGCCGCCTACGACATCGTCGGCGACGCCGAGAAGCGCAAGCGCTACGACGCGGGCGAGATCGACGCCACGGGCGCCGAGCGCCAGCCCGAGCGCCGCTACTACCGCGAGTACGCCGAGGCCGATCCCGACATCCGCTATCGATCGCGCGGACCATCAGGCGCAGGCGCGGGCCCCGGCAACGACGGCGACGACGGCTTCGACTACGACATCTTCTCCGAGCTATTCCGTGGGCGCGGCGAAGGCGGACGCGGCAGCGAAGGCGCGGGCTTCCGCATGCCGCGCGGGGACGTCCGCTACGCGCTCGAGATCGATCTGCGCGATGCCGTCAACGGCGCGAAGAAGCAGGTCGTCATGCCGGACGGCAAGACGCTCGACATCACTATCCCGAAAGGCATCCGCGAGGGGCAGGTCCTCCGCCTCAAGGGGCAGGGGTTGCCGGGCTCGGACGGCAAGACGGGCGATGCCCTGGTCGAGATCGCGATCCGCCCGCTCGCCGGCTTCGAGCGCGAGGGCGACGACCTCACGAGCACGCTGCCCGTTTCACTCGGCGAGGCGCTGAACGGCGCCAGCGTCCGCGTCGAAACCGTGGACGGGGCCGTCGATCTCAAGGTGCCGAAGGGCGTCAAGGACGGCGCACGGCTGAGATTGCGCGGCAAGGGCCTGCCGCGCGGCAAGGCGGGCGAGCGCGGCGACCAATACGTCGAGATCCGCATCGTGCCGCCCGAGGGCGCCGACGACGCGCTGGCCGGGTTCATGGCCGAATGGGAGAAGGCGCACCCGCAGAACCCGCGCGCAAAAGGGAGAGCGTGACATGATCCGGGAAGCGGACCTCATCGCTGAGTTCAGGTGCCTCGAGCGGCATGTGCTCGTGGCGTGGATCGAGGAAGGCGTGATCGCGCCGCACCGCGACGCGGCGGGCTACCTCTTCGATCGCGTCGATCGGGCCCGCGTCGCGCTCGCCTGCGATCTCCATTACCGCATGGGGCTCGAGCACGAGAGCCTGCCCGTCATCCTGTCGCTGATCGACCAGCTGCACGATGCGCGCCGCCACTTGAAGGCTCTGACGCAGGCCGTCGCCGAGCAGCCGGACCACGTGCGCCGCAAGATCACGGTCCACATCGCGAGTGTCCGCAAGGCCGGGGACGACGAGCGTGGCGAACCCTAGGTATGGGCCCCGAAAATGGGAAGGCGCAGCAGCGGCTTGACAAGAGCCCCGCAACATTGCCGACATACGGTTGGATCAACGTCAAGGGACGGCGCGTGCCGGGGGCACGTGCAAACCGAGTTGGAGGAGCGATGACGAAAAAGCTATTGATGGGCGCCGCGACCGCGGGCCTTCTGGCCTTCACCCTCAGCACCGCGGGCGCCGCACCCGGGCCGGGATCGTCGGGGACGCAGCTGAACCCCGGCACGGCCGTCGACCTCGTGCACGGCTTCCACCGCGATTGCCGCCGCGACGCCTGGGGCTGGCACCGCCACGGCAAGTACGGCAAGCGCCGCGCCTGCCGTCAGTGGGGCGGCCAGGGCAGGCGTCCCGCCTCCTGCGTCAAGGTCGGCAAGGTCTACTTCTGCGATTTCTGAGCCCCGCGACGCGTCATTGAAGCACCCCGGAGCAACCGCTCCGGGGTGTGCTCGCATTCATGGATGAGCCGATCCCCGGCCCCCGCTTTCGCGGTACACTCGGGAGACCACGCGGCCTGGAAACGACCGATGCGCATGTGGCCGAGCCTCGTCTTTGTCTCATTCCTCTTTCTCGCCGGCGGCCGCGCCTCTGCCGATGAGCGGGCCGCCTGCATCGCGGCCTGCGAGGCCACCGCCCAGGCCTGCCTCTATGGCGCGCACGCGAGGTACGACGCCTGCAAGCCTGCGCTCCGCAAGACGTGCGCGGCCAAGCCCATGCCGGAGCTGTTCGAGTGCATGAGAACGGGGATAAGGGCCTGCGCGGCGACCCATTCGGCCGAGGTGGAGCCCTGCCGCCCCGCCTTCGACACCTGCTATGCCGCCTGCGGGCCGCGACCCGCCGATCTGGCCGAGTTCTGGTGCGACCTCGATTCCGACCCGCCGGCGAGCGATGCCACGGTGCGCAAGGAGGCCTTCTGCCCAGGCACACCCGGCAAGCCGGGGCAGGAGCAGTGGGAGGCCTGCATGGCGCGCTTCAAGCCGACCGATCCGGCGACGAGCTATTCCCTCGACTGCGATCTGCTGCCCTAGATGTGCTCCCGTGGTAACTTAGCAAGCGCGCCGCCACGCCCTGGGCGGCACTGGTATCGGCCACGCCAAGGCCTTACTCTCACCCGACTTTTCCGTTCGACTGCGGGGGAGCGAGTCCCGACGGGGGAAGAGCGTGTCTCGAGAGGCGCCGGTTTTGACAGCCAGCCGGATGGTGCTTGCCGCCGTCTCGGCCCTCCTGTGGCTGCCCGCAGGCGCGCTTCTCGCCCAGGAGCCGCCCCCCGCCGAGACCGAGCCCGCGAACCCCGAGCTCATGCCGCAGCCGAATCCCGCCGAAGGACCGGCCCTGATGACGCCGGCGCCGGCCTTCGTGACGCCCTCTATCGAGGAGACCACGGGTGCGATACCGGCACCCCAGCTCGTCAACGAGCCCGAGCCCGCCGAGGCGCCGCCACCGCAAGACGCCGCCATCCCCGGCGCCGCCGACGCCATCGCCGACATCTTCAGCAAGGTCGGCGACCAGATCTACGAGGACTGCATCTTCGAGCTCTCGGAGGAGCAGGTCGCGGTCCAGGCTGCCCTGATCATCACCTACATGCAGAAGGGCGCCACCAGTGCCATGGCGCGCCAGATCGCGGCCACGCAGATTCAGCCGCCGAAGCTGTCGCAGAAGTGCGAGCGCATCCGGCGCACGCCCGAGGCGCCGCCCGTCGACTGGTCCGCCACCACCGCGCCCATGCCTGACAAGGCCGCACCCGACAAGAAGAAGCCCGTCGTGGCCACGGCGCCGAAGCCGGTGCCGGAGCAGCCGCCGCCCGTCATCACGCTCGCCGGCAAGAAGATGCTGCCGCAATGGGACTGCGCCGATGGCGTCGACTACGTCACGATCAAGCTCAACGGCTACGAGCGCAAGCTCACAGGCGGCGAGATCTGCAGCCCATTCGAGGACGTGGTGCACGAGGTGCCGGCCGCGCCGAGCACCTTCCGCCTCGGCTACACGATCAAGACCGGCCGCCTGTTCATCATCGCTGACGATGCCGGAGCCAACGGCCGCACCATCACCTGGGGTCTCTCGGGACGCGACACCTGCCGCAACAACCCCGACCCCGATTGTTTCGCCGCCAAGGCCATCGGCCCGTTGCCGCCCGGCGAGTACACGTTCTCGTCCGCAGAGCCCGCCAAGCGCGTGAGCTGGGGTCCGCGCACCAAGCGCCACGTCGCCGGCATCTATTTGCGCAAGCTCTGGAGCAAGGAGCGCTTCAGCCCGCAGCACCTCGCGGCGATCGCCAAGCGTGGCAACATCGCCATCCATGTTCGCCTGAAGGGTGAGATGTCCGAGGCCTGCATCGGCCTCGAACCCAAGGGCTGGGCTTACGTCGCTCAACTGATCAAGGACGGCCGCGCGACCGGCCTCGACGTCTACATCGACGAGCCACATCCTCAGATCGCCGAGGCCCCGCCCGTCATCGTCGCCTCGTCCTTCTCACTCACATCGCTGTTCAAGTAATCCACGGGAGTACCAGCCATGCCTACGATGACGGACCAGCGCCGCAAGCGCATCCAGGCCAAGCAGAGGAAGGCGAGAAACGCCGAGAAGCGCATCGCCAAGGCTGAGAAGCGCGCCGCCAACAAGACCGAGCGCCAGAAGGCCTAGAGAAAGACTAGAGAAGGCCTAGCGCGACGCCATCAGCATGACGCCGAAGCCGCGCCCGAAATCATCGGCCGCGGCGAGCCGCATCGGGCGTTTGGCACGCACGCGCGACCGTGCACGCACGTCACGCCGCGGCGCATGCGCTTGAGGTGAGCGATCGACTTCCTCGGAGACGTCCATGCGCGCGGCCAGAAGCCCGAGCGGAACGGCGGGCGGCTCGGGAGCGACAGCCGGAACCCTCCGCACGGCGGGATCGGTTTCGGCCACGACGGGCGCCTCGAGCTGGCGTCGCTCGACGAGCGTGATCCCCCGCTCGCTTTGTCCGGCGAGGAGCGGCACGGCCAGCATCGTGACCTGGGCCCCAAGATGCAGGCCGAGATGCCACGCGGCCCATCCGATACCACCGATGAATGCCAGATAGGCGGCAACGCCAGGCATTTTCGCAATGAACGCGCGCACGGGGGTCGGCTCCTTGCCCTGCGCAGGGGAACGCAAAGGTAAACGATGGGTTCCTTTAGCCGGAAATCCACTTCCTCGCTTTCAGCCAGGCTGCCGCGTGCTAAAATGCCGCCGCACGACCCGGGGGGATCGAAGCGATCTCAACCTGTGAGGTGGATGCTATGCGTCTGAAATCTGCGCTCTTTACACTGGCGGCCTGCGGCGCGGCTGCGTTTGCCACGGCGTCCTGGACGGCCCCGGCCGGCGCCATGAGCCCGCTCGGTCCCTCGGCCGCGAGCAAAGCCGCGACGAGCCTCGTCACGGAGGTACGCCACCGCCGCCGCTGGCACCGTCGCCACGCCTATTATCCCCGCCGTTACTACCGGCCCTACTATTACTCTTATTACGCGACCCCCTACTATTACGAGCCGAGCTATCGCCCGTACTATCGGCCGTACTACTCCTATTACGGCGCTTACGGATATGCCCCACGCTACTACGGCTATGGCTATGGGTTCTATGGACCCCGCGTCGGCGTGCGCATCGGCTGGTGACGGAGCGGCCTCAGGTCGCAACGCGCGTCTCTACTCGCAGTAGGCACCCTTGCGCCGCGGGATGAGATCGAGATGGAAGTGGTTGCGGTGAGGATCGTTGGCCTCGGGCCCCAGCACCGTGCCGAACGCACCACAAGCCCCACCATGGATGGCGCGCAGGAAAAGCGCCTCCTTGGTGGGCTTCGGCGGCTCATGAGGATCGGTGTCGGCGGCTTCCGTCGCCAAAGCTTTCTTCCCGATCGACAGTGACGTCGGCGTGATGGCAGCCTGCTTGATCCCCGCCTTGGCAAGGCGCGTCGACGCCGTGCCGTCCTTGTCCTTGCTGTCCTTCTCGTCCGCGCTGGCGACTTTCGTGGTGGCGCCTTTACCTTTTGCCTTGGCGTCCGCCTCGGCTTTGGCTTTCGCCTCGGCCCGCGCCTTGATATCGCGTCCCGTGAGGCCCCAGCCCTTGAGCACCCGCACCGTGCGCCCGTCGGCGAGCCCGAACCCGCCGATGTCGATCGCGTTGGCAAGCGCATGCTGGCTCAAGCGCGCGTTGGGACGATTGTAGATGTTGCGGCAGGAATACCCCGATGCGCCGACGATGCGCACGACCTCGGATTTGAGCCTCTCGCGCGCCTTCGGCTGCAGCGTCGCCTTCACCCATTTGCCGAGCGCCTCGACCATGCGGCAGTTGACCTCGACGGGCGGATCGAACACGACCTTGCCGTCAGCGCCGATGCTCTTGAGCCGCACGGGTGCGGGCAAACCGCACGCGCCCTTCTTGATGGGCTCGAGCCATTCGATCTCGGCCTCCATGCCGGCGAGCACGTGCATGCATTGCTCGCGGCCGCGCGCGATGTCCTCTTGCGGCCACTCGTCCTTGACGGGCTCGGCGGAAGCGGGATCAGGCGACGATGGCGACGTCGACCGAGTTGGCGATGCCCCGTTCGGCGATGACGCTTCCGTGCCGGACGTGTCGGCGGCAGGCCCCGGATGATCGAAATCGGTGGCATGCCGGCTTGGCAGCGCAACGAGGAGCGCAAGGCCGGTCAAAACCACATAGGAGATACCCGACGAGAGCGCCGGGATGGGTTCGTCTCTTCGTTTCATGGCCGTCCGTTCGCCACGTCCGCAAAGAGTGCAGCCGCTTGATGAATCCCACGCCATCGGACAATAGCGCAGAGCCCATAACGTTCCCTTAGAACGAATGAAAAAGTCTTAGATATGTCGGAGCCGGATATGGCCGCGCCCGGCTCAACGTGGCGTCGCGGCGAAAAACGATTGGAGGGCCCGGAGGGGGCCAGAAAACCGCTCGCGCCGACGACCCTTTAGGCCTCGGCGCAAGCCGTCTGGAAAATGAGCGAACCTACCCGCGAGCCACGTCCCGCTTCGCGTACTCGCGACGCGCTTCCTGCTTGCGGTCGTACTGCTTCTTCGCGAACTTCTTCTTCTGAGACTTGGCGTACCGCTTCTTTTTGACCTGGTTCTCCGCGTAGCGCTTCTTGCTCGGCTTTTCCGCGTAGACCTTCTTCTTCGTCTCGACCTTGGCGTAACGCTTCTCGGCCTTCTTGCTGACGATGAGCTTCCTCGGCGTCTGCTGTTTGGCGAAGTACTTCTTGTGCGTGGCCTTGCTGATCTCTCCCGCAGTTGCCAGCGCGTTGATGCACCGGGCCGAGAGATTGGAGCCCACGGCCCTCATGCACTTTCTTACGCCCGGACTTCCCGGCGAGTGCATGCTGCAATGGGCGAAGTAATCGCTGGCGCACGCCATTTTGACCGCATGACTGACGGCGAACGCCTGATTCGCTGAGAACGCAAGTGCGACGACGGCGATGATCATGGCTTTCATGTGATGGCCCTCCGTGGCGCCACAACAATTCACATGATTCTCTCGATCTTGACCAAAGGTTTCGCTGTCTTGCGCTGCAGAAAATCTTGACGGTCACTTGCCTTACCTTGGTCGGTGGGGAAGGATCGCGCGCCACGCGCGACGCCAACGAAGCTGTGGATGAATCGCGCGCGGACCGATCGCCAAGCAAAATACGCGGCGATCAAGCTGGAACATCGTCGCACGTTGGCCGCACGCGGAACGTCGTGCAGAAGCTAGGACGAGCGCCGCGCGGCCTTGGGCCGGATCGACCGAGTCGTCACGAGGCCGGCTTCGTTCGCGGCCTTCTGCAGCTCGTGACGGAACTCGTCGCGCTTCTCGTGGATCGACGCGATGACGAGTCCCGTCGGAACGCCGAGCCCCACGAGCGTCGCTTCCGAGAGCTGAAGGCTCGCCTCGATGGTCTCCGGCACGGCGTCCGTGACGCCCTTGAGATAGAGACGGCGCGCATGCTCCGCGTCGCGCGCGCGCGCCACGACCGGAATGTCGGGTCGGATCGCGCGCACCGCCTTGACGACGGCGTCGATGCTGTCCTGCGAGTGGATGGTGATGACCACTCCGACCGCGTCCTCGATTCCGCAGCTGTTGAGGAATGCGGGGTTTGTCGCGTCTCCGTAGTACACCTCGTGCCCGCGGCGCCGGTGCTCCGCGATGGTCGTCGCATCGCTGTCGATGGCGATGTACGGGAACTTGTGTCGCTCGAGCATGTCGGCGACCACCTGCCCGACGCGGCCATAGCCGACGACGAGGGCGTGGCCCTTGCTGGCCTTGGGCTCCACGGCGATCTCCGGATCGCGCGCCTTCGGCTTCTCGAACTTGGATCCGAGCCTTCGGTCGATCTGCGCCAGGAATGGAATGAGCGCCATGCTGAGCGAAGTCACGGCCAGCGTGAAGCTCGACGTCTCCGTGCCCACGAGCCCGACCGCCGACGCCATGCCGATGCCGACGAACGCGAACTCGCCGCCCGGCCCGAGCAACAGCCCCGTTTCGACGGCGGCCGGCCAAGGCACTTGGAACAACCGCGCGAGGCCGACCAGCACGGAGGACTTGAGCGCGATGAACCCGATAACGGCCAGCACCAGCAGCAGCGGCTCGCGCACGAGCTCGCGCAGGTCGATGTTCATGCCCACGGTGAAGAAGAACATGCCGAGCAACAGCCCCTTGAAGGGCTCGATGGTCGCTTCGATGGCCTTGCGGTACTCGGACTCGGCGAGCAGGAGCCCCGCCACGAAAGCGCCGAGCGACATCGGCAACCCCGCGACGCCCGCCGCCGTCGCCGTGCCGACGATGACGAACAGGATCGCTGCGACGAAGAGGTCATTCATCCCGAACGCGGACACGAGACCGAACAGCGGTCTCAGGAACAGCCGCCCGACGAGGACGATAAGACCGATGGCGAGCACCGCCGTGGCAACGGCGAGCACCACGCCCGCGACCGCCCCGCTGTCGTCGCCGCGCCCCAGGATGGAGATCGCCAGCAGGATTGGCACCACCGCGAGATCCTGCGCCAGCAGCACGGAGAAGCTGGCCCTGCCGGCAGCCGTCGTGAGCCGTCGCTGACTGGCGAGCACCTCGATGACGATCGCCGTCGAGGAGAGCGCGAGACAGGCACCAAGCACGATCGAGACCGTAGGCCCCTGCCCGGCAAGCGCGAACACGATGCCGATCGCCGCCGTCGACAGAACGACCTGCAGCGTCCCGAGCCCGAACACCAGCCGGCGCATGGTCTGCAGGCGCTGATAGGAGAGCTCGAGGCCGATGACGAAGAGCAGGAACACCACGCCAAGCTCGGCGATGGCGGCAACGTTCTTGGCGTCGACGACCGTCATCCAATAGAGAAAAGGCAGCTCGCCTTTGAACGCCCCGAGCCCGAGAGGCCCCAGCACGGCTCCCGCGCAGAGGTAGCCGAGGACGCTGTTGATCCCCCAGCGCTGCACCAGCGGCACAACAACGCCGGCCGTTCCGAGAACGACCAGCGCATCACTGTAAGCCTCGACGTTGAAACTTGCTGCAGCCATATGAACTCTCTGACTACAGAAGCATGAAGGGTTCGGGCCTGCCGCACAAGCCCGCTGTTGGGCCGAACCGGCCGACAATTGAGCAGCACGCGCGGCAAGAACGGGCATGGTCCCTAGACCATGATCGCTTCGGACCCTCGCTGCATGGCAGCACACGCGCTTGAAGTGCTTCCGTCGTGCCGGCCGGCCATGTGATCAGCATACGGCGTATGGCAGCCCTGCCGATGCCGCCGGCTGCGCTACATGCGCGCCTTCTTGTCGTCGGCCGCCTGCTCATGCACCGGTGGCGCCGCTGCGGATCGCAACGACTGTGCGAGGAGGCGCCCCAGGCAATCGTAGGAGCGGTCGTTAAGGTGGAACTGGTCGGGCGAAAGCAGGCTGGCCGTCGTGAACTGAGCGCTCGAGATCAGGTGCTTCATGATCGCGAAGCGCTGCATGACGGGCACGTCGTAGCGCGCCGCCACGTCGCGCAGCGTGCTCATGTAGAGCGGCCCGTTCTTGAGCTTGGCGAAGCCCGGATAGAATTGCTGGTCGATGAGCACCACGTCCGCCTTGAGACCATGCAGCCGCTCGATGCCGGCGGCGAGCTGCTGGCGATAGCTGTCGATAGCCACCCCGCGGATCGCATCGTTGACACCGGTCTGCCAGAGCACGAGCTGCGGCGCGAAGGGAGCGACGTCGCGGTCGATGCGAGCCACCATGTCGCGCGCGAGCTGCCCTCTGACTCCGGCGTTGATCACGCGAACGTCGCCCTTCGGCCACGAGGCGCGAAGCTCCTGCTCGAGGCGAGCGGGATAGGTTCGTTGAGGGCTCGTGGCCCCGCTGCCCCAGGTGCTGGACGAGCCCAGCGCCACGATGCGGATGGGCTCATGCGCATTGAACGCGCCCGCGAGCTTCGGCAGCGGAGCATGCAGCTCCACGAGTTCGCGAGGCACCGTGCACGCCTGAGCGAAGGACGGCTGCCACGGCGCGAGGCCGCACAACACGAGCAGCGCGAGGACTAGGAGGCGAGCGCGTGGGCCGGCGCCTTGGGCTGCCAGGAGGAGGCGCGGGCTTGCTTGCGGCGCGACATCTGCCATGCGGTGACACTCATGATGGCGATGCCGAGAATATTCACTGCACCCACCGCCACTTGGTTGGAGCCGAACTCGGAGAGCGCTATCCAACCTAAAAATGACAGGAGTGTGCCAAGAGCGAAGATTTGCAGCGAATGTTTGCCGCAGGTCGCGAGAAGACTGGCCCAGCCGTGCTTCAGCCAGCCGGCGTTCGCGGGCACGAGAACGGCGACCAGGGCGGCCAGCGCCAGCACGTGCGCGAAGCGCCAGGCCGAGAGGTCATGCTTGCTCATGGGCTCGACGATCTCGCGCGAGATGAGCGTCGTGTCGGGAAGCCAAGCGAACTGCACCCAGGGCGCCGCTACGACGAGCGCGAACAGGGCATAAGCGCCGGCGGCCAGCAGGATCTCCCGCCGCGGATAGGAGGCGAGGACGTCCGAGCGCCGTGCGACGACGGAGGCCGCCGCCCCCATGGTGAACAGGAGCTGCCACGCGAACGGATTGAAGAACCAGCCCTCGGCGCGATGATACGCCGGCAGGTTGAGCCCCGTGGCGTTGGCGATCGCCCATATGCCGAAAGACACCGCGAGCGCCAGCAACACGCTGCGGCGGAGAAGGAAAAGCACCACCGGCAGCCAGACCATGAGCACCACGTACATGGGCAGGATGTTCATCTGGTTCGGCTGATAGACGAGGGCCATGGCGGACCCGAGCGTGGCGAGCGGCGCGCGCGCCAGCTCGGACATGGCGATGTGGTCGACGTACTTCGGGTTATGGAACAGGTGCGCTGCCGAGTAGAGCAGGATCGCCGAGGCGATGAACACGCCGATGTGCCAGACGTAAATCTCGCCCGCCCGTCGTGTTGCGCGCGCGAATGCACCGCGAAAATCGCCGCGCTCGGCCATGGACCAATAGGCGAGCCCCGCCGAATAGCCGGCCAGCAGCACGAACACCTCGCTCGCGTCCGAAAACCCGAAGTTGCGCAGCGTCACCGTTGCCCACGAGTTGTCCGGCACGTGATCGATGAAAATGAAGACGAGCGCGAGACCACGGAAAAAATCGATCCGCAGATCTCGCTCTTTCCGCGGGCTGCTGCTCATGCAAGAGACAATCGCGTTGTTGAACTGAACGCAACCTGAATGCGTCGCCGCACGTAAACCCCCGAAAGCGCGGTTGGTTTCAAGGCATTTTTAAGCATAAGCCGTGCCAAGGGCTGGCGACCCCCACCCTTAGCGCCCGATCTCGGTCAGGGCGAGCTCCGCGATGGCGAGATCCACGGTCGGATGCTCGCCGTCCCCGATGAGCCAGGCCGCCGACAGCCCGGCATAGGCGAGGATCCAGGCCAGCAGCCGGTCCCGCTCCAATCCGCCGCGTTCGGTCACGATCTCGAGGCGTCGGCGGAAGCGCTCCGGCAGTACGGCGACGGGGCGGCGCGCCGCATCCCCCATGTCCGGATTGCAGAAGAGATTGGCATAGTCGAAGCCGCCCTCGCCCGCGATCCGGTTCGGATCGATGGCGAGCCAGCCGCGCACGCCGAAGTCGAGAATGTTGTCGTGGTGGATGTCGCCGTGCAGGACGCCGACGTCCCGGGGCTCGGCGAGAAGGCCGCGCGCGGCGTCGGCCGATCGCGCGATGAGCCCTCCATGAGTTGCAGCCGCGGGCCACAGCGCGGCAAACCAGGTCTCGAGGGGAATGAGGCCGGCCGGCAATGCGGCCCGCGGCGCGTGCAGCTCGGCGATGATATCGACGATGATGCGCGTCGCCTCGTCGTCTCGCCCGCCCCGCGCATAGGCCGCAAGCGACCGCGAGCCTGCCGCGCGCTCGAGGAGGAGCACATCGCCGTCCGAGGCGAGCACGCGCGCAGCACCCCTCCCATCCCACCATTCGAGAAGAATGCCGCCGCCCTTTGCGTCCTCATGGACCGCGGCCCGGAGCATGGCCGGCTCGCCGTCGCGGCGCACGGGCAGGAGCCGCGCCGAGCGCGTGATGATGGGATCGCCGTCGGGCACAAGCCCCCAGCGCGCGATATAGGTGTCGAAGATCAATGTGCGATTGCCGGCAAGCGCCTGCGCCGGCGCGCTATTGGCGCCGGCTGCCGGATCGGACTGGCGATCGGACGAGCGCGCAGCACTCAGACGAGCTGCGTCACACGCTGGCTGTCGAGCCACTTAGCGATGATCGTGCGATCATGAAATTCGATCGCCCCGCAGTTGTGGCAGACGATCATCAGCACATTCAGCGTCGAGCTCGACGAGCAGTCCGGTGTCGCGCCGCGCTGGCAGGAGAGCGTGTGAACGTCGAGATCGCATTTGGAGCGGAAGCGCCCGCACACCGCGCAACTCGTCAGGTGTTTGCCGAACAGGAACTTGTCCACGTCCGCCTTGGTGATCTCGCGGGATTGAGTATCCGTCATGGACCCACCTTCGCTTTGTCGTTTCCTCGTGATTATTCTGGTTTTGCTTGAGGATACTCCGACCTCGGCGCAAGGGCAAGGTTGTGCGGCAGTATGTGCCGCACCGCACCAAGAGATGAGAATGACGGGACGAAAGGGCGGCTAGTTCTCGCCGACGCGCTTGATCTGCGGAGCGGACGTGTCGTCGGCGCTCTTCAGCGCAACGGACTGATCCGAGCCTTGCCCCTCGATGACGATCTCCGCCGACTTGATGCAGATCGGCATGCGGTTGGGCTTGAACGTTTGCTTGATCTCGAACAGCCCGTCGTTGTCCTTCACGGTGACGTTCGCCTGCGCCTGCGCCAGCTTTTCCACCTCGGCCTTGCCGCCGAGCTTGGCGACGTCGTTCTGCTTGAGCTTGTAGCTGACGGCGCCCGCCTTCACCGTCTCCCGCACCATGAAATACTTGCTGCCGGGCTTGGGCTTCATGCTGGCCTTGAACAGCTCGACGATCTTGTCGGCGACGCTGTCGTCGATGACCTCGCCCACCATGTCCTCGACGGTGATGTCGACCGTCATGGCCTTCTTGTAGTCAGCCGACGTCGATGCGGTGAGCCCGGGCACCACCTTTTGCAGCAGGTTCAAGGAGAGCCCGGCGTTCGACTGCTGCGTATCCGAGAGCACATAGTTCGAGATCGGCACCTCGCGCTTGACCTGTCCAAGCGCCGTAACGCCGGCATCCGAGGTGAAATCCTTGACCCGGAAGTAGGTGCCGTCTTTGTCGACGCGATAGATCGAGCCGGCCGGATCGAAGCCGTTCGGCACCAGCGGGCACTGGTAGCCCTTGGGCACCCCCGGAACGAAATTGGCGTTTACGGCGTCTGCCGCAGGCTTGATCGAGGAGGTGGCCCCGGCGAGCTCCGACAGGCTGTCGCTGCAGCCCCCGGCAAGCGCCGCGAGGCCGCAAACACCAATCAGTCTCGCCCAGCCAATCCCCCAGCCCATGGATCCCCAGCTCCCGCCCCTGCCGACTCGCAATTGGTATCAGCCGGTCAGAGCACCGACAATGAGCGACGGGCAACTATCACCAACGGCCGTAAGTCACCCACAGGCAAGGGCCACGCACGGGCCTGTGCGCGCACTTCGAGGGCCTTATCGACCATCGAAGTAGGCAAGCTGAGCAGAACCCCGATGACGATGATCCTTGCTTTTGCCACACATCGCACGCATATACCGCGTGCCGGTGCGCTCCGAGGTGGATCGTACCCTCACGAAAATTGAATGAGAGAGCGTGCCACCGGCCGTTTTGCCTTATTCCTGATCGACTGAGATCCCGGACGCTTAGCGTGCCGTCCGGGACTGGCTGAGCTTTTTTGCACGCAAGAAGGAACACCACTATGGATCGCATCACGGGCACCGTGAAGTTCTTCAACACCGCCAAGGGCTTTGGCTTTGTGCAGCCCGAGGACGGCTCGAAGGACGTCTTCCTGCACGTGTCCGCTCTCGAGCGGGCCGGCATCAACGGCGTTTACGAGGGCGACAAGATCTCGTTCGTGCTCGAGGACGACCGCAAGGGCCGCGGCAAGCAGGCCGGCCAGGTCCAGCTCGTCTAATCTCAAGCTCGACCGATCGTCTGATCAAGACGACTGGAAAACAGTCTGAGCAAGACGACAGAAAATAGGTCCCGACGGACCTCGAAGCCGCCGGCCCCCGCCGGCGGCTTTTATGTATCGGGGCGCGAGTGGCCCACGACGCCGCCGCGCCGGCGGACTTGAAACACCCGCCCGAAGCACCCATTCTCATCGGCGAGAGGACGCCCTCTCACCCCCACAGATCACGTCCGGGACGGCCCGGCCCCAAATCGGAGGCCGCGCCATGGCCTGGATTTATCTCATCGCCGCCGGACTGCTGGAAATCGCCTGGGCCTTCTTCATGAAGAAGTCGGCCGGGTTCACCCTGCTTGCGCCTACGCTCCTCACGATCATCATCATGATCGCGAGCTTCGTTCTGCTGGCAACCGCCATGAGGACGCTGCCGCTCGGCACGGCCTACATCATCTGGACGGGCATCGGCGCCGTGGGCGCCTTCCTGGTCGGCATGATGGCCCTTGGCGAGGCGGCAACACCTATGCGCTGGCTCGCCGCGACGCTCATCTTGGCCGGCATGGTGTTGATGAAGGTCTCCACCCGTTGAAGAATCTCCGTGCTTGGCACGGCGTGGGCGGTAGCCCTCGCCAACGGCATTTTTTGCGTCCCGGAAAGCCGGGGCTCAGCTCTGCCCGAATTGGGCGCCAGACGGTACGGCCTCCGCACGTCGCATCCTCGGCAACGTGACGGAGCACCTTGAAGCCGTTCGCATCGAGCAACGCCTCATACGCGTCGGGATCGAGGCTCGCGTGATAAAGAGTTTCCCCGCGATACGAGCCGATCGCCTCTCCGGCGTAAGGCCCGCTCGTGAACATCAGCGCCGCGCCGGGCGCCGCATGGGCCTTGAAGATCGGAAACATCGCGCGCTGGTCGTCGGGCGAGAGGTGAAAAAAGCTGTCCCACGCAATGATCCCGCCGAAACGCACGCCAAGATCCAGCTGCCGCATGTCGCCGACGATCCACTCGTGGTCCGCGAAGCGCACCGCGCAAAATCCGATCAACGATCGTGACGCATCGACGCCTGTGACGCGATGTCCGCTGCCGATGAAATAGCGGGCGATGGGCTCTCCGGACCCGCATCCCACGTCGAGAATAGCGGCATCGGCGCCGGCAGCCGACCGGAAGCGGTCGAGCCAATCCCGCTCGAAGAGGGACTTTCCCCGGTCGGCGTCGAAAGCCTGCGCGTGGCGTTCGTAGAGGTCGATGATCCGAGCGTGGGAGGGGTCCATGGCGCGACTGTCGTTGAGGACGCCGCGCGGCGCAAGTTGCAGAAGCGCCAGCCAATTCGATCTCCCCTGCGACACCGCCTCGCCGCGCCAAAACTTGACTTCGCACACGCAACATGAGACAAGCCCGCAACGCCCGGCTGAATCGGGCGTCTTTCCGGCGCTCCAGCCGCGTGAAGGGACATGTCTCGGGCCGTCTTCCAAGAGGAAGTGCTGGCCCAATTCGCCCCCCTGTTGAGCGCCCTGAAATCCATCCCATCCGACAGCCCAGGCCACGCGGGGCGTCATAGAAGCTTAGTGTTGCTTGCGCATACGTGCGCGGGCCGCTTGCCGCTACGTGCGGCCACCAAAGAAAGACTGTCCTTTGACAACATTTACCGATCTTCGCCTCGCCGAGCCGATCCTCAAGGCCCTCGAAGGCGAAGGCTACAAGACACCGACCCCCATCCAGGCCAAGGCCATCCCTCCGGTCATGGAGGGACGCGACCTGCTCGGCATCGCCCAGACCGGCACCGGCAAGACCGCAGCCTTCGCGCTGCCTATCCTGAACCGCCTGGCGGCCGACCGCCGTCCCGCGCCCCGCAAGGGCTGCCGCGTGCTCGTCCTCTCGCCGACGCGCGAGCTCGCATCCCAGATCGCTGAAAGCTTCCGCACCTACGGACGCCATCTTGGCATCACCGTCGGCATCGTGTTCGGCGGCGTCGCTCATCGTCCGCAAATCCAGACCATGTCGCGCGGCGTCGACGTTCTCGTCGCCACGCCCGGCCGCCTTCTCGATCTGATGGAGCAGCGCGCTGCCGATATCTCCGGCACCGAGGTCTTCGTTCTCGACGAGGCCGACCAGATGCTGGATCTCGGCTTCCTGAAGCCGATCCGCCGCATCGTCTCGCACCTCTCGCAGCGCCGGCAGAACCTGTTCTTCTCGGCCACCATGCCCGGCGAGATCGCGGGCCTTGCCGATGACCTGCTGAAGGATCCCGTCAAGGTCGCCGTGGCGCCGGTCTCGACCACCGCCGAACGGGTCCGCCAGCGCGTGATCCACATCGAAGCCGGCAAGAAGCGCGCGCTCCTCGCCGAGCTTCTGGCAGACCCCGAGATGACGCGCACGCTCGTCTTCACGCGCACCAAGCGCGGCGCGGACCGCGTCGCTCGCCACCTCGAAACGGGCGGCACCAAGGTCGCGGCCATCCACGGCAACAAGAGCCAGCGCCAGCGCGAGATCGCGCTCGAGGACTTCAAGCTTTCGCGCATCCACGTGCTGGTGGCGACCGACATCGCCGCGCGCGGCATCGACATCGACCTCGTGACGCACGTCGTCAACTACGAGCTGCCCGAGGTTCCCGAGGCTTACGTGCACCGCATCGGCCGCACGGCTCGCGCCGGCGCATCCGGCATCGCCATCTCGCTCTGCGACGCCGACGAGCGCGACCAGCTTCGTGCCATCGAACGCCTGACGCGCCAGCAGATTCCCCACGAGGATCGCCGCAACGATCCCTCGATCGTCGCCGACAAGACCCCGCCGCGCCGCGAGGACGGCGAGTCCACGAGCGGCCAGCGTCGCGGACACCGTAACGGCGGCGGCCGCGGCGAGGATCGCAACAGCCGCCGCGAAGGCCAGCCCCGCGCCGACCACGGCCGTCGCGACGACAGATCCGCATCGCGACCCGAGCACCGTGAGCGGCGCGACGAGACGCACGCCGGCAACGGCCATCGTCCGCACCAGCCACGCCACGCGCATGACGGCGCCCGCACCGGCGGCCCCGACCGGAACGCGCAGCAGCGCCCCCACCAGCAGCGTCCTCAGCAGCACCGTCCCGACCGCGCTCCCCGCGGAGACGACGCGCCGGGCTCGCTGCATGATGTCGGGTTCCTCGCGCGTCCCGCGAAAGGGGCCCGTCGCGATCAGGATCGCCCCCAAGGCCACGGCCGCCCGCACGGCAACGACCACCATCGGGGCCATGCCGGACATGGCCACGGACAGCGCGACCGCAATGGCGCCGCCCGGCCGGCGGGTGGCGGGGGCCAGGAGCGGCCGCGCCGTCCCGGTGCCGACCGGAGGCCGCCGCATCGCACCCGCGACGCCGGCTGATCGCACCTCATAGGCGGCGGCAGGCCCACAACGAGCTGACAGGAAGTTTCGCACAGCCCGGCGCATGGCTCGCCTTCGCCATGCGCTGATCGACACGGAAAGGAACCACCATGGCCCGCAAGAAGCCCAACCCGAAAGCCGAGTTCGTGCTCTTCAACGTGACCTACGAGGACGGCTCGCAGACCTCGAACCGTCGCGTGCCGAGCGACATCCTGGGCGGCCTCGACGGAGACGAGCCCGCGCGAACCGCGATCGAGGAGCAGGACCGCGAGATCTCCGAGCGTTCCGGCCGCCCGCGTGGCCCGATCAAGGAGATCGAGCGCGCCTGAGGCGCGCCCTCACCCAACGAAAACGGCCGCTCTCGCGAGCGGCCGTTTTGCAATTCGGATGCACGACGTGTCAGGCGACAGCGACGTCCGACAGCGTGACCATGCGGCGCTGGCTCTCGTCCCACAGGCGCAGCTTCACGCACTTGAAGCTTTCCCACAGCGTGATGCGGTGCACGTTCGCGAGCTCCGGGTAGTCGCGCAGCACCTTGGGCAGGTTGTAATAGGGGATACGGCTGTAGAGGTGGTGCACATGGTGGATGCCGATGTGCGCCGTGAGCCACGGCAGGAAACCGGGCAGGTCGTAGTGCGAGCTGCCATGCAGCGCCGCCTCGTGCACGTTCCACTCCGGCTTCTCGTCCCAGATCGTCTCCTCGAACTGGTGCTGGATGTAGAACAGCCACACGCCGATCGATGAGCCGATGGCCACGATAGGCAGCTGCACGGCGAGGAACGCCTTCCAGCCGACGAGCCAGACAAGAAGCCCGACGAGCGCAACGAGGCCGATATTCGTGCCGATGACGCTGGCCAGGCTCCGCCAGTCCGCGCCGCGCAGCATCTTCATCGGCAACCGGTGCTGAATGACGAAAAGGTAGGTCGGACCGATGCCGAACAGGACGAAGGGGTGTCGGTAGGTGCGATAGAGGAACCGTTGCCACGGCGACAGCGCGCGGTACTCGCTGACCGTGAGCGTGTCGATGTCGCCCACGCCGCGATCGTCGAGGCTGCCATGGGAGGCATGATGGATCGCGTGGCTGCGCCTCCACGCGTCATAGGGCGTGAGTGTCAGCACGCCGACCACCCGGCCCACCCAATCGTTGGTGAGCTTCTTGCGAAACAGCGCGCCGTGCCCGCAGTCGTGCTGGATCAGGAACAGGCGCACCAGGAAGAACGCGGCGGGAATGGCGATCAGCAGCGTGAGCCAGTAGCCGACGGAGAGCGCCGCCCAGGCGGCCGCCCACAGTGCGACGAACGGAACGAAGGAAATGAAGACTTCGAAGACGCTGCGCGCGACGTCCGGATGGCGGTAGCGCTGCAGGGTCTCGATCCAATCGCGCGCCCTCACGGGCTGCGCCGGCGCGTCGGGCGCAAGTGCTCTGGCCAAGTGTCCCCCCTTGGTTTCATGTCGAGCCCGCCCGCCGAGGCGACTCCTAAGGTGCCGCGCGCACCCTTGCAGGCCGCCACCGCCTACGCAAGTAGCCGGCGAGGATTTCACCCACCTCGCTCACAAAATGCCCAAAGGGTGCCCTAACCGCACCACGTTTGGTCATGGTGCGCCGCACGCAGGCCGCAATTTTCATCGGAATTTCATGCTCGCCGGCCGCAAGCCGCGACGACGCACCGCCTACGGATAGAGCCGCGCCTTGGTCCAGCCGGCCTTGGCGTCGGCACGGCGGAAGACCACCCTGTCGTGCAGGCGAAACGCGCGGTTGTGCCAGAGCTCAATCTCGAGCGGCGTCACCCGGAACCCTGACCAGTGTGGAGGCCGCGGGATCTCGCCGAGGCCGAACTTGGCGGTGTACGTCGCGATGCGCGTCTCGAAGGCGAGGCGGCTCTCGAGCGGCCGCGACTGGTCAGACGCCCACGCGCCGATGCGCGACAGGCGCGGCCGCGTCGCGAAATACTGATCTGCTTCTTCGGCCGTGACCGAGCTCACAAGCCCGCGCACCCGCACCTGCCGCTGCAGGCTCTTCCAGTGTAGCAGCAGCGCCGCCTTCCCCGACGCCGCAAGCTCGCGCCCCTTCGCGCTCTCGAGGTTCGTGTAGAAGACGAACCCGCGCTCCGGATGCCCCCGCTCGTCGATTCCCTTGAGCAGCACCATGCGCACGTTCGGCAGGCCATCCGCGTCGACCGTCGCCAGCGCCATGGCCGTGGGATCGTTGGGCTCGCTCGCCGTCGCCTCGAGAAGCCACGCCTCGATGAGCGCGAACGGCTCGTCGGCCGCCGTGAAATCTCCTGCCTCGCCACCGCTCTCGCGTTGATTGGTCACGTTTGCTCGCTGCCCGGCCGCCGCTCACTGCAAAACGGCACGGTCCTTTAGCACCTTTTAACCGCGACCGGCCACAATGCACCTGCGGCCCACGTGTAAGGACCGCGCGTTTGTCGTGTCCAGGAGTCCTTGGTCATGCGTCATGTCCCCGCGTTGGAAGTGCTCGCTCTTGCTATTGCCACGGCCGTGATGCTGGTGGCTTTGGTCTTCATCTCGGGCAACGGCGCCTTGGCCGCCGACGCTCGCCCGGCGGACGCCCAATGCACCTGCCCCGGTGCCGAGGGCAAGGCCACACGGCCCAAGTTCGCCGACCTCGTCCTCGACGAATCCGACGAGATCGCCGCCCTCGAAAGCATCCAGGTGGGGTTGAGCCGCATGGATGACGGCAACCCCTTCGTCTGGAAACGCGCCAACGGTCGCCTGTCGGGCATCGTGCGTCCGACGACCTCTTTCCGCAACGCCGAGGGCTCTCTCTGCCGCCACGTGGTTGTACTTCTCACCACGGGCTACCGCACACAATCCACCGAAGGCATCGCCTGCCGCGCCGCCAATCGCCGCTGGGTGCTCGAAGGCTGAGCCTGCGCGGAACACCCGCCTGGACCTGAGTTTCCGAGAAAAGCCTGACCCCTCAGCAATTTACCATCCGCTCAGGGGCCGCGGCCCGGATCGGCCTGCCGGCTCGCGCCCGCAGCGATACACCACGCGGCACCCCGCCTCACCGCCATCTGGACCGTCATTCCCTTTTGTGTAGGATGCGCGCAAATTTCCGCACAAGGGGATCACGGGCAAATGACCGAAACGGCGTCGGGAGCAGGACCACTTGCCGGCACTCTCATGGCTGGCAAGCGCGGCCTTATCATGGGCGTCGCCAACAACCGCTCCATCGCCTGGGGCATTGCCAAGGCCGTGGTCGGCCAGGGCGCCGAGGTGGCGCTCACCTACCAGGGCGACGCCTTGAAAAAGCGGGTCGAGCCGCTGGCGGCTGAGCTTGGCTGCAAGGTGGTTCTGCCCTGCGACGTGGCCGACAGCGCCTCCGTGGACGCCCTGTTTGCCGAGCTCTCCAAGACCTGGGGCCGCCTCGACTTCCTCGTTCACGCCATCGCTTTCTCGGACAAGAACGAGCTCGACGGCCGCTACGTCGACACCACGGAAGCGAATTTCACGCAGACGATGCTGATCTCCTGCTTCTCGCTGACGGCACTCGCCCAGCGCGCCGAGAAGCTGATGACCGACGGCGGCTCGATCATCACCCTCACCTACTACGGCGCCGAGAAGGTGATGCCCCACTACAATGTCATGGGCATCGCCAAGGCCGCCCTCGAGGCCTCCGTCCGCTACCTCGCCGCCGACCTCGGCAAGGGCGCGATCCGCGTCAACGCCATCTCCGCCGGTCCCATCAAGACGCTCGCCGCCGCCGGCATCTCCGACTTCCGCTACATTCTGAAATGGAACGAGTACAATTCTCCGCTCCGCCGCACCGTCACCATCGAGGACGTCGGCGGCGCGGGCGTCTATCTTCTGTCCGACCTCTCGAAAGGGGTCACGGGCGAGATCCACCACGTCGACGCCGGTTATCACGTGCAGGGCATGAAGAACGAGGACGCGCCCGACATTTCCGTCGTCAAGAACGATCCCTGACGTCCGGCCGCGAGCCCTGATCCTTCCATGCCGGACACCCCGACGATCTACTTCATCCGCCACGGGGAGACCGACTGGAACCGCGATCGCCGCTACCAGGGCCAGCGCGACATCCCCCTGAACGACACCGGCCGCGCCCAGGCCCATCGCAACGGCGCGGCCCTGCGCGGCTTCCTGCCCGACATTGCAAAAGCGGATTTCGTCGCGAGCCCGCTGGGCCGCACGCGCGAGACCATGGAAATCGCCCTGAACGAGCTCGGCCTGCCGCGCAATGGCTACGCGGTGGAGCCGAAGCTCGTCGAGCTCAGCTATGGCGTCTGGGAAGGCACGCTGCAGGATGACCTCGCCCGGGTCGACCCCGGGGGCGTGGCTGACCGCAAGACCGACACCTATCGCTGGCGACCTACGGGCGGCGAAAGCTATGCCGACCTCTTCGTCCGCGTCTCGGGCTGGGCAGGCGCCGTCACGCGCGATTGCGTCGTCGTCTCGCACGGCGGCGTCTCGCGCTGCCTGCGCGCTTACGTGCTCGGTCTCGATCCGGAGCTGATCCCGGAGCTCGAGAGCCCCCAGGACCGCGTCCTTATCCTCTCCCTCTCCGGCCGCTCCATGCGCTGGCTTTGAGCAAAAAAAAGAGAGCCGGAGCAGCGGCAGCTCCGACTCTCCCTATGCAAATGACAAGGTGCGGACCGCTCGACACGGTTGCTCAGACCGTGAGGAGTGCCCCGCTTGAACGCATCAAAACGCCATACGAACCCGCCCCTGAACGGACGTGCGGAAAAGGCTCCGCAGCGGCTCCGCGCCTCATGTCGCCTCCTTTCCTAGGGCACACGACACACCGGGGCGCATCTGCCTGATTAACTGCGTCGCCGCGCCTTGCAAAATGAATCCGACCGATCTCCTTCCTTGCCCACGGCCCCCGCCCCACTTATGAGAGGGCGAATACATCGCCATCGGCGCGAGTTGCCGATGCTATCAAGAGAAATATGCGGGATACGCAAGCGTGCGCCCCGCGCCTGGCAGTTCCCATGTCGCACAACACGTTCGGCCATCTCTTCCGCATGACGACCTGGGGCGAAAGCCATGGGCCCGCCATCGGCTGCGTGGTTGACGGCTGCCCGCCCGGCATTCCGCTCACCGCCGATGAGATCCAGGTCGAGCTCGACCGCAGGAAGCCCGGCCAGTCCCGCTTCACCACCCAGCGCCGCGAGGCGGATGCCGTCGAAATCCTGTCCGGCGTCTTTCCCGATGCCGAGGGACGGCAGGTCACGACCGGAACGCCCATCTCGCTGCTCATTCACAACACCGACCAGCGCAGCAAGGACTACGGCGAGATCAAGGATGCGTTCCGCCCCGGTCACGCCGACTACACGTATTGGACGAAGTACGGCATCCGCGACTATCGCGGCGGCGGCCGCTCCTCCGCGCGCGAGACGGCGATGCGCGTCGCCGCCGGCGCCATCGCACGCAAGGTGCTGGGGCCGGACGTCGTGATCCGCGGCGCGCTGGTCCGCATCGGCGAGCTCGCCATCGACCGCTCCCGCTGGGATTGGGACACCGTCGCCACCAACCCGTTCTTCTCGCCGGACCCCTGCATGGTGCCCGAGTGGACGCACTACCTCGACACGGTGCGCAAGAACGGCTCCTCCGTCGGTGCCGTCATCGAGGTCGTCGCCGAAGGCGTCCCGGCCGGCCTCGGCGCGCCGCTGTACGGCAAGCTCGACCAGGATCTCGCCTCCGCGATGATGAGCATCAACGCCGTGAAGGGCGTCGAGATCGGCGCCGGCATGGGCGCGGCCGAGCTCACCGGCGAGGCCAACGCCGATGAGATCCGCTTAGGGCCCGACGGCAAGCCGCGCTTCCTCTCCAACAACGCCGGCGGCATCCTGGGCGGCATCTCGAGCGGCCAGCCCGTGGTCTGCCGCTTCGCCGTGAAGCCGACCTCCTCGATCCTGACCCCGCGCCAGACCATCGATGCCGAGGGTCGCGAGACCGAGATCGTGACCAAAGGCCGCCACGATCCGTGCGTCGGCATCCGCGCCGTCCCCGTCGGCGAGGCCATGATGGCGCTCGTCCTCGCCGACCACCTGCTTCGCCACCGCGCCCAAGTCGGCCAGTAAGAGCGCATTAGAGGCTAAAAAGCGCCTTCGTGAGCACAAGATCGGGCGGCAGCATCGCGCCGGTCAAAAACCCCTCTCACGGCACCCGCATGCCCTCCTTGCCACGTTCGCCATTCGTCGCAGCCCTCGCACCCGTCCTCGCGCTGGCCGCCGCGCTCTCCTCGGGCTGCTCCGTGCAGCAGACCACCGACCGCTGCGCGAGCGAGAGCTCGAGCCTCGGCGACCTCATCGCCTGCGTGAGGAAGAAACACGCGGCGACCCAGCGCTGCGATACGCTGCCGAAGGGTCACGCCGCCGCGCCCGTCGCGGGCCGCCGCATTCTGAAATTCGCCGACACGACCAACCACGGCGGCACGAGCAAGGGCATCGTGTTCGGCACCACCGACCGCGCCGAGGTGCACACTCCGATCAGCGGCACGGTCACGTTCGCCGACCCCTTTCGCTCCTATGGCGATCTCCTGATCGTCGATTCCTGCGCGAAGGTGGCGCTGCTCGCTGGCACGTTTTCGCCCAACGTGATCGCCGGCCAGCCCATCGCCTCGGGCGACGCGATAGCCCTCATGCGCAAGACCTCGACCGAGGAGCCCGTGCTCTATCTCGAGCTGCGCGAGGACGGCAAGGCGGTCGACCCCGCCGGTCTCCTTCCCGCCGAATAGCGCGGCTCCCACCTTGCCGAACTCCTCGTGGGGAACCCGAAAAGGAGGCTGGAAGCGCCGTGCGACTCAGCGTTTGCTCGCGCACGATAGAACAGGAGAGCCGGCCATGGCCGATTGGCAGCAGAACCAGAACGTCTGGACGCGCAGCGACGGCGTCCTAGTCACGTTGAATCCCAATTCCAAGGCCTCCTTCGTCAGGATGGCCGACAGCACCTTGGTGGTTGGCAACAACGGCGCGCCGCGCCCATTCCGCAGCGTCGACGAGGCGCGCGCCTTCGCCGACCAGACCTTCCCGCTGAAGCGCGCCGGCTGGGGCCTCCTGCGCCGCTGAAAGCGAGCGCACTCCGCCAGTCGATGCCTCTACGTTCGGCCTATGAGTCTGCCGAGCCCGCGCACGGCGCGCACGTGGATCGAGGCGCCGGGCGTAAGCGTGACCTCCGCGTTGCGGCGCGGCGCATCGATGGTCAACACCCCTCCTCCAGCAGTTTCGGCGACCAGACGCACGGTTGGGCCGTGAAAAGCCGTCGAAATGACCTTTGCCTCTGCCGCGCCGTCGGACCCGGGCGAGCAAATCGCGATCTCCTCGGGGCGCAGGCACACGATGACCGCGGCCCCGCGCTCCGGAAGCGAAACGTCGCGATCCTGGGCCATCTCGATGGTCATGCCCCCCGCCGCCACGCGTAGCGCCCCGGCCGACGCATCGAGGATCTCGCCGTCGAGGAAATTCATGGTGCCGATGAAGTCGGCGACGAAGCGCGTCGCCGGCGCGTCATAGAGCTCCGACGGCGACGCGATCTGCTCGATCCGCCCTCGATGCAGCACCACGATGCGGTCGGAGATCGAAAGCGCCTCCGTCTGGTCGTGCGTGACCATGACGAAGGTGGTGCCGAGGCGGGCCTGCAGGCGCTTGAGCTCGAATTGCATCTGCTCGCGCAGGTTCGCGTCGAGCGCCGACAGCGGCTCGTCGAGCAGCAGCACGCGCGGCTCGCACACGAGCGCACGCGCGAGCGCGACGCGCTGGCGCTGGCCTCCCGAAAGCATGGAGACGCGTGTATGAAGCTTTTCGGTGAGCCCCACGAGATCGAGCGCCGCCGCGACCTTGCGGCTGATGTCGCCGGCGGCGAGCTTGCGCAGCGAGAGCCCGAACCCGACGTTCTCGGCGACATCCATATGCGGAAACAGGGCGTAGTCCTGGAACACCGTGTTGAGCGGCCGGTCATAGGGACGCAAGTGGGTGATGTCCTGGCCTTCGAGCAGCACACGCCCGCTGGTCGGCGCCTCGAAGCCCGCCATGACACGGAGGCTAGTCGTCTTGCCGCATCCCGACGGGCCGAGCAGCGTCACGAACTCGCCGTGTCCGATGTCGAGGTCGACGTCGTCGAGCCCGACCGTGCCACCCCGAAAAACCTTCGAGACCGCTTCGAGGCGCAGAAGCGGGTCACGAGTCATTGCGGGTCTCGGAGAGCTTCGCCATGTTGATCCAGAGGATCTCGCACGGCTCCTTGCCGCCATTGCGGAAGGCATGCTTCAGCGTGCTCTTGAAGGCGAAGCTGTCGCCCGCTTTCAAGAGATAGACGACGCCGTCGATCGTGAGCTCGACCTGCCCCCTGCGGACGAGGCCGAACTCGTGGCCGGCATGGCTGTAGGACTGCCCCGTGCCGCCGCCGGGCTCGACGGTGACGTGGAGCCCCGTCAGCACCGACCCCGGCGGCGACAGAAGCTCCTTGCGAATGCCTTCGGAGCGGACGGGCACATCGCGCCGCCCCGACGCGCGCACGACATAGAGATCGCCCCCGCCCTCGTGGTTGTCCGCGAGAAGGCTATGCGGCTCCACGCCGAGGGCAGCCGCGAGTGGCCACAGCACACGCACGCGGAGCGAGGAGATGCCGCGCTCGATCTGACTCAGCGCGCCGACGGAGATCCCGACGCTCTCGGCGACCTCCGCCAGGCCCAGCTTGCGCTCGAGCCTGAGCGCGCGAATACGCCGCCCGAGACGCACGTCGGCTTCCGGGGGCGCCGGCTCGGACACCTCTTCGCGCGTCCGGCTCGAGTTGCCGCGTTTCACGGTTCAGACCTTTCGTTCGTGAGACTGCCCATAAAGCACTGGGGTCCACGCGACCCCAGTGCGGATGGAGAGAACGGCATCTAGCCGCCGGCCTTCACCTTTTCAAATAGCTTCGCGAGGTCGTCGTTCTGCTTCATCGGCCCCGTGAAAACCGTGCTCTTCAGAACGGCCTCCGGATCGTCGGGTAGCTGCAGGCGCTCGAGCTCCTCCTTGGGCACCAGCGCGAACGCCGCCTGCGAGGCGCTGCCGTAGCCGTACTGCGTAATCAGCTCCTTGCCGGACGCGGCCTCGATGCGGCTGTTGATGAAGTCGTAGGCGAGGTCGACGTTCTTCGCGTCCTTGAGCAGCACGAACCCGCAGCTCCAGGTCAGCATCCCCTCCTTCGGCTTCATGAACTCCACGTTGACGCCTTGCTTCTTGAGCGTCGTCGCCGAGGCATTCCACGTCATTGCGGCCACCAGTTCGCCGCTCGCCAGCGATTGCTCGACCGAGGTCATGTCGGTCGTGTAGCTGCGCAAGAGCGGCCGCTGCTCGCGGAGCTTCGCGCCGACCTTCTCGAGATCGTCGGGCGTCAGGTCGAAGGGATTGACGCCCGCGAGGATGGCCGCGACGAGCGGCGTGTCGTGCACGGCATCGATGGTCGCGATGCGGCCCTTGTACTTCTCGTCCCACAGGAAGTTCCACGACAGCTCCGGATCCTTCACGAGGTCGGCCCTGTAGAGGATGGACGTGTTCCCCCAGTCCCACGGCACCATCCACACCTTGCCGTCGCCCGCCTGGATGTCCGGCAGGCTTTTGAATACCGGGAAGATCGTGTCCCAACCCTTGATGCGCGAGGTGTCGATCGGCTGCAGCAGGCCTTCCTTGTTCCAGCGCGCGATCTTGTCGTAGCAGGGATGCGCGAGGTCCGGCTTGAACCCCGCCTTGACCTTCGTGAAGGCCTCGTCGTCATCGCTGAAGATGGAGGCCTCGACCCCGTCGGGGTGTGCGGCGAGGAAGCTCTTGTTGAAGTCGGGCAGCTCGTAGCCCGACCACGTGAAGTAGCTGAGCTTGTCGGCGGCCAGCGCCGAGCCGGTGAGCGCCGGAGCGGCGACGGCGATGGTCAGCAAGGCCGCGAGGCCGGTGGCGGCGGCGCTCCGTAACATACCCGAGGTCGTGATGCGGTGCATGGTCGATCTCCCTTCTGTTCGCGTTCAGGCGGTCTTGAGGCTTTGTGATGCGGCGATCGGAAGCTCGCTCGCCGCGACGCCGCGGCGGCGAATGATCTCGGCGGCTGCCGCAATGACGATCGACGCCACCAGCATGATCGCGCCGAGCGCCATCACTTGCGGTAGCGCCTTCGGAAAGCGCAGCTGACCCCAGATGAAGAGCGGCAGCGTCGGCTCGGCACCCGACAGGAAGAAAGCGACGATGAACTCGTCGAACGAGGTCAGGAACGACAGCATGAACGAGGATGCGATCGCCGGCGCGGCGAGCGGAAGCATGATGCGCCGGAACGTCGTCCACTCATGCGCGCCGAGATCCATGGCGGCCTCGCCGTAGCTCTTCGGCAGCGACTGGAAGCGCGACCGCATGATGACGACGGCCGTCGGGAGCGCAACGAGCGTGTGGCCGAGCACGATCGCCGTGCGTGACGGCCCGAGGCCCGCGAGGTTGACCAGGATCAGGAGCGCGATGCCGACGATGACGCCCGGGATCATGATGGGCAACCGCGCCAGCGCCGAGATGGTGCGCGAGACGCGGTCGTTGGCCGAGACCTCCATGTAGCCGATCGTCGTCCCGATCGCGGTCGCGAGCAGCGCCGCCGACATGCCGACAATCAGGCTGTTTCGGAACGCGCGGTGCAGATTGCCGTTGTCGAGGAGACTTGCGTACCATTCGAGCGTGAAGCCGCTCAGGGGAAACGCCGCCTGGATCGAGTTGTTGAAGGAAAAGAGGGGAATGACGGCGATCGGCAGATAGAGGAAGACGACGTAGCCGGCCACGTAAATCTTGAGCCACGTTGCCTCGCTCGCGCCCGCCCGGCTCATGACCGGCTCCCGAGCTTTTTGTCGGCAAAGCCCGCCGCCAGGATCACGCCGAGGATCACCAGCATGACGATGACCGACAGCGCCGCTCCGAACGGCCAGTCGTTGGCTTTTCCGAATTGCGCCTGGATCATCGATCCGATCATGGTGCTGTCGGGACCGCCGACGAGCGCCGGCGTTACGTAGTCGCCGACGGTCGGCACGAACACCACCAGCGCCGCCGCCATCACGCCCGGCATCGACATCGGCAGAATGACCCTGCGGAACACGTTGGTGGGCCGCGCGCCGAGATCCTCGGCGGCCTCGATCAGGCTTCGCGGCACGTTTTCGAGCGCGACGTAGATCGGCAGGATCGCGAACGCCGCGTAAGCATGGGCAAGGGTCACGACCACGGCAGCCGGCGTGTTGAGGAAGGCGAGCGTCGGCTCGGTCGTAAGCCCGGTCGTCATGAGCGCCGAGTTCAAGACGCCGTTGTAGGCAAGCACGACTTTCCAGGCGAACACGCGCAGAAGGTAGCTGATCCAGAACGGTAGCGTGACGATGAAGAGCAGGAGCGCGCGGTGCTTGCCGGCGTGAAAAGCGAGATAGTAGGCGACCGGATAGGCCGCCACGACCGTCGCCAGCGTAACGAGCCCCGCAATCAAGAGGGAGCGCACGATCACCGTCGCATAGAGCGGATCGGTGAGCGCCGCCGCGAAGTTGGAGAGCGTGAAGGCGCCGCCGAGCAGCGAGCCGTCGTTGGTCCGCACCCCGAGCAGCAGCACGAGGCCGAGGGCGAACAGCACCAGCGTCGCAGTGGCAAGAGCGCCCGGCGCGGTCATCGCGATGTCGAACAGGCGGCGCCGCTGAGGAGCGTCGGTCAACGGAGACCCTGACTCGCCGGAAACACCCATGAGCACAATCCTGAACTTCAAGGATTGTTTTTCACAAATGAAAAAATGTCAATCGGCCTTGCCTCACCGCTCCAGCATATCGACGAGGCGATACCAGGCGATCGCCGCTCCGATGCCGAGATTGCGGAAGGCGTGGAACGGGATCGGCCTGATCGGCATGATCGGAAACGGGATCGTCTCCGGATCGCGCGTCGCGAGGTAGTCGACGAGCCGCGGGCCGAGCGCCGTCATGAGCCCGACACCCCGCCCCTGGCAGCCGGCGGCGACAATCAAGCCGCGCTCCGGCTCGTGCACATGCGGAAGATGATCGAAAGTCATCGCCACGCGGCCGTACCAGCGCTTCTCGATCGCCACATCGCCGAGCGATGGATAAAGGCGCTTCGCCGCGTGCTCGAGATGCGCCCACGCCTCCACCCGCGTGGGCTCCGCCATGGAGCCGCGCCCGCCGAACAGCAGGCGCCCGTCCGCACTTTTTCGGTAGTAGATGACGATGCGGCGCGAATCCGAAGCCGCTTGTCCCTGGGGAAGGATGCCCTCGCCGACAGCCTGGGCGAGCGGCGCGGTGGCGATCTGGAACGAATGCAGCGGCAGCAGCGTCTCGGCGAGCCCCGGAACGAGGCCGTCCGCGTAGGCGTTGGTGGCGACGATCACCGCCTTTGACCGCAGCGTGCGTCCCTCGTCCGTCTCAAGCGTCCAGGCGCCGTTTTCGCGGCGAAGACGCACAACCCGCGCGTTTTCGGCGATGCGCGCTCCAGCCTCGCGGGCGATGCGCTGAAGCTCGCGGGTATAGGCGAGGGGATGGATGGTCCCCGCGCGCGGATCGAGCCATCCGCCGTGGTAGCCGCGCGCGCCGGTGAGACGCGCGACCTCGTCGGCCCCGAGAACCTTGGCCGGCACGCCGCGCGCGATCCATTGCCCCGCCCGCATCTCAGCCGCCCGCGCCGCGTGCTCCGAATGCGCGGCCTGGATCCATCCGGCGCGCTCACGAGGGACATCGAGCTGTTCGCGGTCGATCAAGCCGAACACGCAATCCGCCGTGGCGGCGCCGAAGCGGATCAGGGCCTCGCCACGCACTTCGCCGAAATGCTCGAGCAGCCAGTCCGGATCGAACTTGAACCCCGGGATGACCTGGCCGCCGTTGAGCCCCGATGCGCGGTCCCCCACGCCGGCCGCCTCGAGCACGCGCACCGATTGCCCTCGCCGCGCCGCGTCGAGGGCGGAGCAAAGCCCGAGGATGCCTCCGCCGACGATGGCGAGATCGCACGTCTCGTCGGCGGTGAGCGGATCGGATGGCAGTCCCACCGAGGACCAGTCGGCCCACGCCGAAGCAAACGATCCGCCGGACATGCCACGCCCTCGTCAGCTGAAGAGGTGCAAGTCATTTCATGATCATGAAATCATGTAAAGGCCAAGGCCGCCGCCCGCACCCGCCGCGACGCCTGCCAGTCGATGCTAAGAGCCGTCATCCGTTGCCGATGAAGACAACCGCCGCATAGAGAAAGGGCGCCGCGAATGCGCGACGCCCTCTTGATGTGCTGGACGGATCGCCGCGGCCTCAGCGGTACGGATAGCCCACTTTGTTCATGACCGCCGTGTAGTCCTTGTAGACCTGCACCACGCGCGCGGCGCGCGGGCTCTTGGCGGCGACCTCGTCCCAGAAGCTCTCGGCGTCCTTGACCACCTTGTCCCACTCTTCCTTCGGGATCTCGGTCAATTCCATCTTCTTGCCCTCGACGCGCAGCTTAGCCTCGCCGCCCCAGTACCAGACCTGCCGGTAGTAGTGCGACTGGTCGATGGTCGAGAGGAAGAGCTGCTGCAGATGCGGCGGCACTTTCTCCCAGCTCGCCTTGTTGGCGAAGTAGGAGCCGCTCCATGCGCCGCAGACGTTGTTGAGCAACGCAAACTTGCAGACGTCCGCCCAGCCAACCTCGTACGCTTCCGTGAAGCCGCACCACGCCACGCCGTCAAGCTCGCCCGTCTGGATCGCAACCTCGACGTTGTCCCACGGCACTGTCACCGGCACGAGGCCGTAGCGCGAGAGGAACTTGCCGGCCGTCGGCACGCCGAACACGCGCTTGCCGCTGAGATCGGCAAGCGACCGAATGGGCGTCTTGGTGAAGATGTGAAGAGGATCCCACGCGCCGGCCGAGAGCCACTTGACGTTCTCGACCTCGGAGTAGGCCTCCTCCCAGATCTTGTCGAGGCCGTAGTACTTGAACATCACCGGCAGATCGAGGCTGAAGCGGCACGAGAACGGGAAGTAGCCGCCAAAGTCGGCGATGTCGACCGGCGAGGCCATCGTCGCATCGTCCGATTGCACGGCATCGACCGTGCCGCTCTGCATGGCGCGGAACAGCTCCGCCGTCGGCACGAGCTGGTCGGCGTAGTAGAGCTCGATCTCCATTTCGCCGTTGGCCGCCTTGTTGAAAGCCTCGATCTGCGGCTTGATGACGTGCGCGCCGAGCGGCGCGCCGGAGTAGGTCTGCAGGCGCCATTTGATCTTGGCGCCCTGCGCCTTGACGTAAGGCGCGGCCACGGTCGTGGCGGCGATCGCGGCGACGCCGCCCGTGCCGGCGGTCTTGAGAAACGAGCGGCGCGTTCGCGTGGTGGTGTCAGTCGTGCCTTTGGTGCGGTCTGACTTCGACATGTCATTACTCCCTGTGGTGCTAGCGTTTCGAGCGGTGTCGAATGCGCGCGTCCTCACTTGCCGTACATGTAGTTGGGCAGCCAGAGCGCGATTTGCGGGAAGATCATCAGGAGAACGATGGTCGCGACCATCATGAAGAAGAACGGAATGATCGAGCGATAGATATCGATCAGCGTGAATTCCTTGGGCGCAAGCGCGCGCATCAGGAACAGGTTGTAGCCGAAGGGCGGCGTGATGTAGGCGATCTGGCAAGTGATCGTGTAGAGCACGCCAAACCAGATGAGATCGAACCCCAGCGTCTTCACCAGCGGAATGAACAGCGGAGCCACGATCACCAGCATCGCCGTATCGTCGAGGAAAACGCCGAGGAGAATGAATGTCGCCATCATCATGCACATCACCATCCACGGTTCGAGCCCCATGTCGGTGATGAACAGCCGCTCGATGGCGCGCACCGCCCCCAGGCCATCGAATATCCCGCCGAAGGCAAGCGCGGCCAGGATCAGCCACATGAACATGCACGAGATGTTGAGGGTCTTCTTCGAAGTCTCGAGCAGGACGTTCCAGGTCAGCCTCCCCTTCACGGCCGCCGCGATGATCGAAGCCGTAACGCCCACGGCGGACGCCTCGACGAGGCTCGTGTAGCCCATCACGAACAGGCCGGTCATCGACAGGAAGATGAGAAAGGGAATGATGCCGGCCCGCAGGAGCTTGAGCTTCTCGCCGAACGGCATGTTGAGTTCTTCGTCGTCGACCGTCGGAGCCAGCGCCGGATTGAGTCGGCAGCGAATGATGATGTAGAGGATGAAGATGGTCGCCATCAGCAGGCCCGGGATGACACCCGCGAGCCACAGCTGACCGACCGGCTGGCGCGCGATCATGCCGTAGAGCACCAGCACGACGCTCGGCGGAATGAGGATGCCGAGCGATGAGCCGCCCTGCACGACGCCGGAGATCATCCTCTTGTCATAGCCGCGCTTCAGCATTTCCGGCAGCGCGATGGTGGCGCCGACGGCCATGCCGGCGACCGAAAGTCCGTTCATGGCCGAGATGATGACCATGAGGAGCATGGTGCCGACGGCAAGGCCTCCTCGCAATCGGCCGAACCACACATGCAGCATCCGGTAGAGCTCTTCCGAGATTCCGGACTCCGAGAACATGTAGCCCATGAAAATGAACATGGGCACGGTCAGAATCGGGAACCAGTTGAAGAGCTTGAACGTGGCGCTGAACGGCATCTCGATGCCGCCGGGCCCGTACAGCGACAGAGCGGCAACGGAGGCGACGAATCCGATGGCCGCGAAGATGCGCTGCCCCGTGAGCAGCATCACCATCATCGACGAGAACATCAGCAGTGCGATCAGCTCATGACTCATGGAGATCGACACCCCTGACGGCCGCGATGTGCTTGAAGAGAAGCGAGAACGCCTGAAGGATCATGAGCACGAGACAGGCAACCATCAGCGTCTTGATCGGGATCATCGAGGGGTTCCAGATCGAGAAGCGCTTCTCGTCGGTCGCGATCGCGTAGCGCAGGCTCGAGATCGCCCCGATGAGCATGATGGAAAGATAGAAGATCAGGCATCCGCTCGTGATGATGTCGACCCACTCCCTGCCCTTGTCGGAGAGCCGCGAATAGATGAGGTCGAGCCGGACGTGCTCGTCGTTCTTGAGCGTCACCGCGCCGCCCATGAAGTAATAGGCGGCGAGCGTGAACTGGGTGAACTCCACGCACCAGTGCAACGGCATGCGGATGGCGTTGCGCGTGACCGCATCGAGCAGCAGCACCGCGATCATGACGAACACCAGCGACATGGCGGCGTAGCCGACATAGTCCGAAACCTTGTCGACGACGCGGACGTAGCTCCTGATCAACCGTGGCATGAGCGTCTCCGGTTTGGCCGGACGCCGACCGCCCGGCTTCCAGTCGTCGCGGTCGGTTTACCTGAGGGCGACACGGGCTTTCTCCATGACAGTGGCAAAGGCGGGAGCCGGCGGGCGGTCGGTGACGATGACGTCGATCTCATCGAGCTTGCAGACACGGAATGACGCCTTGCGTCCGAACTTCGTGCTGTCCGCGACGACGATGAGCTGGTGCGAGCAATCGATCATGGCGCGCGCGATGTGTGCCTCCTCGATCTGCGCGTCCATCGCTCCGATGGAAGCATCGACCGCCGCCACGGTGATCACGGCGTGATCGGCCTGGAAGCCGCGAATCTGCTCGACGGTCATGGGACCGACGGTTTCACCGTTGTCGCTGCGGAACGCGCCCCCAAGCAGGATGATTTCGGTCTTGCCCTCGCCGGCCGAGAGCACGTTGGCGACGCGCACCGAGTTGGTGATGACGGTCAGCCCCGGCACCCGCGACAGCCGGGATGCGCAGGCGAGCGTCGTCGATCCGGTGTCCATGAAGAGCTTGTCTCCGGCCACGACGAGCGGAACCAGCTTCTGCGCGATCTCGTCCTTTGCGCCGGCGTTTTCCGCCATGCGCTCGACGAAGCTGCCCTCGGCGATGAGGGGCGATCGGCGCGCGCCGCCGTGCACCTTTTGAATGATCCCCTGCTCGGCAAGCTCGCCGAGATCGCGACGGATCGTTTCGGCGGAGACGGCGAATTCCTGCGCAAGCGCGTCGACGGTCGCCCCGCCCTTCCGGCTGACGAGTTCTGCAATGCGCGCTTGCCGACGCTTTGGCTTCATTGAAAACCCCTTGCGTGTCGGCAGTGAAACCGAGAAAAATGACCGAGTCAACATTCGGGCTGTCCGGAAAATGACCATTCAGGCAGACGAGTGCGCCTAAAAACACGTCAGGATGACCGATCGGTCTATTCGGCGGTGGCCGGATGAAGCGACCTTGAACCAGACGCAAACGGACAGTTCGAAGGCGCTGGCGGGCTTGGCGAGGCCGGCCCGTTACGACGTCGCCATCATCGGCGCAGGTGTCGTCGGCTGCGCGATCGCGCGGCGTTTTACGCTCGAAGGCGCGAAGGTGATCGTCCTCGAGAAGGCGAGCGACATCCTCGACGGCGCCTCGAAAGGCAACAGCGCCATCCTTCATACTGGCTTCGATGCCCCCGTCGGCTCGCTCGAGCAGTCCTGCATCGCCGCCGGCTACGCCGAGTATCGTGCCATCCACGAGCGGCTCGGCCTGCCACTGATCCCATGCGGCGCGCTGGTGCTCGCGTGGACCGAGGACGAGGAGGCGCGGCTGCCGGAGCTTATGGAGCAAGCGCGCCAGAACGGCATCAACGACATAGAGCTGATGTCGGCCGATGCGCTCCGGCGCCTCGAGCCCGAGCTGTCACCGCGCGTGCATGCGGGCTTCAGCGTGCCGGGCGAATCCATCATCGACCCATGGTCCGCGCCCTATGCCTATCTTCTCCAGGCCGTGACCAACGGCGCCGAGGTGGAGCGGGACTGTGCCGTCTCCGCCGGGCGATTCGACGGCACCGCCTGGCAGCTCGAGACGAGCCGCGGGACCGTCGAGGCGAGCGTGGTCGTCAATGCGGCCGGCCTCTACGGTGACATCGTCGACGCGATGCTGCGGGGCACGTCCGATTTCCATGTGCGCCCGCGCAAAGGCCAGTTCGTCGTCTACGACAAAGACGCGGCGCGGCTGACCCAAAGAATCTTGCTGCCGGTACCCAGCAAGACCACGAAGGGCGTGGTCGTGTGCCGGACTGCCTTCGGCAATCTCCTCGTCGGCCCCACGGCCGAGGATCAGGACAGTCGCGAGCAGGCCCTCCTCGTGCCGGACATGCTGGCCGGCCTCCGCAAGCGCGGCGCCGAGATCCTGCCGGCGCTCGCTCGCATGGACGTCACCGCGATCTACGCCGGCCTGCGGCCCGCGACCGAGCACAAGGACTATCATGTCCGCGCGCATGGGCCCCTCAATCTCATCACCGCGGGGGGCATCCGCTCGACGGGGCTCACCGCCGCCCTCGGCATCGCGCGCCATGCTTTCGAGCTTTATCGCGGCCTCGGCCACGCGCCGCAGCCGATCGCGGAGCCGATCTGGCCGCGGGTTGCGCCGATCAGCGAGCACGCCGAGCGGAGCTGGCAGCGCCCCTGCAATGGCGGCATCGCCTGCCACTGCGAGCGCGTGACGCGCGCTGAAATCGAAGCAGCCCTCGATGGCCCGCTTGCGCCGGCGAGCTTCGCCGGCCTGAAGCGCAGGACACGCGCCACCATGGGTCGCTGCCAGGGCTTCTATTGCCTGGCCGAGCTTTCCACCCTGACCAGGGGTCGCCTGAAGCATCCGATCAATGGCGCGCCGGAATGACAAGCCATCAGAGCTACGACGTGGCGATCATCGGGGCCGGACCGGCCGGACTGTCGGCCGCCGTCGAGCTCAAGCGATTGGGCGTGGCCTCAATCGTCGTGCTCGAGCGAGAGAGCACGGCAGGCGGCATTCCGCGCCATTGCGGCCACTCACCGTTCGGCATGCGCGAGTTCCAACGCGTACTCAGCGGCCCGGACTACGCCGCTCGCCTCGTCGCGGAGGCCCACACATCGGGCGCCGGGATCATGACGGAAACCACCGTGACAGCCCTCCATCCCGGCCCGCGCCTCGAGATCACCACTCCTGAAGGATTGTCCGAGATCACCGCCCGCCGCGTCCTCATCGCCACCGGCACGCGCGAGAGGAGCCGCGCCGCGCGCTTGATCGGAGGCACCAAGCCGGGCGGTGTGCTGTCGACGGGCGCCTTGCAGGGCCTCGTCTACCTCGATGGCGTGAAGCCGTTCCACCGGCCGGTCGTGCTCGGCACCGAGCTCGTGTCCTTCTCGGCCCTGCTGACCTGCCGCCACGCGGGCATAAAGCCCGCTGCCATGATCGAGCCCAACGCGCGCATCACGGCCTGGCGCGCATCCCGGCTGCTGCCGGCGCTGCTGGGCGTGCCGGTGATGCTCGCAACGGAGGTCACGGCGGTCCGCGGTGGCACCCAAGTCGAAGCCGTCGAGGTGCGGGATCGGAACGGCGTCACCAGAACCATCGAGGCCGACGGCCTGATCGTCACCGGAGACTTCGTACCGGAAGCGTCCCTTCTCGCCGCGAGCCACCTCCAGACGTCGCCGGCAACGCGCGGCCCGGAGTTCGATCAGCTCCTGCGCCTTTCGGACCCGAACTACTTCGCGGCCGGGAACCTACTGCGGCCCGTCGAAACGGCGGGGTGGTGCTGGAACGAAGGCCGCACCGCCGCCCGCATGATCGCGCGAAGCCTCGCAGGCACGTTGCCGGATTCAAAAACGAGGATCGCCATCACCGCCACCGGCGACGCGCTGAAATACGTCGCCCCGCAGCGCCTGGCGGAAGACACCGCCGACGGCGGTCTGCGACATCTCCAGGTCCGGGTGAAGCGGCCGGTGCGCGGGACCCTTGCGCTCGTTGCCGGCGGGCGCATTCTGTGGTCACGACGTATCAGCGCGCTGGCCGAACGGCGGATTCTTGTTCCCATCGAGCCACTCCCGCCCGAGGCCGCCGGCGCCGAGCTAATGTTGACGGAGGACTAACCCTGAAGACCCTTGCCATCGACCAGGGCACGACCAGCACGCGCGCGCTTCTCGTCGATGGCGGGGGACGCGTCGAGACCATCGCGTCTCTCCCGCACCGGCAGTTCTATCCCGCACCCGATCATGTCGAGCACGACCCGGAAGGGCTGATCCGGAGCATCCGCGCCTGCCTCGACGCCGTCGAGGATGTCGGCCAACTCGGCGCCATCGGCATCGACAATCAGGGCGAGAGCTGCCTCGGCTGGGACGCCGAGAGCAAGCAAGCCGTCTCGCCCGTGATCGTGTGGCAGGACGCCCGCACGTCGAATGTCACCGAGCGGCTGAAGTCCGAAGGCGCCGAGCCCCTCGTGCTCGAACGGGCGGGCCTGCCGCTCGATCCCTACTTCGCGGCCTCGAAGCTCTCGTGGATCCTGCACGAGAACGCTGAAGCCCGCCGCCTCGCCGACAAGGGCCGCCTGCGGCTCGGCACGACGGACGCCTTCTTCCTCGACCGGCTGACGGGGCGCTTCGAGACCGACATCACCACAGCTTCGCGCACCTCGCTGATGAACATCGTGACCGGCGCCTGGGACGAGGAGCTCTGCCGCCTGTTTCGCGTGCCGATGGACGCGCTGCCGCGCATCGTCCCGACGACCGGCGATTTCGGAACGCTGGCCTGCGGCGCGAGGAACGTGCCGCTCACCGCCAGCATCGTAGATCAGCAGGCTTCACTCTACGGGCACGGCTGCCGCAAGCCGGGCGACGGCAAGATCACGTTCGGCACCGGCGCGTTCGCCTTGCAGATCACCGGCAACGTGCCGCCGGCGCGAAGCGGCGGACTGCTCCCCACGGTCGCATGGCAGAAGCAGGGAGAACCCCCGACCTTCGCCGTCGATGGCGGTGTCTACTGCGCCTCGTCGGCCGTGGAATGGGCGCGCGGCCTCGGCCTGTTCGATGACTACGCGAGCGTCGAGTCGTTCGACGGACCGCCCGCCATCGCACGCGGCCTCGCGTTCGTGCCGGCACTCGCCGGTCTCGCCTGCCCTCACTGGGACCGCGCCGCACGCGGAGCGTGGTTCGGCTTGTCGCTCGCGATGGGCAAGTCCGATCTCGTGCAGGCCGTGCTCGAAGGTGTGGCACTGCGCACGGCGGAAGTCGTCGCCGCGATCAGCCGGGTCGCGCCTCCGGCGGAGCCGGTCTGCATCGACGGCGGCCTCACGCGCAACGCCTACTTCTGCCAGTTTCTCGCCGACGGCCTGCAGCGCGAGCTGCTCATCTCCGACCAGCCGGAGCTCACGGCGATCGGCACGGCCGCGCTCGCCGCGGAAGCCGTGGGAAGGCCGATCGCCTTCGCGCGCAGCGGTCGCCGCGTACGCCCGCAAGCCTTTCGCGAGGAGTGGCGCGCGAGGTTCGCCTCCGCCGTCGCTGCCGTCAAAGATCTCGGCGCCGCGAGCCCCGCCTGCGATGAGTAGAAGAGGCCAGCGCGTCGTGAGGCTCGTGGTTCGGCGCGTTCAACGCGGCCTCGATTTTAGTCGCGGTTTTACGCGCCAAAGCGGTATCCGATACCGGGCTCAGTTAGGATAAGTTCCGGCGTGTCCGGAGTGGGCTCGAGTTTCTGACGAAGCTGGCCGATGAAGACACGTAAATATTGCAAGTCTTCGACATGGGCCGGTCCCCACACCGCGGTCAGTATCTGACGATGGGTCATGACGCGACCTGAATTGCGCACGAGCACCGCGAGCAGATCGAACTCCTTCGGCGTAAGCTTCACGGGCTCGCCATTACGCGTGACACGGTGTGCCAGGATGTCGATGTCGAGCGATCCCGCCTGGATTCGGGTCTGCTCCGATGCTTGCTCCGCCACATGGCGCAACGCCGTCCTGAGCCGCGCAGTCAGCTCGCCAATACCGAACGGCTTGTTGACGTAATCGTCGGCGCCGAGGTCGAAGGCGGCGATCTTCTCGGATTCGCGATCCCGCGCCGAGAGGACGAGAATCGGAGTTTTGGACCACGTCCTCAATTCGCGGATGACCTCCTTTCCGTCCATGTCCGGAAGACCGAGATCGAGCAGAATGACGTCGGGAGACCGCGTGGCGGCCGCGATGAGGGCCTCCTTGCCGTTGGTGGCCGAGATGACTTCATAACCTGCCGCAGCGAGGCTGGGCTTCAGGAACCGGAGAATCTGCGGCTCGTCGTCGACCACCAGGACGCGCGCTCCGGTCATGTTTCATCCCCCGCCATGTTCGCTGCTTTCGCGTCGCCGTTCGCCGGAAGCATGATCGTGATCGCGGTCCCTTTGCCGGCGATGACGGGGCTTTTGGTCGAGATCGTCCCGCCTAAGGCTGTGACGATCGCCGCTGCGATCGAGAGGCCAAGACCGGTTCCGGGCGCGCGGCCATCGCTGCCCGCGACACGATAGAACTTGTCGAACACCTTGCTCTGCGCGTCGAGGGGAATTCCGGTCCCCTGGTCGGAGATGATAATTTCCACGCGCCCATCCAGCCGGCGTGCGACGACCTTGGTGACAGAGCCCTCGGAGCTGTATTTGTGCGCGTTGTCCAGCAGGTTGAACAACACCTGCTCGAGCAGCACCGCATCGCCCCGGACGAGCGGGAGATCAGGGTCCAGGTCCATCTCGGTCCGGCGGGTGGGAAAGAGCCTGGCCGCCCTTGCGGCGGCACCGCTCACGATATCACGCACGTCGACCCAATCGCGACGGATATCCAGAACGCCGGCTTCAAGACGCGTCATGTCGAGCAGGTTCGCGACGAATGCGGAGAGACGCGTTGCCTCCTCCTCGATTGTAGCCAGAAGATCGGCGCGGTCCTGCGTGCCCATGCGATCGCCAAGCTGGCGCAAGCTCGTGGCGGACCCCAGGATCGATGCCAGCGGCGTGCGCAAATCGTGCGAGACCGACGTTAGCAGAGCGTTGCGCAACCGTTCGCTTTCCGCGGCCGTCGCCGCTTTGGCGGCCTTTTCGACGAGACGCGTCCGCTCGATTGCAATGGCGGCCTGATCGACGAACGACTGTAACGTGCTCGCGGTTGCCGTCGGCATCAGGTCGTCCGACTCGTCCGGCGCGACACCGAGGACCCCGACAGGGCCCGCGGACGACGTCAGTGGACGAAAATGGAAAACGGCGGATGGCATGGTTTCGGTGTGGCGGCCGGCCGGTTCGCCTTTGCGCAGCGCCCAGCGGGCGGCTGCCCAGTCCGCCGTGCCGAGCGAATCATCGGGCGGCCAGCCGCCTTCGATGGCGAGCTCACCGGTCGATTCCAGGAGGATGATCGACTTGCCGTTGGCAATGGCGGCCGATTGGGCGGCCAGCAACCACAGCACATCGTCGATCTTCGATGCTCCGGCGAGCTTGCGCGAAAACTCATAGAGTGCCTGTGTCGCCTCCGCGCGGTCTCTCGTGGCCGACGCTTGCTCGCGCAGACGTCCGGCGAGGCTGCCCGTTGCGACGGCTACGACGAGAAATATGAGAAGTCCGAACAGCTCATGGGGTGAAGCGACGGTCAGCGTGAAGCGGGGTGCAATAAAGAAGAAGTTGAAGGCCAGGAATGAGAGGGCGGCGGCTGCAACAGCGGAATAGAGGCCAAATCGCAGAGCGCATATCAGCACGGCGAAGAGAAAGACCATCGACAGGTTCGGGAGCTCGGTCACGCGCTCCAGCAGCTTGCCGGCGACGACGCCGGCCACCACCGCCCCGACCGCACCAAGTCCGCCGGTCCACAGGGCGCTCATGTCCGGGACAGTCGGCAACCAGCGACGCGGCGCTGGCGCCTGGTCGCGAGCAACCACTGTGATCGATATGCCTGTTGCTCCAGAGAGGAGAGCATCTGAAAGTGCAGGCTGGAACAGCCGGCGAAATGACCCGTGTCGGCCGGGGCCAACGACGATCTGGGTGATGTTGTAGCGCTTCGCATAAGCGAGCACCTCTGCCGCGAGGTCCCGCGCGCTGACCCGAACCGTCGTGGCACCCAGCCGCTCCGCGAGCCGCATGGACTTTTCGATGCGACGCAATGCTTTCCGATCCGTGGTCTCGCGTTCGCTCTGTGACAAATGGATGGCGATCCAGTCCGATTTCAATGCGGACGCCATCCGCGCCGCGTCACGGATGATCTTCTCCGAATGATCGTCGCTGCCGACGCACACGAGGAGCCGCTCGGCGGTCGGCCAAGGGCCGTCGATGCCCCGCTGGCGCAACTGCGTGAGCATCTGTTCATCGACGCGATCCGCCGCGCGTCGCAGCGCCAGCTCCCGCAGCGCTGTGAGGGTGCTCAACTGAAAGAACTTGTCGAGCGCGAGCCGTACGGTCTCCGGAACATAGACTTTTCCGTCCCGGAGGCGCTGCAGAAGCTCCTCCGGCGGCAGATCGACCATGACGATCTCGTCGGCCCGTTCCAGCACGCGGTCGGGCACGGTCTCGCGGACGGTGACTCCGGAAATTCGCTGGACGACATCTGTGAGGCTCTCGAGATGCTGGATATTGAGCGTGGTCCAGACATCGATTCCAGCCTGCAGCACGCCGTCCACATCCTGATATCGCTTCGGATGAACAAGACCCGGCGCGTTCGAATGGGCGAACTCGTCGACCAGCAGCAGCTTCGGACGCCGCGCGATGGCGGCATCGATGTCGAACTCCATGAGGGTCCGGTTGCGGTAGGCGACAGTCTGGCGCGGCAGGATCTCCATCCCATCGAGAAGCGCCGCCGTCTCCGACCGGCCGTGCGTCTCGACGACGCCTACCACGACGTCGACGCCCTGGTATTTCAGCGCACGCGCGGCCGACAGCATGGCGTAGGTCTTGCCGACACCGGGTGCCATGCCGAGAAAGACCTTGAGCTTGCCGCGCGTATCCTTCGCGGAAAGCTCCAGCAATGCCTTGGGTGAGGGCCGCCGCGTCTCTCGGGTGCCGGTGGTGTCGGGCATGGACGCTAGTCTAGCCGGGGCTGCCACCCAAGGTCTCGTCAATCGCAAGATTGAGGCGGAGAACGTTAACGCGCTGCACGCCCAGGACACCCAATTCCGGCTGCTCGGCGTTGGCCGCAACAATGGCACGGATGCGGTCCTCCGGCACCCCGCGCGCCCTGGCGATGCGAGCGATCTGGGCCTCGGCATAGGCGGGGCTGATGTGCGGATCGAGGCCGCTGCCCGAAGCGGTGACGGCGTCGCCCGGAACGCTGAGGGCGCCGTCGCGCCGCAAAGCCTCGGTGTCTGCCTTGACCCGATCCACGAGCTTCGCGGACAGCGGCCCGAGGTTCGAGCCCGACGATGCAGAGGCGTCATAGCCCGTCGATCCCGCCGCTGACGCCCGGCCGTGGAAATAGCGGTCCGAGGTGAACGCTTGGCCGACGAGCGCGGAACCGACGACTTTCCCGGCTCGCGCGAGTGGGCTTCCCGCGGCTTCGTTCGGATAAAGGACCTGCGCGACGCCGGTGACGGCAAGCGGATAGGCGATGCCGGTCAGAAGAGTGAAGGTGAGGACCATGACGACTGCCGGGCGAACGATTGTGTGCATGGAACGTGATCCTTATGCCAGAGCGAGGGCTGAGACGATCAGATCGACCAGCTTGATGCCGACGAACGGAACGACGAGGCCGCCTACGCCGTAGATGAGAAGATTGCGGCGCAGAAGGGCGCTCGCCCCCGAAGGCCGGTAGGTCACGCCTTTCAGCGCCAGTGGGATCAACGCGACGATGATCAGGGCATTGAAGATGACGGCCGACAGGATGGCGCTCTCCGGTGAAGCAAGCCCCATGATGTTCAGCGCATTGAGCTCGGGATAGGTTGCAACGAACAGCGCGGGAATGATCGCGAAGTACTTGGCGACGTCGTTGGCGATCGAAAATGTGGTGAGGGATCCGCGCGTCATCAGGAGCTGCTTGCCAATCTCCGTGATCTCGATGAGTTTGGTGGGGTCGCTGTCGAGATCCACCATGTTGCCTGCCTCGCGCGCCGCCTGCGTTCCGGTCTGCATCGCGACGCCCACGTCGGCCTGGGCCAGAGCGGGCGCATCATTGGTGCCGTCGCCGCACATGGCGATCAGGCGTCCCTTCGCCTGCTCGGATTTGATGTAGGCGAGCTTATCCTGCGGCGTGGCCTCGGCGATGTAGTCGTCGACGCCGGCCTCCGAGGCGATCGCCGCTGCCGTGACAGGGTTGTCGCCGGTGACCATCACCGTCTTGATGCTCATCCGCCGGAGAGCGGCAAAGCGCGCCTTCACATCGGGCTTCACCACATCCTTGAGGTGGATGACGCCGACAAGCTCGCTGCCGTCCGCCACGGCGAGCGGTGTGCCGCCTGTGTTCGATATGGCCAGCACGGCTTCGCGGAACACGCTCGGCGTGCGATCCAGGGTCAGACCGATGTTGGCCAGCACGGCATCGACGGCGCCCTTGCGCAGGCTGCGGCCGTCGATGTCGATGCCCGAGAGACGAGTCTGCGCCGAGAACGGGATCACGGTGGTGGGCTCGTGGGCTTCCGTTCCGGCGCCATAGCTTCCGCGCGCGAGCGCGACCACGGAGCGGCCTTCCGGCGTTTCGTCGGCCAGGGAGGCAAGGTGCGCGGCCTCGGCGACGTCGCGCTCGCTTTTTCCGGGCGCCGGGATGAAGGCCGTGGCAAGACGGTTTCCGAACGTGATGGTGCCTGTCTTGTCGAGCAGCAGCGTATCGACGTCACCGGCAGCTTCCACAGCGCGTCCCGAGGTGGCGACGACGTTGAAACGGATCAGGCGGTCCATGCCGGCGATGCCTATGGCTGAAAGAAGCCCGCCTATGGTGGTCGGAATGAGCGTGACGAGCAGCGCAACCAGGACCGTCACCGACAAGGCGGTGCCCGAGTAGCTCGCGATGCCCCACAACGTCACGACGGTGATCAGCAGAATCAGCGTCATGCCTGACAGCAGGATCGAGAGCGCGAGCTCGTTCGGCGTCTTCTGCCGCTCGGCGCCCTCGACCAGCGCGATCATCCGGTCCAGAAACGAGGAGCCGGGCGCGGCCGTGACCCGGACCTTGATCCAGTCGGACAGCACGATGGTGCCGCCGGTGACGGCCGAGCGGTCGCCGCCGGATTCGCGGATGACGGGCGCGGATTCGCCCGTGATGGCACTTTCGTTGACCGACGCGATGCCCTCGATCACCTCGCCGTCGGCCGGGATCGTATCGCCGGCTTCCACCAGGACGACATCGCCTTCCTTCAGGTCATGCGCATCGCGCGGCTCCCAAGGATCGTCCTTGGTGTCATCGGCGTGCAGCATCAGCTTGGCGGCCGTATCGCTGCGTGTGCGGCGGAGCGCATCCGCCTGCGCCTTCCCGCGCCCTTCGGCGACGGCCTCCGCGAGATTGGCGAACAGCACCGTGAACCACAGCCAGGCGGCGATCTGGCCGGTGAAGGCAAGCCCGCCCTGCCCGCTCATCGCGTCGCGGATGTAGATCAGCGTCACGAGAGCCGCGACGACACCCGTGACGAACATGACAGGATTGCGCACAAGCTTTTGCGGTGCGAGCTTTTTGAACGCGTCGATGGCGGCGCGGCGCAGGATCGTTGCGTCCAGTATGCCGATTGCATGGGACTTGCTCATAACTATCTCCTCAGAACGTCTTGCCGGCCAGCATCAGGAACTGCTCGACGATGGGGCCGAGAGCGAGGGCCGGGAAGTATTGCAGGCCGCCGAGGATCAGGACCACACCGACAAGAAGACCGATGAAGAGCGCACCGTGAGTCGGAAATGTCCCTGACGACGCTCCGGCCTTGGTCTTCGCGGCGATTGCGCCGGCCATGGCCATCACAGGCACGACATAGGCAAAGCGGCCGAACATCATGGCCAGGCCGAGTGTCGTATTGAACCAGGGCGTGTTGGCGCTGAGGCCCGCGAAAGCCGACCCGTTGTTTCCCGCTGCGGACGAGTAAGCGTAGAGAATCTCCGTCAATCCGTGCGGGCCTGCGTTGGCGAGGCTCGATAGCGCGGCCGGCAGCGTGGCGGCGATTGCCGTGAACCCGAGGATGAACAGCGGCAGGACGAGGATTGCCAGAACGGCGAACGTCATCTCGCGCGCCTCGATCTTCTTGCCGAGGTATTCGGGCGTGCGGCCGACCATAAGTCCCGCGACGAAGACGGCCAGCACGGCCATGACGACCATGCCGTAGAGACCCGATCCGACGCCGCCCGGGAGAATCTCGCCGAGCTGGATCATGAACAGCGGAACGAGACCGCCGATCGGCGTCAACGAGGCGTGCATCGCATTGACGGCGCCGCATGAGAGACCGGTGGTTGCCACGACGTAAAGCGCCGTCAGCGCCTGACCGAAGCGAAGCTCCTTGCCCTCCATGTTGCCCTGGGAAGGATCGACGCCTGCCGCGGAGAGCAGAGGGTTACCGGCCGTTTCCGACGCATAGACGATGGCCGTTCCAGCGACGAGCAAGAGCCCCATGACGGCAAGGAGTGCAAATCCCTGCCGCCGGTCGCCGACCAGGCGACCGAACGTGAAGGTCATCGCAGTCGAGATCAGGAGCATGCTCCAGATGGACAAGGCATTGGACCAGGCGCTTGGATTCTCAAGCGGGTGGGCGGAATTGGCGTTGAAGTAGCCGCCGCCGTTCGTGCCGAGCTGTTTGATGGCTTCCTGACTCGCGACAGGCCCGAGGGCGATCGTCTGCTTGGCGCCCTCCAGCGTCGTCGCTTCGACATTGGGGGCAAGCGTCTGCGGCACGCCGGTCGCGACGAAGGCGATGGCGACAAGGATCGAGAGCGGCAGCAGCACGTAGAGCGTCGCGCGCGTCGCATCGACCCAGAAGTTGCCGATCGCCTTAGCGCCGCTTCGCGCGAAAGCGCGTATCACAGCAATCGCGAGCGCGATGCCAGTGGCAGCGGACAGAAAGTTCTGCACGGCCAGGCCCGTCATCTGCGTGAGATGACTCATGGTCGTCTCGCCGCCGTAGGACTGCCAGTTCGTGTTCGTTACGAAGCTCACGGCGGTGTTGTAGGCGAGGTCGGGGGTCACCCCCGCAAACCCCTGCGGATTTAACGGCAATCCCCCTTGCAACCGCATCAGCGCATAGAGAAAGAGAAAGCCGGCAGCGTTCAACGCGAGCATGGCGAGGGTATAGCCCACCCAGGTCTGCTCCCTATCGCGATCTATGCCTGCCGTCGCGTAGATCGTGCGTTCGACAGGCGCAAGCACGGCTGACAGAAAGGTTCGGTCTCCTGTGAAGACGCGAGCCATGTAGTTTCCGAGCGGCAATGCCGCTGCGAGAACCGCGCCCAGCACGAACACGATTTCCAACCAACCTTGAAATGTCATGGAATGAGCCCTCCGAGGCTCTCAAGACGCTTTCAGAAGCGCTCCGGCCGAATGAGCGTGTAAACGAGGTAGACGCCGAGGCCTAAGGCGACGGCAAGGCCGATGATCGGATCGGTCATGACAGCCTCACAGCCTGTTGCAGAGCGCAACGTAGCCGGCCATCAGAGCAAAACTTCCGAGGCCGAGGATGAGATAGATGGCGTCGAGCATGTGCTTCGCTCCTGTTGCTCACGGGTGAGACGTAGGGCGGACTGCATCAAGACTCGATTGGGAAATGCCGGCGCCGGAATAAAGAGAGCATAAAGACGGCGCCAGGCGGCACGGACACATGCCCGGCTCGTGACGATGAGTGCATCGGGGAGCGCCACTCCCGGACGGTCCCGCGTCGCTTTGGACGGCTCAAGGTCTACAAGAAGCGACGGTCTTAGATTTCAAACTGATCGCATTCATCACAGGACACGCGACGCTCGACGAGGCTACCCGCTACACCAACGCCGCCGAGCTTGCGCGAGCCGCGATCGACCGGCTCACGAACCAGTCGGATCCTTTCGGAAGACTGGCGACCCCGGCAGGACGGAGATGACGATGATGAGTCAGGGACTTAATGACCCTAACCTCGTCCACTCTGCACATGCAAATCCGGGCGGTTCTTTCAGTCGTTCCCAAACCATATGGTTCGCCCATTCTTATAGACCCTCACGTCCACTATGGGACAGGCCAGCTATCGTCGCGATGCCGAGTTTGCGGACCTCAAAACCCGGGGAGCAGCTTCTTGCTTGAGATCGGCCGGCATGTCCGATTTGCTCTTCCCACCGGACATTGACCTGCGCAAACGATCAACTCTTATGACTACATCCGCACACGGTAGAGAAAAGAATCTGACTCTGCCTGTCATACTTATCGAACTTCAAGATTGCACGAGTATCGCCCGGCGTACGGCGAGCGTACCCGTTCAAGCATGCGTGAAAGGCGCGCATCGGGGTAAGCCGTCGTAATCTGAGCGCATCCGGCACAAAGTCGACAGGCCTGTCGAGCTTGATGAAGGATAGAATTTGAGCATCACAGTCCACACGCTCGACGCCCGCGACAACGTCATGCTTGAAGTGATGCGCGACCACTTCAAGTTGTCGCCCCGCGTGATGCACCGGCAAATTCAGGAGGTCGCACACGCCACGTCGGCACTTTTGAGAAAGAAGGGCATCGATTACGGAGCCTTGCGGTCCGCCCTCGTGCCGCAACAAGACCGCCACGAGATGGCGCTGCTCTTCAACATCGATTTCAGGGCTTCGGGCTCGTACAGCTACCCCGTTCACCAACGGCTCCTGCGCCTTTTCAGTCGTCAAAGCAGCCGCTCTCTCCTCCATGGCGACATCACTGACATGGGCTGGGGAGCTTTCGAGGAGGCGGCCCGGAATCTGGTGCGCGTAGGACAGCGCAGTTTCGAGAGCCCGATGCTCTACGCGGTCTACGTCAACAACCTAACCGACCAGATGCTGACCGACATCCACCGGGGGATGGAGGATTACCCTCTCTATATCGGCTACGTGGACACGACCTACGGCTCGATGTTCAAGGCTCTGCTCTCGACGCAATTGGTCCATGCCTACGTCCAGCACCGGGGTATGACCCTCGGCCAGCACGAAGACGACCGCCACGAGAACGAGGACGTTGACCTCGTTGGGCTAGGCCTGGACGAGGGCGGCTACAAGATGCGTAGCGTGCCAGGCATGAACTTCATGCTGCTGCTTAGTTACAAGATCGAGCGGCCCGTTGTGGAGGGCTACGAGACGGATACCGAGTTTTCGCTCAACGCTATCAGCCCGATCGCCCTGCCGCTGGAGAGCTGCGAGATCGAGATCGATCCTCGAAAGTTCGATTACCTTTTGCGCGAAAAGGCGAAGAGCCTGCAAGGGCTGGGTCTCCTCGACGGCCACATGGACCAGCTCAAGGTGATGATTCAGGAGCGTATCAGTGGCAACTACATCTACAGCATGACCCAAGACGACACCCACGACGTCAGCCGCTTCAACATCATGATCGAAGCGAGACCAGCGGATACGGGGCGGTGGTTTCGAGCGATGGTGGGCTTGGAGTACAAGCCCGAGGAAAAGCGCTTACGGCTCATCACCTTGATGTAACTGAGAGACGGGCTGATGCCGCACCCCGCCCTTCAGCCAGATCGGGTGCAAGCGAAGCGGCGCCTTTTTGGGAAGGTGACGAGGACGACGCCAGACATGTCGGTGATCGGTGATGGGTTGAGTTACCCTCAGAAAATGCCGAAATATCGGGCTCAACCAGTCAATATCCTTTGCCAATTTGAACGAACAACCCCAAACTTTCGGGGGAGAGAAGTTCAACATGGCGAATGCTGACCAACTGAGAGCGTTACTGAAAGCCTACGCCCACGGCGACGAGGCTCAGTTTCAATCTGTCGCCATGCAGATTGCCGCCAACGAAGCGCGTGCCGGCCATGGCAAGCTTGCCGAAGAGCTTCGCAACCTCATCGACACGGCGAAGGTGCGCGTCCCTCAAGCGGGACCGACACCCATCCCGATCGCCAAGCCGCGCGGAGAAGTCGCCGATCTTTTGACGGTGACATACCCGAATGTTCGATTGGCCGACATGGTGCTGTCTGACGTCACCCGCACCATTCTCGGTCGTGTTCTCAAGGAACATAAGAACATCCGTGAAATTCGCGGCAACGGCTTGGCGCCACGTAAGCGCCTTTTGTTGCTGGGTCCGCCCGGCACGGGCAAGACATTGACGGCGTCGGCTATGGCCGGCGAGCTTGGCCTTCCGCTCTTCGTCGTTAGGCTAGACCGTCTCATTACGAGATACATGGGCGAGACCGCCGCAAAGCTCAGGCTGGTTTTTGATGCCATCGCGCAGACGCGTGCGGTCTATTTGTTCGATGAGTTCGACAGCATCGGCTCTGAGCGAGGGCTAACCAACGACGTGGGCGAAATTCGCCGCGTCGTGAACAGCTTTCTGCAGATGGTCGAACAAGACACGTCAGATAGTCTGATTATCGCCGCAACGAACCACGCAAACATACTCGACAGGGCTCTATTTCGTCGCTTCGACGACATCATTCATTACGACTTGCCGACGACAAAACAGCTGGCCGACGCGCTTAAGTTCAAGCTGAGCGGGTTTAAGTCCGGGCGGATGCCTTGGATGCGACTCGCAAAGAGCGCCACCGGCCTGAGCTACGGCGACATCACGCGCGCCACCGAAGATGCCGTCAAGCACGCCATCATCGAACGTCGAGCCGTCACCAAAGATGACCTCGCAAACGCAATTGCCGAGCGCAAGTCGGCGACTCGTCCTGCGAGGGTCAAGCGCGTACGGAAGTAAGCAACCGTGCCGCGATATCCTCATATCATTGTTCCGACAGCTCCTGACGATGTGCGCTTCACCTCGACGCGCAGCGGCCGGGACAACCTGGTCAATCCGCCGCGCAACCGCGGGCAGCATGCCGGACACTTGATCCAATCATTTCAGAACGCGCGTGGTCAGCAGCCCGCACCGCGGCAGATCGGCAATGGCTTTTACACGGCTACGGATATCGTCCTGACATTCGAGAGCGAACCTGGATTCGAGCTCGCCTTCGAAAGCCTAGAGATGTCCCGAAGCGGCATTGAGCTGCTGTCCGTGGTGGCCGATGGGCAGGGCCGCGAACAGGCCACGGTGCGGATACCTGAGAACAAGCTGCCCGTGTTCCTGCGCAAGCTGGAAGCCTACCGCGACAACGATCCCAATGCCCCGCTCGCTGACGGAGCGAGGCCCAAGCGGGACAACCGTCGCCTAGCCGAGAGCATCTCGAATATCAGGCGAGCGACACTGCGGCAGTTCTGGACTGACGATGCTGCGGCCTATCCCGCACCTGGCCAGGTCATCACGTGGGAAGTCTGGCTGCAGCGCGCTCGTGAAGAACAGCCAGAACCTGAAGATGTCATTGCCGCTGCTCAAGCCGACTTCGGCTACGAAGTGATTTCGGAACCGCTCACATTCGTCGATCGAACAGTCATTCTGGTTCGCGGCACACCCGAACAGCTTTCGCTCGGCACGGACTTCCTCGGCGTCATTGCCGAGCTGCGGAAGGCGAAGGTAACGGCAGGCTTCTTTGATGGCCTCCCGGCGGCCGACCAGCATGACTGGATCGCTAACCTGGCGGGCCGTACGACGCCGGCCAACAATGACGCTCCGTTCGTGGGTCTGCTGGATACGGGCGTAAATCGAGGGCATCCGTTGCTTGCCCCGATCATCAACGACGCGGACCTTCATACCTACAGGCCGCAATGGGGTGTCAACGACACCGGCCAACATGGCACCGCGATGGCCGGCCTCGCGCTGTTCGGCGATCTGACGCCTCTGCTGGAGGGCAATCAGGACGTCGAGCTTGGTCACCGGTTGCAGTCCGTGAAGCTGATCCATGATCCGGACCCACATCGGCCGGAACTCTACGGTGCGGTCACTAAAGAGGCGGTGACCCGCCTCGAAGTCGTGCCAGCCGGCAAACCGGTCTACTGCATGGCGATTACCTCCGATGGCAGCGACCGCGGTCGTCCATCATCGTGGTCATCGGCCGTTGATGAGCTGGCGATGGGTGATGACACCGAGAGCACGCGGCTCGTCATCCTTGCCGCCGGCAACACGGCTTTCCAGAACCGAACGAATTACCCTGCCGATAACGAGACAGCATCTATACAGGACCCCGCGCAGGCGTGGAATGCCGTGACGGTCGGTGCTTTCACAGACATGACGGCCTTTGATGAGAACGAATACCCCGGCCATGCCTGCCTGGCGGCGGCCGGAGATCTCGGACCGTCGAGCACGACATCGCTCGTGTGGCCGCGGGACGCACGCTGGCCGTTCAAGCCAGACATCGTCATGGAGGGCGGCAATATGGCCCGCCCGGCGCCAGGCGTCGCACCGGAATACATCCCGGACCTTTCGCTGCTATCAACAAACGACCGGTTCAACGTCGGCCAGCGCCCGCTGACAACGATGCACGACACGAGTGCGGCGTCGGCACTTGCTGCGCGCCTGGCTGCATCGCTGCTGGCTCAGTATCCCAACTTCACACCCGAGACCGTTCGCGGGCTCTTCATCCATTCGGCACGGTGGACACCGGCAATGCTGGCGAGGGCCAATAACGTCCAGGTCAACCTCCTGCGCACGTTTGGTTACGGTTCACCGGATGTGCGGGAGCTGTTCTCAAGTGCGAACAACGTGCTGACACTAATCGCGCAGTCGACGTTGCAGCCGTTTTTCAAGGACGGAGCGAACGGCATCAAGACCAACAGGATGAACGTCCACGCGCTGCCATGGCCGCGGCAGGCGTTGCAGGCTCTGCCCGTCAACACGCAGATGAAACTGCGCGTGACGCTCTCGTATTTCGTCGAGCCAAGTCCCGGCGAGCGGGGCTGGGACAAGAAGTACGGCTATGCCTCCCACGGGCTGCGGTTCGCCGTTCAACGCCCTACGGAAACACTCGCGGCGTTCAGGACGCGCATCAACCGATTTGGACGCGAGGGAGAGCCGGAAGCGCCCCAAGGCGAAGCAGGCACCTGGTTATTTGGAGCGCTCACGCCAACAAATGGCAGCGTCCACACCAACGTCTGGACTGGCACCGCGGCGGAGCTAGCCAACCGGTCACACATCGCGATCTACCCCACGATGGGCTGGTGGAAGACCCGTCCCGGAGAAGAGCGTTTTGAACGCTCTGTACGGTATTCGTTGGTCGTGACGATCGAGACGCCCGATGTGAATACGGATATCTACACGCCGGTTGCCAATCAGATTGGCATTGCTGTTCCAGCGGCAATCGAGATTGAGGTGTGATACCGAACCTTTTGGACCATCACAAAGTGCTTACTGCACAGGCCTGTTTTCGTTTTTTTGGTAGGGGGCGGTGGTGATTGGAACCATTGTCGATAAAGATGAAGTCAAGGCGAGGTGGGGATATAGCGAGCTATTCTCATCGCGTTTCGCTAGCAACTTCAGTGGCACCAATCTCTCCAACGGTCTGAGACAGCGTGTGGCTGCGAGCGCCCCGTTTTGTAAGTGGCGGCCCCCGCGGCGGGCTCGTCGCGGTCTTAGACTCCGCCCGAAGCTATCAATGCGCCGCGTGGTTAAGGCAAGAACTGGGTCGCGTCTGGGCGATTCCGGCGTTTGATCCGAACGGAAAGCAGCATCTGATTCCGTATCTGTCGTTCTTGGCTGGCTCAAGACCGCCGAACGAGCCAAATGATCCGCGCAGGGCGGCGGATGGTGTGCCAACCACGCAGGCATTTATTCAGGCTGAGCCTGGAATTGTTGGTCTCCTGAACACGGTGCCTGTGCTGTTAGATGGATACTGCCGTAGCGTACTGTTCATGCGATCCGAAAACTTATATGCGCAGTTTCTGGTTTGGGTACCTGTCGTCGACAATCCTTGACCTCTACCAGGCGTCATCATTGGCAGGTACTGCAGTTGCTCAGAACCGCCAGGGATCGTTAGTGAAGGTCAAATCAAGTGTATCCATGGCCGCTGTTCGTCGTTAAGCGGTCGTAGGTCCTCAGATTGATCCTTGCTCTAGCGAGAATGCCGACAATGTCGACTATTGGGACGCTTCGGCCACAGTCGCTGTGCAGCGTTGGGGCCGGCAACGCACGTGATGACCTTGAGCGACGAGACGCTGTGAACCGTTTGAGGTGCCGAGATAATGCAGCGCGAAAGCAGCAGGACAGAACGCCTGCTGAAAATGAATTAGGAACAATGAGCTCGGCATCGCAAACATGGACGCTAGAGGATCTGCGCCAGGCGTGCCGGCTCTATAGATCTGCAATCGAGCGGTGCCACCCCAGATATTTACCAGTGACCCTCCATGACTTTCCGCGCGGAGCTTGCGGGGACGCAGCACTACTCCTCGCGAAGCATCTAGATCAGCTGGGGTTCGGCACATTTCAGTACATGCTTGGCGAGCGCAACGGGCACTCTCACGCTTGGCTGGAGCGGGACGACCTGATCATAGATATCACCGGCGACCAATTCGAAGATGGACCCGAGGCTGTATTTGTAAGCAACAAGGGGTCGGCTTGGCATGATGGATTTGCGGGCGAAGCGCAGCATATTGCTGATTTCGAGATCTTCGACGACCACACTAAATTCGTATTTGGCATCGCGGTGGAAGGCGTGCGCGCCCAATTACGACCTTGAGCAGCTCGAACGAACGGTGCTGCGCCAACCACAAATGACTGCCGTTTGTGTGGGACGCTTCGGCGAAATCGCTACGCAACGAAGGCCAGAAGCGGATCTGCCTGCGTTCACAGAGACGGACCATGGCGGCTATTGTAGCTGCCCAATCTCCCAAGTCGTGAAGTCATCGGACAGCGCAACGAGAAAGTATGGCGGCTTCTCCACATCGCCGCCGAGGTCGGCAACTGTGTAGACGAACTTGCCGTCGGCGAACGACGGCGCATCCGGCCGCAGTAGCCAAACGCTCTTGAAGTGGTGCTTGCCCTTGATGGCGGCGGCGAGCCGAGCCACCACGATGTCGCCGGGCGCGTCGCTGTAGATAATGAGCGTGCGGCCGCGCGCGTATAGCTCGCCCTCCTTGGCCTTGTGCTCGAACGCCTTCATCACCAAGGCTTCGGCATCATGGCCGTCCTCAGCGCGGGCGTACACATGCTCGGTGAACATTTTCTCGTCGGTGACGGCATCAACGAGCATGCCGTCGCCGTGCGGGAACGGGTCCTCGTAAATGTGCACGGTCTCCTCGCCGCGCGTGGCGCAGGCGACGGCGGCTAGCAACCGGTTGCCCAGCAGTTCGCGCGGGCGCTGTCGGATGCTCTTGAATTCTCGGCGGGTCCGGATGCTGCGGCCATCGCGGATGTGCGGCTCAAGCTCCTTGAGCGCCACGGCGAGGTCCTTCAACCGCTTCACCTTGTGCTTCATCGAAAGAATTATAGCACACGACGCGGGTGCGACGCGCGGAGATTAGCGCCGGCGCAGTAACGGCGGTATTGGTGACACGCGAAGGCGATGATGAGAGAGGTCATGGCGTGGCCGCGGCATTGGAGAACAGGAACCGGCAAATTGCCCATCGGCAATAGCCGGCGCAGTGCCTCGGGGGACAGCACGTTGGAACGTGCATCATCCGTGGCCGAACGCCGGGCAACCGATGATCTTTCTCCGCAAGATCCGCAACGGGTCAGGTGGGTGCGCCAAGCCGTCTGTGACTGCGACCGGTCCGGCCCAAACAGCGGACGTGGCGAACGACGGCATGCGCGCGGCAGATCGTCGGGCCAGAGACTTCCGCAATTGGGACACTTCAGCCTGTCGGCGAGAGGCAGACTCGTCTTTCAAGATCGTCTCAAGCATCAAACTCCGCTGGCGCTAGTGGCCGTTAAGCGCGGCACGGATGGTGTGGACCGGTACGGCGCGACTAATGGGAGTGCCGGGCAGCTTCGTCAGTCAGCGCATAGAAGGCCTGACATTTTGCATGCGCCTGGAGCTGTTGCGGCCGGTACTCGCCGGACCCGGTGTATTTCGGCACCTGCGCGAGTGCCAGCCGCTCATAGACGGAGGCATGGAGCACGGCTGTTGGCTTGATCTCGCGATGCTTGACCGCATAATTGAGCTTGGCCGTGGCGGGTTGCAACCACCTGGTCGCGGATTTCAACCACGCGGGCGCGGAATTAAACCACGCGGGCGTCCACTTCCCGATGAGCCGCTCGACGAAATCCTGGGTGGCCGCAACTTCGCAATGCTGGATGCCGTCGACGGAAGGAAATAGCTGGAGAGGCTGGCCAGAATCGGCCGAACCCGGCATTTTCACGCCGTTGACGAACACCGGACCGATCTTCAGCGGCGAGGGCAGGCTCAAGGCCTCTTCGATCATCCACGTCAGAGAGATGTCCGACAGGCGGCTTTCCGCCTCGGGGTAGCTGCCGCCCACGTCCGAGTGGTTGCCGGGGAACCACAACTGTCGCAAGCGGATGCGTCCCTCGATCTCGAATGGGACGATATCCGTGCTTTGCCCCCATGGGCAGCGCGCGAAATCCTCGCGCAGTTCGTCGATGGCGTTGGCTGAGCGGGCGTACTTTACGTGACGACTGAGGATCTGGTCGAAAAACTGGCCCTTCCACTGGGCGAGATGCTTGCGCTTCTTACCTTTGGTCGGGTAGTCCGTGATCACCTTGCGAATGGTTTTGCGCTGTGTGTAAAGCTGCCAGAGGATGCCGGCGATTGCCGCGGCCAGGAACCACCACAGAGACAGCCATTCACCGGTGATCAGTCGCGCAGCGATTGTGAAAACCAGGGCTGCCAACACGCCTCCCGTAGCGGCCATGAGCAGCAGGAGGCCGCGATAGGCCCACCAAAGAGAACTCCTCACGCCGAGCGCTGCCACAGTGTCGAACACTCCGATGAAGTAGGCGGCTGCGTTCGACCTGTGAGGGTCTTCATCCACGCCGGAGAAGTGTGACGCGTAGCGGTCGCGGAAGCGCCTGGCGAGTTCGTAGCGCTCGTTCTCGAAATCTTGGCGCGGGTGGCCGGCGCCGTGCTCGAGCACCTCGTAGACCGCCTTGTCGGCGATATCTCGTATGCCGCGTCGGAAGCGCGGCAGCGGACCGTTATCGCCGCGCGTGGGCACGCCGCACAACATCAATACATTCGCGACACTGCGAACCGTGTAGGCGCCGCGACTGAAGCCGAACAGATAGATCCGGTCGCCGGTCTCATAGTGATTGATGATGAACTCGTAACAGTCGGCAATATTGACGGTGATGCCGCGGCCGGTCACCGAAGCGTGCAGCTTCTGGTACCACTGGCGTATGCGCGTCAATCCGGTGGCGGTGGTGTCTGTCCCAAGGCCAGGATCGTAGAAGGTGATCTGCTCGGAAGGGTTGATGGGGCTCGATGGGCCGATGCGGCACGCACGATATAATTTGTAGACGTTGCTGAGGACTTGCTCGGGACGCAAGCCGCCGTCCTGCCCGGTGCCGTCCGAAAAGATCACGATATTCTTGGCCATGTCGGGTTCCCCCGTGTCTGCAGCGGTTTTAGAGCGAAGCAATTTTCTGCGCACGGCAAGGTGATGGATTGGGTCATCAACAGATTTTGCAGGGGCCCAATGCCGTCGTTTCCGGCTTGAGCTCCTGTCTCATTCGTTCCTAGGGTTGCTCAGTCGGATCTACCCCGCGAGCGGACCTCGTCGGGGATCCTCCAGGAGGCGCCTAGCCACGGCTGGCTGACTTCCGCTTGTGGGACGTCGCTGACGTCGCGATGCCGAGAAAGCCGCCATCTGGCAGATCGCAACGCATCCGGCAAATTAGGCTAACCCACAAGGCCGCTTTACCGCCAGTCAGGTCCATTGGCAGAAGTCGCCGATCCCACGTTTGGCGAGGCAGAGCCTAACTCCAAGTACGGCGATTTCGCCCAGGTCGGTGGGCTAGCTCACAATTGGCTCGGCACCGGCTTCGTCAACACCGGCTGCGCTCTGCGCCTGAAGAGCTTGCGCAATGGCCTGCGTATCTTGGTATTCCTCTATGGAATACACGCGACCCCATCGCAGGATGAATACGAGAAGTCCACGGTTGATGTAATACGAGCCGTCGATAAGGGGGGCTTTGCTGTCCCATTGCGCGAAGACGTGCGTCTTCCATGGCCACCCCTGGACCGTCACATCGGCAGGCGTGATGTGAAGATCCGGCAGAACTCGGCCGAGACGCTCAAACCACTGGCGCACAGACTGTTTGTCGTGCCTCACACCGCCGAGGGCATGATCGCCCGCAACACGATGATGGGCATTCGGAACGAGGGCTTCGGTTACCTTGTCCCAACGATGATTGTTTGCGTCATCGAGAGTCTGCCGGATCTTCATTTTGACGATGGAGCTGTAGATCATTCTGCGTCTCCGTTTATGAGTGGTGATGGGATTGGGCGCGGTTCATCAGCGCATCCGGCCCAATTCGGTGTTCTGCGTTGCGAGGGAATAGGCAGGGCGAGCGGCCAGGTTTGCAACCCAGGCCTGGATCGCTTGACGGCCATCGAGCAAGCCGATCTCCCGAGCCCACGCTATCAGCGAGCCGTTCATGATGTCGGCCGCCGTCATGCGATCGCCCAGAAGGAATGGCTGTTCCGCGAGGTGACGTTCCATATAGGCTGCGACACTGTCGAAGGGTGTCAGCGCTGGCCCTAGGCTGACGGATGCAGCACCCCGCTCCTCGGCTTTTCTGGCGCGCACCTGCTCGAGTATCGCCGGCTCAAGTGTGCCGGCAGAAAATGCCATCCAGGTGCAGTAGCTCGCCCGGCATTTCATGTCGGTCACGGGCGGCGCAAGACCTGCCCCTGCGAACCGATCCGCAAGATACAAGCAGATCCCGAGGGATTCGAAGACGATCGTGCCGTCGATCTCAAGCGCCGGGACTTTTCCGAGCGGGTGGATCGCAAGATAGTCTTTGCGCTTATGTGAGCCCCGCCACAGGCTGACGACGTGCAAGTCGTAAGGAACGCCGATTTCTTCGAGAAGCCAGCGCACTCTGACTGCACGTGTGCCGGGGGCAAAATGCAATCGGATTCGCTCCGGATTGCCTTCCACGCTTGTCGGTTCCACCTTCCGACTACGCTCTCCGTTCATTGAGGCCTCCCGCTGAGGATGACGTCTGCAACGCCGCGCGGATTCTCGACGGACGAGAAATGACCCGTGTTCGGGAGTGTGACCAAGCGAGCGCCTGTCAGCGCGGCCTTGGTGCGCTCCCGTTCGGGGACGCGCGACCAATCTTTGTTGCCGTAGATCAGCGTCACTGGGGCTTTGACGGCGGAATAGCGCTCGCGGGCTTTGGGCCAGGACCGCCACTGCTGCAGGACTTTGCGAGCGACACGCTTGTACTGCCGACGGTGCGCAACGGTATCGAACTCGGTGAGCAGATCCGGCGGGAGCTTGCGCGGATCCGCGAAGCCGCCGCCCATGATCGTTCCCAACACGAAGCGGTTTTCTAGGTCTCCGCCAATCGGGCCGAACACAGGCACTTGCAGACCGCCGATGATGGCGTTTGCGAACCAATTGCCCCGGCGGATGCCGTCTCCGAACCGGGTTTCGTAGTCGTAGGTATTGAGTGCGTAGATCGCGCGCACGCGATCGGGAACCTCGGCTGCGGCCGTCAGAGCAAGCACGGCGCCGATGGATTCGCCGACCAACGTCACGTCGCGCAGGTCCAGCGCTTTGAGAACACCGACGACGGCATTGCGCAAATAGGGTTCATCGAATGGCGCAGTTGGATCGATCGGAGAATGACCGTGACCGGGCAAATCGACAGCGTAAACGGTAAACGTGCCGGCAAGGCGCGGCGCCAGGTCGCGAAAATACTCAAGCTGGGTCCGGATGGTATGCAGAAGCACCAGCGGCGGCCCATTGCCGAGCTTCACGAAACGGACGCTCACCTTATCAGAGAGACGCAAAAGCGAGGGTTCTTGGCCAGAGATCGTGAGCATTCTGATTTCCTATGTTCGGAACGCGTTCTTGATGGGTTGGGCAGTTGCCATTGGCGAAGCCCCTAGCCCGGCTGTTCAGACCCGCAGGCAACGTTGGATTGATCACCTCTATCGGGTTCGCGGAGGCGCGCGATTTCGTCTTCCAATCGGCTGACCCGAGTTTCCAGCATCAGCAGAACGTCCCCTCGCGGGTCGTCAGCTCCTTCCATGGCTTCGGCCCACGGTCGTAGCCTTTCGACTAGCTTTTCCAGCATGCGTTGCCTCTTTCTTCCTTGTTGCTCATCCTCCCTCACGCTGCCGCCTCGGCCCTTCCGAGTTCCGGTCGGATCGCGGTCTCCATCGTTGCTTCAAGGTCATCTGCCGTGGGCTTGATGCGGAACCAGGCGGCATAAAGCGCCGGCAGGAACAGCAGGACCAGGACCGTGCCAACGGCGGTGCCCCCGATCAGCGTGTAGGCCATCGATCCCCAGAAGACCGAGGTCGTCAGAGGGATGAAGGCCAGCACGGCAGCGAGCGCGGTCAGGATCACCGGGCGTGTCCGTTGAACTGTTGCTTCGACGACGGCGTGATAGTCGTCGAGACCTGCGGCCTGGGTCTCTTTGATCTGCTCTGTCAGGATCAACGTGTTGCGCATTAGAATGCCGGCGAGGCCAATCAGTCCGAGGATGGCGTTGAAGCCGAAGGGCTGGTTGAAGAGGATGAGCGTTGGCACGACGCCGACAAGGCCGAGCGGCGCCGTCATCATCACCATGGTCATGGTCGAGAGACTGCGGACCTGCAGGATGATGACGATTAAGGTCGCGGCGATCATGATCGGGAAGACCTTCACGAGCGCGAGGTTGGCCTTGAGCGATTCTTCGATGTTACCGCCCATCTCGATGCGATATCCCTGCGGCAGCGAGCCGATCAGTGGCTGAAGAGCCGCCAACACCTGCTTCGAGACCTCGGGAGGTTGGGTCGCCTCGTTGATATCCGATCGGATTGTGACCACTGGCATACGGTCGCGGCGCTTCATGATGGGCTCTTCGAGCCGGATTTCTGAACGGCCGATCTGATCGAGCGGAATCGGGCGGCCGTCCCGGCTCATCAGGGAAAAATTTGCCAGTCGCGTCGGATCGAGGCGGGTGTCACCGGCGCTGCGCGCCACGACGGGCACGTTGCGGATGTTCTCGCGGACCTGCGTTACCGGAACGCCGGTGAGCAGGAACTGCAGCTGTTGAGCCACCTCTGTCGTGGAAAGGCCAATCTGGTTCAGCCGATCCTGATCAGGAATGAAGCGCAGAACGGGTGAACGATTGCCCCAGTCGCGGTTTGCCTGCCTGACGTCTGGGACGGCGCGCATAATCTCGAGCGCGTTGTCCGAGATCTCGTACAGTTTGGTCGGATCGGGTCCGATGATGCGAAACTCGACCGGGAATGGTGTGTAAGGGCCGAACACCAGCTGCGTGACGCGCACGTAAGCCTCCGGCGCGAGCCCGTCCGCTACCGCGCTCCGCAGCCGGACCTTGAGGGCCTCGCGCGCCTCGGCATTGGCGGTCAGGACCACGATTTTGGCGAAAGCCGGATCAGGCAATTCTGGCGCCATGGCGAAGAAAAACCGCGGCGCACCCTGGCCGATATAGCTTGTGACGATCTTTGCGTCCGGCTGCTCCTTGAGCCAGCGTTCGAGTTTCTCGACCGTGGCTGTCGTCGTCTCGATGCTCGTGCCTTCCGGCAGGCGGACCTCGACCAGAACTTCCGGACGGTCGGATGTTGGAAAGAACTGCTGCTTGACGGCGCCCATACCTGCGCCCGAGAGAGCGAAAGCGACGACTACGACTGAGCATGTGAGGAACTTGTGTCGGACGGCGAAGCTGATGATGCCGCGCAGGCGCCGGTAGTTCGGCGTATTGTAGATCGCGTGATGGCCGCCCTCGACGGGCTTGATCGCAGGCAGCATCTTGACGCCGAGGTAGGGCGTGAAAATCACCGCGACGAGCCAGGAGACAATCAGCGCAAAGCCCACGATCCAGAAGATGTTGCCGGCATATTCGCCAGCGCTCGAGCGCGCGAAGCCGACCGGCATGAGGCCGATGATCGTCACCAGCGTGCCGGAGAGCATTGGCGCTGCCGTATGGCTCCAGGCGAAGGCGGCCGCCTTGATGCGGTCCATGCCCTCCTCCATCTTCACGACCATCACCTCGATGGCGATGATGGCGTCGTCGACGAGGAGTCCGAGGGCGAGGATGAGCGCGCCGAGCGTGATGCGGTCGAAGAACCGGCCCGTTTCCAGCATGATGAGAAAGACGACCGCGAGGGTCAGCGGAACCGCCGCCGCCACGACGATGCCGACACGCCAGCCGAGGCTGAGCAGACTGACCAGCAACACCACTCCGAGCGCCATCGCGAATTTCGTCATGAATTCGCCGACCGCCGCGGTGATGTTGACCGCCTGATCGCTGACCTTGGAGAGTGTCATGCCGAGGGGCAGGTTCGCAGCGATCGCTGAGGATCTGCTTTCAAGAGCCTTTCCGAGTTCCAGACCGTTCCAGCCTTGCTGCATCACGACAGCGAGCATGATGGCCGGCTCGCCCTGATGGCGAATAAGGTAGCTAGCCGGGTCCTCGTAGCCGCGGCGGACGTTGGCTACGTCAGACACCTTGAGCGTGCGGCCCGCGGCTACAATCGGCGTGTCGGCGATGGCCTCGACGCTGTCGTAGGCACCGTCAAGCCGGATGAAGACCTGGGGACCCCGCAAGTCGATGGAGCCCGCTGGCGTGACAGTGTTTTGCCGTTGTGCGGCAGCCGCGATGGCCTGCGGAGAAACACCCAGCGTCGCGAGCTTGTCATAGGAGAATTCGACAAAGATCCGCTCGGGACGCTCGCCCAGAATGTTGATCTTTTTGACGCCCGGCACGTGCAGAAGATCCTGGCGGATGACCTCGGCCTGCCTGACGAGTTCGCGCATCGGCATACCCTTCGCTTCCAGCGCGTAGAGGGCAAAGCTCACATCGGAGTATTCGTCGTTGACGAAGGGGCCCAGAACCCCAGGCGGAAGGTTGCGGGATTCATCGCCCAGCTTCTTGCGGGCCTGGTAGAACTCCTCCTCTACTTGGGCGGGCGGTGTGCTGTCTTTGAGCGTGACGGTCAGGAACGCATATCCCGGGCGCGTCATCGTCTCCACGCGGTCGTACCAGGTCAGCTCCTGGATTCGTTTCTCGAGCGGTTCGGCAACCAGATCCTGCATTTCCCGCGCGGTCGCACCGGGCCACACGGCCGTGACCGTCAGGTTTTTGATCGTGAAAGAGGGATCCTCGGCGCGCCCGAGCCCGACGAAGGCGTAGACGCCTGCGGCCGCCAGCAGGAGGATGAAGAACAGGGTGACAGCTCGCTCTCGCACCGCGAGGGCGGAAAGGTTGAGGGCCATCAGTTCGACCCCTCTGCCTTCGCGCTAGTTCTGACAGTTGCTCCCTCCGTCAGGAGATGCGCTCCGAGCGCGACCACCGCTTGTCCCACCTGTAAGCCTGAGACCACCGCAGTTTCCTCGCCGAGCCGCTTGATCTCGACGGGTGCGAAGCGCACGGCTGTGGCGTCCTGGTCCAGAATCCAAACGCCCGTGCGATTGCCGTCATCGAGCACTGCGCCGATCGGCACCTCCACGTCGGAATGCTGTCCGTCGACCCTGAGTCTGATTGTCACCGTGGCGCCGAGGGGAGCGGAGGCTGCTTCGCCATCGAGCACGTAACGCGCCTCGTAGGTGCGCGTCTGGGCGTCTGCGGAATTCGCGATCTGGCGAAGGCGCGCAGTCCCGCGCTGCCCGTCGCTGCCATAGACGCTCGCTTCCGCTGTCGAGCCAATTGAAGGCCGGATCGTTTCGGGAAGTGAAACGAGCGCCTCACGCGGTCCGGCGTGCGCTAGCTGAAACACGGTCTGCCCCGCAGCGACGACCTGTCCCGGCTCCCCCAACGTCGTGACGACGGTCCCGTCCGCATCGGACACAAGTATGGAATACGTCGCTTCGTTTTCGGCGACCTTCGCTTCCGCTTCCGCCGCCGCGAGTTGCGCCTCCGCCGTATCGAGTGCGGTCTTGGCCTGCTCATAGCGCTGCGGGCTCGCTGCAAGTCCGCCATCGACAAGCGTGGCATAGCGCTTCTCATCAGAGCGCGCCTGAACGAACACCGCACGTGCGGCAATCACCGCGTTGCGCTTGGCGGTCAGGGCAAGACGCAGATCGGTCTCGTCGATGCGCATGAGCGGCTGACCGGTCTTGACCTGCTGGCCGACATCTACGAGGCGCTCGACGATCTTGCCGGGGACGCGAAAGCCGAGGTTGCTCTGCACCCGCGCTGCGATTGTTCCGGTAAAGGCGCGTTCCACGCCGGCGACGCTGGTCGCGTTCGCGAGTCGGACAAGCAGCGCGGTGGACCGCGGATCTGCTGCAGCCGAGCCCGTCTGTTCTTTTCCGGAGAGAAGGTGCGCAATGAATGCGATGCCCGCGGCCGTCAACGCGAGCACTAGGAAAAAAGCCAATCTGCGCCACATGCGGCGACCCTCTCAACTTTAGATGTCGTCCGCATTCTATATCCATGTTAGCGTTCGTACGCAATCTAAATATTATTGGCTATAAGCACCATAATAAGAGCGTGGCGGCTCAATAGCTTGCAATCAACCGCTATTTATCTTAAGCTAAAAAGGAGTAGTAAAAGGAGGCGGGAGATGCGTGTAAGCCGCGCCCAGGCAGAGGAAAACCGTCAAAACGTGATCGATGTCGCGAGCCGTCTGTTCCGGCAACACGGCTTTGACGGCATCGGACTGAAGGATCTTATGGAAGCCGCCGGCATGACCCAGGGCGCCTTCTACAAGCAGTTTGCGTCCAAGGAGGACCTGATAGCCGAGGCCTCTGCGCGAGCCATGGAGAGTGCCTCCGCCCGATGGTCGAGCGCCGTGGCCGCAGATGTCAATGACCCGCTTGGCGCGGTGATCGCGTTCTACCTGTCCAACGGACACCGGAAGGAAAAAATGAAGGGCTGCCCGCTCGTGGCCCTCGGCGCCGATGCCGCAAGGCAAAGCGCTGGAGTGAAGGCATCGTTCGAAGCCGGAATCAGGGAGCATCTGCGCGTCCTGACCCGCCTGCTGGCCGAAGCCGACACCGATGAGAAGTGGGACAAGGCCATGGCCATCCTCTCGACGATGGTTGGGGCCGTCACGCTGTCTCGGGTCGTCAATGACCCCCGTCTCGCGCAATCATTCCTGGATGTAGCAGCCCAAAGCGTTCGCGAAGTCAGCTCTTCTTGAGCACGCAGGCGCTTAGGAGTGTCAACAAAGCGCTCTCTCTTCGACATCGGGCGAGCCAAATGGACTATTAGCGGTTGGTCCGCGTCAGGCGGGAAAATAGTGAAGGGAAGGGCTTAGCCGAAAGCGGTCCCGCGAGTAGCGAGTCGCGTAAGAAGATCGTCTTCTGACGCGATGCACCAGCAAGCAGACGTGATCGGCGACGGGTCTAGACCTCGCCGATCTTGGGAAGGCGGTGACCGCTATTGGGACAAGGCAGCACGGTTTGTGTTAGCGACAGGTCGCCACAGACTAGCCAGCGTTCCCGTTCATTGCGCGCCGGCATACTTCGACGCCCTACAGGGGTATCGAGTCCGCACGCTCATTTCCAGCGCCGTGTGCATCTCTGGTAGGGCCGGCTACAGTCCTGCAGCCGAAGCTCTGCTGCCAAGGGGGTTGCGAGCCATGACGAGCCATATCCTCGCTATCGACCAGGGGACGACGTCGTCGCGAGCGATCGTATTTCGTGCCGATATGACGATCGCTGCCATCGCACAGGAAGAACTACCGCAATACTACCCCGCGCCGGGTTGGGTTGAGCACGATCCCGAGGACATCTGGCGCACTGTGCTCTCAACCGCCCGAGCGGCCCTCGCCGAGGTTGGGCTCACGGCGCGCGACATCGCCGGCATCGGCATCACCAACCAGCGCGAAACGACTGTGATTTGGGAGCGAGCCACGGGCCGGCCGATCCACCGTGCCATCGTCTGGCAGGATCGCCGCACCGCCGACATCTGCCAGCGCCTGAAGGAGGCCGGGCATGAGCCCCACATTTCGTCCGCCACCGGGCTGCTGCTCGATCCTTACTTCTCCGGGACCAAGATCGGGTGGCTTTTGGACCACGTGCCGGGCGCGCGCGAGCGGGCCGAGCGTGGGGAGCTAGCCTTTGGCACGATCGACAGCTTCCTGCTTTGGCGACTGACCGCAGGCGCATCGCACGAGACCGACGCCACCAACGCCGGGCGCACACTTCTGTTCGACATTCACAGGAACGCGTGGGACCCGGGGCTTTGCGAGATATTCGGTGTGCCCATGAACGTCCTGCCCGACGTGCACGACTGTGCCGCCGATTTCGGCCGCACGGTCCCAGAGCATTTCGGCGGGCCCATCCCGATCTTAGGGATCGCCGGCGACCAGCAGGCCGCCCTCGTCGGGCAAGCCTGCTTCCAGCCCGGCATGATGAAATCGACCTACGGCACCGGCTGCTTCGCCGTGCTCAACACCGGTCGCGAGGTCGTGGCCTCGAGGAACCGGCTTCTCAGCACCATCGGCTACCGGCTCGGTGGCGAGACGACTTACGCGCTGGAAGGCTCGATCTTCATTGCTGGCGCCGCCGTTCAGTGGCTGCGCGACGGGTTGCACCTTTTGGCCTCGGCTTCCGAGGCCGGTCCAATGGCCGAGCGGGCCGATCCCGCGCAGGAGGTGATCCTGGTGCCGGCGTTCGTCGGGCTTGGCGCGCCCTACTGGGACGCCGAAGCGCGCGGCGCCATCTTCGGGCTCACGCGAGCAACGGGACCGAACGAGCTGGCGCGTGCGGCGCTCGAGGCCGTTTGCTTCCAGACCGCCGATCTCGTCGACGCCATGAGGCGCGACTGGAACAGCCCCGGAGATACGGTGCTGCGCGTCGATGGAGGCATGGTTGACTCCGAGTGGACGATGCAGCGCTTGGCCGATGTGCTCGGTGCCCCCGTCGACCGTCCGACCGTACGTGAGACAACCGCAGTTGGCGCTGCCTATCTCGCGGGGCTGCAGGCTGGTCTCTACCCCGCGCCCGATCAGTTCGCGGAAACTTGGGCGCTGGATCGGCGCTTCGCGCCAAGCATGGTGCAGGAGGAGCGAGTGCGCCGGCTAGCGCTGTGGCGGGATGCGGTCTTCCGCACGCTAAATCGGAGCTGATGAATTGACGCACTCTCCGCTTCGCCTCAGAAGAAAGTGTGCGCTCATGCTCCCTTGGCGAGCGGCGGCACAATCCTCGCGCGCCTTCATCTTGCATTGGCCGATCTCGACACAAGCAACGCTTAAGCGGCCGATGCTGCGCGCGAGTGCAACGTGGCAGATTGAGTAGGTACCTCATCACGAAATTGTGAAGTACTCCATTCTCTCCCGTAGCTACGCGTAGCTACTCCCGCCCAAAATAAGGGGTTTTCAATCAATCAGAGCTTCGCAAATAAGAGGTGTCTCAGCCGTCACGCTGAGGTGTGAACAACGATGAGGTCATGATGTCGAACAGCCTTGAACTGGAGATGCTCTGCTTGACAACAATTGAGGCCGCCGACCTGCTTAGGCTGTCTCCTCGCACGCTTGAGGGTATGCGCAGTGACGGGACAGGACCCAAGTACCTCAAACTTGGAGTTGGTCCGAAGGCGAAGGTTGCCTATCGGCACGCAGACCTCGAAGATTGGCTATCTAGCAAAGTCTGTACTCCACAGCCTCATTCTTCGATTTGGAAGCGATTGATCGAGAGATGATCCTCATCCGCCGCCGATCGTAGCGCAATTAGGCTGGTGCCTCGGCGCGCTCCACACGCCATGCTCTAGACTTACCATTATATATCAATGCTTTGGATGTTTGGGGTTTGGTGGAGCCAAGCGGAATCGAACCCCTGTTGTCGCGTAGGTCGGCGTATCTCGGCGTAGAAGATGCGGATTGGAAAGCACTGGCGTGGCGGGGTTCCGCGTAGCGCAACGTATCTCTCCGTATCATTCTTGGCTCCGAGGAACGGGGCCCCCGAACCGAACCCCTGTGTTCCAAGTGAAGCTGGCTACTTGCCGTTATTGCCGTGACGCAACGGGCCCGCCCTTATCTTTGTTTGGGGCGCCGTGTTGGTCCTTGGGGAGGCAGACGCCCTTCGGTCTCTGTCTTAGCCGTCACTTCGACCCATCTGTCCAAGTCTTGACGGCTGTAGCAGAACGTGATGCGCCTTATCGCGCGGAGGGAATACTTTGGTCCCTTTCCGGTGCGTCGCAGAAGCCGCATCATATCCGACGAGAGCCCGAGTCGCCTTGCCGCTTGGCCTGTTGTCAGAAGTTCCGAAAATTGGATTTTTGTGCGTGGTGATACGTCTAGGCCCATCGGGCCTGCCGCTCCCTCGTCGTCGTAACGGTTGTCATCGGCCAATTGAGCGGCAAGCCGCGCCTGCAGTTCTCGATCTAGCCGTCTGACAAGCCAGTCGTATCCCGAAATCTCTCGATTAAGACCGATCGCGATGGCTAGCGAGCGCTGCAATAGGTCAGTTGGAACTTCGTTATCACTTGCATTGCTCTTGCCGTGGCTCGGTTGCTTCAACGTCCTTGCCCATTCAAAAAGGGGTCCTTTTTTGTGCAGTCACGTTGCATGATGGTTAGCGTGGCGTAGGCTCGATGCTGTGCGGATTCCGTCGCTCGATGGCGTCGGTCCAGAGCAACGAGCGAAAGGGACCCCTTTTGGTACTTTTCCACTGCCTTATCGTTCACGGGTTCGCGGCCGCGCGTGGCGGCGAAGCGTTCCCAGGTCTTTGGAAATGCTGATTGGCTACGCTCGTGTATCAACGGATGAGCAGAATCTAGACCTGCAGGTTGATGCGCTTGAGCAGGCAGGGTGCGACAGGATTTTCAGCGACACAGGCTTCTCAGGAGCACTGACAAGCAGGCCAGCGCTCGACCGCGCAATTGCGCTGCTCCGACCCGGCGATACTCTCGTGACTTGGAGGCTTGATCGGCTCGGTCGAAGCCTCGGTCATCTTATATCTCTTGTTGCAGAGCTTGAAAGTAAGCACGTGGCGTTCAAGTCGCTTTCCGACGCGATTGACACGCGCACCGCTGGAGGACGGCTGCAATTTCACATGCTCGGTGCGCTGGCGGAATTCGAGCGGTCGCTCATCAGCGAACGAACGAGGGCTGGGATGGCGGCTGCGCGAGCAAGGGGAGCTAGGATAGGTCGCCCGGCGAAGCTCGATGCGGCAGAGATAGATGCCGCGATGGTGCAAGCTCACCGGCGGTCGCTCGCCAAGCTTGCGGAGCGTCTCGATGTTTCGCCATCCACACTCCGGCGAGCGATAGCCGTGCGTCGCAAGGTATTTGGCTAGAAGCCCAGGAAACGGGAGCTGTTGATGTCGAAAATGGTGTGCTTTGGCGTAGCCGAGAGTAGCTAGTAAATTTGGGTTTGGGAGACGTGCACACTCCTGGCAGGTTGGGTGCATGACCAGCCGAACAAAGAGTTCCATAGCCGCCCGCTTACCGGTACGACGCGGACTCGATGAATGCGAAGCCGCTGTCTATCTCTCGATCTCACCCAGCTTCTTCCGTAAGCTCGTGGAACTGAGAGTCATGCCGCGACCGCGCATTGTCGGGAGCCGCCGCATCTGGGACGTTGAAGAGTTGGACTTGGCCTTTAAATCCCTGCCGCGAGAAGGCGGCGATGCCGAACTAGCGTTCGTATCGAGCGAGAGCAGGGACAGCTGGGCGGATTTCGAATGACGAGTGTGAAGCTCAAGCACCTGGATCGCTTCGTGGATCGCCACGGCAAGGTTCGCTACTACTTCCGTCGCGGGAAGGGGCCGCGCATCGCGTTGCCTGGCGAGCCGGGCTCGTTGGAGTTCATTGCCGCTTATCAGAAGGCTTTGGACGAGGCTCCGGCCAAGGTTGGGCTTGCTGACCGCGGCGGGAAGGGGACCTTCGATCAGCTCACGCGCGACTACTTCGCCAGCCCGGACTTCCTCAGGCTCGCCCCGCAAACCCAAGCTCAGTACCGCGGTATCATCGAACGGTTCGTCATCAACGACGCCGTCGGACATCGCCAAGTCCATGAGATGACGCGACAGCATGTTCAAGCCATCATCGCGCGCCGCGCAAACACACCTGGTGCCGCCAACAACCTCCTCAAGAAGATCCGGATCCTGATCCACTTCGCCATCGACAATGGCTGGCGGAAGGACGATCCCACGGTGCGGATCAAGCGCTTTGCCGAAGGCGAGCACCACACCTGGACGGACGGAGAGATCGCCAAATACGAACGCAGGTGGGCCATTGGCTCGCGCGAGAGGCTAGCGTTCGCGCTCCTACTCTACACAGGCCAGCGCGCGTCCGATGTCACCAAGATGGCCTGGAGCGATGTCAGTGACGACGGCATCTGGGTTGTACAGCGTAAGACCAAGGCCAAGCTGCTGGTGCCATTGCATCCGGAGCTGCGCTCTATTCTCGCCATCACACCTAAGACAGACAGCACAATCCTTCAGACGAGCTTCAGTAAGCCGTTCTCGACCGACGGCTTCAGCAACTTCATGGCTGACAAGATCAGCACGGCTGGCCTGCCCGATCGCTGTGTCACGCACGGGCTACGCAAAGCTGCAGCGCGGCGCCTTGCAGAAGCCGGCTGCTCTGCCAACGAGATTGCATCCATCACGGGTCACGCGACCCTCGACGAGGTCGCCCGCTACACGAAGGCAGCCGAGCAGAAGAAGCTTGCGCGCGCCGCCATCGGCCGGCTCTCCGGCACGCCCGACGCCATCCAATTCCCAAACCTCTCTCCAGGTTTGGGAAACGGCGACGAAATTCCCAGTGTTTTCAACGCCAATTTGGGAGACTGGCGACCCCGGCAGGATTTGAACCTGCGACCCTCAGATTAGGAATCTGATGCTCTATCCACTGAGCTACGGGGCCGTGCGTTTCGACGCGTGGGCCTGCGAGAGCGTCGGCTCCCGGAAATGACCCACCGAACTGAGGCTTCTAACACGCTTCGCCCGCCTCCGATAACCCCCGCCGTGTCGGCGCCGCGACCATGATCGCTTCGGTCTGGCGGACCAACAGCGGACCCAACGACCGTCTATCACGCCTGTCCAAGACCGGGAAACGCTTGCCGACCGAGGCGGGCGCCCGCCTCTCACTGCTGCGAAGCGCCGGCCGCGACCAGCACGCCGCGCGCCATCTCGCCGAGCTCCCGCGGCAACCGGCCAAGCTCCCGATGACGCGCCACCAGCGTCAGCTTGCGCGAGATCTGAGGGCCTGGCAGCGGCGCCGTGACCAGGTGCGCATCGGGCAACGCAGCCTCACGGATGCAGAGCGGCGTCGTGATGGCGAATCCGCGACCCGCCGCCACCATCGCCGTCACACCGTAGGGCGTATCGAACTCGAACGCCTGCGGCGCCGCAATCTCGAGCCGCCTCAGATGCGCCTCGATCTCGAGTCCCGTCTGCGAGCGCGAGCTGAAGCGGATCAGCGCCATCCCTGCCGCGAGCTTGCGCAGTGAAGCAACCGTGCGCGGTGCCTCCGCCCCCGCCGGCAGCACCAGCACATAGGGCTCCTTGACGACCGGCCAGCGCTCGAGCCCCGCCCAGTCGCCGAGGTCGTCCACGCCGAGAAAGAGGTCGAGCCGGCGCGTCAGGAGGTCGCTCGCGTGCGAGGCCGTGAGCCCCTGCAGGATCGAAACCTCGTCCGCCCGCGTCTCCAGGAATGCGGCGAGCGGCTCCGTGAGCAGCCGCGACAGCGAATCGACCATGCCGACGCGGACGAGGGCCACCTTGCCATGTTTCGTCTCGCGCAGCAGAGGGCCGATCTGGCGCGCTTCCGCGATCAGAGCGCCGGCCCGCTGCCGGAGCAGTCCTCCCGCCACCGTCACGGCGAGCGGCCGCACGCCGCGGTCGAACAGAGGGAATCCCAGTTTGCACTCGAGATCGGAGATGGCGAGCGACACCGCCGGTTGCGTGAGCCCGAGCGCACGCGCTGCCGACGACATCGATCCCGCTTCGCACACGGCGAGGAAAATCTCGAGCGACCTCAGGTCGAAGGGTAAGGTGGGTGAAGGTTCACGCATGCGCCTACTATAAGTAACGCTTATATCGCGCGCAACGTTGCTTTCTTTCTAGGATGGCGTCATGGCAAAGCAACCGGTCAGCACGATGCCGAGCACCCGCTATTCCATCTTCTCCGTCCTGCGCGAAGCCCTCCGTGGCCACACGGGCTGGGGGCCGGCTTGGCGCGATGCTGAGCCCAAGTCGGACTATGACGTCGTCATCGTCGGCGGCGGCGGCCACGGGCTCGCGACCGCCTACTACCTCGCCAAGACCTACGGCCCTCTCCGCATCGCCGTGCTCGAGAAGGGCTGGATCGGCGGCGGCAACGTCGGCCGCAACACCACCATCGTCCGCTCCAACTACCTGCTCCCCGGCAACGTCCCCTTCTACGAGTTGTCGATGAAGCTGTGGGAGGGCCTCGAGCAGGACCTCAACTACAATGCCATGGTGAGCCAGCGCGGCGTCCTGAACCTCTACCATTCCGATGCCCAGCGCGACGCCTTCGCCCGCCGCGGCAACGCCATGAGGCTGCACGGCGTCGACGCGGAGCTCCTGGATCGCGCCGCCGTGAAGAGGATGCTTCCCTTCCTCAACTTCGACAACGCGCGCTTTCCCGTACAGGGCGGCTTGCTGCAGCGGCGCGGCGGCACCGTGCGCCATGACGCCGTGGCCTGGGGCTACGCGCGCGCCGCCGACAGGCTCGGCGTCGACATCATCCAGAACTGCGAAGTGCAGGGCTTCCGCCGCGACGGCGATCGCGTCACGGGCGTCGAAACCTCTCGCGGCCCCATTGGCGCAGGGAAGATCGGCGTGGCCGTCGCGGGTTCCTCCTCCCGCGTCGCGGCCATGGCGGGCCTGCGCCTTCCCATCGAAAGCCACGTGCTGCAGGCCTTCGTCACCGAGGGCCTGAAGCCCTTCATCGACGGCGTCGTGACCTTCGGCGCCGGCCACTTCTACATCAGCCAGTCCGACAAGGGCGGCCTCGTCTTCGGCGGCGACATCGACGGCTACAACAGCTACGCCCAGCGCGGCAACATGCCCGTCATCGAGGACGTCTGCGAGGGCGGCATGGCGCTGATGCCGCGCATCGGCCGCGTCCGGCTCCTGCGTCACTGGGGCGGCATCATGGACATGTCGATGGACGGCAGCCCGATCATCGGCAAGACGCCCGTCGAAGGGCTCTATCTCAATGCCGGCTGGTGCTACGGCGGCTTCAAGGCGACGCCCGCGTCCGGCCTCTGCTTCGCCCACCTGATCGCGCGCGACGAGCCGCACGAGGTGGCCCGCGCCTACCGCCTCGATCGCTTCGCCACCGGCCACGCCATCGACGAGAAGGGCATGGGTCCCCAGCCCAACCTGCACTGACGCCTGAGATTGAAGTCCGATTGAAGGATGATCCGCGATGCGAATCGCATGCCCCCACTGCGGTGAACGCAGCCTCGACGAGTTCGTCTACTCGGGCGACGCGACCGTGAAGCGGCCGGATTTCGCGAGCCCGCACGCCATGGACGCCTTCGTCGCCTACACCTTCGAGCGCACCAACCCACCCGGAGCCCACCGCGAGCTCTGGTATCACGCCGCCGGCTGCCACGCCTGGCTGGTCGTCACCCGCAACATCTCGACCCACGCCATCACGTCCGTCGCACTCGCGCGTGACGTCGCCCTCGCCGACAAGTCCGCGGCAGGTTCCGCATGAGCGCGCCCTCCGACCAGCTTGGATACGGACGTCAGTCGCACCGCCTCGCGACCGGCGGCCTCGTCGACCGCACCTGCACCATCCATTTCACCTTCGACGGCAAGACCTACGCCGGGCATCCGGGCGACACGCTGGCCTCCGCCTTGCTCGCCAACGGCGTGGTGCTGGCCGGCCGGTCGTTCAAGTATCATCGCCCGCGCGGCATCGTCGCCGCCGGCTCCGAAGAGCCGAACGCGCTCGTCGAGCTGCGCGAAGGCGCGCGCCGCGAGCCGAACAGCAAGGCCACCATGGTCGAGCTCTACGACGGCCTCGCCGCGCGCAGCCAGAACCGCTGGCCGTCGCTCGCCTTCGACCTCATGTCGGTCAATTCGCTTTTCTCGTCCGTATTTGTCGCCGGCTTCTACTACAAGACCTTCATGTGGCCTGCCGCATTGTGGGAGAAGCTCTACGAGCCCCTGATCCGGCGCGCCGCGGGTCTCGGCCGCGCGTCCGACGACGCCGACCCCGACACCTACGAGAAGGCCACCGCCTTCGCCGACGTGCTGATCATCGGGGCCGGCCCCGCGGGTCTCGTTGCCGCGCAGGCGGCCGCCCGCAGCAAGGCGCGCGTCATTCTCGTCGACGAGAACGCGAGCTTGGGCGGACGCGCCATCGACGACGGCTCCGAGGTCGGCGGCAACCCCGCCCACGAGTGGGTAAGCGCCGTGGAGAACGAGATCGCGCGCAACCCCGAGGTCCGCATCCTGCGCCGTACCACCGCCTTCGGCGCCTACGACGGCAGCACCTACGGCGCCATCGAGCGCGTCTCCGATCATATCGGCGAGCCGAAACCCGGCGTGCCGCGCCAGCGGCTCTGGCGCATTGTCGCCAAGCGCGTCGTGCTCGCGACCGGCGCCACGGAGCGGCCCATCGTCTTCGGCGGCAATGACCGTCCGGGTGTCATGCTCGCGGGCGCCGTGCGTACCTACATCAACCGCTTCGGCGTCGCGCCGGGCCGCAAGGCCGTCGTCTTCACCAACAATGACGACGGAGCAAAAACGGCCGCCGACCTCAGCCGCGCCGGTGCCGAGGTCGTTATCGTCGACAGCCGGCCAGCGGCCTCCGATGCCGTCTACGCCATCGCCCGCGCGGCGGGCGCACGCCTGATATCCGGCGCCGTGCTGACCAACACCCGTGGCGGCAATCGCGTGACCGGCGTCACCGTACGCATCAGGGGCGGCGAGAAGATCGCGCTCGACTGCGATCTCGTAGCGGTCTCCGGCGGCTGGAATCCCAACATCCAGCTCACCACCCACCTCGGCGGCAAACCGGTCTGGAACGATCGCCTGCTCACCTTCCTGCCCGGCGCGCTCCCGCCCGGGATGTCGCTCGCGGGCGCGGTCGCCGGCGATATGACATTGCAGAAAGCGCTCGCCGGCGGCGTGGCGGCCGCCACCGCCGCCGTGACCGAAGCGGGCCATTCCATGCCCGCCATCCCCGTGCCGAACGCCGCTCCGGAGAGCGACGCCATCGCGCCCTTGTGGCGTGTCGAGAAGTCGGACGG